>ERZ1645187.1214-NODE-1214-length-24067-cov-110.614609_pt1 | contig 24067 bp, 22 predicted proteins | sample MGYA00575352_ERZ1645187 | MGnify/ENA primary metagenome ERZ1645187 (study PRJEB40837, sample SAMN11349314) | freshwater sediment metagenome | isolation source: river sediment | host: Sediment | place: India: Wazaribad , New Delhi | collected 2017-02-21 ...
GGTAAGATTACTATCTTCAGTAAGAGTGATGGAAGTTTATGGAAAAAAGAGCCTAATGGTTCTGAAACTCCTATAGATACTATCGCCCAGTTCTCTGCTGATAATCCAGAGATGAATGATGTAGCAGATCCTGGTGTAGAGGATTCTGTAAGCCGTGGAGATCATATTCATCCTAGTGATACTAGCAAAGCTGATCTAAGTGGTGCCGCTTTTACTGGGCCTATATCTGCCATATTACCCTTTAGTCTAGGTAGCGCTTTTGCTATCAACACATTAGGTCAGATCGGCCTGAACGGTGCCGGCTTAGGCGAATCCGACTTCAACTGGACTGGTGGCACCTACGCCACCGTGAGCGGCCACAAGAGTAGCATGTGGATCAGCCGGACGATTCAGTCTGATGTGACCAACTCCTACACTGGTTACCGCAGTCGCCTGACCACTGCTGCTGCTGCCTTCACTGTTCCTCTGGCTCGTCATTTCTTCTGCGACAACTCTACGCTAGGTGCTGGTTCTGCTATTACTGACTTGCGGGGATTCGAGGCTGTCCTTGCTAACGTCGCTGCGAATAACTACGGCTTCTACGGCAACGTGGCGACTGCCGGAAACAGCTTCAACTTCTTCGCTGCAAGCACCGCACAGAACCAGTTCAATGGAGAGACTTGGGTAGGAAGAACCATTCCCGGCAACGGCCCTTCGCTTAACATTGGCCCTGACTACACTGGCACTTATGGCCCGACTACTGTTCCTCGTCTGAAGGTCAATTCTACGGGCAATGGGGCTACTATCGGCGTTGGTCGCTGGAGTAATGACGCGGCAGGTCCGTTCTTCGCAGGCTTCAAGTCGCGTGGTGCGGCTATCGGTGCAGAAGGCGCTGTCCAACTTAATGACAACTTGGCCTTGCTGACCGGCGCGGGCAGTGACGGTGTAGCTGCTTCTGCTCAACGGGGTCAATTCTCTGTGCGTGCCGCTGAGAATTGGGCAGCTGGAGCACATGGCACCTTTGCCGAAGTGAATACTACGCCGATTGGCGCTACCTCAATGCAGTCAGTTATGACGTGGGGTGCTGACAGGCGGAGCCATGCTGCCGGTGACTTGTCTTGTGCTGGTACGCTTCTTACTACGCAGATTCCTTCTTCTACGCTGACCGCAAATTCTACGCTATCAGCGGCAGCTATTCGCAACGGCATTATTGTTGCCTCGCCTGCTGCTGCGATCAACTTGACTCTGCCGACTGGTACGCTATTGGAGTCTGATTTCCCCGGCAGCATTCCGAATAACCAGAGCTTCGAGTGGTCAGTCATCAACCTAGCAGCAGCCACTCATGCTATTACTGTCTTGGCTGGAACTACGCATACAGCTGTAGGAAATATGGTAGTGGCTGCTAATACTTCAGCCCGCTTCATGACTCGCAAGACTACTACCAACACCTTCATCACCTACAGGATTGCTTAATATGCCTCTAGTAATCCTACCTCTTCTTTTCTTAGCCGGCTGTACTACCTTTAATATAAATACTCCTCAACCTAATCTCCAATCTATTAATGGAGGTCAAACTAGCTGTGTAATAGATTGTCAAACCACCCAGACTGCAACACAGAGTATAGGAGATGGTGATGTACAAGGTGCTACAGTCTCTAATTCCAAGTCTTCTCAGAGAGATAGGAATGCTCCTCTTATCTCCCCCTTCTCCTCAGTAGTAGAGGAAGATTCTGGATTCTTTATATCACTTTTGTAGTAGCGCTTACTGGATTGTTCTTCAGTATTTCTAATCTAGGAGTCTTAAATGAAAAAATTCTTTGCTCTATCCATTGCTTCTCTTCTATCTATATCGGCTTTCGCACTAGATATTAACGATCATGGTGTTCGAGTAGGTAATGCAACATCTCTGGCACAGCAGAATTAGGGTTAATTCTTGCTATCGACAGTTCTACATAATAACTTTGGAGAATAGAGATGACTCTTCTCGAAACGCAAGTAGCCTTCACTAGTTTAGTCCCTAGGCTTATTGATAAAGCTTTTGCATCAGGCTTTGAGGTTACATTAGGCGATGCTTACCGTGATCCTCGCGTACATGGAGTTCCTGGTGTAAAGATGGGCTATAGTCATCCCAAGAGTGGGCATAAGAATAGACTTGCAATTGATCTCAATCTTTTTGTGGATGGTACCTTTGTCCAGAGTACAGAAGTTCATAAGACTCTAGGTGAATGGTGGGAACAACAACATCCCCTAGCACGCTGGGGCGGTCGCTTCAATGATGGCAATCATTACTCCTTTGAGTATAATGGAGTAAAATGATAATGAGGTTAATTTACATTATAATTAGAACCTCCTTCGGGAGGTTTTTATTTGTGGAGAAATATTATGTCATCTAAGTCGCAGCGTTATCCTTTATCTACTCCGGATGGCATCGCTATTCCTTTTGATGTTATTAGACCTTATGGATTTATTCGTAAGGCCACAGCTACTGCTGTATCAGCTACAGTAAGTATTCCTGATGTGACAGAAATTATTTCTTTTTCAGCTACTGAAGATTGCATTGTTTGTTTTGGTGGAACAGCTATAGTAGCTTCAGATGGAGCACTTCAACTAAACTCAGTATTTATTCAGAAAGGTACTAGAGTTACTGTTGCTCCTACTTTCAATACCTTCACTGTGATTTCTCTTAGTGTAGCTGGCTATCTTTACTGCCAGCTTATTGATAAGTGGGCTGGTCTAGCTCTAGAAACTCAGTATAACAAGCGTTAATAGAAAGGAAGTAACATGCAGAAAGAGGATCCTACAACCTGGTCCACAGGATTTTGGCTTCTAGCTTTATGTATGCCAGTAATCGGAGGGGTGATAAACTGGTATACAAAGATACGAGATAATAAAACTAGAGCCTTCAATCTAGTGGAACTAATAGGCGAAGTAACTATAGCAGGCTTTACTGGAGTAGCTATCTTTATGCTACTAATTGGATTAGACCAGCCTATTGTAGTATGTGCAGCACTATCTGGTATCGGTGGGCATATGGCTACTAGAGTTCTATTCCTAATAGAGAGCATCATAGAGCATAAACTTTCTAAACTTATGAGTCAAGAATCTAAGGAGAGTATCTAATGGCACAAATTGTTAAAGTGGTAGATCTTACCAAATCCTACATGCCAGGAGACCCTAACGCCTTTCCAGATAATCTCCACTTCACTCAACGTGAAGATGCTCCGGATCAATTCCTTCCTATTCTCATGTATGAGGGATATAATTTCCTGCCTACTTCTTATGGTTATCGCAGCTACTTTGGGACTGAGTCTGCTTTAACTCTTGAAGCTCTTCCTAAACCTTGTGATGAGATTATTACATTTCAGTCTGACACTTACCAAAACGTATTGATAGCTTTTTGTAGTGATGGTATTCGTACTGCCACAGCTGGAGCTACTGTCTGGACTCTTGCTGTACCTCTTCCTGATGATTATACTAACTTAGGCAAATATAAACAATATACTTGGTGTGTGATTGAGAATAATCTCTACATCTATCGCCAAGGTCATACTCATGTTATTGAGATTGACTCTAATCTAGCTATTACCTATCATGTTCCTAGCTTCCTTAATATGGCAGGACAGATGGGTATATTCCGTGGTAATGGCCGTTTATGTTTCTGGGATTCTGAGAACTCAGTCTCATGGAGTAGTGCTTTCAACTTATTCGATTTAACTCCTTCTATTGAGAATATGGTAGGTAACACCATCTTCCTAGGTGTATTGGGTAGAATTGTTAATATCATTCCTCATGGTGAAGGTTACGTCGTATATGCAACTCGTTCTATCGTAGGTGTTACTTATTCCACTACTGGTACTGTTGTATGGGATGCATCTACTATTACTTCGGCCGGCGGCATCACGCATCCTAAAGCTGCTTGTGTAGGACAAGGTAATGAGCAGCACTTCGCCTATACCACAGTAGGTATTGTTACTATTGGGCACTTCAATGCTCTTTCTAAATCCTATGCTATGGAAGTAATTCTTCCTGAGCTATTTGATTTCCTTAAGGAGTCTAGAGATCCAGTATATCTGCAATGCCATGCAGCGAGATTCTTATACTTCTCTTTGATTAATGATAACTATATCAATGGTATTACGTCCTTTTCTCAGGTAACTCTCCCAGGTTTGAAGATTCCTCCTATCATCGTAGATGTTCCTTATATTAATAGTGTAGCTAGTCATACTAATGTAGGACCTAAAACTGGTCTTACTATGCTCTATAACTTTTTACGCAATCCTACTAATAATCTTCGTGTAGATGAGACTGCTAAGGTGTTCGATCAGCCTCTGTGGATTGCTGCTTTTGATATGCCTATAATTCCTAGCTCTGCTATTGGTAGTGGTATATTTGATCTTTCAGCTAATATTAATTCTTTTAATGAGAAATGCTTACAGTCTATCACCAATGTTCCTACGCTAACTCCAAGTGGTCCTGCTAGAGCAAATCCTTCTGATAATTGGGGAGCTTCCCCAATGCAGGCTCTTATTGCTCAAGTTCTTCCTAATCTAAAATCCTTCACTCCAGATGTTTTTAATGTAGCAAATAAACTGACTGCCTCTGACTCTAACTTTAATCCTATTTCTCGTCGTCGTAATGCTATTGACCTTTATAATGCTTGGCAAGGTGTTTGGGATGAGTTTGATTCTCGCCATCTAGTTGATTATGCAACCTCAGTAGTAGATGCTTTAGGTGTTACTCAAACTGCTACTATTAATAACTTCACCTGGACAAATGGGGTAGTAAGTTTTGGTGGTCCTCATGTTACATATGTTCCACTAAAAGATAGTGTAACTAATATCTTTACATTTGCTACTGTTAATGATGCCAAACTTCGTGCTAGTGATGCGGCTAAGATAAATGGAAGACCCTGCTTAACTATTACTCGGGGTTATGCTAAAGGCTTGAAAATAACTACTACTGTTACAGCTGTTCGTAGAATTTCATCAATTCAAAATGAGCCTGGAGTTAGCTACTTTGCTAAATATAAAGTTCCATCTGCCTATCGTAGAGCTAGGTTTGCTAATGATGGTCCTTTTATGCACACTATTAATATCTTTAATTCTGGTGGTACTATCTTAGATGGTGCTGAGCGTTTTGAGATGACGAATCACTTCTCAGATTCTATCGAGAGTATTCTTAAAGCTATTACACAGATTTCACATGGAGGTTATACTTTTACACTTAATCCAGCTACCTATACTAATTCCAGTCCTGGCTCTACTAATAATATGGGTCCTACTGGTTTTGATAATATTCCAATTCAATATACTAAGAATGGAGTTACTTCCCAGGGTTTTATAGCTATTGCAGGTAATAATCTTAATAACTTCTATCGTACTCGTATAAGTGATGCCGGTTTTAATGGAAGTATTATTCCAGGAGATTGGCCTACTACTGAGAATGCAGGTTCTTCTGCTGGTAATAATGTAGGTCATGAGTGGTGCTTGTCTATGATATACAACCGAGGAGCCTCTTACCGCGATGTAAATAACCAATATTATATCTCATACACCAGCGCTAATATTTATCCCACTACTGGTTCTACCGTAGAGAAGAAGATCGGGGTAAGTGGTAATTGGTATGAAGTTCATGCCAAATCTCGTACTGGTGTAGCTATTGCCCCTGTTCTATACCAAGAACAAAATATGTACAAAGATGTATATGAGGTAGACTATGTTTTAAATATGGAAGTTATTCAAGCTCAGGATAATAATTTCCTATCCTCTTCTACCTTTAATCTTACTCTAGAAGATATCCTTCTATGTGATAATGAATTTAACAATCCAAATACTATCTCCACTCTCTCTACTAATTTACTAGATATCTCTAAATTCCGTTGGGGTAATTTTGAGCAAACTCCTGCTAATGATACTGAGCGTCTTATTCCTAATACCCTCTGCTCAACTCCTCCTGCTGCCACTTCCTTCCGCACTTCTGCTTGTACATATAATGTATTCAAATATCCATTAGCAGCTCTTCCTAATACTTTCAATGTAGAAGAATTTCTAGATCATTCTCTAGGTTTAATAGTTAATCAGAACTCTAACTTAGGACCAATTCCTAATATCACTGAACCAGTCTCCTGTGTTATTGGGGGATGGGAAGATCCTAATCTTCCAGATGTAGTAATTGAAATAGATTTCACTTATCCTGGAGCAACATTTACTCTGCAGAATGGTATCCCAGTTCCAGCTTATCCTACTCTTGTTGGCTCACTAGTATTTGATACTCAACTTAAGAAGTGGGGAAAGCAAGCTGATACATTCAAATGTCTCCTGCAATTTTCTCCTATCAATGCAACTAATAATGAAGCTATTACATACACTAATTTTGGCATGGATTCAGGTATTCTTTATGAAGCAGATAGCAAGATCCGTCTTTTTAGTGTAAAGAATAAAAGCAGTCAATGTCGTTGGGGTAAGATTGCTCTCTATCGTCTAGGCTTCACTGAGATGCTAGAAGTTACTTTTAACTTCAGAACTAATTCTACAGGTAAGATTATAGTAGATGGTAGTACTGATGGTAGAGAACTTGATACTAATATTCAGCATGAAGAAAGCTTCACTGATGTTAGACAGTACGTAGTAAAGTGCCATGTAGCAGCCATGTGGCATACCATCTCAATCAGCGGAAACTTTGACTTGCAATATCTAGAATTCCGTGCCATTATGGCATCACGTCGTTAAACAATCGGAGAATATATTATGGCAAAGAATGATGATTTAGTAGCAATGGGACTTACCCCGCAAGAGATTGCTTATGTTAATACTATGTCCAGTGCTGGAGGTATCAGTGCTGGAGCTGGTGGTATTGCTATGCAGATGCAGAATAATAAAATAGCTCGCAATAATATTATTAAAGAAGTTTTAGCTAAGAAAGGGGTAACTTCTGGGGTAGGTACAGGCTCAGCTAGTAACCAGTCCTCTTCTCAGGAACAATTCTCTGGTATTGCAGATCAAGAAGTCTTTGGTGATATCAAGTCTAAGCTTCGTGGAATGATTGCTGGTACAGATGTTGCTCAGAATCTTGCTACTCAACAGAAACAGCAGTCTATTGGGAAATATGATGAACTCCTCAGTCAGTATACTAAACAAGGTGCATTTACTGATGCAGCTGCTCTAGTTCAGAGTAACCTTAATGCTAGCATGGAAGCTAATAAGCCGGCTATCCAGCGAGCTATTGAGGGAAGTGGAACTTCTGCTGGGAGTATGCAGGCTTTGCTAAGTCAGCAGCTAGCAGATAAAGCGGCTCTTAGTGCTGGTTCACTCGGTGCTCAACAAGCAGTAAGCTATGGTCAGATTGCAGCTTTTCTCGCAGGAGGAAGAGGTAATTTAACTACTGGTAAAGATGATTCTATTACTGGTATGGCTCAACTAGCAGACCTTCTAAAAGTGAGTACTGGAAAGAGTTCTTCTAGTGGTATGAGTAACTTCAGTCCTAGTCAGATGTTAGCAGGTGGTGCAGGAACCATACGTAGTACAACTGGTCCTACTGTTCAGGATACTGTAGCAGGAACTGGTATTGCCGGAGGTGGGGATCTTGCTACTCAACAGAATGCTTACTGGGCTAGCGTAGATGCAGCGGATGCAGCTAAGAAGAAAAAAAATGATGCAGACTTTGCTTTTGGTACAGTAAATTCTGGCTATAATCCCTATAACTCCTATGTAAATATCTAAGGAGATATTCATGGCAACTTTAGAAGAACAACTCTCGCAGCTTTCTGAGCAATATAATACAGGAATGAGTCCCTCTAATTCTGGTTCTCGTTTCATTACTAACGTTCCTGATATGCAGCAAAGCGCAGATGTTTACATTCAACCTCCTCCACAAGCAGCTATTCCCACTCCTGCATCTTCTACTCCTCAATCTCAGAGGGATTTCCTAGGAGATTTTGAGAGTCGTATTGCTACCGCCCCTGACTTTCTTTCTAAACAAAGAGTAATTAACGAGTTAGCGGATAATGCTCAACAACGTTTAGGAGCTGCTCAAGCGGCAGTTCTAAAAGTTGCAGAAGATACTGTGAATGTAGCTCCAGAAAGAAAGCATCTTGCAGCTTTGATGAGTATTGATTCTAGGAATCGTGACCTTAATGGAAGAGACTCAGAAGAGACTGCTAAACAAAGAGCTAGGGTATTAGGACTGGAGAATCTGGCTCAGAAGCAAGCTCAAGAATTAATCAAGTCCAATCCTCAGATTGCAGCCTTCACTTCCCGTGTAGGTAATACTATTCAACTCCACTCTAAGATGGCTGAGAAGGAATTAGCTAATGCAGAAAAGTTGATGGCAAAGAAGGAAGCTGAAGCTGAGGCTGCTCAGCAAGTAGTAGCTATGGTTGATCCTGAAGCTAGGAAAGCTATTAGCCGTGCACATCCTGCTATGGATAGTGATGTAGAATTTGCTAAGTTCGTCACTCAAGGAGGTGGTAAGAGTAAGGACTGGGCACCTATTCTGCAAGGAACTATCAGGAGTTCTGACTATCTAGCTGCTGCTCTAGAGGGGAATGGTGCAGCTCGTCAACTTGCTATGTCAGAGTACTCTGCTCGTACAGGAAAATCAATCCAGGAAGCCGAGCAGCAGGTACGCTATGCTGAAACATTAGCTAAGAATCCGGCGGCAGCTCTAGAAACAGCTACTAAGTACGGTATCTTCAATGCAACTGAAGCTAAGAACATTGCTGGTAAATTTGCTATCGCTGATTCCTCTACTCGCAAGGAACTTAACAAAGCAATTCTAGCTAAGATTCCAGATATTATGGAGAAGAGGACTGTAGCTACTGTGCAGAGTAATCCCATGTATGTAGCAGAAACTCTCAATGATCCTGCATATGTTGAAGCTGCTAAGGTAGCTCAGACCAGAACTCCTCCGGGGCAACCTATCTCTGGCACTTCTGTTTCTCTAGCCTACATCAATGATCCTAAGATTACAGCTCAGGAAAGAGTTCAACGTGTGGAGAATGTTAGTGATGCCTATGCTAAAGCTCTATTTAAAGAGGGCAGTAATGGTATTCTGCATTCTCCTTTTGAGCGTGGCCAAATTGAAGCCTATAAATCAGCATACAAGAAAACATTAACTGCTCAGACTGTCTCCGACACATTAGCTAGTAAGATTGGTATGTGGCTCAATCAGAATGTAGTCACTCCTGGTGCAGATATTATTGGCAGAATGCGTGGTGATGTTAATGATGTTATCTCTAGTGGAGATGACTTCTTCCGTGGTCTTGGAGGTAATAAATAATGGATACGTTCAATACTCCTGATATGGAGATTCCTGCTTTCGTTCCTCTAGATACTATGGAGAATGCAAAGACTGGAGTTGTCTCAGATATTCTAGGTGGAGTTGGAGCTACTGTGGGGGATTTTGCAGCCTCCACTTTCAACTCTCTTGTCCCAGAAAAGTATGAGGTTGATACTAGAGATTTGATTGGTAGAATTGGAGATAATGCTCTCAAAGTCTATGATGAGAATCCTGACCTAATTCATACTGCCAGCTTTATTGGTGGCATCTTTGTTCCTACTGGACTTGCCTTGAAGGGAATGACTGCACTTCGTGGAGGGATGAAGGGTATTAATTGGTTCTCAGAAGCTGGTAAGATTGACCAAGTTTCTAAACTAGACGATATGATTCGTGCAGGAAAGATGGCAACCGAGGAATATAATGTTGCCAAGCGTTCTCTATATCTACGTAACTTTGCTAACAATGCAGTAGTAGATAATGCTGTGGCAGAACTCGCTATTATTGGCACAATGAATGCTCATCCTTACATGGAAGATTATGTAAAAGATCCTCTCTCTAACTTCGGTACTAGCATGATGTTGGGAGCTGCTATCGTAGGGCCTCTCTCTCACATTGGACAAGCTTTCGAAGTTAAGAAATTAGGGATGGCAGCTGAGGGTGAAGCAGTCTCTATTCTGAATCGTTTCGCTAAGCCAGTATCAGTTACTGAAGACTATAGTATGCAAGTAGCTCAGCATCAATCTAATATTGACAACTGGCAGAACTTCCTCTCCATTGCAGGTCAGACAGATGACTTTAGTAAACTTACTACTAACTTGGCTGAGAACTTCATTCGTTCTAGCAAGGCTGCTCAGACTGATGCTTTCAATGCTATGCTCTCAGGTGAGATTAAAGAACTAGGAGCTAAGGAAGGTGGAGATGAAATTCGTAACACCTTGATGCAGAGTATTGCAAGTAATCCTGAACTCTTCTCTGGAATTAATAAGATCAGTTTTGCTTCTGCAAAGGAAGAAACTTCTATTCTTAAAGAGAGCTTTAACAAACTCTTTTCTTCCACTGCCGAACCCACTACTGGGATTCCTCTAACCAAAACCAAGTCCAAGGTTATGGAAGATGGCACTATCGCTTCTGTAGTTAGCAAAGATGATATGGTTTATTCTCCTACCTTCGGTGCATTTATGCGTAAGGGAGATCTTACTGGATATGGGGTGGCAGCAGATATAACTTCATCTGAAAAGAATCTTACTAAAGGGCTAACGAATAATTGGTATCAAGTTCCTAATTTTGATGCAGCTCTTGAAGCGGATGTGAAAACTGCCGCCTTCATGGACTATGATTACTTGCGTAAACTTAAAGCTGTGGATAGTATGAAGGAAGAAGAGCTTAGTAAGATCGCTCTCTCTCCTGAAGATGGCCCTATGCTGAATGCAGTTATTGCTCGACTTCGGAAGATGGAAGCTGAGGGTAAGGATATCTCAGCCCTCAAAGTTGTAATGACTTCTGAAGCTCCTAGCTGGGGTAAGATTGAAGAAGCAATGCTCCTGAGAGAGATCGCTCGTAATACCACTCCTGGAGTTGCCGGAGTTAAGCCTTCCTATCTTCAAGATATTCAAGCTATCACTTCCCCTACTAACTTGGCTAAGTATTCTCTCCTCAACTCGCAGGATAGTAATCTTGTTGATATGATGAAGACTTGGATCTCAGCTTTCTCTGCTCAGAAACCTACAAGAGAGAAGTTCCTAGATGCTTTTACTACTTCAGCTGGTCATCGTAAATATAGCACTTCTGAGAGGGATGTTCAAAGTATCCTAGCTGGATATAATTCTCCTCAGTCTCAGGCATTCCGTCAAGAGATGATGAAGCATGCTGATAGTGAGGGTAATGTTTATCTCCTCCGTGGCTTGAAGCAGAAGGCTGTTGGTAGTAACTTCCTTGAGAGCTTCACTACTTATGCTGAGAAGGGTGCAGAATTTGCTAGAGGAGGTGGCGGAGTTAAGTGGTATAAAGTGAAGGTAGATGATATCTATGGCGTGATGAAGGATACTGCTGTTGGCTCCGCAGGTAGTAATAAGAGTGTAGAAGTGCTAGTAATGGCACATACTCGTGATGTTATGGACGCTCTTCCTACTGTTGCAGCTACTGCTAAGAAAGATCTTCCTCCCTCCCTCTCCTCTCTTGATAGCTATGGAATTCAGAGTGATCAGTTTGGTGGAGTGCAGAAGAAGAGTATTCAGAATCTCATTGCCAATAGTTATGATGACTTCATGAAGACTGCTAAAATAGCAGACTATGAAGCTCAGGCAGGAAAGCTTATCTCTGCTAGTAAACAGACTGGCACGACCTTTGCTTCTACTGCTGATGAACTTGAAGCTTATGTTAAATTACAAACCTCTCTTCTAGAACAGGATGCCCAAAAGTATATCAACTCAGAAGTTCAAACCTATGTTGCTGACTTGAATGCATATAATAGTGTGAAGGGAGCCACCTCAGTCAAGTCTTCTGCTGAAGCAACTCTTTCTGAACTTGAAGCTCAACTCCTCAAGAATAAAACTGAGGACATTGAACTCTATACTAAGATGGGATTCCCTCCTGAAGTTATCCGTACTCGTACCAATGTCCCTCTAGAAACAGTTAAGGCTATCCAAGCTTCTCAGCAAGATCTTTCAACTCTTCCTAATAAACTCTATAGTAATGTAGAACAGATTCCTGATTTTATCAATAATAGTAAGAGAAGCTTGACAGTAGGAACTACGATGAGTAAGATTCCTGCAGCCCAACTTCGCTCAGGAATTCAGAATGAGATGATGAACCAAGTAGATGAACAGATTAGAAGGGAATTTTTAGCTAACTCTCCCTCATCTTCTCTACGTGAAATTGCAGCTTTCCTCTTTTCTCCTGACAATAGCAAACGTTATCAGATGCTAAAGGATGGTACGAACCGTATTACTGACTCAGCTCTTGGTAGTAAGTTCTTCACCTCTACTGACTTCACTCTTCGTAATATGGGAGAAGCTGGTCAGATCATTACTGCTATGGGGAAGGATGCCGCACACCTCTATGATTCTACAACCAAGTCCTTAATCCGCAATGTTAGTTCTACCTTCCAAGATATTATTAAAGATGGGGCGGCAGTAGTTGAATTCAATACCGCAAGAGAACTCAATGCCTCTATCAAGGGAGAGCGTTACTACATTGATGGTCAATTCTTCACTAAGGTAAAAGGTGAAGATGGCAAAATGAAACTAGAGCCAGTTCAATATAAAGGACAGGATTTTATTATCTCAACTCCCTCTGTTCGTGCAGCTTTCGAGGAGATGCAGGTAGTAGGTAGAGAGTTGTTTGGAATGAATACCACTCATAGAAAGATTCTGGGAATGCCAGCTCTCAATGATATGGGATTCTGGATGCCAGCATTTAATCCCCGTGACAAATATATCACCTATGTAATTGATAACGTTGACTCATCGACTAAACTCCTTTATGGTAATACACCAGCGGAGCTGGCTAGTGCTGAACAAGCTTTCTATGCAGCTAACGCAGAACGTAGTCCTAAGTCCTTTACTATGGTTAGAAAGGGTGCAGATCAAGCTCTCTACAATAAGATAGAAAACAGACATGATCCTATGTTCATGAGTGTTAGCGATGCCACTTCCCTTCATGGAGGAAGTTCTGCTGCTGCTATCGTTCCTACTTCTACTAACATTTTCTCAGAGCTAATGAATGGATATGAACATTATATTCATAGAAGTGTAGCTAATCACCTAGAGCTTCAGTATAGCGAAGTCATGCAACAGATTGATCGTTTAAGTGGGAATGCCCAGAGTTTAACTAAAGGTCAGCCTGTTGGAAGTATTCAGAAAGCTATGCATGTTCCTACTGATGCTGGCTTAACTGTGAAGAATACTTTGCTGGGAAGGAACAATCTTAAAGAGTATGTGGGCTGGCAGGATGCACAGAATGGACTTAAAACCAGTATTGAATTAGGCTTGCAAAGTATTAGCAATGTCATGGAGCCAATCCTCAATGCTGGTAAAGGAGTTCTTGGTAAGGGTAAAACTCTTAGTGATGCAGAGTATGAAGCTCTCAGTAAGGATCTTGCTGATAGGGGAATTCCTAATCCCTTCCAGAATATGGATGATGCTGTAGCTAAACAACGTTATCATGTGGAGAAGATTTCTCAAGCTCCAAATATGACAGCAAGAATGGTAGCTCTTAGTAACAACTTTGCTGCTACAGCTCTTCTTAAAGTCATGGAACTTGGGCAGCCACTAGTTAATGCTCTATCTCTTCCAATCCTAACTAGTGCTGCTGTTCAAAGACCTTTTGCTGCAGAATATGCTGGTGTTCGTCTAGCTGGGAATGGTCAGTTCTCTACTGCTGAGGCTATGCTGAATGGAGCTAAGTATCTCTTCAATCCAGAATACTCTGCAAAGTACAAGCAGATGGGTAAGGACTTAGGAATCACTACTCCAGTACTAAGTGAGGTGGGAGAGTTTATGCAGATGTCTAGGAGCTTCAATCCTGGACTAATGCAGAAGGCTGAGAACCTCATGAACTCTAGGACTGTGGAAATTCTTTCTAAGCCTGCAATCTGGAGTGAGCAAGCTGTACGAGAGCTAAGTTTCGCTACTGGCATCAGCCTAGCTAAGAAAGCTTATCCTGGTCTAGGAGATGCTGGAGTAATGACGTTCGCTAGAAACTTTGTAGATACTGCAATTGGTAATTATAATCCAGCTCAACGTCCTGCTCTCTTCCAAGGTACTATCGGCACTGCAATGGGTCTATTCCAGACTTATATGGTAACACTCATGCAGCAAATATACCGAGGGTTTGAGCTGAAGGATTATAAGATGCTGGCTAAGATGGCTCTAGCACAATCTTCTATCTTTGGTGTTAAGTCTCTCCCCGGCTTCTCTCAAGTCTCTGAACAAATAGGTGAGCACTTCTCTCAGGATCATTATGACTTTACTACTGGAACTTATCGTGCTGTGCCTGCTGGAGTAGCTGATGTTATTCTCTACGGAATGCCCTCCTCCCTTGGCCCAGCTGTTTATACTCGTGGTGATATTCAGCCTAGAGTTCCTAATATTCTGGGTGGCGTACAGAATCTGGCGGCTGTTCAAATTCTAGGACAGACTTTTGAAGCAGGGAAAGTTCTTGCTAAAACCACTGAGGAGATGGGAGATGAAGGAGCTACTAAAGCTTTTATGGAAGCTCTCTCCATTCAGTCTATTTCTCGTCCTATGGCTCGTATTTCCGAACTTGTAACTGGTCATGCTGTTACTAAGAAGGGGAATCAGATTGCTGGCCCAGAAGAAGTGTGGAGTACAGAAGGGATCATGGCGAGGGTTCTAGCCACCAGAGGTTTAAGAGAAACTAAAGCGCGAGAAGCTCAATTTGCTAATAGCATGTACAACACTATAGATGTAGCTGAGAGAAATTCTGCAACGCATCAATTAAAGAATCATATTAGAAGTGGAACTCTTACTCCAGATATTGCAGAGAGAATCCAGGAGAAGTATATGAGAACTGGTAATACTAGTGGATGGAGAAGTTCTGTCAATACAGCTCTGCAAGATACTGATGCTCCTGGTGTAAGTGCTGTTAGAAATCATTTAACTCCGGCTTCGCCATTGAACATTATGATTGATGATATTGATTAAGGAGAAAGAAGATGGCAAACTTTTTAAGTAATGCACTTAGAATAGTCAGTGAGGAGCTGCCTCAATTCTTTACACAAACTGGTACGCCATTCCTAGGAAAGGATACTGAAGGAAGTGTAATGAAAGAGAAGGACAGTATGCAGAAGGAGAAGGATATTGTAGAATCCCTTTTAGTAGGCGCAGCCTCTGCACTTCCAGTAGGGAAAGGAGTTCAATTAGCTAGTAAGGTGAAAGGAGTTCTTCCTGCTGCTGCCACTATTGGTGGTGCTGCCACTTCTAATGATCCTACTGCCTTGCTAGCTGGTCCGTTAGGTGTTATTCTAGGAAGTAATGATGCTGAGGCAATGGTTGTCCCCGCGCGTTTCACGCATAGTAGTGATGAAATAGCTTCTGCTTTGGGAAAGCTTAGGAAAGGAGAACTTCCTGCTACAGTTTATAAAGAGAGTATGAAGGAAGGTAATAAGGTTGGTGGAGTTTATCTTGGAGTTAAGGATAACAAAATCAAATCTGTTATTAGCGATGAAGGAGCTAGGTTCACTGGAAAGAATGAAGGAACTCTAGGTGAAGTAATTAAACATGATGAACTCTTCAATAGAATGCCAGAACTAAAGGATATTAAAGTCCAATACCTTCCACCAGAGCATAGAGGAAGTGCTAATGCGGCATTTGATACAAAGACAAATACTCTCTACTATAATCCTAGTCGCCATCCTGATGATGTTATGAGTTCTATTCTACATGAGACACAGCATGCAGTTCAAGAAGTTTCTAAATTTACTGCTGGTAGTAATCCTATCTATAGCAAGGGTCACCCTTTATTTATGGATAATGTTAAAAAGGCTATCTCCAAAGAGTTAGGACATGATGACTGGACTAAGATGCAGGATGATAAGATGATGGAAGTAGTAGATAATGTGAAGAGACAGATGTATATGAATGCAGGAGGTGAAATAGAAGCTAGAGGTACACAGAATGCTTTCCTTAGAGGTAATTACTTAGACTTCCCTCTCTCCCCAGATGTAGCTGATAGAGTTCCTAGTCAATATCTTATTCCAGCAAATCCTAAATAATAAAAAACCCAGCCTAGGCTGGGTTTTTCTTCGTCCTAAATTTTGTTAAAGTGACTTCCTAGAATCTTTCGTGCATGCTTAGCTTGGAATACAGCATCCTCTAGTGCATTATGTTTCTCTCTCCAATCCCTTTCCGGTGCTTTAACATCCTTGTAGAGATTCTTTAATGTCCTATAACAACGTCCATTATAAGGTTTCCAAGGCCGCTTCATATTCATCTTGTCATAATAAGCTTGCAAGATAGGAAGATCAAAGTCAGCTCCATTACCCCATACAAAGACTTCACCTTCATATAAACGACTCACTGTGAGAAGCCAGTCACTGAAGTTACCTAGTACATTGATAACAGATTCGATTCCTGAGAAAGCTTCTTCTCTGGCAGCTTTATCCTGCTTCTGCCACCAGTTCATTGTCTCTACATTAGTTAAGAATCCCTGCTCATTACTATCCTCGATTTTGATTTTAGCGTAGAAGTTATTCTGAAGGTCAAAAGTGCTGGCCCCAATACTTAGGATAACACAACCAGCACTAAGACCAAGAGTTTCCAAGTCAATCATTACATCTACGCTTTTCATTCCTTCTCTCCTTCATCACTTACTAGATGCAATCTACCAGTATCAATATCCCTATCTACCTGAGGCTTGCTCATCACCTCATCATATTCCTTCTGAGCTAGTTCTGCCAGTTCATCCCCAAAGACTAACTGAGTTTTAGTACCGCTGACTTGCTTATCCTTATTGTATCTTCCTCGTGTGGCATAGCTTTTATCTTCTGGAACAGCAAGACATGGGAAGAAGATCATCTGGCCAATCTCGTCACCATACTCTAATTTAATAACATGATTCCTAGAGTTGTTCTTTAGTTCCATAGTCAAAGAGCTTCCGTGCCACCCAGGATCGCAGAATCCTGCGTTCATATGTTCTAGGAAGATTCTGCCAGCACTGCTCTTGAGCTTGAACATTGCACTCAAGTCCATAGGGAGATTAAACATCTCAATGGTATGAGCTAGTATACATTCTCCAGGATACAGGAAGAGAGGTTCCTTCTTAAGGTCATGCTCTATTACGCGCATTGGCTCTCTGTTTTTGAGGGAGATAGTATGAAGTTCAGGATAGCCAGTAGTCCTTTCAATAAGAACCTTAGCTCCAATACGAACGTCAATGCTAGTGCCATTGATATTCTTAGGAAGAACCCTAGTGATGAAGCCACTATCTACTATATCACAGAGTTGTTTATAACTCAAGATCATTTTGTATCTCCTTCAGTTCTTACTTCACCTAGTTGAAAAAGTTCTGCATACTTATCATGCCAGAGCTTAGGATTCTTTTTCACTAACTCAGCATTCATAGTAAGTTGAATGTGGCCTTCTACCCACAGTTCTTGCTCATGATTAATGGAGTTCATTCTGATACCAGTGAAGCGCCTACTTCGAAGTTCTGAAGAAGTGGCAAAGTCATTATGATCTGGCCTTTTAAAGTCTTCCATTATACTTTCTCCTCATAAGAAGCTAAGAAGATATCCTCCTTACAGGGATAGAACTCGTCCTTAATTCCTCTGATGATATAGTCTCCTTCAGTGGCACACATAATTCCTTCTAATGTACGTATATTTAAGAAAATAGAATTAGATCTATTGTCAAAGCGGTCAACTGTATCCTCATTATAGGAATCAATCCAGTCAATAATACTGGGTAGATTATCTCTAGTTAACTGTCTAGCTTCAATCTCTAGTGGCTTTTTCACATATATAGGCATTACAGATACTCCTTATCAGTTAAGAAATCTTCTAGGAGCAAGTCAGGCTCCCACTCTTTTACTTCTGTATGCATAGGATAATATCCCTGCTTTCCATTTACTGTTATTACTTGAATTCTCTCTGCTGCCTGCAAGTTCCTCAGAATATCTCCTAGCTCCGAGGTCTTACTCAAGTCCTGACTTACTACTTTCCATATGTCTTGATGACTCATAGGTAAGAAGCTATCTGCTAGAGCATTAAGAACCATATGGGATACATCTCCATATCTGTTTCTTCCAAACTCTCCTAGAGCTTTAGGCATCTTCACTTCTGTATGATGTAGGAGAGTATTAGCTTTCAGTGCATCATCTTCTGTTATCTCCATCCTAAGATCAGCTGCTGCGAATATCATACACAATTTAAGGAGGTGAGTGAAACGTCTTGTTCCATAATGTTTAAGTCTAGAGTCAGTCATACCTATGAAACCTTTATACATCCTATCTAATATGACTTTAGCTTCATTCGATATTGTTACTATACCCTTTAATTCCTTTATCTTTATTAAATGCTCAACTAGCTCAGCTAATATGGAATCATCTGGAGGAACTGGGAAGGTAATTTTGATTCCTGTTTCTTCTGCATAGATGAATATTAGTCTAGACATGAAGCCATTACCAATACCTTCAGGAGGAATAGTTAGAGCTAAGCCTTGAATTGTATTACCTGAGAGGATATTAACTGTAGGTTTGAATACTGTTACACTCTTACCGTGAATTTTAGGGTGCTCATAGCTCTCCATGTTATCCCAAAGCTTGGTGAGCATAGTAGCGAATTCCATGTTACCCTGTCCAAGGAAGTCCCCGAACTCTTCAGCAACTACGAAGATCTCACTTGGCTTATCCATTACAAGCATCTCAAGATCATCGTCGAGATCATCTAGTTCGGGCGGCATCATCTCCATTAAGAATCTTTCCTTACTCATTCTATCTGGAGCAAATCTATGATATCCAACTTCCTTTAGAATCCTTTTTCCTATTCCTATGGCTGTACTTTTTCTAGTCCCAGGTGCGCCCATTAACATTAGGTATTGATTAGGATATATGTGTGAGTGTCCGAATGGAAGATATACTGTTCTACTTAACAGAGCACCAATTATTGAGATGGAAGTCCATCTATGATATACTATTGGTGACTCAGTATTTCCAACAAAATCCAAATATCGTTGAAAGTAGTCCATTCACGTTAGTTCCTTTCTATCTCTTCTGTTTTACTGCCTTCTGGCAGAATTGATAAAGAGCATCTGAGCAGTATTGCTCTTTGATATTCTCTGCCATCCATATTATATAACCCGGATCATGCTCTGATATTTCATCCGGAGTATCTCCTTTATACTTTCCAAAAGTGAGGGGAGTATTATCAATATCTTCTCCCCCCATAGGAGTATCAAGCTCTAATTTCACGTTAGTTCCTTTCTACTTCAACTTGTCCATATTACCCCAGTTGCTGCCAATTTTGCAGTCAATTGGAATCCTCATTACTCTACCATGAATTTCTACTGGATTATCTAAACACTCCAATACCTGCTGGCGCAGGTCGCTTCTGTCTTTCTTATATTGGAATAAGACTGAGTCATGGATTTGTGCTTTGAGCCTGATAGCTCCTTTCTCTTTCTTTACTAACTGCCACACTTTCCACAAACCTATATTCAGAATACTGACGGAAAGATTCTGAGGGCCATGAGCAACTGCTCCCCTCAGCATAGCGTGGTTCTTACTTATATCTCCAAAGAAGAAGCGAGTCCAGCCTAAAGGACTTTTTAACATTGAGGTAGTGGCTATCTCACTCCTTACTTCTTTATACCACTCTCTAACTTTAGGGAAAGGTTCATGATAACTATCGAGAAGCTTGGAAGCAAAAGCTTTTAAAGTAATCTTACCTTCGTCAGGGAAATTATCTGGTGAAATAGTATAACCAAGGAGGGGAGCTGCCTCTACCAACTTAGTAACGTCTGCATTTTCTATGAAGGTATCTGCTCCCATCATGTAGTTAGTGCCATGCACTATCTTCTTCAATACGTTATTACGAAACTCAGTAGTAACTTCTTCATAGGGAATAGCGAAGAAGAGAGTTCCTAGTTGTTTGTAGAAGTCCTTATCTTTATTCTCAAGAGCAGCAATGAGATTGGTTTCCTGAGAAAGGTAGGCTGTACATCTGGCTTCACTCTGAGAGTTATCTACCTCAGCCAGCTCATAATCTTCATCTGCTTCTAGCATTTCCTTAGCGTAAGGAGGGACATTCTGTACCTGAGTTCCTACCCAGAAACTACTACTTTGACAGCTTGCGCGGCCAGTCTCTGTACCAAAAGGATTCAAGGAATAGAGAAGACGTCCATTCATTTGGTCGAAGTCAAAGTAAGTTGAGATGGCTTTGGCGTTTTCTCGGTAGGTAAGGAGGGCTGAACAGATTCTAAGTAGGAGAGGATGCTGTTCGGAAATAGCACGTAAGTTTTTTTCATTAGTTCCCCGCTCATTCCTAACTTTCTTATTTCCTACTTTCTTCATCCCTATTCTAGGATCTCTTGCTCCCATAACATCATAGAGAAAGACTGCAACTTGCTTAGGAGAAGCTGGATTGAAATCTCCCTTTGCAGTAAGGCAACGAAGTTGAGAAAGAGCTGCATCAAGCTTTATTTTTGCTGCTTCCCTCAAGTCATTCCTTACTTCTTTATTTACTTTGATCCCTTCAAATGCTGTATAAAGGAAAGGATAGACGAATTTGAATTGCGTAGCATAGTTCTTTCTCGCATACGCAGGAAGGTTTTTTAAATAGTGTAGTAAGATTCTAGCAGTATACCAAGTGTCTCTCCCGTTATAGGCCCAATACCTAAGAATATCTTTTTCTTTGCTAGCTTCACTAGCTTCTGCTTTCCATTGAATATAGTCATGACAGTAGAGACTGGCAACAAAGTCTAGAGATTTGGGGAGAGAGGGAAATTCAGAGTGAGCCATTGCCATTGTATCAAGACAATAGAAGTTTGGCTCCGCATGATATACTATGCTGTGAAGGGAGTCATACATCCCATTGTGCATTACCTTGGGAATGTCTAATTTATTCACAGCCTGCATGAATTCAATAGCTTCTACATAACCATCAGAGGTGAGCCAATGATCTACTCCGAAGTTTACTAGAGGAAGGACATAGGTATCCAGCTTCCCGCTATGGGAGATAGCAGTCCAAGAACAGCAAGTGATAATAGTATTACTAGAAAGAAGAACTTCATTATCATCACGAACTTCAATCGTCTTGGTTTCAATGTCATAGCTAATGCAAGCACTATTCTTTAATACATCCCATGCAGCAGGGAATTTACTTACTTCATCTAAGGCTTCATAGTGGAAGTTCTCACTTTCAGAGAGATGGAGGAACTTATCCAAGTCCTTGCCTAGAAGCCATGCTCCATGATCTACTGTATGAGCATGGGCTAGGGAGTTACATACAATAGCTGGAACACTAAAGTTTAGTCGTGAGCCTCTGTAAGCATCTAGAGAGGGAGATTTCCCAGGAACACAATGCTTTAGAGTATGCACATTGCAGATAAGGATAGCTTGGCAATTACTAACTCTAGCTTTTGTTATAAGTTCTTGTAGAGTATATTGGGAAGCGGAGGCAATTGCATCTAAGTTTCTTTGCCGTAGATGATATTGTAGGATAGGAAGGAACTTAGCTTCTTCACTATCATAATTGACTAGGATTCTCATTCTATTGTTCCTCTCCCATGACAAGTCTTACACGTACCCTCACCATTAGCAGAGTAAGGATTCTCTCCACTGCCATTACAGTTAGGACAAATACTTTCTATTTGTGTATCAGTGAAGTCTGTATCTTCCTCGTTAGAGTCAGAAACGTCGAAAAGGCTGTGCCAGTTCTTGCAGGTTTCCTCTGCTTTCATTTCTATTCCTCTCAAATTGTTGCATAAAGAATTGTTGTTGCCGAATCATCTCATTGTATCTTATTTGATGTTCCAGCTCTTTCTGTTGATGAAGTAATTCCTGCTGCTGCCTCAATAACTTCTCTGCTGTAGTCTCATTGTGGAAATATACTTCAGCATTAGCTAGACTAATCACCCAGAGGAGCATGACTAGAGAAAGCTTTACTGCGTTCCTCACATTCGTATTCATATCTATCTATCTCCTTCTCCATAATGTTCATAAAGATGTCACTTTCTTCTAATGGCCTATTGAAGTCTTTGAAAGAATCTCCGTTGAAACCATCAAAGCTTACATTGAACCCTAGCTTGAAGGCTTGCTCGAATATCTGTTTCTCTTTTTTTGTAAGCGGCATAGCTAGGTATCCTTCCATTCTCAAAGAGTTCTAATATTTCAGGTGGAACGCAGTCTTTAATTCCCCATACGACAGCGGCGTGTCCATTCATTTGATGCTTTACTCTGCCTACTTCGTAGATCTTATCCGTTCTCTCAGCTATACTTCTTACTGCCTTGACGATAGAAGTAGTGTTGAATCCGAGTTGCTGACCAATCCTAGAGGAAATACCAAAACCTCCTAAGTAGGAAAGTGCATCCATGTAACGCTTGAGAGTATTCTCGAATCGAGACTTTCTATTTCTCTCAATAGCTTCCTCACTCCAGACTCTATCTTTTCCATTAGCCTGAATGTCGAGGGAGTAAGGGTGAGAAAGTGTATGATTAAGATAGGAGATGAAGTTCATACAAAATATCTCCAACCTAGAAAGGAGAGAAAAAGAATAATAATGAGAAGTGCCATTGCTTTCTCTAGTTTATCAAAGCCGGTATGAGGAGTAACGAATGGGATATCTCTATTAGGATCTTTGTTGAAGAACTTCTGCACCTTCTGACTATCAGGAATATCACTTCCGATAATAATAACTTTCTTTCCGTCTTTTTTCATTTCCTTCTCCTTTGTTTAGAACATTAAGCAAAACTCCCTCCTAAGAGGGAGCAGAACTTAATACTCTAGTTCTTTATGCCGCAGGCCGGATGATACGAAGTTGAACATTCTCGTACTCACCACCCTTAGGATTAGGAGACTTCTTCACGGTCAAACGGACATTAAACTGCATGCCTTTGACTGAGTTCATCATCTCTCCCAGAGTAACACCAGTGGTATCATCGGCATTCATAATCTCACGGATGCGCTTCTTGAAGTAGCCAAGACCCTGTTCCGTAGCCATGAAGGTTTCGGTGAAGATACTATCATTAGGAACTGGCGGTTCATCAACTGAGAGGGAGAGGGTAGAGACGATGGAGTAGGTGATTTTCATACGCTGCTTAGCCTCACCTTCCTTCGTCTTATACTTGTCGATGGCGCAGTCCTTAACTGAGAGAGAGTATTCGCCAGCCGGAGGAGTAACGAAGTCAGGAGCTTCCTGAATAGAGTCAAGAGTTTCATTAGCCAGAGCTTCCAGATCAAGCATAACGTTTTCATTTGCAGACATTTTTATTTCCTTAGATTAAATTAGAAAGAATTTAACAAACATTTTACTTCAGTTTGTCAGAGAAGTTACTTCAGAATTCCACCTTCTACTAAGATGGCCTTCATATCCAACTCTTTACTGCTTTCAATCTTAGCATTGACTCTTGAGCCAGTGATGTGATTTGGCTTATATGTACTTGAACTTCCACCAGCGTGCTTGCCCATCTTGATCTCAGTATAAACAACAGTACCGAAATACTTTGCTACCTTAGCACAGAAAGCTTTTGTACCAACTAAGGGAAGAATCTTATCCCTTTTCACACCATTAACTTCCTCCTCAATGATAAGCTCATGGGTAATCATTACGAAGTTGGTGAAGGCTGCCGCTTGCATCACTCCTAAGATGTCACTAAGATACTTAACTACCAACCCATACTCATCCCAGCCCGGTTTGAATTCAATTGGCTTACCAATACAGGCAAAAGCTAAGGCACTATCTCCCAATTGTGAGCCTGAGTCAATTACTACCAAGTCATTATGAGTGCAGTCTTTTAAGCTAAACTCAACGTAGCTTTCCTTATCCTTCTCACACTCTAGACAGGAAACTTTGCCATGTTTATCACAGATCTTAATAGCAGTCTTAGCTGAGAACATCTTGAGAACTGTTTCTATGCCCCGAGGAACTTCTCTAGTATCAGGAATTCTGATTAGGATAATTTTATCTAATTCCTCTAAGGAAAGGCCCATGTGAAGGAGAGTCTCAGCACCATTCTCTAAGTCAATCCAGAAGATACGATTCAATTCTGGAATCTTAGCTGCTGTTCCCACCAATTTAGTCTTACCTGTTTTAGGAGGACCATAAAGGAGGATAGAATGATTTGTTTGTACTGAGTT
>ERZ1645187.1215-NODE-1215-length-24055-cov-14.140792_pt1 | contig 24055 bp, 16 predicted proteins | sample MGYA00575352_ERZ1645187 | MGnify/ENA primary metagenome ERZ1645187 (study PRJEB40837, sample SAMN11349314) | freshwater sediment metagenome | isolation source: river sediment | host: Sediment | place: India: Wazaribad , New Delhi | collected 2017-02-21 ...
GGAATTGATTATGCAAAGGGTGGTATAATTAATCGGTTATGGATAGCAGATTTGTTCTACCTAAACAGCCGAATGTTTTCAGCGCGTTAGCAGCCGGGTTTAAGACCCTTGGCAATCACCTCTATCTGCTGATTTTTCCACTTGCATTGGACCTTTTCCTGCTCTTCGCCCCACGTTACACCGTCTCCTCGCTCGTGACCAGCTTTCTCGCGCAGTTAAACCCGCTTGCTGAAGGCTCCGAGGAACTGAAGCAGCTTTGGGCAGAGCTGAGCGCTTCACTGAGCACATTTTTTCAATCTTACAGCCTGTCCTCCGCCCTGCGTTCTTATCCCTTGGGGGTTCCCAGTTTGCTTTCCAGCCGGGTCTTTATGGAGAACCCCTATGGCAAGCTCCCGGAAATCGCATTAAGCACCGGAGGCAATGCGCTGATTTTTCTGCTGCTTTTCGGCATAGTCGGCGCAATATTGGGCGCGTTAAACTTCTACGTTTGCTCGCTTCCCACTTACAAAGAAGCTGGCAAACAGGACGCTAAAACCAAACTCAAGCCCATCGCCAGCCTTCTACTGCTGCCTGTGCTCTTCTGGGCGGCGCTAATTACAATAGCAATACCGGTCAGTCTCGTAGTGAGCGGGCTGAGCATGCTGCATCCGTTCCTTGGTCTGTTGGCGTACTTCTTTGCCGCCATGGCGCTAATATCCATGTTTTTGCCGGCAATCTTTGCCCCGCACGCAGTGCTTATGCTCAATCTAAACCTTTGGCAGAGCATCCGCGCCAGCATACGCCTGATGCGCCCCTACTACTCCGCGACATCGCTGTTCGTTATTCTGGCGGTGCTCGTATCTTACCTGACTAATCTGCTTTGGCAATCTCCCGGCACGGATTCCCCGATGATTTACATTGGAATATTTGGTCACGCTCTGGTCAGCAGCGCGCTCCTGATTGCCAGTATTCATTACTTTTTACGTGTTCTGGAATTGAACCAGGAACACGAACTCGCGCAGCAAGCGCCGGAATCATCTCTCTGATCAAATTTGGAGAAAACAGTGGAAGAAAAGAAACATTACAACGCAGGCGATATCCAAATCCTTGAAGGGCTGGAGGCTGTTCGCCGCCGCCCGGGTATGTACGTCGGCGGAACGGATATCAAAGCGCTGCACCACCTCATCTACGAGGTTGTTGATAACTCTATTGACGAAGCCCTGGCAGGCGAATGCGACCGCATCACCGTCACCATTCACGAGGACGAAAGCGTAACCGTGCGGGATAACGGCCGCGGCATTCCGGTGGATATCCACCCCGAAAAAGGCATTTCCGCCCTGCAGGTGGTCATGACCGTCCTGCATGCCGGCGGTAAATTTGGCGGCGGAAGCTACAAGGTCTCCGGCGGTTTGCACGGCGTGGGCGTCTCCGCGGTGAACGCGCTGTCCGAATGGTGCGAAGTGACCGTGAACCGTGAAGGGAAAACCTATTTTCAGCGCTATGAGCGCGGCATTCCGCAGTCTGAAGTGAAGCAAATCGGCACGTATCACGGCGACGAAACGGGCACCAGCACCACTTTCCGCTTTGACCGGGAAATCTTCAAGGGCGATTTTACCTACCGCTTTGACGCGCTGATTTCCCGCTTCAGGGAAATGGCGTTTGTCACACGCGGCGTCACAATCGGTTTGTTAGACGAACGCGACAACCGGGAAATGACCTTCCACTTTGAGGGCGGGATTGCGTCCTTCGTGCGCTATCTCAACAAAACCAAGGAAGTTCTGCACGAGCCGATTTACGGCGAAAAGGAAATTGACGGCATTGGCGTGGAGTTCGTGGTTCAGTATACCGACGTTTTTGCGGAAGTGGTTTACACCTTTGCCAACACAATTAATACTATTGACGGCGGAACGCACCTGACCGGTTTGCGTGCCGCGGTCACCCGCAGCATCAATGATTATGCCCGCAAGAGCGGCTTGCTAAAGGACGCGGACGCTAACTTTAGCGGCGACGACACACGCGAAGGTATGACCGCGATCGTCAGCATCAAGCATCCCGACCCGCAGTTTGAAAGCCAGACCAAAGTCAAGCTGATGAACCCGGAAGTTCAGACCTACGTTCAGCAGGTTGTGGGCGACGCGTTTACCAGTTTCCTTGAACAAAACCCGGCTGCCGGCAAGGCTATCGTACAGAAATGCCTTACTTCCGCCCGCGCGCGCGACGCCGCCAAAAAAGCCCGCGACCTGGTCATCCGCAAATCAGCTCTGGAGTCTATGACGCTGCCGGGTAAGCTGGCAGATTGTTCCGAACGCGACCCATCGAAGACCGAACTCTACATCGTCGAGGGTGATTCGGCTGGCGGCTCAGCCAAACAGGGGCGCGACCGGCACTTCCAGGCTATCCTACCCCTGCGCGGTAAGATCTTGAACACCGAACGCGCCCGCCTGGATAAAATCCTCGGCAACCGTGAAGTGAAATCGCTTATTTCCGCGCTCGGCACCAGCGTCGGCGAATCGTTTGACATTTCTGGTCTGCGCTATAACCGCATCGTAATCATGACAGATGCCGATGTGGACGGCGCGCATATCCGCACTCTTTTGCTCACATTCTTCTTCCGGTTCATGTTCCCCCTGATCAATGAGGGACACTTGTACATCGCCCAACCGCCGCTTTATCGGATTTCCGCGCGAAATCAAATAACTTACGCTTATTCTGATGCGGAAAAAGACAATATTGTGGCAAAAATGGGCGGATCTTCCAAGGTCGGCATATCACGTTATAAAGGTCTTGGCGAGATGAACCCGGAACAATTATGGGAAACCACAATGAACCCCGAAAACCGGACCATGCTGCTTGTCGCCGTGGAGGACGCGGTTGAAGCCGACCGCACCTTTGACATGCTGATGGGTTCGCTCGTTCCTCCGCGCCGGCGCTTTATCCAGACCCACGCCAAGGAAGTGCGCAACCTGGATATTTAAGCTCCGAGCCCGTTCTGCGCTTTGGAAAGACCGCCAATGGAACGCAAAATCCTGCATCTGGACCTGGACGCATTTTTCTGCGCGGTCGAAGAACTCCTGGACCCGAGCCTGAAAGGCAAAGCCTTTGCCGTGGGCGGCAGCCCAAAATCACGCGGCGTTGTTTCCTCTTGTTCGTATCCTGCCCGTCTGCGCGGTGTGCACTCTGCCATGCCGATGGGACGCGCGCTTGAATTGTGCCCGGACCTGATTGTGGTGCATCACCGCTTTGGCGTATACGGGGAGACCTCCGACAAAGTCATGGATATCCTGCGGGATTACACTCCCCTCTTCCAGCAGGTTTCCGTGGATGAAGCTTTTTTGGACGTGAGCGACCTTCCGCAGCCTATCGGAGCCATCGCGCGGGATATGCAGCAGCGCATCGACCGGGAATTGCATCTGCCCTGCTCAATCGGGGCAGCAACAAACAAACTGGTCGCTAAAGTCGCTAACGATTTTGGCAAGAGCCGCGTGCGGACCGGCCAGGCTCCGCGCCAGATTACCATCGTTCCCCCGGGTACTGAAGCGGACTTTCTGGCGCCTCTGGACGTGCAAGCGCTGTGGGGCATCGGACCGAAAACTGCCCAACGGCTGCATTCACGTGGGATTCATACCATTGGTCAGCTCGCGGAGCTGCCGCTGGCAGAGCTTGAACATTTCTTTGGTAAAAACGCAGCGGAAGTGCAGGAAAGCGCGCGCGGAATCGACCGGTCGCCGGTGCACAGCAGCCGCGAAGTTAAGTCTGTCAGTAATGAAGTCACTTTTTCCCGGGATACCAGCGATATGGAACAGCTGCTGGGGACTTTGCGCCAACTTTCAGACAAAGTCGGGTACCGAATGCGTCAGGCGCGCCTGATGGGCGGCGTGGTACAGATTAAATTGCGCTATGGTGACTTTACGACGCTCACCCGCCAACGAGCGCTGCCAACCCCCACCAATCTTGACGATGAAATCTACGCAGCCGTGGAAAAGTTGTTTTTGGACAACCTGACTCCGGAACGGAACGTGCGTTTGGTAGGCGTAGGTGTCAGCCAGCTCTCGCAACCTTTCCAGCAGTTGGAATTGTGGGATGACTCCCGCGGTCAGGCAGAGCAGCTTGCGCTCGCGATAGACGCGCTCAAAGAAAAATACGGGAAGAACATTATTACGCGCGGCAGCCAGATGAAAAGCCGCCCCCAAAAAAGGGGGGAAAAAGATTGAAAAATTCCAAAGCTTTGGTATAATGCGACAAATTGCCAACGTAGCTCAGTCGGTAGAGCAGACGCTTCGTAAGCGCCCGGTCGAGGGTTCGAATCCCCCCGTTGGCTTTTTTTTATTTCATCAGGCTTGCCGCAAAACCGTGCGGCTGTCCAGCGCCAGGGCGCCCTGCCCCTGCGGATACACCACCAGCGGGTTAATTTCAATCTCTTCAATTTCCGGGAAGTCCAGCGAAAGCTGGCTGAGCGCGGCAATCACGGCTTGAACTGCTTCAATATCCGCCAACGCGCTTCCGCGCACACCTTTCAGGAGCTTTCCAGCAATCGTGCTGTCAACCATTTCGTTGATATCCTCTGCCGAAAGAGGCGCAACCCGGAAGGAAATATCCTTAAGCTGTTCCACCAGTGTACCGCCCATGCCGAACATCATCATCGGACCAAAAGTAGGGTCCCGGCGCATGCCCACAATGACTTCCAGTCCCTTGGGAGCCATTTTTTCAACCATCGCGCCGGTTATAGACGCCTCCGGAAATTGCGCGCGGATGCGACTTAGCAGCTGCTTAAAGCCCGCGCTGACACTCACTTTATCCCCCAGGTTCAATATAATGCCGCCAGCGTCGGATTTGTGCAGCACCCCCTCCGCAACAATTTTCAATGCCACCGGAAAGCCTACTTTTTCCGCAATCTCAACAGCTTGCTGTGCGTTTTCAGCCAAGCCGCCAGGCACGTTCGGGATTCCATACGCCTCGAGCAAATCGCGGGTCTCAAACTCTCCTAAGGCTGCCTTGCCAGTATTTGTTTTCAGTATGGTGCAAACCACGTTTTTATCGGCTTTTTTGGGCTCCACGGGCTTGTAAATTGGTTTACGCAAGTATTCACCATAAGCGCGCATGGCTCGCAGCACCGGGCCAACCTGGTCGGGAAACTGATATACTGGCACGCCGGTTCTATTCAGGAACGCCCGGGCTGCCCGTACGCTGCGTTCCCCCATCAAGCAGGTCAGCATGGTTTTATCAGTTTGTCCGGCAGCCTGCGCCCATGCTTGCGCCACGCCTAGTGGGTCTACCAGAGCCTGAGGAACCAGCACCGGCGCGAGCACATCCACGTTTTCATCACGCATCATTTGTTCCAGACACCAGAGGTAATCCGCGGGTTCGGCTCCGCCTAACATATCCACCGGGTTTGCCACCTGCGCGCTGGGGTTTAGTTTGCTGCGCAGCCTGGTTTGCGTGTCCGCGGAAAGCTCTGCGAGTTCCGCTCCGTTTGCGGAAAGGTTATCCGCCAAAAGAGCTGCTGCCCCACCGGCATTTGTCGCAATTGCTACGCGCTTACCTTCCGGGAGCTTTTGGGTGCCAAGCGCCCAGGCAACGTTAAACAATTCCGCCAGGGTTTCCACCTCAAGCACGCCTGTTTGAGAGAAGACTGCCTGATAGGCAGCGTAGGAGCCCGCCAGAGAGCCGGTATGGGAGCTTACCGCCCGCGCGCCGGCGTTGTTCCTGCCTGCCTTGAGCATCACGATAGGTTTGATGCGCGACACACGCCGGGCTTCCTCGATAAATCGGGCGCCATTCTGCACGCCTTCCAGGTACACGGCAATGACTTTGACATCCGGGTCGTCGCCAAAATAGGCAATCATGTCCGCGTCTGACACGTCCATCTCGTTGCCAAGGCTGGCAAAATGCGAAAATCCAACTTCCGATTCCAGAATGAGATCCACCACCCCGCCGCACACCGCACCGGATTGGGATATAAAGGCTATCGGTCCGCGCGGTGGCATGCCCTTAATGAAGGTTGTATTCAAGCCGCTGCGCATGTCCATGGTACCCACGCAGTTGGGTCCGATCACGCGCATGCCGTGTTTGCGCGCGAATGCCAGTGTCTTTCGTTCAATTTCCGCGCCTTCGCCGCCCACCTCTCGGAAACCGCCCGTGATAATGATGACTGCTTTAATGCCACGCTGAGCGCATGCTTGCATTGTGTCCAATGTCATGCCTACCGGCAGCACGATTACCGCCAGGTCCACGGGATCAGGCACTTGCGCCAGCTCGGGGTAGACTTTGACTCCCAGAATTTCCTGGGCGTTGGGATTTACCGGATAAATTCCACCCTGATAGTTGTATTTAAGCAAGTTTTCCAGAATGCCGTAACTGAGCTTATTGGGCTTGCTGGACGCGCCCAAAATTGCAACGCCCTGGGGTTTAAAGAACGGGGTCAGGGAGGAATTCATGGAAGGGTTTCCTTTCAGTTATCAGGCGAGCCTGGCAGAATTATACCAAGCCGTTTGTTAGCCGTGTTGAATTGGCTCTCACGCCAGGTTTGTGGGAATCAAGGTGCCTTATAATTGATAATGTGATTACATTAGTTTTTGATACTTGGAACTTTGTCTCCCTCAGGTTTCAATGGGCTTTCCAGGCATGAAGCTGACGCCGGAACAGGAGCAGTTGGTTGCGCTTCCGCTGGAAGGAAGCATTTTCTTGCGAGGAACAGCCGGGACGGGTAAAACCACTGCCGCCCTCTATCGCATCAGACGCATCCTGACTGAGCGTCCGGACGAAAACCTGCTCATTTTACTACCCCAACGCGTAATGGGCAGCAGTCTTAAGCGCGGACTGGAAGAAAGCGAAGCCTATAATCCTGCCAGGGTAACGCTTACGACTATGAACAGCATCGCGCGCCGCATGGTCGGATTGTTTTGGCCAATGATTGGCAGCGGCGCTGGCTTCGCGCGTCCGTACGCGCCGCCTCAATTCCTGACATTGGAAACAGCCCAGTATTACATGGGAAAAATCGTGAACCCCATGCTGGATAGCGGCGCCTTCAGATCCGTATCAATTCCAAAACACAGGCTTTTCAGCCAGATATTGGACAGCGTGAATAAATCCGCTCTGATTGGTTTTCCGATTGAAGAAATCTATACCCGTCTTTCTTCTGCTTGGACAGGAAGTCCGGCTCAGCTTAATGTGTATCAGGATGTGCAGACAGCCGCCAGCAGGTTCCGGGAGTTTTGTCTGGAAAACACCCTGTTGGATTACTCCCTACAGGTAGAACTGTTCCGGCACTTTGTCTGGGAAGAAGCGCTTTGCCAGCGCTTCTTGAAAAGCAGTTACCAGCATCTGTTCTATGACAATAGTGAGGAAGACCCGCCTTACGTGCATGATATTATCGCGGAATGGCTGCCTGGGTTTAAAAGCGCAATGGTGATTTATGATGACAATGCCGGCTATCGCCGCATTCTGGGCGCCGACCCCGCTTCTGCGCTGCGCCTAAAAGAAAACGCGCATCAGTCCATAACTTTCCGCTCCCAATTCACGGAGCTTCCGATGCAGGCTCTCAAGCGCGCTTTTCACAGAAAGCCTGGCAATAAGCAGCCGCTCCTGAAGCAAGCCGAACTGATGCAAGCCATTCAGCTTCCCGAAAAACCTGCGCGTTTCTTCCCCGAAATGCTCAGGCAAACCGCGCAAATGGTAAGTAATCTGGTCCTAAAAGGCAGCCCTCCAGGACAGATCGCGGTGCTGGCGCCTTACCTTTCCAGCGCGATGGGCTTTGCTGTCCAACAAGAACTAAGCGCGGTGGGTATTCCTTCCCGCCTGCTGCGCCCGTCCATTCCTCTGTTGGAAAATCCAGTCATTCAGCAGCTGACAACCCTGGCTCAGCTCGCGCACCCAAGCTGGACACCTACTCCAGACCCGGCCAGGATTACGAGCGTATTATCCGCCAGCATAACCGGCTTGGACCTGGTGCGCGCGCAGCTTATCCGCTCAGAATTATGCCTGACTTCCGGGATAGACTTCACGCTGCTTCCATTTTCGGTCGCCTCTGAACAGCTCAGAGGCAGAATTCCGGATGATACTGCGGCACGCTACGAATCGCTGCGCTTGTGGCTGCAAAAAGCAGTACCGGACGAGCCGCTTGACCTCTTCCTCAGCCGACTTTTTGGCGAGATTTTGACGCATGAGGGGTTTGGTTTTTACCAGAACACGAGCGCTGCGCAATCCACCGCTGTCCTGATGGAGTCCTTCCGGAAATTCAGGCTTGCCCTGGACCCGGCAGAGCTCGAAAGCCCTGACCAGGTGAACCAGGAATTCACCCGCAACATTCTGGACGGAATTATTTCCGCGCAATATTTACGCGATTGGGACCTGTATGATGATGGGCGCGTCTTAATCACCCCCGCGCTCACCTTTCTCAGTTCCGGCAGAACTGTGGATTACCAGGTCTGGCTTAGCGTGGGCAGCGCAGGCTGGTACGAACGCCTTGAGCAGCCCCTTACACAGCCTTACGTGCTCAGCCGGGAATGGGAGCCTGGCGCAAAGTGGACAAGCGAAGCAGAGAGGCGCGTGAGCCTTGAACTCCTCGACAGTGTCCTTGAGGGTTTGCTCAGCCGCTGCAGCAAAGCCGTTATCCTGGGATTAAGTGAATATGGTCAGAGCGGGCAGGAAGAAAAAGGCTTGCTCCTGATGAAGATTCAAGGCTTGCTTCGACAGGCAGCAAAGGACGCCGTCAATGACTGAACAGCGTCTGCGCGAATCCCAGAAACGCATCCTCACCTATCGCGGTGGGAAGATGGGCATCTCCGCGGTACCCGGGAGCGGAAAAACCTGGACGCTCTCCCGACTGGCGGTCAAACTGGTCGCAGAACTGGAGCTGCAGCCTGACCAGGAAATTTTGATTGTTACTTTTTCCAACTCCGCTGCGGATGTGTTCGCCAACCGCATCAGCAGCTTACTACTTGAGCGCGGGATGCTGGCGAACCTGGGATACCGGGTGCGCACGCTGCACGGTCTGGCAAACGACATTATCCGCGAGCGTCCGGAACTGGCGGGGCTTACCAACGAATTTAAAATCCTGAGCGAGCCGGACGCGGATGCAATCCTGAGCAGCAGCGTCGCGGTCTGGTATCGGAATAATGCTGACGTCCTCGACGACTTTCTTATTGACGACCTTCTACCTGGCAAGCTGGAAAAGATCAGGCAGAAAGAGCTGCCGGACCTGATCAAGGAAACCGCTTCGGCGTTCATCAAGGAAGCCAAGGATCATTTCCTCACCCCGTATGCTTTGGAGCAGTTGCTCGCGGCTTCTTACTTTAAATCAGATCCGCTGTTAAGAATGGGACTGGATATTTATCGCGACTACCAGAATGCCCTGCAGTACCGGGCAGCCGTGGACTTTTCCGACCTGATCCGGCTTGCGTTCCAATGCCTGCAGGAAGACCCCAGCCTGACCGAACTGCTGCATTACCGCTGGCCCTATATTCTTGAAGATGAAGCCCAGGATTCAAGCCTGCTGCAGGAAAAAATCCTGCGCACAATTGTTGGTCCTGACGGGAATTGGGTGCGTGTCGGCGACCCGAATCAGGCAATTTACCAGAGCTTTACCACAGCAAACCCAAATCTGCTGAAAGCCTTCCTGAAAGAAGCAGGCGTGCGCAGCGAACCGCTGCCAGAATCCGGCCGTTCCTGCCGCGAGATTATTGAACTGGCCAACTTCCTGAATGATTGGACCCGCACACAGCATCCGGTTGAGGACGCGCGGGATGCCCTAACCCTGCCGCTTATAGAACCAACCAAACCGGATGACCCGCAGCCGAACCCTAGCGCGCTTCCGCCGGGTGTTGAACTTGACCATCGTCAGGTGTCTCCGGAGCTTGAGCTTGAAATCCTCGCTAAATCCGTTGAGGAGTGGTTAAAGCGCTACCCCGATTCAACTGTGGCTGTGCTCGCGTTGGTGAACAAACGTGTGAATGAGATTGTAACTGCGCTCAAGGACCGCAAGCTACCTGTGACGGATGCCTTGACCGCTATGCCGCAAAATACGCGGGCTTCTGCCGGCCTTGTGAACCGCTTGCTTTCCTGCGTAATCCAGCCTGATGACCCCGTCTCTTTAGCTCAGGCATTTCAGGCCGCCCGCCGCGAGGAGCGCGCGGATGAAGAAAGCTGGGCGCTGGTGAAATCCTGCTCGGACCGCATCAAAAAGTGTGAACAAGTTGAGGATTACCTCTATCCCACGGCAGAAAAAGACTGGCTGCGTCAGCTTGAAGCGCGCGGCACTTCGGAAAGTATTCTTTCCGAGCTGCAAAGCTTTCGGGAAGTTGCCCGAAAGTGGCATCTCGCCGCGCACCTGCCGCCCGACCAGTTCATCTTAGCCGCGGCAATGGACCTGGAGCTGGATAACCTTGAATTGGCTTCTATCCATAAAATGGCGCTTCTGCTGCGCGATATGCAGGACCTGCACCCGGAGTGGACGCTTGCCATGCTAAACGAGGAATTGCTTGCTATCGCGAAAAACGAACGCAAAATAGCCCAGCTTTCCGCTGAGGGTGAAGGTTTTGACCCCGAGGCTTATCGGGGGCAGGTTGTAGTGGCAACCTTCCACAAAGCCAAGGGCTTGGAATGGGATAAGGTCTTTCTCAGTTCCGCCAACGCCTATGACTTTCCGACCGGCAAGGAAGAGGAGCGCCAGCGGGGCGAAAAATACTTCCTGCGCGGCAGGATGAATATGCAGTCGGAGTTGGTCACCCAGCTACGCGCTTTAGCAGAGGGAGCCTTTGTGGATAGCGGGGGTGCATCCGTGCTGCGCGCCGACAACGTGCGCGACCGCCTGCGGCTGCTTTACGTTGGCATCACCCGAGCTAAGCGTTCCCTTACCATCTCATTTAATACCGGCAGGGACAAGAAGCAAAGCGAAGCGTTGGCGGTCAGCGCGATGCGTGCCTATCTTGAAAGGAAGAAAAATGACCAGCCTGCTCCCTGATAAATTCACTTTCACACAGTCCAATCTGCAGACCTATGTGAAGTGTAAATATCAGTTTTACTTACGTTACATTGAGCATTTCCTGTGGCCAGCCCCGGCCACCGACGATATGCTGGCATTTGAGCGCGACCGTTTGGCTGGCTCACGCTTTCACCAACTTGTACAGCAATTGCTGCTCGACGTCCCTGCTGAAGCCCTCGTACGCAGCGCGGAGAATGACCCGGATTCCCGCGTTCGCGCCTGGTTTGAGCTTTTCATGGATTCTATCTATAAGCAACTTACGGGGAATCTTTTTCCCGAATACACCCTGACCGCCAATCTCGACGGCTTTTTACTGAGCGCCAAGTATGACCTTTTGCAGCAGAACGGAGTGGATTACACGATTTTTGACTGGAAAACTTCCCGAAAGAAACCTTCTAAAGCCTGGCTGCAAGCCCAACTGCAGAGCAAGGTTTTCCCCCTGGTGCTTGCAAATCAGAAAGAATTTTATTCGGGTACGCCTGAACCAGCTATTCGTATGGTGTACTGGGAAGTCACAGAACCTGAAAAGCCTATCGTGCTGGAATGCGGTTCTGAAAAGCTGAAGGATTACCGCGCAGAGCTAAGTTCGCTGATATTCCAGATAAAAACAAATGAAGTGAAGGATTTTGAGAAAACAGAGGACGTGCAGCGCTGCCGTTATTGCGTCTACCGCACATACTGCAACCGACCCTCGATGTCCGTGGGTGTGGATGAGTTCCTTAGTTCCGAATACCTTTCCATTGAGGAAGATGCTGATATTCTAAATGGAGACTGATAATATTTTCAGCTTCTGAGGATAGCATTGGTATAATAACCAGGTTAAATATAACAATGGGCAGAACAGGGCTCGAACCTGCGACCTCATCTGTGTAAAAGATGCGCTCTAACCAACTGAGCTATCCGCCCGAGGAAAGAAATTATACACAAAAAATGAAAATTGTGCGATTTGAAACCAAGTATACGCCAGCCTCTTATGGCTGGATTGAAGAAGACAAAGTTGGCGTTATCCAGGGAGACCCTTTTGGCGAATTTCGCCGCTATGACCCTGAGTTTTCTCTTTCCCAGGTCAAGCTGCTGGTTCCCTGTTTGCCATCCAAAATTCTCGCCGTGGGACGCAACTATGCAGAACATATCCGCGAGATGAACCAGACACCGCCAGAAATCCCCTTGCTCTTCCTCAAACCGCCTTCCACGCTCATCCGCAGCGGGGATCCGATTATTCTGCCGCCCCAATCGGAGCGCGTGGAGCACGAAGCCGAGCTCGCCGTCGTGATTAAGAAGAAATCCCGCTGGCTGCGTGCTGATGCGGTTCGCGATGCGATTTTTGGATACACTGTCGCGAATGACGTGACTGCGCGCGACCTGCAGCAAAGAGACGGACAATGGACCCGCGCCAAAGGTTTCGATACCTTTTGCCCCTTGGGACCCTGGATTGAAACAGAATTCAACCCGGCTGACGCGCTGATTACATGCCGGGTGAACGAAATCCTCAGGCAAATGACCTCTACGCGCGACATGCTATTCAACATTGAACAGCTTATCTTATATGCATCGTCCATCATGACCCTCTACCCCGGGGACATCATTTTAACTGGAACACCTGCCGGAGTCGGGGTCTTAAATGCCGGTGATGTGGTCTCTATCTTTATCGACGGTATCGGCAGCCTTGTAAACCCGGTCGTGGCTGGCAAAGCCTACGAGGTAAAGGAAAACTGATGGACGAGCTGCAAAAATCTACGATTGACAGCCGCCTGGAGAGCATCCTCTTTCAAGTAGAAAAACCAGGCCGTTACGTCGGCGGTGAGCATAACCAGGTCCGCAAGCCCTGGGATAGCGTGGAGACACACGTCGCGCTGGTGTTCCCAGATATTTATGATCTCGGGCAACCCAACCTGGGCCTGGCAATTCTGTACGATATCCTTAATCAGCAGCCGGAAGTGCTGGCAGAACGCGCCTTTGCCCCCTGGGTTGATATGGAAGCGCAATTGCGTGAAAACGCCCTCCCGCTTTTCTCGTTGGAATCCAAAACTCCCCTGAACAAGTTTGACATCTTTGGTTTCACGCTGCCCTACGAGCAAATCTATACGAATGTGCTCAATATTCTGGACCTTGCGGGTATTCCGCTGCTTGCCAGCGAGCGCGGCGCTGAGCACCCACTAGTAATTGCGGGCGGGCAGGCCTGTTATAACCCTGAGCCGATGACGAATTTCATTGACGCGTTCGCTATAGGCGAAGGCGAAGAGCTGATCCTGGATATCACGCGCGCGTATCAAGATTGGAAGCGCTGCGGTGGTGCGCGCGAAGAATTGTTGAAAGCTCTGGCGCGCATTCCGGGCGTGTACGTCCCCAGCTTCTATGAAGTAGCCTATCACGAAGATGGCACGATTTCCCATGTATTCCCTTGGATGCAAGGCTGTGCGATACCCGTGCGGAAACGTATTGTCGCTAAGCTGCCCCAGCCCATCACCCGTTTCCTGGTCCCCAACGTGGAAACTGTGCACGACCGCATTTCTGTGGAAATCATGCGCGGCTGCACGCGCGGCTGCCGCTTCTGTCACGCCGGCATGGTAAACCGGCCTGTGCGCGAACGTGAACCGGAGGAAATCCTGCAGGCAATGCAGGCCGGACTAGACGCCACAGGCTACGAACAGGTTGGCCTGCTCTCGCTTTCTTCCTCCGACCATACCCGCATCCTGGAGCTCATCCGCAGCGTCTACGAAAAATTTAAAGACACGCGAGTACAGGTGAACCTGCCCTCCCTGCGGATTGCCTCATTTTCAGTCGATTTGATGGACGAATTAAAGGACTTGCGACCGGGCGGAGGCTTCACGCTGGCGCCGGAAGCAGCCACCGAACGCATGCGCGCGATCATCAACAAGCCGCTGGATGAAGAAATCATCCTGGAGACCGCACGTACCATTTTTGAGCACGGCTGGCTGAGCCTGAAACTGTACTTCATGATTGGTCTTCCTCAGGAAACGATGGAAGACGTTCAGGCGATCCTGGACCTGGCGCGCAAGATTAAGGGAATCGGTAAGTCGATGAAAGGCAACCGCGTCAGAATTCACCTCGGCATCGCCACCTTCATCCCCAAACCGCATACGCCTTTCCAGTGGTACTCCATAGAGGACGCGCAGTCCCTGCAAGCAAAAATCGATTTGCTTAAGGATGGAACGCGCAAATCGGATATCAAGATGACCTATAATCCGCCTGATTCTACATTGCTGGAAAGCTGGCTTTCGCGCGGAGACCGCCGCCTGGGTCCTGTAATCTTGCAAGCCTGGAAGAACGGGGCGAAGCTGGACGCCTGGACGGAACGCTTTGACCTTGCAGCCTGGCTCTCAGCCTTTGAAACCTGCGGCGTAGACCCTGATTTTTACACAAGAAGGCAACGCGGGCTGGATGAAATCCTACCCTGGGACCATATTTCCACTGGCGTTAGCAAGCGTTTCCTCCTGACCGACCTGCGCCTGAGCCTGGCAGGCAAAACCCGCGAAGACTGTCGTGAGAACTGCTTTAACTGCGGCATTCTGGATGCTTATGGCAGCCTGAAACCCTCTAAAGAAGAAGTATATTGGGGGTGCCCATGACAAACGCGCAGCCAATTCGCGTCCGGGTGCGGTTCGCCAAAGATGGCGACCTGCGCTTTACCGGGCATCTGGATTTACAGCGGCTCTTTGAACGCGCATTGCGGCGTTCCGGGCTGCCGCTGCGCTACAGCCAGGGCTTCAACCCCAAAGTCCGTCTGAACCTGGCCAGCGCTTTACCCTTGGGCTTTTCGTCCGAAGCGGAACTGCTGGATTTTTGGCTGGATGAAGCGCTTGAAACAGCAGAGATTCAGCAGCGTTTGAGCGCGGCGCTGCCCGCGGATATCCAAATCAGGCAGGTCGAATTTGTTCCCAACCAACTGCCCAGTTTGCAGTCCAGCCTGAGAACGTCCGAATACCGCGTATCTTTTAAACCTGCTGTAGAAACCCGCGTCATCAAAGAAAAATTATCACAGCTGCTCTTGCAGGATAATATTCCCTTTACACGGCGCGCAAAGACGGTTGATTTACGGCAGCTCTTACTGTCCGCCTATTGGCGGGAAACATCTGCTGGAGATGAACTAATTCTGGAGATGAAATCCACCCCGGAAGCCAGCGGCCGCCCGGATGAACTGCTCAACTTGCTGGGTTTGGAACCGGGAACATACCAGGTTTGCCGGACTGCTCTGATTTTTAGTACGGATAAGGTGGAAATTGATGGATGACTGTGTTTTTTGCCGCATTATCAATGGGCAAATCCCTTGCTGGAAAGTGCTGGAGACGGAACATGCGCTCGCGTTCCTCGACATGGAACCGATTGTGGAATATCACACGCTGGTAATTCCCAAAGCGCATTACAAAGATATATTCAGCGTCCCGGAGGAAGTGCTTTGCCAGACAGGCTCAGCCATCAAGCAGGTCATCCGCCTGTATCAGGAAAAGCTGGGCATCGAAAACATGCACTTGTTCAACAATTCCGGGAGCTTAGCCCGCCAGACTGTTTTTCATTTGCATTTCCACATCGTCCCGGTGAAACCTGAAAAGCCTTTGGTTGGTTTCATGAAGCACCCTGAGTTGGTGACAAAATACCCTGATATGCTAAAGGCTTTAGGTTTGTGACTGAAGCGCGAGCGGGTACGGATTATAAATTTGGGTATAATATGCAAACTGTTCCCGTGGCCTAATGGAGAAGGCATCGGCCTCCGAAGCCGGTCATGTGAGTTCGAATCTCACCGGGAACATTTTTAAAACCTCTGGTAAGTCAGCTGAAAGTCTGCCAAATTTTGCTCTCACAATGAAATCTTGAGGCCATTATGGGTGAAGACGAACTCCGCAAACAAATTGAAACACTCCGCGAGCAGCTCCATTATCATAACTATCGCTACCACACGTTGGACGCCCCGGTCATCAGCGACTACGAATATGACCAGCTTTACAAGCGCTTAAAGGAGCTTGAAAGCGCGCATCCCGAGCTGGTCACGCCCGACTCCCCCACCCAGCGCAGCGGAGGGCAGCCGCTGGATAAATTCCGAAAAGTGGAGCACCCGACCGCTGTCCTGAGCCTGGCCAATGGTTTTGGCCGGCAGGACACGCTGGATTGGTATGAGCGCATCCTGCGCCTTGACCCGGATGTTGCGCATGCGGATTATGTCCTGGAACCCAAGCTCGACGGACTCACGGTGGTGCTGACCTATGAGAACGGGAGCTTTACGCTTGGCGCCACGCGTGGAGATGGACTTGTCGGAGAAGATATCACGGAGAACCTGAAAACTGTTCCAATGGTACCGCTGCGAATTCCGGTTTCCGGCAATACACCCCCGCCCGCCCGTTTGGTTGTACGCGGCGAGATTATCATCTTTAAAGACGATTTTGCCCGACTGAACGCAGAACTTGAGCAGCGCGGAGAAAAAACCTACCTTAACCCGCGCAATACTGCAGCAGGTTCGCTGAGGCAGCTGGACCCGAGCATTACTGCCAGGCGTCCGCTAAAGCTTTATGTCTATCAAATCCTGGAATCTTCCAGGGAGACGCCAGATACCCAGAGCGCTATCCTGGATTACCTGCAAGAGCTCGGCTTCCCGGTTAATCCTTTACGCTGGCACGCCGAGAACATCGAACAAGCCGTGCAAATCTGCGAAAGCCTGGCGGCAATCCGCCACACCTGGCCCTACGATGCTGACGGGGTCGTAATCAAGGTGAATGACCAGACCTTGGCTCGCCGGTTAGGCTTTTCCGGGAAAGACCCACGCGGCGCGTTGGCTTACAAATATCCCGGCCAAGAGGTCGAAACGACCCTGCTGGATATCCAGGTCAACGTCGGCAGAACCGGCGTGCTAACCCCACTGGCTGTGCTTAAGCCGGTCAGCATCGGCGGCGTGATTGTGCGCCAGGCTACCCTGCACAACTTTGATTTCATCCGGGAAAAAGATATCCGCATCGGCGATCAGGTGCTTCTCAAGCGCGCGGGTGAAGTCATTCCGTATATCCTTGGTCCCCTGCCGGAAAAGCGCGTCGGCACGGAAGAACCATTTAAGATCCCGACCGAGTGTCCTTCCTGCGCATCGCCAATCCAGAAAGTGCCGGATGAAGTGGCGTATTACTGCGTGAACAGCAGCTGCCCGGCGCAGTTGGCCAGAAACCTCGAAAACTACGCCTCACGAAACGCGTTGGATATCTCCGGACTTGGACCGCAGATTGTGGCCCAGCTGGTTGAAAGCGGCTTAGTACGGTCCGCCGCTGACCTCTACACGCTGAACCGCGAGGATCTCCTGCGCCTGGATAAGTTCGGCGAGAAGAAAGCGGATAACCTGCTCCAGGCGATTGAAACGTCCAAAAAGCAGCCGCTGGAACGGCTGATCATCGGCCTGGGCATTCACGGCGTTGGAGAAGTGGCTGCACGCAAGCTTGCCCGCACTTTCCGCAGCCTGGACGCGCTCAGCCGCGCGTCACTGGAAGAGCTTACTACCCTGGAAGGCATCGGACCGAGCATCGCAGCTTCCGTTACGGGCTGGTTCGCCCAGGCGCACAACCAGGAAATGCTGCATAAACTGCGCGAAAATGGATTCTGGCCGCAGGAAAAGGAGGATGCCGAAAAATCCGCGGCGCAGCCCCTGAATGGGCTTACCTTTGTCGTCACGGGTACTCTGCCGACGCTCAGCCGGGAGCAGGCGGAACAGCTCATCCTGGAAAATGGCGGGAATGTCAGCTCCTCGGTGAGTAAAAAGACGAGTTATCTGCTGCTCGGGGAAAACCCGGGTTCAAAATACGCCAAAGCGCTGGAACTGGGCATTCCCATTTTAGATGAGGCTGGGCTGAGGGGATTAATTGTTTGACCAGCGTTTGGAAGGCAATTGCTGGATTTCCAAATTTGCCAGCAAACGCAAGCTATAGAAAATAAAGAAACCGGCGCAAACCGGTTTCATTTTAGGTGGAGATGGCGGGAGTCGAACCCGCGTCCGAAAGATTAGACTCTCGAATCTCTACGAGCGTAGTCAGTTATTCAATTTCGTCCGCGCAAAGGTCAACTGACCAAACTTCACGAAGACAATCCGCTTGAGCCCGAAAGCCCTCTTAGGTCAGGTTCACGGCGCACCTGACAGCATCCCGGCTTTTATGACGCCTTGACTGATTCCGGCCGGAAGGACGGCCTCAGGAGACGTGATCTCACTTTAGGAGATCAGCTACTTCGATCCCGCTTATGCAGCGAGAGGGAGGGTAGCGTAGTTTGTGCTTTTGGCACTTGTTTTTTGTACTGATTTATCGAGGTCGGTACCTCTCGGCTCGCAATCCGGAACCAGCTTCTCCCGTCGAGACCTGGCATCCCCGTTACCTGTAGTATAGCACAAAAAACCCCCTCAGGAAAACCTGAGGGGGTATGTACTGACTTTTGTGAAAGCTTACTTGATCTGAGCCATCTGCTCAGCAAGGATTGCATTCGCGTCGATGTTCGCCTGATCGAGCAGAGCTTTGACATCTGCGGTCGGGTCGTCAACAATGCTGGTCATGACGGGTTCAATCACATTGTCGCGGACAAAGTCGTAGCCAGGCACGGGGGGTTCGAACTTGCCGAATTTCAGCAGGTCAAAAGCCGTCTTGTAGGCAGGATCGGCAGCAAAGACGTCCTGGAACTTGGCGGCTACGGACTGCTTCACCGGGAAGTAACCGGAGGCCTTGGCCCACTCGGCGTTCACATCGGCGCTGGTGTAGTACTTGACGAACAGCCAGGCAGCCAGTTCACGTTCAGGAGTGGACTTGGGGATGGAGACGGATGCACCGTAAACGTTCTGCACAGGATCCGCGGTGGTGTGAGGAATTGCTGCCACAGACCACTCGAACGGGGTGCCGTCAGCTTCCACAGCGTCGCCATAGTAAGGCAGACCGGAGGAAGAACCAACGGAGAAGAGCAGGGTGCCGTTACCAAAATCGGTCTGATCGCCGTAATTTTCGGTGACGAGGCGGGCGCAGCCATCAGCAAAGAGGCTCTGGATGAAAGTCCAGGCTTGCACTGCGGCGTCGCTGTTCAGGGTGAACTGATTGGCGGTGTAATCGAACATGTCGCCGCCGAACGCGAAGGTCCAGCTGGCGAAGCGGGAAGTGTCAATGCTCAGCTCATAGCCAGTAGGAGAAGCCGCGCCTTCAGTGGCACCACTAAACGGGGTAGCAGCAGCTTTGCAAGCCATCTCTTTGAACTGCTCTGGGGTGGTGGGCGGCGCATCATAGCCAAGTTCTGTCAGCCAGTCCATGTTGTAATACATCACTTCCATAGAGCGGTTGGGGGCAAGGCCAAGGCGCTGATTGCCAAACAGAGACAGAACGTCCTGGGCAAAGAAACCGGGGAAGAAATCTTCCTGTTCTTCTTTGGTCAGACCGTACTTGGGGTGATCAATCAGTTCGTTCATATCAAACATAGCATCTGCCAGTTGATAGGTCGCGACCTGATTCTGATAACCAACGACAACATCGGGGACATCAGCGGTATTCAGGATAGGCAGCATCTTGTTGAAGATGTCGGTATAGCTACCAGCGTATTCAGCAGTAACAGTAATACCGTATTCGTTGGTCGTGTTGAAGTCTTCTACGATCTTGGCGATCGCGGCTTCGCGAGCTTCACCGGTGTGCTGATGCCACCAAACAATTTCCTTGGCGGGAACAACATCCGCCCAGGGATCAACCTCGGTCGGAGCTTCGGTCGGGGCTTCGGTCGGGGCTTCGGTCACGACTGGGGCCTCGGTCGGGGCTTCGGTCGGAGCGGGAGCTTCTGTTGCTTTGGCGCAAGCGCCCAGCACCAGGGAGGCAATCAGGATGACTGCCACAAACAATACACTCGTTCTTCTCATTTTTCAAAACCTCCATTTTGAATCTGATTAATTTGAGACACACGATATCGAAGGCTGAGAGAATACCTTCGTAATATCCAAGAATGATTATATCCTATCCTTTCAAACCAGTTGTGGCAATTCCCTGGGTAAATTGTTTTTGGGTCAGGAAGTATACGATCAGGATAGGAATAATCGTGATGACCGCGCCGGCCATCAGCCAGTGGGTGTACGGTCCGGCTTCCTGCACAAATCCGTACAAGCCAACCATCAGAGGCCGCCAGGTATCGCGGGTGGTAACAAGCAGCGGCCACTGGAACGCATTCCACGAAGCTGTGAAACCGAACAGGAGCACGGTCATGATCGGCGCCTTGCTGATGGGCATTACAATCTGGACAAGGAAGCGCAAATGGTCGCAGCCGTCGATGCGGGCAGCGTCCCACAATTCATCCGGAATCTGCGCGAAAAACTGCCGCAGCAGGAAGATGCTGAACGCGTTCGCCATGAACGGGACCGTGAGCGCCCAATAGGTGTTGATCCAGGTGCCCCCCGGCAGCGGGATGATAGTGCCGCGGATGAGCAGGTAGTTCGGGATCAGCGTGACTGATTCCGGGATCATCATGGTCGCCAGAAAAAGTCCGAACAAAATGTTTTTACCCTTGAATTCAATCCGACCAAAGGCGTATCCCGCCAGAATAGACGTGAAAAGCAAGCCGGTCAACGTCCCCAGGGTTACCAGGACGCTGTTCAGGAAATACTTTGAAAAATTTGCCTGCTCCCAGGCTTCTTTGTAGTTGATCCACTGCGGAACTTTTGGCACCAACTGGCGGGTAATCGTCTCGCCCAGAGTCATTAGTGAATTGGAAATCATCCAGAAAAACGGGAAAATGAAAACCACCGCGCCAAACAGCAGGATGATATACAAAAGAGCTTTGCCTAGGATCCTGCCGGCGTGATTTTCTTTAATTTTCTTTTGGGGGTTTAGCAATGCCGCAGAATTATCCATAGAAAACCCGCTCTCCCATAACCTTGTTCTGTGCCAGCGTAAGCCCCATAATGACGATGAACAGCACGATTGCCTGCGCGGTGGCTACGCCGTACTGGTTCGCTTTATAGAAGCGGTCAAATACCAGCAAACTGGTGGTGATCACCGTATTCTGCGCGCTGGGCGTGCGCATGACGTAAAGATGGTTGAAAGCTTTGAAGGTGCCGATGAAACCGATCAGCGTCAGGTAAAAAGTCACCGGAGAAATCATAGGTATAGTAATGTGCCAGAAGCGGTCCCATTTGCTGCCGCCGTCCATCTCAGCGGCTTCGTAGATTTCTTTAGGAATATTGCCCAGACCTGATAGGAAGATGACCGTGTTGTAACCCACAAAGGACCAGATGCCAAATATGATTATTGTCAGCAGCGCCAGGCTGGGTCCTCCGGCTAAACCGGAGACATTGACCCCCAGCAATTTAAGCACCGGCTTGGGTTCAAATCGCCATTTAAGCGGATCCACCCCGAAAAACCCAATTAAGCGGTTCGCAAGAGAAGTTTCGCGGCTCGAGAAGATTATCTGAAAAACTACCGCGGTGCTGATGGAAGGCGTAATGTAAGGCAGGAAGTAAATCATCCGGAAAGCTTCCTTCCCGACAATATCCTGATACAGGATATACGCAAGCACCAAACCGAGAATAATTTCAGCCGGCACTGTCCCCAGCGCGTAATACACAGTCACAATCAGGGAGTTCAGGAAGTCCTTATTCCCGGTTTCGTACATCATGCCCCAACCAGTTACAAAAATCACGCCGCCTAAAATCAGGACAAGTGCGCCAGCAATGTGCGCCAGGCGTTGACCGTTGTTCAACGATTGAAAAGCTTTGCCCCAAACCAGCGATCCAAGGATAATTAGCCCTAAACCAGCTACTAAAACCAATAAATTCCACCAGGAGCCAAAAATCAGCAGGTAGTTCTTATCCCCGATGAAAGGACCTTTGGTGACCTGCCAGTTAAACAGGCTCATATAGATGGAATACCCGATTGGGAAAATTCCAAATATTAGAATAATGATTAATGCGGGGAGAATAAATAGATAGCCGGTAAGTTGTTCCTGCAGCCTGATAAGCTTCAGAGTCTTCCGGCGGGACTGGTGAACTACGGTATTTTCAGCCAACGAAACCTCCAGTAGCCAGTATGCTAACAGCTTTGAATGCTAACATCTTCTTCATTTTACAGGATAATTGAGTTCTGTGGGTTATGAAAAGGTTAACATTCCGTATTATTACCAAATTTTATCTTAAATCCGGGATATACCCTAAGAATGAACCGGGAAAGCTGTCGGTAACAGCCAGAAATCCCAGGTCATCCAGGCGCACCAGTCCTTCCCAGTTGCGGGAGCTTCCATCCGCATTCAAACTCAAATAAAGCGGCGCTTCGTCCGCCAGAACTATTTGTCCGTCTTCGATCCTTAACTTGATAATGCGCTCGACCCGGAAGGAGCGGCTGTGCGTCCCGCCCTCCCCGTATCGTTCAACAAGTGGATCAAATTTTGCCTTCAGATGGGAATCGCCCGGGTAGAAGTAGTTCATCACCCAGAAACTTCCATCGGGCTGAATTTCGGTGGCATCGGTAACCCGGAATTCGATACCCGGAAAATCGCTGTCCGCCAGAGGGTCAAGATTAATGTCAAAGGCATGGGCAAAGGAGTTAGGGTTGACAACTGCGCCGTTGTCCTCGAAAAATGTGTAGATAACCCCATTCTCAACGATCAGGCTTTCATCGCTGGCATTGCGGAAATCTGTTTGAGGAAGCAGCGGAACAATCGTCCCGGGATCCAACCGGATAGATTGGCGCGCGTTGTCCACTAACCCGGAGACGAGATAGCCCATCATCGGACTGCCGCCGCTGGTTTCAATCGTCATGAAGACTTGCTCTCCAGCGAACGCTATTGCCTCAAATCCCTCAAAACCTTCCAGGGTTTCGGAAAGTCCGCCGTCATCAAACTCCAGCAGCCCGGTTTCGATTGGAGCTTTATTGTCCAGGTTCAGGTAAGCAAGGATGGCTTCTTTTTGGATAGTGACCAGAAAAGCGCTGCCGTCCTTCCCCAACCGCCACGGATATTGCGGCAGCAGCACTAAGGTATCCTCCATCCAGGCCATAGAGGAATACTCCATCCGGGTATCATCATAAGGCGCGGGCAGCTTAATTTCTCGTACCCCGGCTTCCGTCAGGCTGTCCGCTGTCACAGTGACTTCCGTTGGAATTGACGCGATACTGCTTGAGGTAGGAGCAGCGTCGATTGTCGATGATCCTGTTTCTATCACATGACTACTACACGCAACGCAAGCTAATATCAGAGGTAATGCTATAAATCTATCATATTTATTTTTCATTATTCGAATTTAAATACTGCGTAAACCGGGTCGTGGTCGCTTACCCGCGCGTCGGGCAGCGCTTCGGAATTGATATGCACCACGTCAAAATGACTGAGTTGTTTCAAAAAAGCCAGGCTGACGAGGATGTGGTCCAGGGCTTGCGCGTTGCCTTCATGGTTGTAAGTGTAGCGGTCATGCTCCGGGAGCAGCGTGATCAGGTTTGCCAGCGCGCCTTCTTCAAGCTTCATCACGGGCGAGCTCCATTGGAAATCGTTCAGGTCGCCAAGGACTACGACATACGCAAAGGGATCAACAGCCATGATCTGCTTCACAAAGGCGTTAATTTCCCTTGCCTGCTCCAGACGCTGGCGTTCGCTTACTAGCTCTGGTGGCTGCTGGTCGCCAAAGAGCGGGCCATCCTCGCCTTTGGAATTGAGGTGGCAGGCGATTACGAAAATATCCTTACCCTTGAATATAAATTGCGCACTGAGCGGTTTACGGCTGTCTCTGAAAGCGTAGGCTTGCGGGCTGACTCGACCAGGATTGAGCGACAATGCCGGTTTACCGTCTTTCTTTAGCACCTGGTTTGGCGTGCTTGCATCGCCAGCTGGCGCAGCAGCCAGGCTCAAGCCCCTATCCTCCCTGTAGAGGAGCACAATCCGGATATTCCCACCAGGAACACCTCCGTCTGCATTCCGCAGCGGATCAATTGCGAGCGCTTTATATTCTGGCCCTCCAAGCTGCCTCACTTTCTGGATCAGCCTGTTGATATTCCCGGATGCGGAAGTCTGCGCGGAATCCAGTTCGCCGTCGTCATCCTGAATTTCCTGCAACGCCAGGATGTCCGGGCTGCGCAGTACAAAAACAATCTGTTCTGCCAGCGCCTCCAGCCTTTC
>ERZ1645187.1217-NODE-1217-length-24044-cov-18.904289_pt1 | contig 24044 bp, 25 predicted proteins | sample MGYA00575352_ERZ1645187 | MGnify/ENA primary metagenome ERZ1645187 (study PRJEB40837, sample SAMN11349314) | freshwater sediment metagenome | isolation source: river sediment | host: Sediment | place: India: Wazaribad , New Delhi | collected 2017-02-21 ...
CTGCTCCCTGCTCCCTGCTCCCTGCTCCCTGCTCCCTACTCCCTACTCCCTACTCACGCCGCCTGCCGCCGCCGCAGGCTTTCGCCGCGATAGCTGAGCGCCTCGGCGACATGGATGCGCCCGACTGTGTCCAACCCGTCGAGATCGGCGATGGTGCGCGCCACCTTCAACGTGCGGTGGAAGCCGCGCGCCGAGAGGCCCAGCGCCTCGGACGCCTGCCGGAGGAGCGCCAGCCCTTCGGCGTCGGGCATGGCGATGTCCTCGAGTAATTGTCCGCTGCACTCGGCGTTGACGGAGAGCCCGCGCACGCCACGTGCCCGCAGCCGCTCGCGCTGACGATCGCGCGCCGCCGTTACCCGCGCGCGCACATCCGCACTGCCTTCGAGCGGCGGCGGCAGCACGAGATCGGCGGCCGAGACCGCCGGCATCTCGATCTGCAGATCGATGCGATCCAGCAGCGGGCCCGAAATACGCGCCTGATAGTCCTCGGCGCAGCGCGGGCCACGCTTGCATGCCTGCCCAGGCGCGCCGCCGCAACGGCAAGGGTTCATGGCGGCGACGAGCTGGATGCGTGACGGGTAGGTGATGCGGTGATTGGCGCGGGCGATGACGACCTCGCCCGATTCCAGCGGCTGGCGCAGACCGTCGAGCACCTGCGGCGAGAACTCGGGCAGTTCGTCGAGAAACAGCACGCCGCGATGCGCCAGCGATACCTCGCCCGGCCGTGCCCGCGTGCCGCCGCCGACCAGTGCCGCCATGCTGGCCGAGTGGTGCGGCGCGCGATACGGGCGCGTTGTCGCCAGCTTGCCGCCCGACAGTTCGCCCGCGAGCGAATGCACCATCGAGACTTCGAGCATTTCTTCAGGCGTCAGCGGCGGCAGGATCGACGGCAGGCGCGCGGCGAGCATCGACTTGCCGGAGCCGGGCGGCCCGGTCATCAGCAGGTTGTGCCCCCCGGCCGCGGCGATCTCCAGCGCGCGCTTGGCGGTCTCCTGACCCTTGACATCCTTGAGATCAAGCAGCGGACCCGGATCGCGATCGAGGTTCGGCTCCGGCCGCCGCAACGTCTGCAGGCCCTTGAAGTGGTTGACGAGCGAAAGCAGATGCGGCGGCGCCAGGATGTCGAGATCTTCGCCCGCCCACGCCGCCTCGGTGCCGACCTCGGCCGGGCAGATCAGCCCCTTGCCGAGCGCATTGGCGCCGATCGCCGCCGGCAGCGCGCCGGGCACGCCGCGGATCGAGCCGTCGAGCGCCAGTTCACCGATGGCCGCGAACCCGGCGATGGCGTCCGGAGCCACGGCGCCCATGGCCGACATCAGCGCCAGTGCGATCGGCAGGTCGAAATGGCTGCCCTCCTTCGGCATGTCGGCCGGCGCGAGGTTGACCGTCAGATGCTTATAGGGCAGCCCGAGCCCCACCGCATGCAGCGCGTTGCGGATGCGCTCGCGGCTCTCGGCCACCGCCTTGTCCGGCAGCCCGACGATGGCGAACGCCGCCTGCCCCGGCGTGATGCGGACCTGCACCTCGATGGGCTTGGCCTCGATGCCGACGAACGCCAATGTCGAAATCTGCCCGTACATGGCCCCGCCCCAACTTGTTCGCGCACCCGCGCGTCGAGTTGTACGAGACTGTCAGCGTCCCGAGCTGGCGTCAAGAACAAAGTGCGAACATATCGCCTCGGGTTCGAGTCGGTGAAAATCGAACTCCCATCACCCGTGGCCGGCCATGACACGGCCTTCGCCGACCTTCCACGCGATCGCGTCCCAGATCATGGCGGCGATGTCCGGACCGCCGTGTTGCTGGATGTGGCGGATGCCGGTCGGCGAGGTGACGTTGATCTCGGTGAGGTAGTCGCCGATCACGTCGATGCCGGTGAAGATCAGGCCGCGCCGCTTCAGCTCCGGCCCGAGCCGCGCGCAGATCTCGCGGTCGCGCGCGGTCAATTCCACCGCCGCCGCCGTGCCGCCGACGTGCAGGTTGGAGCGCGTCTCGCCCGCCGCCGGCACGCGGTTGATGACGCCGGCCAGCTCGCCATCGACGAGGATGATGCGCTTGTCGCCCTGGCGCACCTCGGGGCGGTACTGCTGCACCATGAACGGCTCGCGGAAGATCGTCTGGAACAGCTCGACCAGTGAGCCGAGATTGGTGTCCCCCGGCTGGATGCGGAACACGGACGCACCGCCGTTGCCGTAGAGCGGCTTGACGATGATGTCGCCATGGCGCTCGCGGAACGCCTGCACGTCGGCGAGGGAGCGCGTGACCATGGTCGGCGGCATCAGGTCCTGGAAATCGAGCACCCACAGCTTCTCCGGGGCGTTGCGGACCTCGCGCGGATCGTTGACCACCAGCGTCTTCGGATGGATGCGCTCCAGCAGGTGCGTCGAGGTGATGTAGGCCATGTCGAACGGCGGGTCCTGCCGCAGCAGCACCACGTCGAACGTGGACAGATCCTCGACGCGCGCATTCGACACTGCATAGTGTGCGCCCGCCTCGTCCTTCACGCGCAGGGTTTCGCCGCGTGCGCGCAGCGTCGCCCCGTCCAGCGTCAGTGCCTGCGGCAGGTAGTAGAACAGCTCGTGCCCGCGCGCTTGCGCTTCGAGCAGCAGCGCGAAGGTCGAATCGCCGCGGATGTCGATGCGGTCGATCGGGTCCATCTGGCAGGCGACGCGCAGATGGCGGGACGAAGGGCGGGGGGGCATCGCGTCGGGTCCTCTCGGCAGCCGTGGTGACAAGCAGGGAGCGTCGGCCCCGAGGCAAAGCCCGAACACCGCAGCAAGTCAACCGGCCGGCGCCCGGGCACCTCCCCGGCGCGCGCATTACACTCGAAAAACACAAAACACAGTTCAATGACAGTTTTAACCGCCTGTTAACCGGCGTCCCGCAACGTGACACGCGGGAAACCGTGCGGACGGCCATGAGCACAGACATCGAGCAGGCATTGGACAGGCTGGAGCGCGCCATGTCGGCACTGGCCGCCACGCGGGGCGAAATGGCGCGCGGCCTCGATCTGGCGCTCGACGTGGTCGGTCGCGGCATGAGCGAGTTCGAAGCCGTCGTGACGGCACCACACCGACGGTTGGCCGGACCGCGCCACCCGGCGCGGGGCCGCCTCGCTTCGAGCCTCGCATCAGCCCGGACGGCGCGCCGACCCGATGCGGTCCTCGATGGGGAACAGGGCGCGAATGGCTTTCAGCGCCTCGAACGGCCGCTCCCGCTCGATCATTTCGGCGATGGTGGCCAGCCGCTCGGCAATCGCCGCGTCGTCGGTGGCTGAACTCAGACGATCGACGATGGCGCGGGCTGCGTCGCGCTCACGGGCCGCCGATGCCGGCTCGGTCAGTATCGTCTGCACATGAAAGTAGAGGCGGCGCAGCGGCGTCGTCGCATCCTCCTCGCCGATGACGTGATGCTCCAGCAGGAACGTCACGTCGTTGAGGATTTCGAGTGTCACCTTGCGATCGGCGCGCAAGACCGCACCGTTGACGAAAATCCGGTCGCCCGACTTCAGGCAGATGCGCAGCGTGCTCGACATGTTTGCAGCCCTGCCGCTGGTGTGAAGTTTCCTTCAGCCGGATCGTCTGTGGCGCCCTAAGAACAGGCGCATCCGCTGTCTTCGAGGCGTTCTATCGAATGGTGTGGTCGTAGGTGAGCCCGGGAAGCGCGGACAGGCGATAAAAAGAGCGGCGCATTTCGACCGGCTCCTTGTCGATGGTGTAGGCGACACGCCGGACTTCGAGCAGCGGCTCCCCGGCCGTGCACGACAGGGCGTGAGCGGCGGCCGCGTCGGCGGCAAAGGAGCTGACGCACTCGCTCGCCAGCGCGACCAGCGAGCCGTAGTCCGCCAGCACGCGATAGACGAGCTGGCCGTAGGAGAGCTGCGTTTCGAGACGCGGGAAGCGGCCGACCGCGACGACGCTGGTCTCGATGCCGACGACCGCGCGGGCGACAACCACCCGCTGGCGAATTTCGGTGACGTCGTCGCCCTGGGCGAGATGCAGTGTCACCACCTCGTCCGGGGACGCCTTGCGGCGCGTCACACCCTCGAGTTCGTGCGTGACCTCGGCCGGAGCACCTCGCACCCGCAGCCGGCAGAACTTGTCCTCCAGCGCCATGGCTCCGGGGCCGGCGACATAGGTGCCGCGACCCTGGATGCGCTTCAGCACGCCGGTCTGCTCGAGCCCCTCGATGGCGCGGCGGATGGTGCCGATGGACACGCCGAAGTCGTTGGAGAGCAGGAACTCGTTCGGCAGCGCTTCGCCGGCGCTCCACTCGCCCTGGCCGATACGGCGCAGAAGAACCTCGCGCACCTGACTGTAGAGCGGCTTGGCCACAGCAAGCCGCGTCGCTTGCACCCCAGGCTTCATGAAATTGCCCCTCGCGGCGAATCGTATGAATTACTACTTTAAGTAGCATAATGATGCGAGGGTTGCGAGCAAGTTCGTAAGTGCGTCTGCAATCATGCCACTACAGGTTGCCGAAGCGTCTTCACGCCTTCGATCATGGAGGCGCGCGCCGCGACCGCAGCATTACCCGGATCGAGCGCCACATCGGCCTCGCGCAGGATGCTGCCTTCGGCGACATCGCGCACCAGCAGGACCTTGTGCGCCAGCCCCATCGGCAGAAAACCCGACGCGACCGAAACATCCGCCGGGCATTGCCGTCCCCACACCGTGAAGCCACCCTCACCGTCGAGCACCTCACCGGCCTTGAGAGACCGCTTCGCCACCGCCACCACGTCCGAATTGAAGACGCGCGCGCACCCGGTCGGCTCGCCGCGTAGCGCCGCCGAGGCGACCGAGATGCCGAGTTCGAGGCCGATCATGTGCGTCGGACGATAGAGCGCGGCGTAGGTGCCGGAAGCATCCTGCAGCATGTTGTATTCGCCGAAGCAGGCGCGCGCGTAGGCACTCTCGCTCGTCACCACCACAAAGGTTCCCATGGCGATGTGATGGGGAACATCGCGGCCGTCGCGATAGAGCGACGACGTCACCTCGGTCACCCCCTTCTTCTCGATCCGGCCGCCGTCGCTCGCCGGCTTCAGCACGTCCGCCAGTTCGAACCGCGAGGCCGGTGGGAACGCAAGTCCGCCGGTCTGCGGGACGAGATCACAGGCGTTGCACACCGCGGTCATCTCGATCGCCGATTTGGTGCCGTCGATGAACGAGTTGAACATCTGCGGGTTGATGGTGCCGCGCTTGACCTTGAGATAGCCGGAGATGATGTCCGACACGGTGTCCGGCGTGGAGGCGTGGTAGCTCGGCAGGTAGCGCGTGCCCTTGCCGGCGCAGATCACCTCGAAGCCGGCCGTGCGCGCCCAGTCGACGTGCTCGGCGATCAAGGCCGGCTGGTCGCCCCAGGCCAGCGAATAGACGACGCCGGCCGCCCGCGCCTCGGCCGCCAGCAAAGGGCCGACGAGAGCGTCCGCCTCGACGTTGACCATCACCACGTGCTTGCGGTGCCGGAAGGCATGCCGCGCCAGGCGCACGCCGGTCGCCGGATCGCCGGTCGCCTCGATCACCACCTCGATGCGCGGATCGGCGATGATCGCCTCGGCGTCGGCCGTCACGAACGTGCCACCACGGGCGAAAGCGTCGTCGAGGCTGGCCGCGGCAAGGCGCTCCGCTTCCCATCCAGCCCCGGCAAGACGATCGCGGGCGCGGCCGGGATCGAGATCGGCAAGGCCGGCGACGTGCACACCCCGCGTCAGGCGCGCCTGTGCGAGGAACATGGTGCCGAACTTGCCGGCGCCGACCTGGGCGATGCGGACCGGACGCCCGGCTGCGGCGCGCTCTGCAAGCTTCTGTGCGAGGTTCATTTATTGGTCCTTGTTCTTGCTTCCTACGGAAGGGTTTGGAGAATAAATCTGTTCGAACCGCCCGCGGCAAGACGGACGGCGGAGCAGCAAGCTCCGCGAGAGAAAACTGGGGAAGTGCTCATGGACATGCGAAGGCTCGGCACCTTCGGACCGCTGGTGTCGTCGATCGGCCTCGGCGCCATGAGCATATCCGGCATGTACGGCGCGACCACGGAAGCCGAGACCATGCGGCTGCTGGCCCGCACCGTCGATCTCGGCGTCAACCACTTCGACACCGCCGACATCTACGGCATGGGCCAGAGCGAGGACCTGATCGGCCGCTTCCTGCGCGAGAGCCGGGCGCGGGTGATGATCGCCACCAAGGCCGCCATCCGCTTCGTCCAGGCGACCGGCGAGCGGCGCGTCGACAACAGTCCGGCGCACCTCAGAAGCTCGCTCGAAAAATCGTTGAAGCGGCTCGGCCGCGAGCACGTCGAGCTGTTCTATGTGCACCGCCGCGAGAGCGACCGGCCGATCGAGGAGGCCATCGAGGCGCTCGCCGCCCTCAAGCGCGAGGGCAAGATCGGCGCGATCGGCTTGAGCGAGGTTTCGCCGGAGACCTTGCGTCGCGCTCATCGCGTGCATCGCATCGCCGCCGTGCAGAGCGAATACTCGCTGTGGTCCCGCGACGTCGAGAAGCGGATGCTCGACACCTGCCGCGAACTCGGCGTCGCCTTCGTCGCCTTCAGCCCGCTGGCGCGCGGCATGCTCGCCGGAACGCCACTCGAGCCTTCGAGCTTTCCCAAGGGTGACTTCCGTCGCGCCAACCCGCGCTTCCTGGAGCCGGCCTTTTCGCAGAACCGCGACGCCCTCGCCGGCTTCGAGGCACTGGCCCGGCGGCGCGGCATGACTCCGGCGCAGATGGCGCTGGCCTGGGTTCTGGCAGCCAACCGTGACGTCATCGCCATCCCCGGCACCCGCTCGGCCGAGCACATGGCCGAAAACGTGGCCGCAGCCCGCTTCGCCCTGACGCGCGCCGACCGCGAGGAAATCGCCAGTGTCTTCCCGGCCGGTTTCCCATGGGGCAACCGCTACAGCGACGCGCAACTGCTCGGCGTCGAGGCGTCGGATTGACCGCACGCATCGATGTCGGCGATCCGCGTTCCGCAGCATCCGGCGTGGCCGGCAAGGCACATCCCCACAGCATCGCGCGTTGGCGATCGCCGTCGCCTCATTTGAGCCGGGCCGTCGCCACAATGGCGAGCGATGCACATCGTGCGTCTCGCGGGCGGCTTCGCCGGCGAATGCGACGGCCGCGGGGGCGGCAGGGCCGGGGGAACAGCAGTGCATCGTATTCGACGTGCAAGGGACGGTGGCTCGTGGGCGGCCATCGCTCTCTCACTCGCGACAGGCGCCACCGCGCTGGCGCTGCCCGCCAGCGCACCGGCACGGGCGGATACGTCCGGTGACGGCGTGACGGCCGCCATCGAGTCGCAGGTGATGATGCCCGACACCGACAACCGGCTGGCGCCACCTGGCAGCCACGACGACGAGCGCGAGGCCAGCGCCTCGCCGCACTGGTGCAACGCGACCGGATCGCTGGTCGACGACATCCACCGCCACGGCGGCGAATCGGTCATGCGCATGGAGGTCGGGCGCGGGCGCGTGCTCGAGCGCTACTGGAACGAGACCGAGGAAGTCATCATCGAGCACGGGCCGGACGGCAACAGCTGCCTGCTGGAGCTGCGCCGCCGCCGCTCGGCGGGCGGCTGACCCGTGGCCTCGAAAACGAGCCGGGCCGCAACCGCCGCGCGATACAGTTCCCGGAAGATTTCCCGCCCATTCCGTGCGGATAGATCACCGCCCGCTGCAACAGCCTCTTGAGACTGCCGTGTTTCCCGCCAAAGATGCGCTGAGCCGCCGGCCTACCGGACGGCGCTGACAGAAAGCACGCATCGCATGAGCAACGGCAACAACGACGGCAAGCCTCCGCATCGCCCGCCGGGTGCGCCCCCGCCGCTGCCGCCCGGCTCGCGCCTCGGAGACGTGCGCCCCAACGAGCAGGCCGGGCAGGCACGCCCGCGTCCCGGCCAGCCCGGTGGCTATGGCGGCCGCCAGCCGGGCGGGCAGGTGATCGGACATGCTGCGCCCGGCCATCATCACGCGCCGCCGCCACCGCGTCAGCGCACCGCCGCACAACCCGCGCACCGAGGCCACCCCGGCCGCCAGGCCGCTCCCCCGCGCGAGCGCTCGATGTTCGCCACCGTGGCGATCGCCGCCGTCGCCGGGCTCGGCATCCTCGCCGCCGTCGCCGTCGCGTTCTTGGTCATCGCGCCGCCGGTCGATCTCATTCGCCGCGAGGCCATCGCCGCGGTGAAGCGCGAGACCGGCCGCGATCTCGTCATCCGCGGCGACGCCGGGCTGACCCTCTATCCCAACGTCGGCGTGACGCTCGGCGACGTCTCGCTTTCGGCGCCGCCCGGCATGGGCGGCCCGCCGACGGTGACGATGAAACAACTCGACGTGGCGGTGAAGCTGATGCCGCTGCTGCAGCAGCGCGTCGAGGTGAAGCAGCTCGTGCTGACGCGGCCGGCGTTCGATCTGCGCGTCGACCGCAACGGTCGCGCGAGCTGGGATTTCGCACTCCGCGGCGATCACGCCACCCGCCTCGCGGCCGCCGCCGGCACCGGCCCCGTCACCGATGCCGGCGCATCGCACCTCGTGCTGGCGCAAGCAGCCACCGCCGCCAAGCTCCCGGCAGCGACGCGTCAGGCTCTGGGCGAGCTGTCGCTCGACGACGTGCGCATCGTCTCCGGCACCGTGGACTACGCCGACGAGCGCAACGGAACGCGCCACAAGCTGACCTCGCTCGACGCCACCGTTTCCGCCGCCAAGCTGACGATGCCGCTGCGCGCCAGGGGCGACACCGACTGGCAGGGCCAGACCGTCAACTTCGACGCCACGGTCACCAATCTCGCCACCCTGATCGACGAGAAGCGAGCCAAGCTCGCCGTCGAAATCAAATCGCGTCCGCTCGAGGCGAACTACACGGGCAGTCTCGACGCGGCGAACGGCATCGGCCTCGACGGCAACGTCACCGCGAGCGCGCCGTCGCTGCGCGCGCTGGCACAATGGGCCGGGCACGCGCTGCCGCCCAACGACGGCTTCGGAGCCTTCACGCTCGCGACTCGCCTCAAGGCGCAGGGCGACAGCCTGACGCTCGACAATGCCGACGTCTCACTCGACGGCATGCGGGCGGTCGGCCGCATCGCGGCGACGCTCGCGAGCCCGCGACCGCAGGTGAAGGCGGACCTCAAGATCGCCGAGCTGACCATCGACCCGTACTTCTCCGGCGGTGGTGGCGGCGGCTCCGGCGGTAGCGTCGGCGCGCCCGCATCCGCCGCTCCGGCAAGCAGGGCTCCCGCCGCCCAGGCCCCGCCCGCACCAGCGCCCCCGTCCGCCCCGCCGGCCGCCGCCCCGCAATCGATCGAAGACCTCCTCGAACGCGGCAATGGACCGCGCGTGAAGGGCTACACGGCGCGCACGGGATGGAGCGACGAGCGTCTCGACCTCGCCATGCTCGATCTGGTCGATGCCGACGCCCGGCTCGCGGTCGGCAAGCTGCGCGTGCGCGACGTCAGCGTCGGCCAATCCGACGTGGTGCTGGCACTGAAGAACCGCGTGGCACGGACCACCTTCGAACGCGTGCAGCTCTACCAGGGCACCGGGCGCGGTACGATCACCATCGACGCCTCGGGACCGTCACCCGCGCTCGCGGCCAACCTGGTCGTCGACGGGGTCGCCGCCGCGCCGTTGCTCAAGGACACCGCGTCGATCGACTGGATGTCCGGTACCGGCAAGGTGACGCTGGCCCTCACCAGCGCCGGGGGAACCCAGCGCGAACTGGTCTCCGCGCTCGACGGCCGCGCCGAGATCGCCTTCACCGACGGCGCCGTCACCGGCTTCAACGTCGCCAAGGCGGTGCGCGGGCTGAGCCAGGGCAAGCTCACCGGGCTCAATGCTTCCGCGGGCGACAAGACCGACTTCAGCCAGCTCTCGGCCAGCTTCGATATCGCCGACGGCATTGCGACCAACCAGGATCTCACTCTGCTCAGCCCGCTGCTGCGCGTCTCCGGTTCCGGTCGCATCCTGATGCCGGATCGCCAGCTCGACCTGCTGATCAAGCCGAAGATCGTTGCCGATACGACCGGCCAGGGCGGCGCCATCGACCTCGCCGGCATCGAGGTTCCGGTCAAGATCACCGGTCCGTGGGATCGGCCGCAATATACGCCCGACCTGTCGAAAATCGACGCCGGGCAGGCGGTGAAAGCCGTGGAGCAGATCGGCAAGAACCTCAAGGGCAAGAACGCCGACGAGATCGTCGACGACCTTTTCGGCAAGGGCTCGAAAGAGAGCGAGAAGGCCAAGAAGTTCATCGACAAGCTGTTTCGCTGACGGCCTAACCGGAGCCGACGGGCACCGCCCCGCCCCCCATTTCTCCGCGTAATTCGCGCCGACGATGATGTACCGTGCCGCGCTGAGCCCGTTCTGCTTTCCGCCATGCCTGTGTTGCGGCAGCACCCGAGTGACCGGGTGCACCCGAAGCCGATTTTGCTTTTTCGCGAATTAACCTGTTGTTTACGAAGCGAGCGCCAATCTGCGCAATGCGGCGCATCATGCGTACAAATCCGCCGCGAGAGACCGCTCAATCACCGGCGAAAAGATTTCCCTGGCGGGAGATTGTGTTTTTTCGCGAATAACGGCAATCGTTACCAATTATGAAAGACCTGCGAGGCCGGTTGTAATGGAAATGGCCACAGCCATCGGATTTGACATGACGCCGTCGGCGCTCGCGCTGATCGGTGCCGGTCTTGTCGCGATGTGGCTCGGCCGGCCGACGAGCCTGACCGCCGCCAGCGGACCATCGACACTGCTCGGCTCCCGCCCGCTGATGGCCGGGCCGGCCGAGGCTCTCCGCCGCCTGCTCGCCGCACTGACAGCCGCACTGACCGCCGCCATGGGTCGCAGCCCATCTGCCGCCATTCCGCAGCGGTCAGCCGTCGCCGCATCTCCCAGCACCACCACGGCACCGAAAGCCGGGTCGCTCCGCGTCAGCCGCCGCAAGAGCGCCGCCCGCGCCATCCCTGTTGCACCACTCACCGCGCGTCTGCCGCTCGACCAGCAGTGGAGCCGCGTCGAGAACCGGCTTGCAGCGACCGTCGAGCGCGCCGGCACGGCCGCCCGCTGCCACAACGAGGCCCAGCGCCAGCTCGACAGCGCCGACTACGTACTCGAGCAGCTTCGGCGCGAGCTCGAACTGACCCGGCGCGCCCCTGCACGGACCGCGGTCCATGCCATGACGATCCGGCCGCGCCCGGCGCCGCCCGTCCTGTCTGCCGCTGCGTGAGCTGATCCAGGGCGCCGGCAAGCGACGCGAAGAAGCGGTAACGATCGCCGCGCAAGTCTGGTATTGACGGGTCGACTTCGGCTAAAGTCGTAGAATGCGCCGGAGCATGTGCTTCGCACGAGACGCGCCGCGACCACAACGAGCCCCTATGCAAAACAAGAAACGCGACAAAAATCATAGGAATATCCGCAGTGCGACCGTAACCGCCGTGTCTTACCCGGCGGCGCGGCCTCAGAACAGCGCCGGCATCGCCGCGCACGTCTGGCACGGCTGAGCCATGGCGCTGACGCAAGCCAGATCGATGACGGCGGACGCGACCGCCCGCACCAAGTTGGTCATCGCCGACAGGAACCCTGTCGTGCGCGCCGGACTTCAAGACTTCCTGTCGCGCGACGGCCGCTACGACGTCGAGCCGGCGGTTGCCAGCGGCGGCGAGCTGATCGGCCTCGCCGAAAGCAGCGGCACGGTCATCGCCGTGATCGGCTGGCAACTGCCCGACATGAGCGCCTGCGACCTGCTGGCGACGGTGAAGCGCCGCCAGCTCGCCATCCGCATCGTCATCTACGCCAGCGAGGACAGCCCGGACATCCTGCGCCAGGCCATTCGTTCCGGCGCGTGGGGGTTCATCTCGCGCAACGACGATCCGGCCCTGCTGCTCGAGACGCTGGCCAGCGTGGCGCGCGGGCGCCTGTCGCTGCCCTACGTCGATATCGAACGCATCACGCACGATCCGATCGACGTGCTGACGCGGCGCGAAAAAGAGTTGCTGGCCGCACTGGCGCAGGGATGGACCAACCTGCAGATCGGCGCGCGTTTCGGCATTTCCGGTAATACGGTGAAATATCACCTCAAGAATTTGTACGACAAGCTCGGCGTCAAGAACCGCGCCATGGCGGTTGCTTTGTACGTCGCCTCGACCAGCGGCGGAATGCCCGCAGTGCCGCTTCCGGTCGAAAACGACGAGGAAGATTGGCGCTGAGCCGTCACCGCCGCCGATCGTTGGCCGACTGCGGTCACGCACGGCTCGTCATCGGTTGACGCGACGTCCGATAGCCCTCCGAAATGCTCAGCCTTCGTCTTCGGTTGAAATTGAATAACCAAATAATTTCAGCAGAAAATCCGAAAATCGAACAATGCTCAATCTGGCGGTAAGGAGTTTGCGCCAAGCTCAATCCCATCGACTGAATGACAGCATTTACAGGGGTTGCTTGTGCTGCATCACATCCTGTTTTGCCTCGACGAGATCGAGGCCGAAGTTGCATCCACCGCATTGACACAGGGCACGCGGGCCTGTCTCGACAGCCACGTCACGGCGATGCGTCTGCTGGTGGCCGCCACGCTCGGGCCGCAAGCGCCGGACGCCGACAACCTGTCCTTGATCCGGGGCATCGACGCCATCACCGAGGAGCACCTCAAGGCGCGCGGCATCCGCACCTTTGCCGAGATCGCAGCATGGACGGCCAGCGACATCGCCGCCATGACGAGCGAATTGATTGCGCCTCGGCGCATCTCCAGCGAGGGCTGGATCGAGCAGGCCGCCATACTGGCGACCGGAGCTACAACCGCTCACGCTCGCCGGCTCTCGCGTCGCGACAGGCCAGTGGAGTCGGTTGCGGCCGATGCCACGCCTCGCACCATCGCCGCCAGAAGCGAGATCGTTCTGGCGCCCATCACAGCTGAAACCGAAAACACCCCGCGCAGGCCCGCGCCGCCGCCCCTGCCGCCCTATCAACCGCCGGTGCTCGACGGATCCGGCGCCGCAGTGCGGCCCGGCCACTGGATCATCGCGGACACCGCGGAACAGGCCGCAACTCCTGCACCGGTCCCGGCTGCAACGCTCCCGGCCGATGGCGAAAGTGACGACGCGCTCGACATTCCGGAGCGGCTCGCACCCAAGGCGTACACGATCGAGCGTGCCCCCGTGGCCCCCGCCGACATGCATATCGCAGCCTTGGCGCTGCGGGCCGAAGGGTCGACGGCCGGCTGGGCGCGGCGAGCCGCGCTGAGCGCAATGCTGCTGCTGCTGGCGGGGGCCGGCCTCGGCGGCATCGAGGCCAAGCGCTCGGCTGGGCCGGCTATTCCCCTGCTCGCTCAAATCGTCAGCGCCGACTGACCTCAGCGCTTCATCGAAGGCGTGAACGAGAAAGGCGCCGCGAGCCGAGCCCGCGACGCCTCCCGTCGAAGTCCACAATCGGGAACCGCCGCCCGGTCGTGCCAGGCACGACGCGGAGCCGCGGGCCATCAATCGCAGTAGCGGTCGAACTTGCGGCAAGCCCAGCCATGGCCCTGCGAGCACTTGTTATCGTAGAAGCCGCACTTGTTGCCCTCGTCGTCGTAATCGCCGCGGCGGTCGGCCTTGGCCGAGTTGGCGGCGCCAGCGATGATGGCGACAGCGGCGGCGGCACCGAGAATGCCGAGGCCGACGTTACGCGCGCCCTTGCCCTTCACCGCGACGATCGGTGACTGCGGGGCAGCCGCCTTGAGACCGCCAAGCGAGGAGATGCCGGCGGCGCTGGCGCCCGGGATCGAGCCGAGGGCGAGCGTGCAGGCGAGTGCGATGGCGGTGAAGCGCGAGCTCTTGGACATGGGATCTCCTGGAGAGATGATCGGGGTTCAACTTCAGTGGGCGGGCTGCCGCATGCGGCGGGAAAATCCGAAACCGGGATTGGCGTTCAGTTTCGAAACGGACACTACATCATTGGCGAGCCTGATGGTGTAACACGCGGAACAGTAACCGCAAAAAACAGGTAGCGACATGTCGGCGACTGCCCCATGACGCTTCCCTGCTCAAAACGAGAGAACGTCAGTCGATGCAGCGATAATCGTACTTGCGGCAGGCCCAGCCGTGGCCCTGCGAGCACTTGTAGTCGAGGTAGCCGCAACGATCGCCACGGTCGTCGTAGTAATCGTAGCGGCGATCCGCTCGCGCCGAGCCGGCAATGATGGCGGTCGCGGCCGCGATGCCGAGGATGCCGAGACCGATACCGACGCCGCGGCGACGAACCTCGATCACCTGGGTTTGCGGAGCTGCCGCCTTGAAGCCACCGAGCGACGAGATGCCGGCAGCGGACGCGCTGGACGGAGCTGCCAGAGCGATGGAGCAGGCGAGCCCTGCGGCCGAGATCGATTTGCTGAAGCTGATCATGTGATCACCTTTCCTGTTGCTGATGCCGGGCCTGTTGCCCGTGGCTAGATCGCGACCGCTGACCGCTGAGCGGATCTGACCGGAACCAGCGGCGACCGCGAATTCTTGCCGGAGCATGTCCGGGTCTAGCTGAATGCAGTCTGAACGCCCGGGCCTGGATACGATCCCGTTGTATTGGCAAAATTACGTTCCGCATCATGCTTTAGGGTGCGAGACCTCAGGCCGGATATACCCGCTCCGAGGGCAACCCGCGGCTGCCACCTCGCCTTTTGCGCGCAAAGTCTCCGTCGTCTGGTCGATCCGGTAACCATGAACTCGACTGGACCAAGACTTATCCCCGCAAGTCACGTCATAAGTCGATGCGGAAGCTTGCCCCTGCTCCATAGATTTCGTGCCGAAACAACCTCGGGAGACTCAAATATGTCGAAGCTTACTCTCGCCGCCGTCGCCGCTGCGGCAACCCTGGTCGCCATGCCGGTCGCCTCCGAGGCCGGTCACATGCGCGGCAAGGCCGAAGCCCGCCCCGCCTGCGCCCTGACGGCGATGCTGCATCGCGCCCGCGCGCCGCGCGTCGCCGCTGCCGTGCACGTCGCTCCGCGCGTCCACGTTCGCCGTGAGCGTCCGGAGTGGCTGAAGCGCCTGTTCCATCGCGGCCACGGCCACAAGCGCTGATCCGCGTCCGCTGGACCGAAAAAAAGCGCGCGGCAGACATCCTGCCGCGCGCTTTTTCGTTTGCGCGCACCGCCACGCCAACCCTGCGCGCGTTCTTTATTGCGCGCAGCCGCCACGCCAACCCTGCGCGCGGGGCAATCGAACTGCGGCCTCCAGGGTACGCGCGCGATCGGCTGCCGCTACGCCTCGACCAGACCGAGCGCCAGCTGCACCGGCTTGAACGAGCGCCGGTGATGCGCGGTGACCCCGAGGCGGCGGATGGCATCCTGGTGTTCGGGCGTGCCGTAGCCCTTGTGCCGCTCGAAGCCGTAGCCCGGACAGCATTCCGCCAGTTCCACCATCATCCGGTCGCGCGTCACCTTGGCAATGATCGACGCCGCCGCGATCGACAGGCACTTGGCGTCGCCCTTGACGATCGGGCGTGCCGGAAGCGCGAGGCGCGGACAGCGGTTGCCGTCGACGAGCGCCAGGCGCGGCCTGAGCTTCAGCCCCGCCACCGCCTGCGCCATCGCCCACATGGTGGCGTTGAGGATGTTGTCGCGATCGATGCGTCCCGTATCGGCGATGCCGACACCGACGGCGAGGGCCGTGGCGAAGATGCGTGCGTAGACGACCTCGCGGTCGTCGGCGTCGAGCGCCTTGGAGTCGGCGATGCCGACGGGGATCCGGTCGGGATCGAGGATGACGGCGGCAGCCACCACCGGGCCGGCCCAAGGTCCCCGCCCGGCCTCGTCGATGCCCGCGATGGGGCCACCGCCGAGCATGAGTTCGGTCGCTTCCAGTTCGAACGTCGGGGCGAATCGCGAATCGACGACCTTCATGCGCCGAGGGTGGAAACCCCGGCCGCGAATGTCAAAGCAGCGGGAGCTGTCCGCCGTGGAGAACCGGGCGGACGAATTGCCTCGTGTCGAGTTGCAGCCGCTCCTCGTCGAGCCCGAGCCCCTTGCGCGCCATGCGGAAGCGTTGCGCGATCTGCTCGGCGTAGGGGCCGGAACCCTTCTGCCTCAGCCCGAATTCGGCCCGGTAGTCCTGTCCGCCGTGCATACTCTGCATCAGGTTGATGACGCGCCTGGCGCGGCCCGGCTCGTTGGTCTCCAGCCACTCGCGAAACAGCGTCTTGATCTCCAGCGGCAGGCGCAGCAGCACGTAGCCCGCCTCGCTGGCTCCGGCCTCGCGCACCGCACCGAGCAGCGTCTCGATCTCGCTGTCGTTCAGAGCCGGAATGATGGGCGCCATCATCACCGACACGGGAACGCCCGCTGCCGCCAGTGCGCGCACCGCTTCGAGACGCTTCGGCGGCGTCGAGGCGCGCGGCTCCATGGCGCGGGCAAGCCGGCGGTCGAGCGTCGTGATGGAGATCGCCACCTTGACCAGTCGCCGTTCCGCCATGCGCGCGAGGATGTCGATGTCACGCAACACCAGCGCGTTCTTGGTGACGATGCCGACCGGATGGCGCGCCCGCTCCAGCACCTCGAGGATGGCGCGGGTGATGCGCTGCTCGCGCTCGATCGGCTGATAGGGATCGGTGTTTGCGCCGAGCGCGATGACCTTCGGCTGATAGCGCGGGTTGGCAAGCTCGCGCTCCAGCAGATCGGCGGCGTTGGTCTTGGCGTAAAGCCGCGTTTCGAAATCGAGCCCGGCGGAGTGGCCGAGGTAGCAGTGCGTCGGGCGCGCGTAGCAATAGATGCAGCCGTGCTCGCAGCCCCGGTATGGATTGATCGACTGGTCGAAGGAGATATCCGGACTGTCGTTGGTCGAAATGATGCGCCGCGCCTGCTCCACCTGCACGGTCGTCTTCAGAGCCTCGAGGTCGCCGAGGCTTTCCCAGCCATCGTCGAACGCCTCGCGCAGCTCGCTCTCGAACCGTCCCGAGACATTCGAGACGGAGCCGCGTCCCCGGCGCCGATCCGCATGCACGCGACCGCCGAACGGCAAGATGGCCGCGTCGACGGCCTCGACGGGATCGCCGTCGCCGACCTCCTCCGGCACCACGTCCGGTCTCTCGAACTCCCGGCTCATGCCGCCGAGCCTCCCGCACCTGCCTCTTGGATGACCGCTCAACGCGATCGTCGACGGGCCTGCCCCTCAGCGCGCCGGATCAGTTCGCGCTACCGGTGGAACCGCCAAGCAGCACCAACTTATCACCGAGTGTAGAACAAAGAAAGAACGATCTGGTCGAGACCTCGTGGCGGCAGGGCGCCGGAGCGAGCGTTGCGATTCTGTGAGTTGTCGTGCCGCGCCGCGCATGCCAATGGGAGACCCATGATCTCCGTCATTATTCCGACCCTCAACGCCGAAGAGCGGCTCGCCGCCTGCCTGACCGCGCTCGTCCCTGCCGTGGTCGAGGGGCTGATCCGCGAAGTGACGCTCGTCGACGGCGGCTCCATCGACCGCACCTTGAAGATCGCCGACCAGGCCGGAGTCGACGTGATGTCCTCCGAACCCGGCCGCGGGGTGCAACTGAAGGCCGGCGCGCGGCGCGCCCGCCAGCCGTGGCTGCTGTTTCTGCACGCCGACTGCGTGCTCTCGACGGGCTGGGACGTAGAGGTCGCCGATTTCATCGAACGTGTCGACCTGGGGCGCCTGCCGCAGTCGGCCGCCACCTTCCGGTTCGCGCTCGACGATTTCGGCACTGCGCCGCGCCTGCTCGAGCGCGCGGTTTCCCTCCGCAACAGTCTGCTGGGGCTGCCCTATGGCGATCAGGGCCTGCTGATCTCGCGGCGGCTCTATGACGAGATCGGCGGTTTCAAGCCGATGCCGCTGATGGAGGATGTCGATATCGTGCGGCGCCTGGGCCGCCGCCGCTTGCATCGCTTGCGCGCGACGGCTCTGACAAGCGCCAATCGCTACCGCCAGGAAGGCTATGCCCGTCGCTCGGTGCGCAACGCTGCCTGCCTTTCGCTCTACGCCCTCGGCATGCCGGCCGAGCGGCTCGTCCGATTGTACGATCCACATGCTGGCGCGGCAGCGGCCGGAAACGAAAGCCGGCGCCCCGGCGGCAAGGTGGAATCGGCCTGACCGGCCATCCGGCTCTTTGCGAACGGCGCGCTCGGGCTTACCTGAAGAAGCGCAACACCGCCGCAGCCGAGGAGATCGCCCATGCCGTTCGACCCGACCCTCTCACGCCGCACCTTCGTCGCGTCTGCCGCCACCGCCGCTGCCGTGTTCGGCATCGACAGGCGCTTCGCCTTCGCGGAGAGCAGAGTGTCCGCCGAGGCTGCCGCCAAGGGATTTCACACGTTCAAGGTCGGCAGCGCCGAGGTGACGACCCTCTACGACGGGCACTGGGCCAAACCGCACGACGAGAAATTCATCCGCAACGCCACCATCGAGCAGACCAGGGACGCGCTCGGCAAGGCCGGGCTTCCCACCGACGTCGTCACGATCCCCTTCACCATCACCGTCGTGAAGACCGGCAACCGCACCGTCATGTTCGACTCCGGCACCGGCGCGCAACTCGCCCCGACCGCCGGCAAGCTGCCCGAGAGCATGAAGGCCGCCGGCATCGATCCCGCCGCCATCGACACGATCGTCGTCACGCATTTTCATCCCGACCACATCTTCGGCCTGATGGCCAAGGACACCAACGCTCCGGTCTATCCGAATGCCGAGATCGTGGTGCCGCAGGCGGAACTCGCGTGGTGGTCGGACCCGGGCGTGTTCGCCAAACTGCCGCCCGAGCGCCACGGCGTCGCCAAGCGTATCCAGTCGACGCTGGCGGTGTGGAAGAACGTGACGCGCATCGACGACGGCGCCGAGGTATCGCCGGGCATCGTCGCGGTCGCCGCGCCCGGCCATACCGCCGGACATACGACCTACGTGGTCGGCTCCGGCAACGACCAGTTGATCGTGCTCGCCGACATCACCAACATTCCGGCACTGTTCGTGCGCAATCCCGGCTGGCACGCGGCCTTCGACGCCGACCCGCAGAAGGCCGAGACGAACCGCCGCCGCATGTTCGATCGCGCCATTGCCGACAAGGCCGTCATCACCGGCTACCACTATGGCATTCCGGGTGCCGGCCGCATCGAGAAGGACGGCGATGGCTATGCGTACGTGCCGGTCGCCTGATCGCAGAGCGCATGCCGCGCCATCGCGCGGAGCGTCGTTTCCCCGAGTTGTGGTGATGGTCAAGGAACCCGTGGCGGGCCGCGTCAAGACGCGGCTCGCGCGCGGCATCGGCGCGGTGCAGGCGTGCCGCTTCTATCGCACGGCGACAGCGAACCTGATCGCGCGGCTCGCTGCGGATCCGCGCTGGCAGCTGATGCTCGCGGTTTCGCCCGACATCGCGCGCGCCGGCCGCTCGTGGCCAGCGCACATCGCGCGCATGACACAGGGGCGCGGCGATCTCGGCCGGCGCATGCAGCGCGTGCTCGACCACGCCCCGAGGGGCCCGGTCCTCATCATTGGCTCCGACATCCCCGATGTATCTGCGCGTCACATCGCCGACGCGCTCGCCCGGCTCGGCAAGGCCGATACCGTCATCGGACCCGCTTGCGACGGCGGCTACTGGCTGATCGGCGCGCGCCGCATGCCTCGCACGCCGCGTCCGTTCGCTGGCGTGCGCTGGTCGTCCCGGCATGCATGCGCCGATACCCTCGCCAATCTCGGCGGGCGCACCGTTTCCGAAGCCGCCACGCTGGACGACGTCGACGAGCCCGGCGATCTCGAGCGCCATGGCGGACGCCACGCGCGGCGTATCCGTGGTGTCGCGTGACGACCAAGGACGAAAGTGATGCTTGCGTCACGTCACTATTGCACGTGCCTGTTCGTGCTATTGCTTGAGCCGATGATTATTGCCGTCGCCACCGTGCGCCGACGGAATGTATTGGCAAAGCGATGACGAGCGATTCCCAGGGCTACACGGCCGCTCAGTATCTCGAGGCCGGATACCGCGCCGAGCAGGGCGGAGAGCGGGATCGCGCGGCCCAGTACTATCACTACGTCGCCGAGGCCTTTCCCGAAACGCCCGAGGCTGAAGCGGCGCGCGGTGGTCTTGTCCGCATCGGCGCGGTCCAGCGGCCGGCGGAAGCAGCCACAGCCGCTCAGCCTGCTCCGGGCGGCGGACGCGCAGCCAAAGCCAACTGGCCGCCCGGCGCGGCAGCCGCGCACAGCGCCGAAGGCGCACGCAACCAGCCTTACGCGACTGGAGGCTCAGGTTTCGCACAGTACCCCGCAAGCGCTCCTGCACAGGCACAGACCGCGCCCACCGCACAGCAGCGCATCGTCCTCGGCGATCTCGCCCGCCTAAAGCTGGCGCCGGCGCAGAGCATGCCGGCAGAAGCGGCGCAGCGCACACCGGTCGCAACCGAGCCGGCCGCGCCGGCGAGCGATGCCGGACACGGCGATCCGTTGCGCCTGCCCGACGTGGTGACGCGGCGCGCGCGTGAGATCGCCGAAGCGGATGCCTATGCGCCGGCGCCGAAGTATCGCGGCGGTCGCTTCATGGCGCGTGTGTTCGTGTGGCTCGGCTGGCTGGTGGTGGCGGCGGGGCTCGCGTCCATCGTCGTCGGCGTGTTTGCGCTTCCCCCCGACGTCGCCCAGCTCGGCGCAGGCATCGTGGCGCTGGCAGCAATCTCCACGATTGTAGGCGGGTTGGTGCTGGTGCTGCTCGGTCAGCTCGCTCTGGCCGTCTTCGACGGTTCGAATGCCGTTCGCGAAATCGCCGCCTTCATGCGCGCCCGCCAGCATCTTTAGTGACGCCGCTTTAGTGACGCCGCCGATTCACGTCGCGCGTGACAGGGACGCGCGACGATCGGGGCGCGCTCTCCTCTTCAAACGGCGAAGCCGTTTCAGGGCCCGAGGGGGCCCGGCGCCAGTGCGCCGGACGTGCGGGCCCGCCCGCACAAACAAAAAGGGCCCGCAGCGGTCGCCGCGAGCCCTATCGTGATTTTCCATCCGCGTCTGCCGGTGGCGATCACGCCGCCTCGGCCTCGGCTTCCGACTCGCCCTCGGCCTCGCCCTCGCTCTCGGCGGCGGCGCGGCGGCCGCGTGCGCTCTTCGACAGCACGTCGGTGATGCGCTGAACGGCACCGCGCTCGTCGAGCTTCTCGACGGCCGCGATCTCACGCGCCATGCGATCGAGCGCGTCCTCATAGAGCTGACGCTCGGAGTACGACTGCTCGGGCTGCGCCTCGGACCGATACAGGTCGCGCACCACCTCGGCGATCGAGACGAGATCGCCAGAGTTGATCTTGGCGACGTATTCCTGCGCGCGGCGGCTCCACATGGTGCGCTTGATGCGGGCGCGGCCCTTCAGCGTCTCCATGGCCTTGCGGACCACGCTTTCCTCGGCAAGCTTGCGCATGCCGACGCTCTCGAGCTTGCCGGTCGGCACGCGCAGCGTCAGCTTCTCCTTCTCGAAGGTGATCACGAACAGCTCGAGCGACATGCCCGCGATTTCCTGATCTTCGATGCCGATGATGCGGCCGACGCCATGCGCCGGATAAACGATATGCTCGTTCATCTTGAAGCCGTGACGCTGGCCGACGGGCTTCTTCTCGACAGGCTTGGCGGCCGGCTTCGCGGCGGCCACGGCGGCCTTCGCGGCGACCGCGCCCGGCACCGGGGCCGACAGCTTCTGGTTCGCGGCCGTGGCGACCGACGCGGCGACCGCGCGCTGCGGCTGCGGTTTGGCTACCGGGGCGGCAGCAACCACGCCCGCCGGCTTCGGCGCCGACGCAACAGGTTTCGCGGCAGCAGGCTTGGCCGCGACCGGAGCGACGACCGGCTTCGTGACAGGCTTCTTCGGCTCGGCGGCAGGCTTGGCGGCGGCAGGAGCAGCAGGCTTGGTGGCGTGCACCGGCTTGGCCGCAGCCGCGACCGGCTTGGCGGCCGGCTTCGGAGCTTCCTTGACGGCGGCCTTCGGTGCGGCGGCTTTCGACTTGCCGGCAGCCGGCTTCGCAACGGCAGTGACCGGCGCCTTGACGGCCTTCGCGGGCTTCGAGGTGACCTTTTGAGTGGACTTCGAGACGATCGGCTTGCTCACCTTGGCCGCCTTCTTGGGCGCGGATGCCTTGACCGGTTTGGCCGGAGCCTTCTTGGCCGCACGCGGGGCAGCCTTCGACGACTGGACCTTCACCTGCGACTTCTTCTTCTGGGCCATCTAGCGTCTCACTCTCTCACACTTCGCTCCGGTGCCGGCCTGCCCGACACCCAGGAGCCGCGCCGCACTCAGGAGACCCCATCACGCGACACGTAAAGGCCGAACCGCCGGCATCGCTGCCCACGGACCGGATCGAACGACATTGTGGCGCAAGCTGCCCCCCGTTGCCCGAAGCAACACCGCGACCGACAAACATGGCTAGACTGCTTCAAGGCTCACCACCGGCATCCTCCGCTCCGTCCACAGCGACGGTTGACGGCCTCTGCCGAAACTGGTTGTATGGGCCTGCGGCTCGAAAGCCACGTGCAAGCCCTCCGTATGCTCGTCACGCCACATTGCGGGGGACTGTAACACAATCTTCACGCAAAAAGAAGTGGTGACGCGGCGCACGCCCATCAAGCGCTTAATTTCCGCGACTAACTTCGACTTGTTCTTGCACTGCAGCAGAATATCAGATGGCGCGCCGGGGCCGGAAATCGGGCTTGGGGCTAGGGTTAGTGTAACCTTACCGCGCTCTCACCAGCAGTTGTGGCGCGACACCCGGGCAATGTTGCAGCAGAGTCCGCGCCGCAGCCGTGTTCCCAGCCGTGCCCTTAAAAATCCAGACTACGGACCGGGGAGAAAAAGGGGGGCGAACCTTGAGCGCCCCGCGCGTCTCACCTCGCCGACCAGCAAAAAAGGGGATGGCCCGGCCATCCCCCTGCATGTATCGCGATCCCGTGGCCGCCGGTGAGTTCAGTCGCCGGTGCCCGGCTTGTCGCTGAAGAACTTCTCGAACTTGCCCTCGACATCCTTGAAGCTGTCGGCGTCGGGCAGAGCATCCTTCTTGGCCGTGATGTTCGGCCACTTTTCCGCGTAGTCTCGATTGACCTCGAGCCACTTCTCGAGGCCCGGCTCTGTGTCGGGCTTGATCGCCTCGGCCGGGCACTCCGGCTCGCACACGCCGCAATCGATGCACTCGTCGGGATGAATGACGAGCATGTTCTCGCCCTCGTAGAAACAATCGACCGGGCACACCTCCACGCAGTCGGTGTACTTGCACTTGATGCACTTGTCGTTGACGATATAGGTCATTGGCTCATGTCCAGTGGGGCAGGGCGGTGGCGTTCTTATAGCTGTGTCGCATCTTGTGGCAAACTGATCGCGCGCCGCATTAGCAATCGTCAAGGCGGAGCCTGACGACGCATACACGCCGGCTCAGCGTTTGCCTTTGAGGCTTTCGATCTGGCGCCGCTCGCGCTTGGTGGGCCTGCCGGCGCCGGGCGCACGTGTCGCCGACACCGGCGCCGCTTCGCCAGGTCCTCGAGCGTCGCTGGCGGCTAAAAGCGATCCTTCGCGCGGCGGTGTCAACTCGTCAAATAGTCCGCGCGCCTCGGTCGCGGGGCCGCGCCGGACGCCGGGTTGAAGCACCTTCAGCACCCTGACGCGCGGTCCGACACTGATGGTGACGACGTCGCCGGGCTTCAGGCCGTGGCTGGGTTTGACGGTCCGCACGCGGTTGACGCGCACCTTGCCCGCGGTAACGAGCGTGGCCGCCAGTGTGCGCGACTTGGCGACACGAGCGAACCAGAGCCATTTGTCCAGCCGCTGAGTCCCCCCGGATTCGCCGCCCGCCGTGGCGGTCCCGGCAGCCTCGTCTGCGTCGGCGGCGTCGTTCGGGTCGGCCTCGTCATCGCCAGCGCCGGGGCCAGCGCCGGGACCGGCGATCGCCCCCGGCTGCACGCTCATGACGTCGAACTCTCCTTCGACCGCTTCTCCATCGCCTCCTTCAGCGCGCCGAGGGCGGCGAACGGCGAATCCGGATCGGCGCCCTTCTTGCGCGGACCGGAGCTGACGACCTGCGGCTTGCCGCCGCGTCCCCCTTCGTCGCGACGACGGCGATCGTCGCGCTGCCCGCCGCCGTGGCGCTGGCCGGAACGAT
>ERZ1645187.1218-NODE-1218-length-24032-cov-91.486341_pt1 | contig 24032 bp, 7 predicted proteins | sample MGYA00575352_ERZ1645187 | MGnify/ENA primary metagenome ERZ1645187 (study PRJEB40837, sample SAMN11349314) | freshwater sediment metagenome | isolation source: river sediment | host: Sediment | place: India: Wazaribad , New Delhi | collected 2017-02-21 ...
TCCAGGCCGTCTACGACCTCTCGGCGACGCCGTTCTTCCTGCGCGGGTCGGGCTATCCGGAAGGCTCGCTCTTCCCCTGGGTGGCCTCCGACTTCGGCCTTCTCGATGCGATCGAAAGCGGCATCGTCAAGGTGCCTCGCCTGCCCGTCCTCGACGACTCGATCCAGGGCGACCTGCCGAAGTTCCGCGACATCTATCGCACCATCCTCAAGCAGAACCCAAAGGCCCTGCCGAAGAAGGGGCGCGGCAAGCAGGCCAAGGCGCTGATGGACCCGCAGAGCCTGCCCCACCTGCTCCTCCAGGGCATGGAGGCCCTCTACAGGCAGTACGAGGCCGTCTACGCGGCGTGGGAGGCCGAGCCGGAACTCGGGCGCCCGCCGGTCTTCATCGTCGTCTGCAATAACACTGCGACGTCGAAGCTGGTCGCCGACTGGATCGCCGGCTACGAGGTCTCCGAGGGCGAAGGAGAAGCCGCCGTCACGCGGCTGGTCCCGGGAAAGCTGAAGCTCTTCTCCAACGTCGACGACCGCGGAGAGTGGCTGACCCGTCGTCGCACGCTCCTCGTCGACAGCGAGCAGTTGGATGCCTCCGATGCCCTTTCCGAGGACTTCCGCAAGGCGGCGGGCGGGGAGATCGAGGCCTTCAAGAAGGACCTCCGGCTGCGCAACGATCCGCGCGACATCGACAAACTGACCGATGCCGACATCCTACGCGAGGTGATGAACACCGTCGGTCGGCCCGGCAAGCTCGGCGCGGACATCCGCTGCGTCGTCTCGGTCTCGATGCTGACGGAAGGCTGGGATGCCAACACGGTCACCCACATCATGGGGGTGCGCGCCTTCGGTACCCAGCTCTTGTGTGAGCAGGTCGTCGGCCGTGGCCTCCGGCGGGTCTCCTACGAGGTAGATCCGGCGACCGGGTTCTTCCCCGTCGAATATGCCGACGTGCTTGGCGTGCCCTTCACTTTCGCTCAGCAGGGGCAGAACGTCACCCCGAAGCCGCCACCGAAGGTGACGCGGGTCCGGGCGCTGCCCGAGCGTTCGGCCTGCGAGATCCGCTTCCCCAACGTCGAGGGCTACCGCGTCGTCTTCCCGCGCACGCCGCTGGTGCCGACCTTCACCACCGACAGTCGGATGATGATCACGCCGGACGACATCCCGACGCGCACCGAGGTCGAGCCGCTGATCGGCGAGGGCTTCACCATCGACCTGCGCAAGGATGCCCACCTCCTGCGGGTGAAGTCGGTCGTCTTTGATGTCGCCGGCCTGTTGCTGCGCACCTACTTCAAGGACGCCGACGGGGCGCTCCAGGTCTGGCGCTATCCGGAGCTGGTGCGGATCACCGAGCGGTGGTTCGACGAGTGCCTGACCTGTGCCGGCGGAACCCTGCCGCAGTTCCTCAAGTGGCGGTCGCTGGCGACGCAAGCCGTCGAGCGCATCCACCGGGCGATCGTCCCCTCGATCACCGCGCCGCCAGACGGCTCGAAGGGGCACCTCCTACCGATCCTCAACCCCTACAACCCGGAGGGCACCACCGCGCGGGTCGACTTCGTCACCTCGAAGACGACGCTGCTCGCCACCCGCCCCGACAAGTGCCAGATCAGCCACGTCGTCTACGACCAGGACTGGGAGGCGGGCACCGCCGAGCGGCTCGAGGGGATGGAGGAGGTGGTGGGCTACGCCAAGAACCACAACCTCGGCTTCGAGGTGCCCTACGAGTACGGCGGAGAGACGCTGCGCTACCGGCCCGACTTCATCGCCCGCATCGACGACGGCGGCGACGAGCCGCTGAACCTCGTCATCGAGGTCAAGGGCCAGCGCGACAGCAAGGACGCCGCCAAGGCCGAGACCATGCGCAACATCTGGGTCCCAGCCGTGAACGCCGCCGGTCGGTTCGGACGGTGGGCCTTCGTCGAGTTGCGGGGTGCGCCTTACGACGCTTCGGAAGTCATCAGAAAAATGATCGCGCGATCCGGCGCACCCGTGAGTTCAGGAGGTTGAGATGGCCTACACGTCCTACAAACTTCATGAGATCGTGAAGCGTGCCGTTGCACACGAATGGAGCGTGCCGGAGTTTCAACGCGGCTTCGTGTGGAAGGCCACACAAGTCCGAGACCTCGCCGAGTCGCTCTGGCTGGACTACCCGGTCGGCAACATCCTCATCTGGGACTCGCGGGGGAAGACCGCGGTCGAGACGCGATCGGTCACCGATGCGCAGGGACCGTCGCTATGGCTCGTCGACGGGCAACAGCGGACGACGGCCCTCTGCATCCTAAGCGGTCGACGCCCCTATTGGTGGCAAGACGGTCAAGATTGGAACGACCTGTTGAAGCGCTACGACATTCGCTTCGACATCGACACCATGGAGCCTCCGTTCTTTGTTGTGGCAAACGCCGTCATTAGACGTAACCGGACCAACCGGTACGTGGAGGTATCGCGACTTCTGAGCCTCGACCTCGAGAAGGAAGAGGCGCAGAAAGAGCTGATGGATCTTTCCAAGGCGATAAAATCGGACGGGCTGTGCTCCGGACGAGGGGCCGACGAAGTTCAATTTCGTCTTCAGAAGGTCTGCCGTATTAGAGGCAGAGAGATAATTGGGGTCACTATCGATAATGAATTAGAGGATGTCGTTGAAATTTTCGCTCGCCTAAACAGCAAAGGTACCCGCGTCAAGGAAGCCGATATTTACCTCGGAATCGTTGCCGCTCGTTCTCCTGGGTGGGTCCGCGAGACATTTCTTCCATATCTCGACCAACTTGAACGTGACGGCTTCGCCATCGGCCCGAACCAACTCTTCATGTGCCTCACTGCGGTCGGTACCAAGAAAATTCGTTTCAAGAGCATCAAAGACGATTTCTGGTCGCCGGCCGGCGTGAAACCCTCCTGGGATAAAACCACCGCAGTCTGGCCGAAGATCATCAACTTCCTAGAGACCTGGGGCATTCTCACCGATGCGTCGCTTCCTTCGAACGCGGTGTTGGTGACCTTGTCGGCATTGTTCGACAAATTCCCCGATGTCGACCGCAGCCGTACCGGCTACTGGCTATTCCAAGCCTTGCGGTATGGGCGATACAGCGGTTCGGGGACAACTTCGCTCGAGGAGGACCTGCGCGATATCGAACAGGCGGTAAATGGTGCCGATGCTGTAGCTTCTCTCCTGCATCGCATCCGGGCGATCGAGCCGATCACCAAGGAAGAGTTCCTGCGGGACTACGGCGACAACCGGTTCGGACGCCTGCTCTTGTACGTTCTCGCCTACGACAACGTGGCAGAGGACTGGAGCAAGGAGGGTGGTCGCATCGCCTTCGTCGATGCCAACCTCATTCGCGGCTTCGCACCCCAGTTTCATCACGTCTTCCCGCGAGATTTTCTCGAAGGCAAAGCGAAGCCCGAACAGATCGAAGCGCTGGCCAACATCGCGATCATCGGAGCGACGACCAACATTCGGATCAGCAACAAAGATCCGCTCGACTACTTCGATCGCTATTCCATCGATGAAAGGAAGCGAGCACAGCAATATGTCGAAGGCGAAGTTGCCGCCATGACAGTGGAGAATTTCCCGGCATGGCTCGACGCCCGAGCCGAACGGCTCGCACAGGTGGCAAATGCATTTCTCGATGGTCTCAACGGCGGTGCATGATGGCGAAGAAGACTACCTCCACCCCCTCCACCGACATCGAGAACTACGCCCATGAGAAGGCGCGGCGGGTCAATATTCCGACGGCCGAGAACCAGTCGCTGGTGCCCGACGACGACAAGGCGGTGAAGACGCTGCGCTACCCGCGCAACCCGGATCTCGATCCGCAACTGGTGTGGCGGGGGAAGGATGCGGAGGACGGGGCGCCGCTCGAGGTGGCGGCGCCGCCGATCTACATTCAGGAGAAGATCCATCCGCGCGCGCTGATCGAGGCGATGCGGCGGCGGACGGCGGTGCGCAGGGCGGCGAACGCGCCGCAAATCGACTTCTTCCACGACTTCAACGGCCTCGCCGACCCGGAGGCGCGCACCGAGTTCTACGCCCACGACCAGAATTGGCAGAACCGGATGATCCTCGGCGACAGCCTGCTCGTCATGGGGTCGCTCGCCGAGCGCGAGGCGCTGCGCGGCAAGGTGCAGTGTATCTATTTCGACCCGCCCTACGGCATCAAGTTCAATTCCAATTGGCAGCCCTCGACCAAGAGCCGCGACGTCAAGGACGGCAAGGAGGAGAGCGTCAGCCGCGAGCCCGAGGTCGTCCGCGCCTTCCGCGATACCTGGAAGGACGGCATCCACTCCTACCTCAGCTACCTGCGCGATCGGCTGATCGTGGCGCGGGATCTGCTGACGGAGACGGGGAGTGTGTTTGTCCAGATTGGTGATGAAAATGTCCATCTGCTAAGGGGGATTATGGATGAGATCTTTGGAAAAGAGAACTTTATTTCACTAATTGCCTTCGTCAAGACGACAAGCGCAACTAACGATTACATATCAAATGTTGCTGACTACTTGGTTTGGTACGGGAAGTCTGCCAGCGATGGCAGAACAAAATATCGGCCGCTTTATTTGGATAAGTCTCCCGGGGAAATGGGAGGAACGAATTATAATAAAATCCGACTTCGTGACGGAAGAATTTTCTCAATTAATTCATCAGTCGACGGAGAAATGGCAGTAAAATCCGAAGGAGCAAGAATATATAGCCTCGATAACTTAACTAGCCAAAGCGCTGGGCGTGAGAAAGGCGAGGGAGCAGCTTCTTGGTTTCCCGTGGAAATTGACGGCCGCACTTTTCGTCCTAGCATGCAAGTTAGGTGGAAGACCAATGAATATGGAATGCTGCGATTGATAAGATCATCCCGCATTGAAGCGACATCCAATAGAATTGGATATGTTAGATACTTATCTGACTTTCCGGTATACCCAATTCAAAACAATTGGTCCGATGTCGGCGCGAGCTTTATGGCGGATAAAACCTACGTCGTTCAGACTGTAACGAAGGTTGTGCAGCGCTGTATTCTCATGACCACCGACCCCGGCGATCTCGTCCTCGACCCGACCTGCGGGTCCGGCACGACGGCGCATGTCGCAGAGCAATGGGGTCGCCGTTGGATCACCATCGACACCAGCCGCGTGGCGCTGACGCTGGCGCGTGCCCGGCTGATGGGGGCGAAGTTCGACTGGTTCCATCTGAAGGACAGCGAGGAGGGCGCCCGCGCCGAGGCGAAGCTGACCGGCAAGCCGCCGGTCGACGGGCCGTTCGGCCGCGACATCCGCCACGGCTTCGTTTATGCCCGGGCGCCGCACGTGACGCTGAAGTCGATCGCCAACAACGCCGAGATCGACCTGATCTGGGAGCGCTTCCAGGCGAACCTCGAGCCCCTGCGCGCGACGTTGAACGCCGCGACGGGGAAGCGCTTCGAGGAGTGGCAGGTGCCGCGCGAGGCGGACGCCAAATGGTCGGCCGAGGCCAAGGCGGCGCATGCCGAGTGGTGGCGTCTGAGGCGCGAACGGCAGGCGGAGATCGACGCCTCGATCGCCCGCAACGCCGACGTCGAATATCTCTACGATCGGCCGGAGAAGGGGAAGGGCATCGTCCGCGTCGCCGGCCCCTTCACGGTGGAGAGCCTAAGCCCGCACCGTGTATTGCCGCTCGCCGAGGACCCGGCGCTGCTCGATCTCCTCGCCGGTGACGACGATGCCGAGCCGGCGCCCTCCACCGCGCCGGGACCGACCAGTGCGCCGGGGGCGGACTTCGCGCAGGTGGTCCAGGACAACCTTCTCGCCGCCGGTGTGCAGAACACCAAGAAGGGCGAGGCGATCAAGTTCGATTGGCTGAAGCCGCGCGTCTCGCGCTCCGGTCTGGTGCCCTTCGAGGGACGCTACATGGAGGGCGAGGAGGTGCGCCGGGCGGCGATCTGTATCGGCCCGGAGTACGACACCGTCGGCTATGACCTCGTCAAGAAGGCGGCGCGCGAGGCGGCGGATCTCTATGACACGCTGATCGTCTGCGGCTTCGCCTTCGCCCCGGAGATCGACGAGTCGCGGCTGAACTTCGGCACGCTCACCGTGCTCAAGGCGCGGATGAACCAGGACCTGCGCATGGGCGACCGGCTCAAGGCCACGGGTGCCGGCAACCTCTTCGTCGTCTTCGGTGAACCGGACCTACGCCTCCACGACGACGAGGATGGGATGATCCGCGTCGAGATCGTCGGCATGGACATCTTCGACCCGACCACCGGCGAGGTGCGTTCCTCCGGCGGCGACGACCTGAAGAACGACGTCGCCGCGTGGTTCGTCGACGACGACTACGACGAGGAGAGCTTCTTCGTCCGCCAAGCCTATTTCGTCGGACAGGACCCCTACGACCAACTCAAGCGGGCGCTGAAGGCCGAGATCGACGAGACCGCCTGGGACGAGATGAACGCGACCGTCTCCCGCCCCTTCCCGAAGCCCTCGACGGGAAACCTCTGCGTCAAGGTGATCAACCACTTCGGCGACGAGGTGCAGAAGGTGTTCCGGGTGTGAGACGGTGGTGGACAGCCAACTGAAGCCGCATATTGAGTATGGAAATGAGGATAGAGAATATGAATGAGATAGATGAAGATAAATTACACGAGTTTCGGATGATCGAGTACAAAGAAGCATCTGCGAATTTCTTTAAAGGAATTGATATAGGAATTAATTATTCAAAATCATTCTTGATTTTAAACGGAGTTCTTCTTGCTTCAGCAGGGTTGACGCAAAATTCTCAACAAGTAACCACCCTGCGATCAACATTGATAACAATCGTTATCGCAGCGTTCGGGATTTTTATCTCCGCCCTGCTATATGCAATAATTCCATACTATGAAGAACAACTTGACCGTTGCGGGGACAGATGTGCCGAGATAGAAAAACTATACGGAGGCTCTCTATATACGACAATAGTAACCATCAATAAGGCAGAGACGAGGACGCTCACGACGACGTCAACCGTCAGGCGCATAACGGTAGTTTTTGCTCTGATTTGGCTTATTGTATTAGGTGCAAGGCTGTTTTGATGTATATTTATTCGCGCCGACGATAGAGAAAGTGTAAGGTGCTGCTGTTTGATGTATAGGTCATGCTTTCTTCTCACCCCGGTGACTCGGGCCTAAGCTGAATGAGAGACGAGGCCCACAGCAGGAACGGTAGCGCTCGAATGGCACAACACCTCCTAAGGCCGCTCATACCAACGGCCTCCTCCGGATCAAGAAAATACTTGATCACACAACAGGGTGATCACAACATCTCCATGCTCTGTTCGAATCTCTTCCTCGTTCCCTCCCGCAATTTCGCCAACCCCATCGTCGTCGCCATTCGGCGAATCGTCTCTTCACGATCGGCGCCAGTCTGCTGATAAGACCTCGCCAACCACGCGAGTTCGACGAGCGGAACATCGCCGTGGTCGCGTTTTCCCTCGACCGTTCCGCGGAACGGAACGAGCGCGCTCGGATCGCCATCGAGCGGCCAATAGAGTGTTCGCCCGTCATCCACCGTACGAGGGACCCTCGGCTCTACGGCCGCCGTCACGAGGTCTCGGATGCGCCCGGCGGCACGCGCGAATCCGTGCGCGCGAGCAATCCGATGGACGAGAAGATCGTCGTAGATCGGCCCCTCCACTTCGATGACGTGGGACACCATCGCACGAATTCGATGCCGGTGTTCGAGGTCGTAGAAGAGGTCTGCATCCGGCGCGAAGCCGCTGTCCGCGACGTCAGCGACCCGATAGGACAGGGATGAGGAAGACGTCGGGTTGGTTCGTGGCGCCGCATCCTGCACCATCGGAGATGCGGCGTAGAGCTGCTCCCGTTCCCGAAATTCCGATGTCGGCGGTTCGTAGGTCACATCGGCCGTGGCGATCGGAGCGGTGGCCGAAAACGCGATGACGGTCGCAGACGAATTCGGCGCCGCCGCTGCCGTGTCTCCCGTCTGCTCCGTCGCGAACTCGCGCGTGCCGCCGACGGTCGTTGCGGATGTCGCCTCCGCTTCTCGCGCGGCAGCGGCAGCGCGCGACGTTTCCAGGTCTGCGCTCAGACGATCGTGCAGCCGAGTCGCTGCGCCGTCCGCATCCTGCCACCAGTCGGTGCTCCAGACACGGCGGATCGCCCACCCCAGACTTTCGAGGACATTCTGACGAAGCCGGTCGCGGTCTCGTGCAGTGGCGGATCGGTGATAGGTCGCCCCGTCGCATTCGACACCGGCGAGATATCGCCCCGGGTAATCGGGATGGACCACACCGAGGTCGACGCGGAAACCGGAGACGCCGATCTGCGTATGGATCTCCCACCCCCTGTGTTCGAGTGCCGTCTTGACGGCATCTTCGAACGGGGAATCCGTCCCCTCTCCCGGTGTATGGGCTTCGGCGAAGGCCTTCGGACCTCGTTCTGCGAACTCGAGGAAATGCTTGAAATCCCGCACGCCGCGCGATCGCGTCCGCGACAGGTCGATCTGGTCCGGTCGAAGCGTCGCGAAGACGACCATCTCTCGGCGAGCGCGGGTGATGGCAACATTGAGCCGCCGGTAGCCGCCGTCCTTGTTCAAGGAACTGATCGTGGATATGCCTCTACCCGTCCCGTCGGGCGCGACGGCCACTGAGAAGAAGATGATGTCGCGTTCGTCACCTTGAACATTCTCGAGATTCTTGACGAACACCGGTTCGTTCCAACGTGCCGGATCGAAGAAGAGCTCGAGAGTCGGATCCGCCCGCCGTTCCGCGTCGAGCAGATTTTCGACGAGGCGCTGTTGTTCCCCGTTGAAGGTGACGATGCCGATCGACCGCTTCGCCGTCGCGAACTCAGGATCGGACAACCGGCGGATCAGCTCCGAAACAACGACACGCGCCTCCTCCCGGTTGACCCGTCCGCTTCCCCGCTCATAGACGCCGTTCGGAACATGGACGTAGCGAACGGCGCGGTCCTCGGTGAGGGGAGAAGGGAACGTCACCAGCCGGCCGTCGTAATATTCCCGGTTGGAGAAGGCGATCAGGCTCTCATGGCGACTGCGGTAATGCCAATCGAGTCGCCTCGGCGGAACGTTCGATGCGATACACTCGCTCAGAATGCTCTCTTGATCTTCGACGTCGGTCCCGTCCTCGATCTCATCGACACCTCGTTCGCCGACACTGGTCGGCGGCAACTGTTCCGGGTCGCCGGCAATGACGACCTGACGACCGCGTGCGATCGCACCGATCGCATCCCAGACCGGAATCTGAGACGCTTCGTCGAAGATGACGACATCGAACGGGCGACTGTCTGGCGGCAGGTACTGGGCGATCGACAGAGGACTCATCATCAAACAGGGCGTCAGACGCGTCAGTGCCGTCGGGATCGACGCGAACAGGCGGCGGAGCGGCATGTGGCGCTGCTTCTTGACCAATTCGTGCGCCAACGTCCCCCACTCCGGATCCTTTCCGAACGTCGTCGGCGAAGGAACCGTCCCGGCCAGCTTGGCGCGGACGATACGCTTCGCAAGTTCACCGATCCGCTCATCGGCGGCGCGGAATTGTTCGATCACGTCTTCATGGTGCGTCGCGAGAAACCCGCGCAGTACGAAGTCGTGTTCGACGACGCGCGTGCTCCACCAGCGCGCATGGGCGACTTCGAAGGCTGCGGCAATCTCCGTCGGGGCCACTGCTCCAGCGGAGACGGCATCGACGATCACCTGGAGCCCCCCCGCGGAGGCGAGCATTGCGACGTTCTGCCAACGACACCACTCCGGCGCGCGGTTGAGCCCCGAGATCCATCGGCGATAAAGATCGACGGCCCCGGTTACCCAGTCCGGGCCGTCGACCGGCGGTCGATCCGAGGTCCCCGCACCCGTCGCCTCGGAGATCGATCTCAGGACGCCGCCGGTGCCATGCCACGCATCGAGAAAAGTCTTTCGCGCAAGACCGACGTCACCGTCGGGCAGCAATCGATGCTGTTCTTCGGTCGCCAATTTCAGAATGGCCTGGAGCAGCGTCCCGGACGATATCCCGAAGACCCCCGAGACCGCCCCGCCGATCTTGCGGGCCCTCTCAACCCAGTCGAGACGTTCTCTAAGGGCGTTCGTGTCGGTTTCTGCCCCGCTCCACCCCGCTCCGAAGATCGAGAGCTTTTCCCCCAATCCCTGAATCTCGGAAACCACGGACGAGAGTTCGAGAAGACCTACGATCTCCCGGCCGACGTCGTCCGGCAAGGGCGATAGTGCGAAGGGTTGGAGCGTCTGGCGGACCTTCTTCTTCCTGCCGGCTCGGAAGAGGATGTTGGCGTTAACGGCCTCCGTCCATTCTCCGAGCAATCCGCGCAGATCCTCTCGAAAGACGAGTGGGCGATAGCCGCAGCTCAGCGAACCGGCCAGTTCACGAAACCGGGCCTGCAAGTGTTCGAGTTCGGCGATCACATCCTTCAGGCCGGCGACGTCTTGCGCCACCATGCTGGCGCCGCGAAGGGCGTCCGGCTGTCCGAGGAGGCCGGCCAGCAGGACGAGCCCGCGCATCTCGCTCCAGGTCGCACCGCCGGCGAGGTCGAGCGCCGCAGCCAGATCCAGTGCCGAACGCCGCACCACGGGAAGGACGCGGATCGCTTCTTCGAGCTTCTGTTCGAGATCCTTTCGCCAGACCGGGCTCCACTCGGTGCGTATCAGGCCTGTCAGAGGGTGGCTCGCCGGATCGCCGATCGCCCGCATCATCGAAGTCAGGTCGTGGCAGAGCCCGCGCAACTCGTCGAGTTGCCGCCGATCCACCTCTTCCTCCCAGGCGAGTTCGACACCGGGGAACCGGTCGCGGTTCGCGATCACAAGTCCGAACGCTTCGTAGGCGGTCATGCCGTTGGCGTGCTGACGATGGAGAGCGCGGACGAGCCGGTTCAACTCGTCTCTCAGCTTCGCGAGTTCCTCAGCCGCCACATCCCACTCGTCCGCGGTCGGGTTGGCCCGTTCGTGCCAAGAGGACTTCAGCTGTTCTAGGACTGCACTCTTCTGCGCCTTCGCCGAATGAACCTCGAGGCAATAGTCTGCGAGCCCGATGTCTCGAAGGCGGCGTTGGACCACCTCGAGCGCTGCCGTCTTCTGGGAGACGAAGAGCACAGTCTTCCCGAGCGCCAGACACTGGGAAATCATGTTCGCGATGGTCTGGCTTTTTCCCGTACCCGGGGGGCCGAAGAGCACGAAGTCCTTGCCCGTCGCGGCAGCCAGAACGGCGGCTAGTTGCGAGCTGTCCGCCGACAGAGGCGCGAAGAGATCGCGTGGATGGTGGTCCGCATCTAGACGCTCAGGAGCGGGAAATGCCCGTGTGTCGCCATAAGTTTCTTTCGGTGTGTCGACGAGATGGCGAACGATCGGATTCTTCTTGAGCTCGTCCATCCGTTCGACGAGATCGCGCCACATGAGGAACTTGGTGAACGAGAAGGTCGAGAGCACCACGTCCTCCGTGACCTCCCACCCCTTCAATTCCAGAACGTGTTTTCGCACGATTCGGAAGACGCGCGTCACGTCGATGCCGGACGCATCGGTAGGCAGATCCTTGTCCAGGTCCGGAATGCGCAAGTGGAAATCCTGACGCAGCATTTCGAGCAGCGTCGGATTGAATCGCGGCTCGTCCTCGTGCAACTCCAATCGAAAGCCGGCGCGAACACTGCTGCGTTGCAGCGAGACAGGAAGCAGAAGAAGAGGGGCTCGAAGTGCGGTGCCGTCCGGCTTCTGACACCATTTGAGAAAGCCCACGGCGAGAAAGAGGACGTTCGCTCCGCCCTCTTCGAATGCCGTGCGGGTCATCCGATAGAGATCGGTGAGACGCCCGTCGAGATCCTTCTCCGGGACCGTCGTATGGAGTTCCCTCGTATCGAGCGCTGCCCGCAGATACACTAGGCGACCATCATCGCGATGTTGCTCGCGCCACAGACCGGGATCGCGGGCCTCCCCTTCGGCCAACACCTCGGAACGAGGGAGAATGCGGAACTTGGCTCCATCCGCGAGCATGTCCTCGAGCCGCCCGACGTCCGGACAATCGAGCGTGACGCTCTTCTTCCCGTCCTTGAAATTCAATAGCTTGTTACGGAGCGTCAGATCGAGCAGCTTCCGCTTCCATCGCTCCAGACGATCGGTGACCTCGTTCGCATCGTCCCCCGAGACATGGATCTCGTCGGTGAAGGCCGGCGCATCGTCGATGGCGAGGTCGATGGGCGCCGTGTCGTCAACGCCCGCGTTCACTCGCACCAGAGCATCTCCGAGATCGAGCGGGGTAATACCCATCGCACGCGCGCGGCGAATGTCGACGGCGATCTCCAGAGGCTCGGCGGCATCCTCGTCGACGTGGCGAGACGCCGATTTCACCGCCTCGCCGAATCGCATCGGAGGAGTCGACGTCAGGGCCGTCGTCTCGATGAAGATCAGGTCTTCGAGATCACGCCGCTTGCGCAGCACCTGCATGTCGTCGACGACGGCGGTCGAAAGCTCTTCCGCATGTAACCAGAGGCCGACGAAAGCGTGTCCGCGAGTGAGAACGACGATCGGGTTGAGCCCAGCTTGTTCCAACACCGCCGCGAACAGGAGCGTCAGGTCGAAGCAGGTCCCCGTCCGCCGGTCGACTACGTCGCTGGGACCCCTCACTTTCTGGCCGGATCGCTCGAAGCTGGCAGGTGGCAGGACGTAGGTGATGCCGAGAGCCGCAAGCGCCGACCAAGCCGCACTGGCGACCTCCCAGGTGCGCTCCCTTCGACCAGCATGATACCCGTCGAGAGCACCGCTCTTGCCGGCATCCGCCAGCCGCCGACCTACGTCGTGCAACAGAACGTCGACGGAAGGATCGTTCGGGCGAACGAATGCTGCGACGAGTTCGGGACAAGCGAGGCTGCCACCCCAGTGAGTCGGAGGCTGAAGGCGGATCGGTACCGTCACGCCGCTCCGCGATTCGGCATCGGCGCGAGGAACGAAGTGCAACTCGCCACGAAGGCCCTCGGTCAATTTCCGCAGGAATGCAGCATCGAGACGAATGTCGGGCGTTCGCACGTAGTGGGTCGCCCCGGCGGCCAATCGATCGATCCGGAGGACCGCGGGTTGGATGAACACCGGCTCCGCCGAAACATGAACTTCGACGTCCGAGAGATCGCGGTCGGTGAGGTTGGTGACGGAGATTTCCTGCACGATCGGGATGGCGTTCTGTTGGAACGCAGCGCTGACGTGCTCGACCGCCGAACAGGAGAGAACGATTGCCTCACTATCCACGGAATTATCCCTGCCCCATGACAACGTGCGAGGGAACCATATTCCTCGTGCGACGGCTTGTGTACCCGCCACGTTCGAGAGTCGGTTCTCTCGTGGGTTGTACAGATCACGGGTAGGTTGACAAAGTCGCGTCCATCACATCCGACTTCGTTCTCAGTCGGCCACTCGTGGCAGGTTGGACATCGTCGTTCCCGTGGATAATCCTGGTTCGTCGAGCGATCATATGCCGAACGGTGTTGCGACACTCTCCAGCACTTGCCGTGGAACCGACGGAAATCCGCAATCATCGCGCCCTTCGGTCGATCGCCACACGCTTCGACCCTCGACGATATCGACAGAGAGGTTGTGTGAAACCCGTGAATGAGATCAACTAAACCGAGCATTTTGCGCGGTGGTCGTTTCTCGATGTCGCTACGAATCGTCTTCTCTTGGTTTGCCGACGGTGGCGCGTGGCCGGAGCAACCATCCGCCGAGGCGGCAGTCGTGGACGGAGCGGTCGTCGGCCCCTTCGGGCTGCTCGATCATCTCGAGACCATGCTCGGGCTGGGCGCGCCGACCATCGGCGGGGCTCGCCGCATCGCCGCTTGGCGCGCCAAGTTGGAGAACGCCGGACCGGATCGCTTCTGGTCCCGTTCGTTCGCGACGGATTCGTGGTCGACCGCACGAGAACTGTTGAATTGGCGCGACGAACTCGTCGAAGCCGGTTGGCTGTCTTCGCTGCCGATCTCGGAACGGCGGATCGTCGACCTCACCGTGGCGGAGAGGGCAGGTCCGGCGCTACCATCCGGCTTTGCCGATCGTCTCCGCGCAGTGATCGAGGCCGTCGCCGACACGCCGCACCTCCCACTCGCCACCATCGATTTGATCGATGCCCGGAGCGACCTTCCGGTCGGCTGGAGAACCTTGTTCGATCGGCTCGAAGTGCGTGGAATCGTCGTGACCGAACGACAGCCACCTGCGCCAACCCATGTGCCGAGTGATCTCAACCGCCTGCTTGCGCTTTTCGAAGCCGATGGAGCGCGTCCACCGCTCGTCGGTGATGGTACCGTCACGCGGCTCGTCGCCGATACCGAGACGATGGCGGCAGAGGCGCTCGCCGCTTGGCTCAGCACCGATCCCACCGCCAACGATGATCTGGTGTTCGTGCTTGGGAAGGACACCTGCCAGCTCGACCATGCTCTGCATCGCGTCGGCCTGCCGCGCATCGGTTCATCGGCGACGTCCCCCCACCGAGCACTTCTTCAGATTTTGCCACTCGCCTTTCGGCTGGCTTGGTCGCCACCCGATCCGGCAGCCCTCCTCGATTTTCTACTGCTTCCGATCTCGCCGCTACCGCGCTGGGTGGCAAACCGTCTTGCGACTCGGATCTCGGAGACGCCCGGCGTCGGTGGCCCTGCCTGGGAGGAGACCTTCGTCGAAATCGCTCGCCGCCATGCCGAAATCGAACCCGATAGCAACCCAACCAAGCGCGCGGAGGTCGAAGCGGATTGGCGCGCCTTCGTCGAGCCCGAGCGTCACGACCCGGACGGTGGCATGCCCGTCGCCGATGCCCGCGCAGTCGCCGGTCGCGTCGCCGCCTGGGCTACGGCGCGGGGGGCGGTCGACGACGACCTCTTTCGGACGCTCGCGTCAGCCGCTACCGATCTCGTCGCGGCGATCGACGCGATCGGGACCGAACCGCTCGACCGACTCCTCATCGAGCGGATGATCGAACAAACGATCGGAACCGGGATCGACAATCCTGCTGCGATCGCGGAGGCCGCTCCTTGGCGTCGTGTATTTCATCCGGGAGCGATCTGGGGGCCCGCTCGCACCGTGGTGTGGTGGCACTTCGCTGATGGCTCTGAGACCGGGGCCCGTCGTACTTGGACGACGGTCGAGCGCACTGTACTCGCCGGCGCGGGTGTGACCCTCGACGACCCGACGACAGCACTTCGGCTCCACGCCGCCGCTTGGGAACGTCCCTTCTTCTTCGCTACCGACCGGGTGATCCTGGTGACGCCGGCCACGACCGCCGCAGGACCGACGGAGGCACATCCCTTCTGGCACGCCCTGACTGCCGGACGCCACGACATCACCGCCCAGATCGACGTCGCCGCGGAAAAACTGCTCCGCGAACCGAATCCTGCTTTCGCCGGGCGAAGGCTGGAACGCGAACCCGTCGGACCGGCGACCCTTCCCGTCCGCAGGGCCGAATGGGTCGCATCGGCCGGAAAGGTCAGCGCTCGTGCCTACGAGTCGGCCAGCTCGCTGAGTGCGTTGCTGTCCTGCCCACTCCAATGGACCCTGCAATATGGTGCGCGTCTGCGGACCAGTGTCCGCCGCTCACTTCCCGGCAACGATGCTGTCACCGGCTCGCTCGCCCATCGCATCGCCGAGCTTCTGTTCGAGCCCGGACCGCCGCCGCCGGCCGGGACGGTTCTCCTGCGGGCAACCACGCTCGTGGAGCAACTATTTCCAGAGATGGCGGCGACGTTATTGCTGCCCGGGTCGGCTCGCGACCTCGCCGCAGCGCGGCGGAATATCCCGGAGGCGCTCGCCGAACTCGCTCAGTTCCTCGCCATGAACGATCTCGAAGTGGTGGGAACCGAGATCGACTTCACCGACGACGCGGTGCTCTCCACCACCACGGGCCTCGCCGGAGCAATCGACCTCCTGGCCCGCGACCGTGACGGTTGCCATGTGATCGTCGATCTCAAGTGGCAACGCACTGATCGATACCGGCGGCGCGAAATCGAGAGCGGCACCGCCATACAACTCGCCGTCTATGCGCGCCACGTCTCCGGCGGCCGTACGACCGTTCCTGCCGGCTATTTCATGCTGCGACAGCGGCGGTTCGTGACCGGGTCGCAGCGGTTCAGCGGGCCGGTGGTCGCAGTCGCGGGCAAGACCACGGCCGAGACTTGGGAGCGGATCGAGGACGGGTGGGCCGCGGTCATGGCCGAGTTTGGCGACGGCCGCGTGAAGGCGCCCTTCGACAGCGCCGGTGTCGAACAGGCGAAATTCGTGGATCCAGTCCTGGTGACACCGCCGAAGTGTGACCGTTGCGACTTCGCGATCGTCTGCGGGAGACAGTCATGAGCGATCGCTTCTCCCACCGTGTCGATATCGTCACTGCGTCGGCCGGGACCGGCAAGACACATCGCCTCACCACCCTGATCGAAGCGGCGATCGCGGAAGGTGGCGCGCCGGAGGGCATCCTCGCCACCACATTCACGGTGAAGGCGGCCGAAGAATTGCGCGAACGCATCCGCAGTCGCCTGTTACAGAGCGGCGCCACGGTCGCCGCGCTGCGCCTGCTCGGAGCCCGAATCGGCACGGTCAACGGGGTCTCGGGCGGTCTGATCGGCGAGGAGGCGTTGGCGCTCGGCCTGTCGCCCGTGGCCGACGTGGTCTCCGAGGAGACCCGGGCCGCACTCTTTTGCCGTGCTGCCGACGCGGCGATCGCGCGCCACGCCGACCGGCTCGATGCGCTCGGTCGACGCTTCGGTCACGACGAGGGCCGCCTCCGCCACGATTGGCGCGACGATCTGATCGATGTCGTCGCAACCGCTAGAGCGAACGACATGGAGTCTGATCGTTTCGGCGACTTCGCCCGCCGATCGATCGATGGTTTCACACGTCTGATGCGCGCGCCCCTACCGGGAGAGACGGCGGCGAGCCTCGATGGGGCGACCGCCGCCGCCATGGCGACTCTGCTGCGGCGCTATCCGACCGACGACGGGTTGACCGCGGGGACGGCGAAGGCTCTCGCCACCGCCCGCGAGATCGCCCGGCAGAAGATCGCCGACGTACCATGGAGCGATTGGGCGAGACTCTCGAAGCTGGCCGGAACGAAGGCCGACGATCCACATTTCGTCCCACTCCGGGACGCAGCGTCCGCCTTCGCTCGCCATCCTCGTCTGCTCGCCGACGTTCGCGACTTCGTGGAGACCCTCTTCACTTGCGCGAGTGAGGCGTCGACCGCCTGGGAGAGTTGGAAGCGCGGCCGCGGCCTCGTCGACTTCGTCGATCAGGAGCGCATCGCCCTGACGCTGCTGCGCGATCCTGATCGCGCCGCGGCCATCGCCGAAACGATCGAGCACGTCTTCGTCGACGAATTTCAGGACACCAGCCCACTTCAGCTCGCTCTGTTCTCGGCTCTGTCACAGATCGCGCAATCGAGCACTTGGGTCGGCGATCCCAAACAGGCGATCTACGGCTTTCGCGGGACCGACCCCGACCTGATTTCGGTGGTCGCGCCGAAGATTCGAACGGCGACCGGCGGCGGCAGCGAGACGCTGGCGAAGAACTGGCGCAGCCGACCCGGACTCGTCGCATTCGTGAACGATGCTTTCTCCGAGACCTTCCGCGGGATGGGAATGCCGGCGGAGACGACGCGCACCGACGCCTGCACCCGCGTCGATCTCGACGGCCAAGCATCCCCACTCGAGATCTGGCATCTGCGGGGTAGGACGATCGCGGCACGAACGACGGCCCTCGCCACCGGCATCAAGCGGTGCCTCGATGAGCCAGACCTGCGGCCCATCGCCGACGGCGACCGAACCAGATCGCTTCGCCCCGGCGACGTCGCCGTCCTCTGCACCAGCAACGACCGCTGTCTGGCGCTCGCCGGAGAGTTGGCGCGTTTCGGCGTGAAGGTGGCGTTGGAGCGGGGCGGCCTCTTCGGTACGCCAGAGGTGCGTCTCGCGTTGGCGGCTTTGCGCTGGTGCGCGGATCGCCACGACACGCTCGCCCTCGCCGAAATGGCGGAGTTGCTCCACGTCGGTGACGACCAACCGGCTTGGTTCGAGATCTCCCTCGGCGGCGAACCCGACGCGTTGATCGCGCTCGTCCCGATTGCTGCCGATCTCGCAGCGATCCCGACGTCTGGGGCGCATGCGACGCCGCTGGAGTTCGCCGACGCGATCTTGATCGCCGGCGGCATAGCCGATGAAGTGCGGCGGTGGGGCGAGAGCGCCGGCCGATTGGCGAACCTCGAAGCGCTGCGAACTCTCGTCGCCACCTATCAGGACGAGCGCGCCCAGGCCCGAGCGCCCGCCACCGTGACCGACCTTTGCGTCTGGCTCAGCGAACAGGAAGGGCGGCAGCCGGCGAGCCGAGCCGACAATGCCGTCACCGTCCTCACCTATCACCGGGCAAAGGGCCTCGAATGGCCGCTGGTGATCCTGACCGATCTCGATCGAGAGCCACGAAGAAATGCATTTGGCCTGCATGTCGAGAGCGATCGAGAGGCGAACGCCGTAGACTGGCGCGATCCGCTCGCCGGGCGATGGCTGCGGCTTTGGCCATGGCCGCTCGGTGCGCAGGCAAAGGACGTCGTCCTCGACGGTCGGGCGGCGGCCATACCGGAGGGGAGGGAAGCGGAGCGCCGAGAGCGTGAGGAATGGATCCGCGTGCTTTATGTAGGCGCCACTCGCGCCCGCGATCACCTCGTCCTCGCCCTGCCGCCGTCGAAGACCGGAGAATGGGCCTGGCTCGACGACCTGAAGGGGCGAGACGGGGGACCCGCCATCACTATTCCGAGCGCCGAGGCGACGACCATGACCGTCGACGGCGTCGATCACCCGGCGCGCGTGTCGATTGTCGAACCCGAAGAACCGATGCCACCCGAGGCGGAGCCGATCGAATATCGTTCCCCACGGGTCTTAGCGCCGGACTTCGAGCCGATGGCGTTGCGTCCGAGCGATGCGGCTGGTGCAGCAGCGCATATCGTCGAGGAGATCGATCTCGGCCGACGCCTTCCCTTCGCCGGATCTCCCGACATGACCGCGGTGGGCGAGGCGCTCCACCGCTTCCTCGCCGCCGACCACATCGGCACCGCGATCGAGACGAGGGTCGCCCTCGCGCATCGCCTTCTCACCGCTTGGAATGTGACGGGAATCGATCCACGCGACGTCGTCGAGATGAGCGATCGCTTTCACGATTTCATCGCGACCCGCTGGCCCGGCGCCCGGGTTCGCTGCGAGGTTCCGGTGACGCACCGGCGCGGTGACCGGACTCTCTTCGGCCGGATCGACGCCCTCGTCGAGACCGATGCGGACCTCGTTGTGTTCGACCACAAGAGCTTTCCCGGCGCGAAGGCACAATGGCACGCCCAGGCCGAGAAATACGCCGGTCAACTCGCGGTCTACGCGGAGGCGTTGCGCGCGCACGTCGACGGGCGCAAGACGGTTCGGACCGCGCTGCATCTGCCGATTTCAGGGACCGTGTTGATGATCGAATCGTCCTGCGAGGGACCGTGACCAGCCCCGAAGATGCGCCGGATCCGACGCGCAGCGGATCAGAACGAGTGCTGCACGAAAGCCATCGGAGCTGGCATTCGGACTAGGGTCTTCTCGATGGTAAGGCATTCTGCGACAGACGCGTCATGGCGTCGACGTGACCCAGCATCAGGTCTTTTCCGGCCGCGGGGAGGTTCAGGACACCGGACTCGACCAGTTCGCGGACCGGTAACAGGAAGCTCGCGACGTAATGCGCCGGCGATTGCTCACCGACAACGTTGACGTGAGCCTTGACCCCTTTGGCTCTTGAGTAAGTCTTGCACGGAAAAGCCAAGCGCCCGTTGACCCAGACTAGGTCTGACACCCCCACCGACGTGGACTTCACCGCGGCCGTCAGTTCGTCACGGGAGGTCTCTTTCAGTGCGCGGAGCAGGATCCGCAAGGCCTCGCCGGCCCTCACCAGCTCCACCCAGGTACGGACAGCGGCGAGCCGCTCGTTCGATGGCAGGAGGGCTTCGGACATGTTCCGGATCTCTGTCGCCACGACCTCGGGATCCGTCGCCATGAAGAGCCAGGGATGGCGCACGTAGAGGTCGGCAGCCGAAAGGCGGAACCACGACGACGCGTCGTCGGCGGCGTTCCATTCGGCGATGGCCCAGATGGCGAGTGCCGCCGAGAGCCGTGGCGTGACCATGGCCGCCTCGAATGCCTCACGATTGGAAGGTTCCGACATTCGATCCAGTCGTCGCTGGAGTGCACCGGCTCCCTCCATTGCTCCCTCGCCGAAGAAGAAGGTTGCCCAAAGCTCTCGCGTGGATCGTCGAAAGTTGTCCACACTCAACCGGCCGTCTGCCAACCCCTTGACCAGCAGAATGGCAGCGAGCGCGATATCCGCCCCCAACAGTCCCGGACTTCGTGCCTCCACGAATTCGGGCTCGCAGAGCGTCTGAACCATGTTTCGAAGCGCGCGATCGAGTTGTTTGTTCGTCTTCTCCTCGGGTTCGATCAGGCACTTGCGGATCGGGTCGGCTTTCGCGGCGGCGGGATCGGCAGCTTCATTCTCGCTTTCTCCGTCGTCGCTCGGAGGAGCAGGAACGCCGCCGACTTCACGATTCACCGCAAACAGCGCTTCGATGATCGCGAGCACGCTGGTGGTGGATGCTGTCATCGGATCGACGGTACCGGTGGACGCAGACCGTTCGAATTCGCCGGAAAATACCTTTTCAGGATCATACGGTCCCGACGGAGGCTCGGAGCGCTTGGAAGATCTCAGCCGCCGCCGTTTGGCTTCGGGATCGCGGAGATAGTCGCGAAACAACTCGAGAATGCCTTGGAAGGCGCCGGCCGTATCGCCGAAATCAGATCCGTATCCTTGCATGCCCCCGAAGAACCGCCTGAACGACGCGGGTGCCGCCAAACTCGAATCGTCGTCGACCCAAATTTCCGAGCTCTCCAACCACTCTCCGGTCGATGTGCGTCCACGTACGACGACGGTCCTCGGACGCATCGGTAAGAGGAATGTCGCGAGTCGGTGCTCCCGATCCACGGTTTCCGCCGGTGTACTCCCCCCACCTGCCACCACCAGCAATTCGGTCACATCCCCAGTGAAGTTATAGGCGACGGAAAGGCGCCCTCCGACGTGACGAGCCGCCAGGATTCGCAGCGGCGGATGGTCGATCGTCTCCCAGTCGTCGGAAAGCGGGTGATCGGGCAGAGTCGGCGCCTCGTTGCCGACCACCAGTTCGGAGAAGAAGGCCTCGCCCATCGCATGGTCGACGGTGTCGATTGCCATGAACTCGGCGTTCCCCCAAGTCGGGGCATCAGCCAGCAGACCCGCCCTAGAACAATTGGCGCTTCCGACCGCCATCACGATGTCGCCGTCTCGGTATAAGGCGATCACCTTGGCGTGGATGAAGCTGGGGCGGTGGCTCTCTATGCAGTCGACCGATTTCAACTTCACATTGCTCGGCAGACCAGTTGCGGCCGATTTAGAAAGCCCTTCTCGTCCCGACTGCATCAAGCAGGTCACGGGCACCGGAAATCGCTCGGCGATTCTTCCGAGAGCGGCGCCCTCGTCGTCGTGATAGGGCGCCAGGACCGTTACGGACCGGACGTTACCAGTGGCACGGTGCGCGATCTGGTCGAAAATCGAGACGCTGGCCGGCGAACTGGCGAGCCCGTTCGCAGGAGGGAGCTCCGAAACCCACGTTTGCGTCGGATCGAAGAGCAGGTCCACTTCCTCTCTCAGAGATTCGGCCAGCGGCAGCGCCGACAATAGGCTTTCGAGGTATTGGCGAAAGGCGGCAATGAGCGGCGCCCCTTCGCCGTCGGAAACGGCAAAGACCCAGGCTTCGTGATTGGCAGCCATGCCACCGTGAGTCAGGTTGCCGCTGCCGATGGCGAGCGCGGCTCGATCGGGACCTCCGAGCAACAGGGCCTTGGGATGGAACCGGCGGCCGGCTCCGAGTTCCACCGGGACGACCCGATAACGAACGCCCAGCCCGTCGAGCAACATATGTTGTCCCGCGAACGACTGAGCTGCACACATGGCATCGGCGAAGATCGTGAGCTTGGGATTGCCCACCTGCCGCAACTTCCTGGCCAGTACCGATTGGACGAAGAGGAAGTCGATGTTGTGTGTCAGGACGATCGCCTGGGTAGCCTTCTTCACTTCTCCGGTGAGCCAGTCGAGAACATTCCGCCTCATGCATTGTCTCCGAACCCGGGCATGGCGACATCACGGAGAATCCGGATCACGTTCGACAGGCGGGCACCACTGCGGCCTGCACCCGTCTGCAAATTCGTGGTCATGAGCCTTCTGCCCTCGGGGAAGAATCTGAGGGAGCACTTCTGACCTGCCCCCATCTTGCGAAATGTCGTCGAGAGGTGGGCTCGAACCACGATTTCGACGAGTCGGAAGAGTGTAGTGCGAAACGGTTCACTGCCCGCCTTCTCGATACAATGGAGCGCCGTGTCTCCCGTCTCACCGAAATCCCGGAACTGTTGATTTTCCCTGAGTGCGGCGCTCTGGCGGGCCAGCGCACAGACGAGAGCGAAGGCCCCGAGTGCACGGGCGTGGCATTTCTGCTTGACGATGTCTTCCGGGAACGGTTCCGCCAGAAAGAGGTCGTCGGGCACGGTCGCGACGGCTTCGGACCCGATCAGCCCCCATGCCGCCATCGCCTTCGGCCAAGCCCTCGTCAGCATTTCCGGCAGATCGGGCTCGTTGCTCCACTCATCGAGAACTTCATCGAGATCGGCGTGGCCTCGAGTTCGCACCGTGTCCGAGACCGCACTCAGAAGAAGTTCCAGTCCGAAGTGCAGCCGACGGCGCCCTTCGAATTCGGCCCAAGAACGTTCGATGGTGAGCGCGCCGAGCCGTCCGACGGCGGCGTTTCGCCATGTCTGCGCCAGCAGCGAATCCGCGCGGAGAGGCGTCTCACTCGCGCGCAACCACATGATCGTCTCACCGAAGCGCTCGTAGGCTTCGGTCACGGCCGAACCGGTGTTGCCGGCCGCAGGCCAGGGAATGCGCAGGGCCGCCCTGAGCACCTCCGCTTCCCCTGTCGCTCGAGAAAGCTGCTTCAGCGAAAAATGCGGCGCGAGTGCACCAACGTCTGCTGGTGTCAGCATCTTCGCACCTCGGAGTACGCCACGCCACGCACCGTCACAGAGCGCTGTCTTGCGCGCTTCCCAGACCTCTCGGCCCCGCGGCGTCAATACGGCCGCGGGCTCGGCACGCGAAGGATCGCCGGACCGCAATAGCCCGAGTGCACGGCTAGGGCCGAAATACGTTCCGAACATGCTGCCGCTGCGGTGTTCGGGAAAAGCGACGGGTCGGCCGTTCTTGAGTTCGCGCATCTCGTTGAAAAACACATCGGTTCCGAGAGCGGCACCGGCATCGCCGGCGGCCTCGTCGAGTGACGTGCAAGCCAGCGTCAGAAATTCCACTCTAGCCATGAACGACTGGAGACCCGCTTCGTCGAACTCGTGGGCCGCAACGTCGTGCGCCTTCGTGAAATATTCGCCGATCGCCCATGGCAGAATCGACAGGTAACGTCCCCGCGCGGAAATCGTCGTTATCCCGTTGACGAGAGCGGCCTCCAAGCGTTGATCGCGTGACCGAATGCCGACGATGTCGAGGCCCTGGGATTCTTCCTCAAGCCCATCTCCCCAAGCGAGATCCATCTACCGTCCCTCTCACCGCGGCACAGCCGTCGCTGAACCAACTCTCAGCACTTGGGGCAGATTTATCAAGAGTTGCCATCTTCAAAATGGCAATCAGATCCCTTGCGCGCGAATTCCGGCACCCGCTGCAACTCATCCGTTCGCTCCATCGAGGACCGTTACCGAACAAGCGCAGAAAAATCATCGAGAGGCAGGTTGACGTGACCGCCTGGGACTCCGACGCAGCCCAACAGCGTTGCGGCTGGTGTAATCGTCCGCAACTAGCCGCTTGTGCGCGCACTTATCCGAAAAATTATGATGGGTAGGATGATGGGCTACGGAAGTTCAGACAACAAAAAACCGCGGAAATCCGCGGTTTTCTTTCAGGGAATTGGTGGAGCTGAGGGGAATCGAACCCCTGACCTCTGCAGTGCGATTGCAGCGC
>ERZ1645187.1219-NODE-1219-length-24014-cov-19.294211_pt1 | contig 24014 bp, 21 predicted proteins | sample MGYA00575352_ERZ1645187 | MGnify/ENA primary metagenome ERZ1645187 (study PRJEB40837, sample SAMN11349314) | freshwater sediment metagenome | isolation source: river sediment | host: Sediment | place: India: Wazaribad , New Delhi | collected 2017-02-21 ...
CCTTCGTGATCCTGCAGCTGCTTGTCATGGGAATCCAGACGCTCGTTCTGCTGTGCCTGGGAACCCTGCAGGTCATCGATCTGCTGCTGGCACTCATCCGGGCAACCTGCTGCCTGCTGCATCTTGCCGGGGCCGCCGGCCAGTGCGGAACCAGCGGTCAGGACAAAGGCGGAAACGGCCAATACACTCAAAACTTTCTTCATGGTGATCTCCTTTGGTTTTCTGTTCTATGATTTTTCCGGGCGTTATTGCCCAAACACCGGGTTGGTTGATACCAGCAAGCGCCATTTTTCAGAGAACCGTTGGCTGGCAACGCTGTCGGGCAGCTGAGGACCAACTATCCCCTGAGATTTGACGCCATTATAACAACCCGGCCGGTGGTTGGCAATATCCCGGAGGCTAAAAAATACAAAATTTTGAACAAAAAGAGGAGTGGTTGCCTTTAGTTAATTGATATTAATATAAAAAATAGAAAATAAAAAATTTGCACGCCCCTGTTCGCATCCCGCCGGGAAGATCCTCTCCGAGAATCGGACGGGACCCGGTTCCGGTGCCCACAGCCGCAACGGATGGGTGCGCAATCTCCGGCGCGGAAACCGGCCCCTGCCGGCATCCTTGACGAAATGGGGCTGTTTCGCTAGAAGAGGAGGGCCGGGGCATACCGCTGCCGGCGAACATTTTTCTGTTCACCGGGAGGGGACGTGATTCGTACAGGCATCGAACAGGTGTGCCGATCTTCGCTGGCCTCGCTCCGCGGCAGACGACTCGGGCTGCTCGCCAACCAGGCGTCCACCGACCGCCATTTCACCCACAGTCGCGATCTCCTGCGCCGCGCCTACCCGGACCAGCTCACCTGCCTGTTTTCACCGCAGCACGGGTTCTACAGCGAAAAGCAGGACAACATGATCGAGTCGGATCACGCCATCGATACAGAGACCGGGCTGCCGGTCCATTCCCTCTACGGCGAGACCCGCAAGCCTTCCCCGGCCATGTTCGCGGACATCGATGTGCTGCTGGTGGATCTCGTCGATGTCGGCACCCGCGTCTACACTTTTATCTGGACCGTGGTCCACTGCCTCGAGACCGCGGCCGAGACCAACACCCGGGTGGTCGTGCTCGACCGTCCGAACCCGATTGGCGGCGAGTTGATGGAAGGCAACCTGCTGCGGCCCGACTGCGCCTCCTTTGTCGGCCGCTGCGCCATCCCCATGCGCCACGGCCTGACCCTGGGCGAACTGGCCCTGTTCTGCAACCGGGAGATGGCCATCGGCGCAGACCTCGAGGTGGTGCCCGCGCAGGGGTGGCGGCGGCACCAGCTCGCCCCGGACACCGGCCAGCCCTGGGTCTTCCCCTCGCCCAACATGCCCGCCTTTGCCACCGCCCTGGTCTATCCCGGCCAGGTGCTCTGGGAAGGGACCAACATCTCCGAGGGGCGGGGCACGACCCTGCCGTTTGAACTGTTCGGCGCCCCGTTCGTCGACCCCCGCGAGGTGCAGGGCGCCCTGCGCCCGGCCGACCTGGCCGGCTGCTGCCTGCGGCCGCTCTGGTTCGAGCCCACTTCGGGCAAATGGGGTGGGCGGACCTGCGGCGGGTTCCAGATTCATGTCATTGATACGGACCTGTTCCGCCCCTACCGCACCAGTCTCGCCCTGCTGCAGGCCCTGCGCATCCTCTACCCGGAAGGGTTTGCCTACAAGGCGCCGCCCTACGAGTACGAGTTCGAGCGTCTGCCCATGGACCTGCTCATCGGTGACCGCAAGGTCCGGGAGGGGCTGGAGAGCGGCCTACCCGTGGCCGATCTGGAGGCCGCCTGGCAGGATGAACTGGCGGACTACCGCCAGCGCTGTTCCCCCCTTTTCCTTTACGATTAGGGCGAAGTGCGGTATGGTCCGCTCCTTCCGGCCGGGTGATCTGTGCGCGCTTGCAGTCGTCCGCACCGGTCTCCGGTTGCCTTGCCATTCCCTGCACCTTTCGGAGTTTTTTTAACCGTGTCCCACGAACAGACTCTGCAGCAGCTCGCCGACCTGGTGGGAGGCAGCGTGGTCGGCGACCCGCAGCTCGTCGTCCGCGGCCTCAACGGCATCGAACAGGCCGGCCCCGGTGAAATCACCTTTCTCCTCGACACCCGCAAGCTGCCCCTGCCGGACGGCTGCCGGGCCAGCGCCTGCATCGTGCCCACCGGCTGCGCGCCGCTGGCCATGTCGACCCTTGTCACCGACCAGCCCGCGGTGGCCGCCGCCCGCATCCACGCCCGCCTGCTCGCCCGGCCGTTCGCGGCCAGCGGCGTGCACCCGAGCGCGGTGATCGGCAGCGACTGTGTCATTCCGGCCCAGGTGAGCATCGGTCCGCTGGTCTGCCTGGGCGACCGGGTGGTGCTCGGCGAGCGGGTGACCATCCATCCCGGAGTGGTGATCGGCAGCGACACCACCATCGGCGACGACACCGTCCTCCACGCCAACGTCACCATCGCTGAACGCTGCTCCATCGGCAACCGGGTGATCCTCCACCACGGGGCGGTGATCGGCAGCGACGGCTTCGGCTTTGCCACCGACAACCGCGGCGTGCATCATCGCAAACCGCAGGTCGGCACGGTACGCCTCGACGACGACGTGGAGGTCGGCGCCAATTCCTGCGTGGACCGGGCCGCCTTCGGCACCACCTGGGTCAAGTCCGGGGTGAAGATCGACAACCTGGTCATGGTCGGCCACAACGTGGTCATCGGCGAGAACTCCATCCTCGTGGCCCAGACCGGCATCGCCGGCAGCACCACGCTCGGCCGCAACGTGGTGCTCGGCGCCAAGGCCGGGGTTGCCGGCCACCTGCACATCGGCGACCGGGTCATGGCCGCGGCCATGAGCGGCATCCACAATGACCAGCCCGCCGGCGCCATCGTCGGCGGCACCCCGGCCATCGAGGCCAGGAACTGGGCCCGGGCCGCCGCCGCCTTCAGCCGCCTGCCGGAACTGGTCAAGGAGTCACGACGGCTGCGCCGGGAGGTCGACCGGCTCAGTGCGCTGCTCGAACAGACGGCACAATCGCACGGAGAGAAAAAATGACAGCACCGGACATTCAACTGCCCCTGGACAGCAAGGCGATCATGGCCATCCTGCCGCACCGCTACCCCTTTCTGCTGGTGGACCGCATCATCGAGCTGGACAAGGGTAAATCGGCGACCGGCCTGAAGAACGTCACCATCAGCGAACCGTTTTTCCAGGGGCATTTCCCCGGTGAGCCGGTGATGCCCGGGGTGCTCATTCTCGAGGGCATGGCCCAGACCGGCGGGCTGCTCGCCTGCCTGTCCGACCCGGCCATGGTCGGCCGGCTGATCTATTTCGCCGGAGTGGACAACGCCCGCTTCCGCCGGGTGGTGCGGCCGGGCGACCAGCTGCTCTACAAGCTGGAGATGGTCAGACAGAAGGGCAAGGTCACCAAGATGGCCGGCAAGGCCTACGTGGACGACCAACTGGTCACCGAGGCCAACCTGATGGCCAGCTTCGCCTGAGACCGCGGCCGGACCAGCGCATCGTCCACCCCATTCAACCACAGGGATTTTTCCACCCATGAGCATACACCCCACCGCGGTCATCGACCGCACCGCCGAGATCGACCCCTCGGCGACCATCGGGCCCTACGCCTTCATCGACGGCCCGGTGCGGATCGGCCCGCGCAGCCGCATCGGCGCGCACACTGTGGTTTCCGGCCATACCACCATGGGCGCGGACAACGACATCGGATCGTTCTGTTCCATCGGTGCGCCGCCCCAGGACATCCACTACAAAGGCGAGCCCACCGAATTGATCATCGGTGACGGTAACCAGATCCGCGAGTACGTGTCCATCCATCGGGCCACGGTCAAGGCCGGCGGCAAGACCCTGATCGGCCACCGCAACATGATCATGGCCTACTGTCACATCGCCCACGACTGCCACATCGCCGATCAGGTGATCATGGCCAACGTCGCCACCCTGGCCGGCCACGTGGAGATCGGCAGCCACGCCAATCTCGGCGGCCTGGTGGCGGTGCAGCAGTTCTGCCGCATCGGCGACTACGCCTTCATCGGCGGCATGTCCGGCATCGGCCTGGACGTCCCGCCCTACGTGATCATGGAAGGTACCCGCAACCAGATGCGCATCTCCGGCATCAACAAGATCGGCCTGCGCCGCGCCGGCATGGACCGGGAGACCATCAAAAAACTGGAGGAGGCGTTCAAGATCCTGTTCCGCTCGCCCCACCTGCTGCTCAAGGATTCGCTGGCCCTGCTCCAGGAGGAGATGGCCGACTGCGTCGAGGTGCAGCTGATGGTCGATTTCTTCCACACCAGCAAGCGCGGGGTGGTCAAGCGCACCCTCGATGACTGAACCCGCCCGGCAACCACCCATCGGTCTGATCGCCGGCGGGGGCCAGTTTCCCCTGCTGTTCGCCGAGGCCGCCCGGGCCCGCGGCAGGCGCGTGGTCGCGGTCGCCCACGTGAACGAGACCCCGGCCGAACTGGAGCAGCAGGCCGACGTCACCTGCTGGGTCAAACTCGGCCAACTCGGCCGCATCATCAAGTATTTCCGCCAGCAGGGGGTCGGCGAAACGGTTTTTGCCGGCACCATCACCAAGACCCGCATCTTCCGCGACGTGCTGCCCGACTTCAAGGGGCTGACCCTGTGGAACAAGATCGACGTCCGTCTCGATGACGCCATCCTCCGCGCCGTGGCCCGGACCCTGGAGGAAGAGGGCATCCGGGTGATCGCCTCCACCTGCTACCTGGACCACCTGTTTTTCCCGCAGGGCCTTCTTTCCCGCAAAAAACCCAGCGCCGCGCAGATGGAGGACATCCGCTTCGGCTGGTCCATCGCCCGCGCCGTGGGCCGGCTGGACATCGGCCAGTGCGTGGTGGTGCGCGACCGCAGCGTGCTCGCGGTGGAGGCCATCGAGGGCACGGACGCGGCCATCCGCCGAGGCGGGGAACTGGCCGGCTCCGGCGCGGTGGTGGTCAAATTGAAAAAGCCGGAACAGGATTTCCGCTTCGACCTGCCGGCCACGGGCGAGGGCACCATCGCTACCCTGGCCGCGGTCAAGGGCGCGGTGCTGGCGGTGGAGGCCGGCCAGTCGCTCATCTTCGACCGCGAGGCCATGATCCGCGCCGCGGATCGGGCCGGCATCGTCGTCATCGGCCTGTGCGAGGACGACCAGGGGACACTGCACAGTTGAGACCGGGAGCAGAACCGGGGGAGGGGAGCACCATGGGACCGACACGGGTTGTGGACATTCTGCGCGACCAGCCGGTGGGCCGACCGGTGACCGTCAGCGGCTGGCTGCGCACCCGCCGTGACTCCGGCGGCCTGAGCTTTCTCGAGGTGAACGACGGCTCCTGCCTGGCCAGCCTGCAGGTGATCGTTGATACGACCCTGAGCAATTACGACAGCGAGATCCGCAAACTCGCCACCGGTGCGGCCCTGCGCGTCCAGGGCCAGCTGGTCGCCTCGCCGGCGGCCGGCCAGGCGGTGGAGGTGCAGGCGAGCGCCGTCACCGTGCTCGGCCCGGCCGACCCGGAAACCTATCCGCTCCAGAAGAAGCGCCACAGCTTCGAATTCCTCCGTTCCATCGCCCATCTTCGTTCGCGCACCAACGCGCTTGGCGCCGTGGCCCGGGTGCGCAGCGCGCTCAGCTTCGCGGTCCACCGGTTCTTCCACGAGCAGGGTTTTGTCCAGGTGCACACCCCGGTGATCACCACCTCGGACTGCGAGGGCGCGGGCGAGATGTTCACTGTCACTGCGCTCGAGCCGGCCGCCCTGCAGGGGCCGGATCCGTTTGCCGCCGATTTCTTCGGTCGCCGCGCCGGGCTCACGGTGAGCGGCCAGCTGCAGGCCGAGATCTTCGCCCTGTCGCACGGCCGGGTGTACACCTTCGGGCCCACCTTCCGGGCCGAGAACTCGAACACCAGTCGACACCTGGCCGAGTTCTGGATGGTCGAGCCGGAGATGGCCTTCTGTGACCTGGCCGGGGACATGCAGGTGGCGGAAGGGTTCATCCGCTTCCTGGTGGAGACCGCCCTGGAGGAGTGCGCGGAGGACCTGGAGCTGTTCGACCGGTACGTGGCCAAGGGGTTGCTCGACCGGCTGGTGCAGGTGCGCGACCGGCCGTTCGTTCATCTCACCTATACCGAGGCGGTGGCGGAACTCGAGCGCTCCGGCCGCGACTTCACCTTCCCGGTGCGCTGGGGCACCGACCTGCAGGCCGAGCACGAGCGCTTCCTCTGCGAGGAGGCGGCCCGGGCGCCGGTGATCGTCACCAACTACCCGATCGGCATCAAGCCGTTTTACATGCGCGTCGATGACGACGGCCGCACCGTGGCAGCCATGGACATCCTCGTGGCCGGCATCGGCGAGTTGGTCGGCGGCAGCCAGCGCGAGGAGCGCCTGGAGGTGCTCACCGCGCGGATGACCGCGGCCGGGCTCGACCTGGACCAGTACGGCTGGTACCTGGACCTGCGCCGCTACGGCAGCGCGCCGCACGCCGGCTTCGGCCTCGGCTTCGAGCGGCTGGTGCAGTTCGTCACCGGCATGCAGAACATCCGCGACGTGATCCCCTTCCCGCGCACCCCGGGCAGCGCGCCCTGCTGAACCAATCCCCAACCCGAACGGAGGGCGGCCATCGCTGCGGTCACCGGAAACACCAACGGGCTCAAGCCCAAACAGCTGCGCGACCTGGAACGGCTGGCGCAAAAGCGGGTCCTGCCCGAGGAAATCATCGGCCGGGAGACGGCCCGTTCACTCGCCGCCATCTCCACCGAGCTGAACCGCCAGGTCGGCCTGCTCATCCACCGCTCCGGCCAGATCGAGAGCGTGGTTGTCGGCGATTACGACCGCATCACCATCCCGGCGCTCAGTGGGGTCGGCGCGGCCGGCGGCCGGCTGCGCGGCCTGCGCTGCGTGCACACCGTGCTCGGCCGCGGCGCGGTCAACGAAGAAGACATCATGGACCTGGCCTGCCTGCGCCTCGACCTGATGGGGGTGCTCACCGTGCGTGAAGGCCTGCCCGATCTGCTCCACACCGTGCATCTCATTCCCCGCCAGGTGGACGGCCGCGACTGGGCCGAACTCGCCCCGGTGCATCCCGCCAACCAGACCCAATCCTGCATCGAGCTGATCGAGGCCCTGGAGAGCGAGTTCAGCCGCGAACGGCCGATCCGCGAGGTCGACCAGGGCCGCGACCGGGCCATCCTCATCAGCGTCACCACCGGCTCGCGCGCCGAGGCCGAGGAATCCATGGCCGAGCTGGTCGAGCTGGCCCGTTCCGCCGGGGTGGAGGTGGTCGCCGAGGTGATCCAGCGGCGCAAGCACATCCACCCCCGCTTCATCCTCGGCCGCGGCAAGCTGGTGGAGATCGTGCTCATGAGCCTGCGGCTGGGCGCCAACCTGCTCCTCTTCGACCAGGAACTGAGCCCGTCGCAGATCCGCTCGGTCACCGATCACACCGACCTGCGGGTGATCGACCGCACCCAGCTGATCCTCGATATCTTCGCCAGCCGGGCCCGCTCCCGCGAGGGCAAGCTGCAGATCGAAATGGCCCAGCTCAAGTACATGCTGCCCAAGCTGACCACCCGTGACGACGCCCTGTCGCGCCTCACCGGCGGTATCGGCGCCCGCGGCCCGGGCGAGACCCGGCTGGAGATCGACAGGCGGCGCATCAACGACCGCATCACCCGGCTCGGCAAGGAACTGAAAGGGGTGGGCGCCCAGCGCTACCACCGCCGCAGCCGGCGGCGCAAGCGCGACGTGCCGGTCATCTCCCTGGTCGGCTACACCAACGCCGGCAAGTCGACCCTGCTCAACACGCTCACGAAAAGCGAGATCCAGGCCGAGGACCTGCTGTTCGCCACCCTGGACCCGACCAGCCGCCGCCTCCGCTTTCCCCAGGACCTGGAGGTGATCATCACCGACACCGTGGGCTTCATCCGGCACCTGCCCGCGGACCTGCTCAAGGCCTTCGAGTCGACCCTGGAGGAGCTGTTCGAGGCGGACCTGCTCCTGCACGTGATCGATGTGGCCAACCCGGCCTGGCGCCAGCAGGTGGCGGTGGTGGAGGGACTGCTGGCGGAACTGGGATTGGAGGAGATTCCCTGCCTCAAGGTGTTCAACAAGATCGACCGACTGGATACGGATCAGCGGGCGCAGCTGCCGCTGGACGAGGGGGTGGGCATTAGCGCCCTGGACGCGGCCACGCTGACCCCGCTGCTCGTGCGGGCGCAGGCCATGCTCACCGCCTCCATGGGCCGGGATGGGCAGACCCCGATCGACTGGCGGCGGGATGAGGGGACGGGGGAGGAGGGGTAGGCGGGTCAGCCCTGGAGGAAGAAGCCCAGGGCCTTGTCGAGTTCGCCGGCACAGAGGAATTCGCAGCCGACCGTGTTCTCCTGCACCGTGCGCACCACGGCCTGTTTCTTGATCACGGTCCTGTTGCGGTCGGTGAGCTGGAACTCGATCTGCAGTTCCTGGCCGGGCAGGATCCGGTGGCGGCCGGAGACGGTGAAGCCCACGCCGCTGCGCGAGATGTTGAGGATGCGGATCACGCCGCCGCCCGGTCCGGCCGGGTCCCTGCTGACGTAGGTTCCGGCCAGGCTGGTCGGTTTGCGGAAGTGGCGACGGAAGTCGAGCAGCACGCTGTAGACGTGGCCGCAGCGGCAGCGGATGGCCAGGGTGTGGCGGTCGTTGCGGAATTTGGCCACGGCAATCTGCCGCACCAGGCCACAGGCCGGACAGACCAGGGTGGCAGCGTTGTTGTCGCGGATATGGATGGTAAGGGGCTGGGTTGCCATCAGTCGTAGATGATGCAGGTGTAGCGGGCCAGTTCCGCCTCGGTGGCCGCGTCCAGGTCGGCGGCGACCTCGTGGATCTGGTATTCCTTGCGGCAGTCGGCGCACCGCAGGCGCACCTGGCGGCAGCGCCGCTCCACCCGCAGCTCGCCGTCGCACTGCCGGCACTTCATGGCCGGGTCTCCGGCGGGCCGATGAGCTGTTCACGGGTGAACACCGCCCTGAGCGGGTAGCCGGCGGCGGCCAGCGTCTCGGCCCCGCCTTCCTGGCGGTCCACGATGGTCGCCACCAGTCCCACCCGGAATCCCTCGTTCTCCACCCGCTCGATCACCTTGAGAAGCGTCCCGCCGGTGGTGACCACGTCCTCCACCAGGGCCATCAGGCCGCCCGCGGGCAGGTTGCTCTTGCCCTCGATGAAGTTGCCGGTGCCGTGGCCCTTGGCCTCCTTGCGGACGATGAAGGCCGGAATCGGCGCCTTTTCCAGATAGCTGACCAGGCTCACCGCGGTGACCAGCGGGTCGGCCCCCAGGGTCATGCCGCCTACGCCGACGATGGGCTCGGGATGGCTGCGGATCAGTTCGAACAGTTGTCGGCCGCAGAGGTAGGCGCCCTCGGCGTCCAGGGTGGTCTGTTTGCCGTCCACGTAGAAGTCCGAAGTCTTGCCCGAGGTGAGGGTGAAGGTGCCCTGGCGGTAGGATTTGGCCAGGAGCAGGTCGCGCAGTCGTTGTCGTTCGTTCATGGGGTTCCTTGCAGGGGTGAATGGTCACTTGAACCTACTCTTTTTTTCCCTGTTCGTAAAACGATTTTGTAATGAGATGGCTCTGTAACCCCGCCGGCGGGCTCCGGCTAACGCCTGAAACGGTTGGCGGGCAAGGGGTTGCGCCTCGTTGCGGAGATGCGGCCGGCCGGAGCGCTTAGCGCTTGCATTTTCCCCGACCCTCGTGGATACTGGCGCGCGGTGTGGGCCGCGAGAGGGTCAACGATCAGCCAAAGGAAAGAGAATATGTGCGGAATAGTGGGATATGTCGGCTCGAGACGGGTGGTCCCGGTGCTGCTCGAAGGGCTGCGGCGGCTGGAGTACCGCGGCTATGATTCGGCCGGGCTGGTCTACCGGCACGACGACCGGCTGGTGCGCCACCGCGCCGGCGGCAAACTCGCCAACCTGGAGGCGGTGGTGGACGAGCACATCGGCGTGGCCAGCACCATCGGTCTCGGCCACACCCGCTGGGCCACCCACGGCGCGCCCACCGAGGCCAACGCTCACCCGCACGCCGACTGCACCGGCAACCTGGTGGTGGTGCACAACGGCATCATCGAGAACTACAGCGCCCTGCGCGGCGAACTCATCGCCCGGGGCCACGTGTTCACCTCGGAGACCGACACCGAGGTCATCGCCCACCTGATCGAGGACTGCCTGGACGGCGACCTGGCCAGCGCGGTGCGCACCGCGCTCGCCCGGGTCGAGGGCTCGTACGCCATCGGCGTGCTCTGGACCGGCGCCCCGGACCTGCTGGTGGCGGCCCGCAACCACAGCCCGCTGGTCATGGGCGTGACCGCGGAGGCCTGCCTGGTCGCCTCGGACATCCCGGCCCTCTTGCCCTTCACCCGCGAGGTGATTTTCCTCGACGACCGCGAGATGGCCGTGCTCGGCCGGGGTACGTACACGATTCTGAGTGTGGACGACGGCGTCCCGCTGGACAAACCCGTGACCACCATCGACTGGAGCGCGGCCATGGCCGAGAAGGCGGGGTTCCGCCACTTCATGCTCAAGGAGATCTTCGAGCAGCCCCAGGCGATCCGCAACACGGTCAGCGGCCGCATCGTGCCGGACACCGGCCTGGTGGACCTGCCCGAGATCGGCCTGGACGACGCCGCCATCCGACGGATCGAGCGCATCGCCCTGGTCGCCTGCGGCACCTCGTGGCACGCGGCGCTGGTGGCCAGGTACTGGCTGGAGAAGTGGGTGGGCGTGCCGGTGGAGGTGGACATCGCCTCCGAGTTCCGCTACCGCCGGCTGCTGGTCGACGAGCGGGTGCTGACCATCGCCATCTCCCAGTCGGGCGAGACCGCCGACACCCTGGCCGGCATGCGCCGCGCGGCCCAACTCGGCTCACGGGTACTGACCATCTGCAACGTGGTCGGCTCGACCATGACCCGCGAGGCGGACGGCGTCATCTACACCCATGCCGGCCCGGAGATCGGCGTGGCCTCGACCAAGGCCTTCACCTGCCAGCTGGCCGCCCTGTTCCTGCTCACCCTGTACCTCGGCCAGGTGCGCGGCACCATCGATGCGGCCGAGCGCCAGTCCCTGGGCGCGGCCCTGATCGACCTGGCCTCGATCATCGAGACCGAACTGCCTCGCCTGCAGAGCGAGATCACCGGGCTGATCGAGCGCTACTATGACGCCCGCGATTTCCTCTTCGTGGGCCGCGGCCTGAACTTCCCCATCGCCCTGGAAGGCGCGCTCAAACTCAAGGAGATCTCCTACATCCACGCCGAGGGCTATGCCGCCGGCGAACTCAAGCACGGGCCGATCGCCCTCATCGACCGGGACATGCCGGTGGTGGGCCTGGTACCGCGGGACAGCGTCTACCTGAAAACCGTGTCCAACGTGGAGGAGATCAAGGCCCGCCAGGGACGGCTGGTGCTGTTCGGCACCGAGGGCGACGACCACCTGCGCGCGCTCACCGAGGACGTGCTTTTCCTGCCCGAGGTCCATGAGGATCTCAACCCCATGCTCTACACCATCCCGGCCCAGCTGCTCGCCTACGAGATCGCCAATCGCCGCGGCTGCGACGTGGACCAGCCGCGCAACCTGGCCAAGAGCGTGACCGTGGAATAACCCTCCCGGCCCGGCCTAGTGTCGCCGGCCGTGCACCGCCCGGACCCAGCGCCCGCAGCCCGGAAAACCAGGGCTGCGGGCTTTTTTTTTCTTGCATACATGCACAAATGTATGTAAATAGCCCTGCTGTTCCGCCGGGTCCCCGGCGCACGTCCCAGTTCGTTCAACCCGTTGGTTTTGTTTTTCATATACAGACAAGGACTTGACCATGAACACACAGAAGACAACAGTCTCCGTCCTCCTGGCATTCCTCCTGGCCGGCCTGCTGCTGGCCGGCTGCCGGGGCGGGGACAAGCAGGCCGGCCCCCCGGCCGGCGGCCCGCCCGAGGTGGAGGTGGTTACCCTCGCGCCCGAGAGCGTCAGCCTGAGCGAGGAGCTGCCCGGCCGCACCACGGCCTTCCGCATCGCCGAAGTGCGGCCGCAGGTGAGCGGCATCATCCTCAAGCGCCATTTCGAGGAGGGCACCGAGGTCAAGGCCGGCCAGCTGCTCTACAAGATCGATCCGGCCGTGTACCAGGCCGCCTTTGACTCCGCCCGCGCCGCCCTGGCCCGGGCCGAGGCCTCGGAGAATTCGGCCCGGCTCAAGGCCGAACGCTACCGCAAGCTGGTGGACCGCAAGGCGGTCAGCGACCAGGACCAGGTCGAGACCGAGGCCGCCTGGAAGCAGGCCCAGGCCGAGATCGCCGCGGCCAGGGCAGCGGTGGACAGCGCCCGCATCAACCTCGCCTACACCGATGTCAAGGCCCCCATCTCCGGCCGCATCGGCAAGTCCCAGGTGACCGAGGGCGCGCTCGTCACCGCCCAGCAGGCCACGGCCCTGGCCACCATCCAGCAGCTCGACCCCATGTACATCGACGTCAGCCAGTCGAGCGTGGAGTTGCTGCGCCTGAAAAAAGAGGTGGCCTCCGGCCAGCTGCAGGTGGACGCCGAGGGCAAGGCCCGGGTGAGCGTACTCCTCGAGGACGGCTCCGCCTACGCCCACCCCGGCGAGCTCGAGTTCGCCGATGTCACCGTCACCGTGTCCACCGGCACGGTCACCCTGCGGGTGCTGGCCCCCAATCCGGACAACGTGCTCCTGCCCGGCATGTTCGTCCGCACCCGGCTCGAGCGCGGCCAGCGGCCGGACGCCATCCTCGCCCCGCAGGTGGCGGTCAGCCGCGACATCAAGGGCATCGCCCAGGCCCTGGTGGTGAACAAGGAGTCCGTGGTCGAGCTGCGCCGGCTGGTCACCGGCCAGATGATCGGCGAGCGCATCGTCATCGAATCCGGCCTGCAGGCGGGCGACCGGGTGATCGTCGCCGGCCTGCAGAAGGTGCGCCCGGGCGTTCCGGTCAAGGTGGCCCAGGCCAAACCGGCCGGCGCGGGCCAGGCCGCAACCCCGAACAAGGCGGAGTGAGCCATGGCCCGTTATTTCATCGACCGGCCCATCTTCGCCTGGGTCATCGCCATCGTCATCATGCTCGCCGGCGCGCTTGCCGTGGTCGAGCTGCCGGTGTCCCAGTACCCGGAGATCGCCCCGCCCTCGGTGCGCGTCACCACCGAGTACACCGGCGCCTCGGCCGAGACCATCGAGAACTCGGTCACCCAGATCATCGAGCAGAACATGACCGGTCTGGACAACTTCCTCTACATGAAGTCCGAGAGTTCCTCCACCGGCAGCGTCACCATCACCCTGACGTTTGAGGCCGGCACCGACCCGGACATCGCCCAGGTGCAGGTGCAGAACAAGCTGCAGCAGGCGCTCAAGCTGCTGCCCGACGCGGTGCAGAAGGAAGGCGTGCAGGTGGCCAAGTCCAACTCGACCTTCCTCATGATCGTCGGCCTGATCTCCACCGACCCGACCACCAAGGACTTCGACCTGGCCGACTTCATGGTCACCACCCTGCGCGACCCGCTCAGCCGGACCCCGGGCGTGGGCGCCATCCAGATCTTCGGCGGCCAGTACGCCATGCGCATCTGGCTCGATCCGAACCGGCTGAACAGCTACCAGTTGACCCCCGCCGACGTGGCCAACGCCATCCGCGCCCAGAACAACCAGGTGGCGGTGGGCGAGCTGGGCGGTTCACCCTCGGTGGAGGGCCAGCAGCTGAGCTACTCGATGATGGCCCAGACCATGATGAGCTCGCCCGAGCAGTTCGGCAGCATCATCCTGCGGGTGCAGTCGGACGGCTCCCAGGTGCGGCTCAAGGACGTGGCCCGGGTGGAGATCGGCGCGGAAAATTACAACTCCCTGAGCACCTTCAACGGCCAGACCTCCTCGGGCATGGCGATCATGCTCGCCACCGGCGCCAACGCCCTGGAGACCTCGGACGCGGTTCACGCCAAGATCGAGGAGCTGAAACCCTACTTCCCGCCGGGCGTGGAGGTGATCTTCCCCTACGACACCACCACCTTCATCCGCATTTCCATCAAGGAGGTGGTCAAGACCCTGTTCGAGGCGATCCTGCTCGTCTTCCTGGTCATGTACCTGTTCCTGCAGAATTTCCGAGCCACGCTCATCCCCACCATCGCCGTGCCCGTGGTCCTCTTGGGCACCTTCGCGATCATGGCCCTGTTCGGCTTCTCGATCAACACCCTGACCATGTTCGGCCTGGTGCTGGCCATCGGCCTGTTGGTCGACGACGCCATCGTGGTGGTCGAGAACGTGGAGCGGATCATGGCCGAGGAAGGATTGTCGCCGCTCGAGGCCACCCGCAAGTCCATGGACCAGATCACCGGCGCGCTCATCGGCATCGCCCTGGTGCTGTCCGCCGTGTTCGTGCCCATGGCCTTTTTCGGCGGCTCCACCGGCGCCATCTACCGGCAGTTCTCGCTGACCATCGTCTCGGCCATGCTGCTTTCGGTGGTGGTCGCGCTCATCCTCACCCCGGCCCTCTGCGCCACCATGCTCAAGCCGGTGGCCAAGGGGCACAACCTGGAAAAGCGCGGTTTCTTCGGCTGGTTCAACCGGACCTTCGAGCGCAGCGCCGACACCTACCGCACCTGCGTCGGCTACGTGCTCAAACGCACCGGTCGCTTCGGCATCATCTACCTGGCGATGCTCGTCGCGGTGGGCTGGTTCTTTGTCAAGCTGCCCACCAGCTTCATCCCCGAGGAGGACCAGGGCGTGTTCCTCACCATGGTGCAGCTGCCCGCCGGCGCCACCCTGGAACGCACCCAGGCGGTGCTCGACCGGGTGCGCGAGCACTACCTGGTCAACGAGAAGGAGAACATCAATTCCGCCTTCACCGTGGCCGGGTTCAGCTTCGCCGGCGAGGGCCAGAACATGGGCATGTCGTTCGTCCAGCTCAGACACTGGGACGAGCGCACCCGGCCGGACCAGTCGGCCAAGGCCATCATCGGCCGGGCCATGGGCGCCTTCTCGCAGATCAAGGAGGCCATGGTCTTTCCGTTCAACATCCCGCCGATCCCGGCGCTGGGTTCGTCCACCGGCTTTGACTTCTTCCTCCAGGACCGCTCCGGCCAGGGGCACGAGCAACTGGTCGCGGCCCGCAACCAGCTGCTCGGGATGGCCGCCCAGGATCCGACCCTGGTGCGGGTGCGGCCCAACGGCATGGAGGACGCGCCCGAGTACAACGTCGACGTGGACTATGAAAAGGCCATGGCGCTGGGTGTGACCGTCAGCGACATCAACACCACCCTGGGCACGGCCTGGGGCTCCATGTACGTCAACGACTTCCTCAACCAGGGCCGGGTGAAGAAGGTTTACGTGCAGGCGGACGCGCCCTTCCGCATGAACCCGGACGACCTGAAACTCTGGTACGTGCGCAACGACCGGGGCGAGATGGTGCCGTTCTCCTCGTTCGCCACCGGCTACTGGAGCTACGGTTCGCCCCGGCTGGAGCGCTACAACGGCAACCCGGCGATCAACATCGTCGGCGAGGCCGCGCCCGGCCTGTCCAGCGGCGACGCCATGCGGACCATCGGCAACCTGGTGGCCAAGCTGCCCAAGGGCTTCGGCTACGAGTGGACCGGCGCCTCCTTCCAGGAGGTGCAGGCCGGCACCCAGGCGCCGTTCCTGTACGCCATCTCCATCCTGGTGGTGTTCCTCTGCCTGGCGGCCCTGTACGAGAGCTGGTCGGTGCCGTTCTCGGTCATCCTGGCCGTGCCCATCGGTGTGCTCGGCGCGCTCCTGGCAGTGTACACCCGCGGCCTGACCAACGACGTCTACTTCCAGGTCGGCCTGCTCACCACCATCGGCCTGTCCGCCAAGAACGCCATCCTCATCGTCGAGTTCGCCAAGCGGCGCTACGATCGCGGCCGCGACCTGGTGGACAGCGCCCTGCGGGCGGCCCGGCTGAGGCTGCGGCCGATCCTCATGACCTCCATGGCCTTCATGCTCGGCGTCCTGCCGCTGGCCACCAGTTCCGGCGCCGGCGCCAACAGCCGCCACGCCATCGGCACCGGCGTGCTCGGCGGCATGACCCTGGCTACGGTGCTGGCCATCCTGTTCATCCCGCTCTTTTTCGTGGTGGTGCTGCGTATCTTCAAATCCCGGCGGCCGGTGGCGGACACCACCCCCGCCGTCACCGAGGAGTGATAGCATGAGAACCGACAAACCGATTCGTGCCGCGGCCCTGCTGCTCGCCCTCGCCCTGGGCGGCTGTTCGCTGGCGCCCCAGTTCAGCCGGCCGGAGGCGCCGGTGGCCGCGACCCTGCCCGGCGAGGCCGTGGCCGACCAGGCCGGGGTGGCGGCCGCGGACCTCGGCTGGCGCGACTTCTTCGCCGACCCGCGGCTGCAGGCGATCATCGAGCTGGCCCTCAAGAACAACCGCGACCTGCGCGAGACCGCCCTCAACGTGGAGGCCTTCCAGGCCCAGTACCGCATCCAGCGGGCGCCGCTGCTGCCCTCCGTGGACGGCGGCGCCGGCTACGTCAAGCAGCGGACCCTGGGGCCCGGCGGCCACGCCACCAGCGAGGTCTATTCCGCCTCGGTGGGCGTCACCGCCTGGGAACTCGATTTCTTCGGCCGCCTGCGCAACCTGCGCGACCAGGCCCTGGAAGAGTACCTGGCCATGGAGGAGAACCGCCGCAGCGCCCACATCAGCCTGGTGGCCGAGGTGGCCCGCGCCTACCTCACCTGGCTCGCCGACCGCCAGCTGCTGGCCATCACCGAGGACACCGCGGCCAACGAACAGGCCTCGTACGACCTGATCAAACAGCGCTACGAGGAGGGCGTGGCCACCCGGATCGACCTGGCCCAGGCCCAGACCGGCCTGCAGACGGCCCGCGCCAACCTGGCCCAGTACCGCCGCCTGCTCGAACAGGACGAGAACCTGCTCACCCTGCTCGCCGGCGGGCCGCTGCCGGCCGACCTGCCGCCCTGCACCGACCTGACCGGGCAGGCCCTGCTCGGGCCGGTGCCGGCCGGGCTGCGCTCGGACCTGCTCCTCCGCCGGCCGGACATCATGGCCGCCGAGCACACGCTGCGCGCGGCCGACGCCAGCATCGGCGCGGCCCGGGCCGCCTTTTTCCCGGCCGTCAGCCTCACCGCCGACGCCGGCGTGATCAGCGCCGAGGCTTCGGATTTGTTCGATGGCGACTCCGGCAGCTGGCTGTTCGCGCCCACCCTCCGCCTGCCCATCTTCACCGGCGGCCGGCTGTCGGCCCAGCTCGACCTGGCCGAGGTGCGCAAGGAGATCGCCGTGACCCGCTACGAGCAGGCCATCCAGACCGCCTTCCGCGAGACCGCGGACGCGCTCGCCGGCATCCGCACCTTCGGCGAGCAGCTGCAGGCCGAGGAACTGGGCCTGCAGGCCAGCCAGACCTACTACACCCTGGCCCGGGAGCGCTACGACCAGGGCGTGGACAGCTACCTGGTGGTGCTCGACGCCCAGCGTTCGCTCTACCGGGCCCGGCAGAGCGTGGTCGTCATCCGGCTGGCCCGGCTGGTCAACCGGGTCACCCTCTACAAGGTTCTCGGCGGCGGCTGGCAGGAGCGGAGCTGATGGGCCCGCGAACCGGCCAGGGGCTCCGCGCACCGCGCACGGACGGCTGACATGGCCCGAAAAACCAAGGAAGAGGCGCTGGAGACGCGCAACGCCATCCTCGACGCCACCGTGCGGGTGTTCGCCGCCAAGGGTGCGGCCAATGCCTCGCTCACCGACATCGCCCGCGAGGCCGGGGTCACCCGGGGCGCCATCTACTGGCACTTCACCAACAAGGCGGACCTGCTCAACGCCCTCTGGGACGAGGTGCTCCTGCTCTACACGCCGCTGGCCCGGGCGAGCGAGAGCCGCGACGAGCCCGACCCGCTGGGCCGGCTCAGGGAACTCTATGTCCGCTTTCTCGGCCGCCTGGCGGACGACCCCCGCCAGCAGCAGCTCATCCGCATCCTCTTCGACCAGGGCAGCGGCAGCGAGGACATCGACCTCATCCGCACCCGCCACCTGCAGACCCTGCACCAGCGCAACCGGAGCGTGCAGACCGTGCTGCGCAACGCCATCGACCGGGGCCAGCTGTCCCCGGACCTGGACGTCCGCCTGGGCACCATCGCGGTGGTCAGCTTCATCCACGGGCTCATCGCCAACTGGGTGCTCACCCCGGATATGTTCGACATCAAGGGGGATGCGCCGGCGCTGATCGAGGGACTGCTGCAGATGCTGCGCACCATGGGCCGGCCGGCGGCCTGAACGCGGCCGCGGCGGGAGAGGGAGGCATGGACACCGTCCCGACGGGCCGGTCCGCGCGGGCGGCCGCCCGCCGCTGGCAGGGCGTGCTGCTGGTGGCCATTTCCGCGGCCGGCTTTGCCAGCATCGGCCTGTTCGCCCGGGTGGCCGCGGCCAGCGGCGCCTCCCTGCTCACCGTGCTGGCCCTGCGTTTCGTCCTGGCCGGAATCCTCCTCGCCCTGGTCCTGCGCCACCGGCGCCTGGCCTGGCCCCGGGGCCGGGACCTCGCCGGCCTGGTCCTGCTCGGCGCGCTCGGCTACACTGCCCAGTCGTTCTGCTTCTTCTCCGCCCTCAACCACCTGACCGTTGGCCTGGCGGTCCTGCTCCTCTACCTGCACCCGGCCCTGGTGCTGCTGGCCGGCGCCGCGCTCGGCCGCCAGCGGCTGACCCCGCGCAAGGCGGCCCTGGCCGCGGCGAGCTTCGCCGGCATCCTCCTCACCGTGCGCGGCGACCTGGCCGGCACGCCCGTGGGCCTGGCCTTCGGCATCGGCGCGGCCCTCATCTACACCAACTACATCCTGGTCGGCGAACACCTCACCCCGCGCACCGGGGTCATCCCGGCGGCCACGGTGATCGTCCTCAGCGCGGCGGTGATGTTCTGCCTCGGCACCCTGGTCGAGGGGGTGCGCTGGCCGGGCACCACCGGCGGCTGGCTGGCCGTGGCCGGCATCGCCGTGCTCGGCACGGCCCTGGCCACGGTCACCTTTTTTGCCGGGGTGCAGCGCATCGGCGCCGGTGACGCGGCCACCCTGTCCACCCTGGAGCCGGTGGTGGCGCTGGTGCTCGCCTTTGTCTTTCTGGGCGAGCAGTTGGGCGCGGTGCAGCTGGCCGGGGCCCTGCTGGTGATCGCGTCCGCGGCACTGCTTGGCCGCAGCGGGTGAGGGGTTACAGCCCGGGTACGCCGAGCTGCTGGATGCGCACCGCGTTGAGGCCGTCCTCGTAGGCGAGCAGGCGGCCTTCGCGGCGGAACAGGCGGAAGGCGAGGGCGTGGGAGAGCACGCGGATCGGGTAGTCCCGCGGCAGCTGCTGCAGGTAGGGCTGGATGGTGACGAAATCGATGGCCCCGTACTGCTGCATGATGAAGCGCAGCCCGCCGTTTTTCGGGCCGATGTTGTAGGCGAGCAGGCCGAGGAAGAGGTCGTTCTGCATCTGTTTGAGGTAGTAGCGCAGGGTGGCGGCGGCGAGAAAACCGTTGTGCCGGTGGTCATCGACCCGGGGCGCCACACCGAGCCGGCGGCCGGCGAGTGCGGTCACCTCCTCGGGCACGCGGGTGATCTGAAAGAGCCCCTGGCCCCCGTCGCCGCTCGGCCGCGGCAGGAAGCTCGACTCGGTCGCGGCCACGCCGTGGAGCAGGTCCGGGTCGAGGCCGAAGGCGGCGGCGGCCTGGTCGATGTCCCGGGTGTAGGGCTGGGCGCGGGTGATCAGGGTCTGCAGCTGGGCCGGGTCGAGACGGCGGTAGGCGGCGAACACCTGGTGGGCCAGGGTCACCCGGCCGGCCTCGGCGCGACCGCCGACCAGGGTGCGGAAATGGCCGAAGGCCCAGTAGAACTGACCCTGGACGACCAACAGGCCCATGGCCGCGGCAAAGACCATGGCCAGGGTCGAGGGCAGCCAGGGCGAGCGGCCGAGCAGCCAGCGGCGCAGCCGCAGCCAGGCGATGAGCAGCAGCGCCGCGGCCAGCACCAGGCCGAGCACGCCCAGGGCAAAGGGCAACAGGCTCGCCAGGAAGCGGGTGCCGGAGAACCGCTCCGCCGCCAGGCCGAGCAGGACCATGATGCTGGTCACCGCCGTGACCGTCAGGCAGGCCGCCTCGGTCAGGGCCAGGAGCACGGTCCGGCGGGTGGGGACCGGTTTTTTCTTCGTCCGGGACCGCGGCTTCGCCTTTTTTTTGCCCTGGCCGCCGGTTGCGCCTTTGCTCGACCTGCGGGGCGGCCTGACCGCCGACTTGCCCTTCTTCGCCCCGGCGTCCGGCCGACCCTCCGGTGGAGGGGGTACGGGCGCCGCGGTCGCCGGCTCGGCCGGCTGCTGCCGGACCGGCCCTTTCTGTGCTGCCAAAACGCTGTGTTCCTCCTGTTGTTGTCGTTTTTCCTGTTCGCTCCGGTCGCCGGGTTCTGACCCGCGTTGACCGCCTTTAGCCCTTCAGCCTGTGCAAGGAGACCCCATGGCCCTGTTCACCGTCGATCCCCGAACCTGCAACCAGGACGGCCTCTGCGCCGCGGTCTGTCCGCCCGGCGTCATCGCCTTCACCGCCGGCGTTTGCCCGGTGCCCACCGCGGATGCGGAGGCGGTGTGCATCCGCTGCGGCCACTGCGTGGCCGTCTGCCCGACCGCCAGTCTCACCCACCGGGAGATGGCGCCGGCCGACTGTGCGCCGCTCTCCCCCGAGCTGGCCCTGACCGAGGCGCAGTGCGCGCAGCTGCTGCGCGGCCGCCGTTCCATCCGGGCGTACCGGCGGCAGCCGGTGGACCGGGCGACCCTGGCCCGGCTCATCGATCTGGCCCGCTACGCCCCCTCGGGCCACAACTCACAGAACGCCGAATGGCTGGTGCTCAGCGGGAGGGAGCAGCTTCGCCGCCTGGCCGGGCTGGTGGTTGACTGGATGCGCCGGGTCCAGGTCGATTCGCCCGAACTCGCCCGGACCATGCACCTGGAGCGGACCGTGGCCCGCTGGCAGGCCGGCCACGACGTGATCCTGCGCGGCGCGCCGGCGCTTGTCGTCGCCCATGCGCCGGCGGCGGACCGGCTCGCGCCCTCGTCCTGCACCATTGCCCTGGCCCACCTGGAACTGGCCGCCGCCGCCCTGGGACTCGGCGGCTGCTGGGCCGGCTACCTGCACGCGGCCACGGCATCGTTCGCTCCGCTGGTCGCCGCCCTCGACCTGCCGGCCGGCCACCAGTGTTTCGGGGCGATGATGGTCGGCTACCCGAAGTTCCGCTACCAGCGGGTGCCGACCCGCCGACCGGCGCGGATCACCTGGCGGCTGGAGGACTGAGTCACCCCCGGGCCGGGCGCAGGGGAACCTCGGTAACGGCCATGCGCCGGCCGGTGGCAACAGGGGGAGGGCGCGGGACAATCCGGGAGAGACAGGGGAGGGCGGCGGGCACAACAGGTCGCGGGCAGCAGCGGGCGGCGGACCATCCGCTGCCGCCCGAACGGTCAGCGGCGGTTGCCCTTCCCCTTGCCGTGTCCCTTGCCCTTGGGGTGATGCTTGACCTTGGCCCGGCCGGGCCCCCGGACATCGTTGCGGGGCGGCCCCTGGTCCACGTAGACCTTCTTCGGCGGGCGGTGCCGGTCGTAGCGGTACTCGTAGTACACGGGCGGGGGCGGCGGCGGGTGGTAGACGCGGCGCTGCGGCCGGATCTCGCGGTAGCGGGGCACGTACACCTCGCGGTACCAGCCGTCGTCGACAAAGTAGACCGGCCGGCCGCAGGCCTCGTACTCGTGGCAGTGCCGGTCCCAGTGGCGCATGTGGCCGGGCGGCACGCGCAGGTAGATGGGTGGGTGCCAGACCCTGACCCGCTGGACGATCACCGGCTGCTCGTAGACCACCCGCGGTGACGGGAAGCCGCCGATGTCGATGCGGCCGTAGAAGTTCGGTTCGGCAACGCTGATCGACACGGCGGCCCGGGTCGGGCCGCCGGTGAGTGCGAGCGTTGCCAGCAGGACGAGCGCGGCAGTGGTGCGAGCATGCATAACAGTCTCTCCCTTGAAGGTGCAGGACAGCAGGGGCCGGAGGGCGGCCGCTTTCAGCAGGTGATGTTGAACGCCGGGTGGTAGGTGACCACGCCGCTGGCCCGGGCCCCGGCAAAGGACAGGGCCAGGAAGCGGTCCTGGGCCTCCCCCTGGATCATGATCTCCGGGTTGTGGCGAAAGCCGAAGCGCCGGTAGAAGGCCGGGTCGCCGAGGACCACGCAGCCGCTGCCGCCCATGGCCTGCAGCGCGGCCAGGCCCTCGCGCACCAGCCTTCCGCCCACGCCCCGGCCCCGGGCCGAAGCGGCCACGGCCAGCGGTCCCAGGCAGTACCAGCCGGTGGAACCGTCGGAGAGGTCCACCCGCGAGAAGGCCACGTGGCCGACCACCACCCCGTCCAGTTCGGCGACCAGGGACAGGACAAGGGCCCGGCCGCTGCGCAGGCCGTTGACCACCAGGTGTTCGCTGTGGCGGCTGTGGGGGGTGTCGGCGTAGGCCTCGCGGGTGATGGTGGCAATGGTGTCGATGTCGCCGGCCTCTTCGGCCCGGATGCGCAGATTCATGGCCGTCCTCCTGCCCGGTTGGCTGTTGGCGTCACTATAGAGTATCTCCCCTGCCGCGACCAGTGGAAAACAGCCCGGACCGGGGGTCGCCGCTGCCCCGACTTTTTTCGCCGCGGCCTGGAAACGCTTCTGTTTTCCCGGTTTCTGCTCTATAGTGGCCCTGTTTCCCCGCGCCGGTTGATGGCGCATACCCCACGGCTGCCTGTGAGCGAACCGATATGGCGACCTCTCCCCCGGGATGGAACGAGCGACCCCCGCCTGCGCCCCGCTCCGCCCGCTGCCGACCCGCTGCGACCGACCCCGGCGCACCGTGCCAGTCCGCCCCCTTCCGGGCGTTTGTCCGCCACCGCACCACCACCGCCACCTGCATCCCAAGGAGACCGAGACGATGGCCCGCGCCGCCGAGCACACCCCCTACAAGCCCGCCCACAAGGTCCGCTTCGTCACCGCCGCCGCCCTGTTCGACGGCCATGACGCCACCATCAACATCATGCGCCGCATCCTCCAGGCCACCGGCGTGGAGGTCATCCACCTGGGCCACAACCGCTCGGTGGGCGAGATCGTCAACGCGGCCCTGCAGGAGGATGTGCAGGGCGTGGCCATCACCAGCTACCAGGGCGGCCACGTGGAGTTCTTCAAATACATGATCGACCTGCTGCATGCGGGCGGCGGCGGCGACATCCGCGTGTTCGGCGGCGGCGGCGGGGTGATCGTGGCCGAGGAGTTGGACGAACTGCACGCCTACGGGGTCAGCCGCCTCTACACCCCGGAGGATGGCCAGCGCATCGGCCTGCAGGGCATGATCGACGAGGTCGTGCAGCTGGCCGACGTGGCGCCCGCGCCGCTGGCCGCACCGGATGCGGACACGGTACTCGCCGGCCTGCGCGCCGGTGACCGGCGGCTGCTCGCCCGGCTCATCACCCTCCTGGAAAACGGCAGCTGCACCCAGGGGTTGCGCGCCCGCCTGAAGGAGGAGGCTGCGGCCTGTCGGGTGCCGGTGCTCGGCATCACCGGCACCGGCGGCGCGGGCAAGAGTTCGCTCACCGACGAACTGGTGCGGCGCTTCCGCCTCGACCAGGACGACCGCCTGCAGCTCGCCATCGTCAGCATCGATCCCTCGCGCCAGCGCACCGGCGGGGCCTTACTCGGCGACCGCATCCGCATGAACGCCATCGACCACCCGCACATCTACATGCGCTCGCTCGCCACCCGCGACACCGGCTCGGAGATCAGCGCGGCCCTGCCCGAGGTGATCGCGGCCTGCCGGCTGGCCGGGTTCGACCTGGTCATCGTCGAGACCTCGGGCATCGGCCAGGGCAACGCCGCCATCGTCCCGCACGTGGATCTCTCCCTGTACGTGATGACCCCGGAGTTCGGCGCCGCCTCCCAGCTGGAGAAGATCGACATGCTCGACTTCGCCGATTTCGTCGCCATCAACAAGTTCGACC
>ERZ1645187.1220-NODE-1220-length-24010-cov-6.252891_pt1 | contig 24010 bp, 18 predicted proteins | sample MGYA00575352_ERZ1645187 | MGnify/ENA primary metagenome ERZ1645187 (study PRJEB40837, sample SAMN11349314) | freshwater sediment metagenome | isolation source: river sediment | host: Sediment | place: India: Wazaribad , New Delhi | collected 2017-02-21 ...
TATTATAAGGACAGAAAAGTAGGCATGCGCCAACTTCAATTCGCAATGGGTTCGTATTCAGCGTTGCTGTCTTGCGTATCAACTGTTCCGATGTCTTTGGCGACGTTTTTCATGGTCTTTGCCAGTCGTTCTTCTTCTTGGTATCCCGTCAGCGCGGCACTCTCTTCATTAATACTTGTTCCGGTTTGCTCGGCACGCTCTCGCAAAACCTTAATGTCGTGCTCAATTTGTTCAAACCCGTCCTTGTACTGCTGAAGCCGCTGGTCATACTGGCTCATTTCACGTTGACATCTACCGACGCCTTTCTTGAGATTTGGATCGGCAGCGACTGCAGGGTTTTCAGTCTCCAGTTTTTTGTAGCGCGCCAGCTTGGCCACGCAGTTGTTCTTGTCCCTTGCAGTAGACTGTGCGTAAGCCGTGAAGTTCTTCGTTGCCTCCAACCAAAGTGCCGAGATTGCATCATACTTCTTGAGGTACCCGCGCATCGCTTTGAGATTTTGCGTGACCTCAGACATGCTGCGCTCAATTTCTTTTAGTCGGCTGTCTTGAGCTTTGGCGACTCCACCATACAGAATGGTGTTGGTTAGAATCACCAGCGCAAGAAAACTTCGCTGAACCCGGGTCATGGTGTCACTCCCGACGGGCAATCCTTTTCGAGCGTTGCCTTGCTCTCGCGCATGACTTGGAGTTCGTCGGAGTATTCTTGCAGCCGGGTGGTGCAGACCTTCCTGCTTTCCTGGGCGCTAACGGGGATTGTGCCACATTTGCCAGAAAAATTTTCCACCAATGCTTCCAGTTCCTGGATTTGGTCTGCCAGCCGGACGACCTCCGAGCAGTCCGTCGCCACAATCCCGTCCTTCAGGCCGGCAAGGAAGAGTTCAAGTTCAAAAAGCCGTGACCTGATCTTGCGCATGGTGTCGCGCACTTCTGCCTCGATGATGGCTCGCTCCTGGGCCTGCTTCTTCCGTTCCGCTTGCTGGCGGGCGATGTCATCCATGACGGCGGCTGGGTCCTCGTCTCCCAGATGCTTTTTAATGAGGGCGTCGCCTTCCGCCTGGCTCCAGGCTGTTGGCACCTGCCAAATCGTCAACGAGAGTGCTGTCAGCAGGATGGCTGGAATTCTCTTCGCGTACGGCGGGGCCTGCCAAATCCGCCCACATTGCGTTTGTGCCATGGCTGTTCCTGTTTCCTAACAATTCGTTAATGAAAGCAAGCACAGTCCTAGAAGTTGTGCAACCCTGTGGTTGAGTAACTTTCAGGAAGAAAACCTGGCAACTGCTAGAAATTGCAATGGTTCTCAGAATTCAGGCAGGTTGAGTGCTGCGTCAATTTGGCCGCCCCCGCACCGCCTTCGCACTTTCCACCGGACCCAGCGCCCAGAGCAGCGGCAGCGCCAGAAGGGCAACGCCTGCCAGCAGCCACCAGCAGTCATTGATGGCTGATGTCAGACTGGCGTTCTGGATCAGGTCCATGATGCCCATCATGCTCATGGCATCATCAGGCGAGGGCAGGCTTTCGAGGGTGATGCCGAGTTGCGCTGCTGCTGCGGCGGGGGTTGATTGCATCTGCTCCATCAGCGTGTCGGCGTGGGTGGGGCCGCGGGTGAACATCACCGTGTCCATGATGGCAATGCCGATGGCGCCGCCGATGTTGCGCACCACGTTGAAAAGCCCCGAGGCATCACTCACGACCGCGATGGGTTGCAGGGCCAGCGCCATGCGGATGGGCGGCAGGATGCACAGCGCCACGGCAGCGCCCCTCGTGATCTGCGCCCAGAACACCTCCGCCTCGCCAGAGGCCACCGAGAGATTGGCATTGAGGGCAAGGCCGCCCGCGAAGATGACAAAGCCAACGGCTGTCAGCACCCGCGCGTCGAAGCGCCGGTCCAGCCACACGCTCACCGGTGCGGCGATGATCTGGGTGAAACCCATGACGATGGTGATCAGCCCGATCTGCAACGGCGTCATCCCCTGTACGAAGGCAAAGAAGACGGGAAGGATATAGACTGACGAAAAGAGGATGAAGCCGAGCAGGAAACTGAGCGCGCAACCGAAGGCCAGCGCCCGGTCCTGCAGGAGATGGAACATGATGGCTGGCTCCGCCCGCCGCACCGAGACGGCGAGTGAGAGAAGCGAGAGCGCAAACAGCGCCAGCACCACCGGCGAAAGCCAGCCGCGCGACGGCGCTTCCTTCAGCCCGATGATGAGGAACCCCAGCGCCACGCCAAATGCCACAAGTGAGAGCCAGTCCAGGCTGCGCAGCAGGCGGCCATGCAGGGGGCCATTGGGCAGCGCTATAAAGCCTGTGGCAACGGCCACGATCCCCGGCAGCACGTTGATGAGGAACAGCCAGTGCCACGAAAAATGTTCCGTGAGCCAGCCTCCCGTGACCGGCCCCATGGTGGGCGCGAGCACCGCGAGGAAGCCGCCCGCCGTTGTCGCCAGTGTCTGTTCCAGTCCGCGCGGGAAGAGCAGGAAGATGGCCGAGAAGACCAGCGGAATGAGCACGCCACCGGCAAAGCCCTGCACCACGCGCCAGGCCATGAGATCCCAGAAGCCGACGCTGAGCGCGCAGCCGATGGAGGCGAAGGTGAACAGGCCGAGTGCGCCGACGAACAGCCGCCGCATGCCAAACACCCGCATGAGCAGCCCGATGATCGGGATGGCGATGACTTCGGCAATCAGATAGGATGTCTGCACCCAGCTCATCCGGTCGGCGCCGATTCCGAGTGCCTCCTCGATGGTCTTGAGGGAGGTGACAACCACCTGGATGTCGAGGATCGCCATGAACATGCCCACGCACAAGGCGATGTATCCGGCCCAGCGGCCAAGGCGCGGCAGATGATGGTGCGTGCTGATCACGGCAGATTCGGAAGTCATGCAAGGCAGTTTGGCCGCTTGGCCGTGATTGTGCCAGCACTGCTGGCGGGTGTGGAAAAGGCCTGGGCCGTGAACTGGGAGGGACACGACTCGTGGTTCTACGACACCGCTCCCTTCCGGGATTTCTATGACCATGTGCCGTCACCCAAGGTGAAGCCGCTGCCCGCCTGCGCCGCCCGCCGCGCCCTCCATGAAAAGAACCGCTACGAGCAGACCGCCATTCCCGGCGTGAACTGCACCGAGGCGCAGGCGCCAAAGACCGGGAGTTGACCTGAACCGTGGCGCTGTTCGGATTGCATCTCCACTCTGCCCCGGGAGACATCACGGTGGGCACGCTGATGCTGTGGCTGCAGCTGATGGGCGGAACCGCGGCGCGCTACGACACCAGCTGGAGCGACTATCAGGCACCGCCGCAGCCGAACTCCTTCAGCCTGCGGGCGGCGTCGCTGCCGGATGGCCGCTTCCGTGACTACCTGCGCCGCAGGGGCTATGGCTCGGCCGGACAGAACCTGCGTCCGCCATTGGATGCGTTGCGTGAGGCGCGCCGCCTCGGCATCCGCCCAGTTTTCAACTTCGGCATCATCCGCGACTGGGCCATGCCGCCACGCACGGATTTTCCCGCCGATGCGGCAGGCGAACGGCAGTGGCTGCATTCCCTGTCCGACCCCGCCCTGCCGGGCGAGTTCCTGCACGACTTCATCATCCACGCCGCCCGCCAGCGCGAAGGCTTTGCGGCCATCGAGAATCTCGCGGGCTGGCAGATGTTCAACGAGGTGAATGGCGTCTACGGCGAGCGCGCGGAGCAATTGCCGCGCGACACCTATTTCACCATCGGCGAGAAGACTCTCAGCCTCGTGCACAAGGCCTATGAAGCCGTGGGCTGGAAGAAGAAGAGCAGGCAGCCGCCGCCACCCGTGATCCTTCCGTCCCTCGGCGGGGCACACAATCCGTTGTTCTTCGATGCCCTCATGGATTACGCCGTGAAGGACGGGACCGTGGCGCAGGCCAACGGCGCGCTGGCGATCGAAGCCATCGCCATCCACCCCTACGGCCAGCGCATCGAACCCTGGCTCGATCCCGTGAGCGATGAGGAACTGGGTGACGCCACCAAAACCAACATGAGCTATCACCGCATCCTCAGGCCCACCGACGACCGCCTCACCTGGCAGGCGTTGGTGGCGCGTGATGCAACCGACAGCAAGGCGCTGGGCCTGTGGCTCTATTCTGATGAGGCCAATCCGGCGGATGCCTATTTCGACCGCAACAGCGAGCAGGGCACCGAGCAGACCATGGCGCAACTGGCGCAGGGTGGCTATGGCGCGGTGCGCGTGCATTTCACCGAATGGGGCCAGACCACCTGGGGCGGCACCTTGGGTGCGGGACTGGAAACGCAGTGGAGCACGGCCTTTCCCGATCCCTACAAATACGGCCACATCGACAGCGGCAAGCTCCTGCCCAAAGCCATCGCCGAAAACCTCCAGGCCGAAACCATCCTGCAAACCGTGGGCCTGACGGAGAGCTGGGACTTCGTGGATACAGCTTCCGTCTACGAGGTCTTTGATCAGAAGTTGGGCGAGTATGAAGGCGAATTTGGCCTTGCGCGTGGTCTCACGCCTGATGGACAGCCCGACTGGAAACCCGCAGGCCGCGCCTATCGCGCATGGCTGATGGGCGCGGAGTTTCACCTCAGGGATATTGTCGGCGCCGAAGGCGGCCACGGCGTTGACCTCCACATCGCGGCGAAAGGCAATGGCGGCACGTTCAGCAACAGCAAGCGCGATCCATCCGCCCATGAACTCGTGCTCCTGCGCGAAGGTAACGACACGTTTGATGCGGGCGGGGGTGACGACGTTGTTTTCGGTGGCGCCGATGATGACACGCTGGAAGGCGGCGACGGCTACGACCGGCTCTATGGCGGCGCGGGCAATGATGTGCTGTCCGGCGGCGATGGCGCGGACAAGATCAAGGGCGATTCCGGCGACGACACGTTGACGGGCGGGCAGGGGGCAGACCATTTCGTGTTCGCCGCCTATGCCGTCAGTGGCAGCGGCTTTGCCGGACATGACACCATCACGGATTTCAATCCGGCCGAAGCCAAGCGGCGCCTCACCGGCGGTTACCGCGGCGCCGATCTGCTGGATGACGAACGCCACGGGAAACTCACGGTCGATACTCCTGACGGTGTGCGCCTCACCTATGCCGACAACGGCGCAACCGTGACGTTGAAGGGCATCGCCAAAGGACAACTGACAGCCACCAATTTTCATGTCCTGCAAAGCGACAGGACCGTGGCTACCGGCGTGCAGGCTGCACGGCTGCTGACGGGCACGCCCGAAGACGATGCAATGAAAGGTTCGAACGGGGCAGATCTCCTTGACGGTGGGCGCGGTGCAGACCGGCTGGAGGGTGGCACAGGCGATGACACCTATGTTGTCGACACGCCATTCGACGCCGTGATCGAAGCAAGTGATGGCGGCCATGACAGGATGGTTGCGCGCGTGTCCATTACGGGTCTGGCGGACAACATTGAAGACCTTCTGCTTGACAGCTGGAAGCCGCTGGATGCCATAGGAAACGCGCTTGCCAACGAGATCGCAGGCAATGCCAACCGCAACTCCCTGCGCGGTGAAGGCGGTGATGACGGTCTCAATGGTGGCCCGGGCCGCGATGTCCTTGACGGTGGTGTCGGCAATGACACGCTCACAGGCGGCAGCGGCAATGACGAATTCGTCATCAGCGCTGGGCAGGGCGATGACGTGATCACGGACGTGATGCGGGGTGATGTGCTAGTGTTCGGCGCGGCTGACGGCTTCGCCACGGTCGGGGACGTGCTGGCGGCGGCACGCCAGAGTGGCGCGGATGTGCGGGTGACCCTTCCTGCTGGTGGCAGCGTGACGATCAAGGGCCTCGTGCTGGCGTCCCTCACCGAAGAGATGATCCGGTTGCGATGATCCATGCTGCTTGCACCGCCTGCCATGATTTGCTTTGAGCCCAGCCATGACCCGGCAAGACGAACAGATCCTCTTTGACCTGCGCTGGCAGCGGAGCGAGCGCGACCTCGTCTCGTCGCTCGGCAGGCTTTATGGCGCCACACCGGATCTGTTGCCGCGCCTGAAATCCTTGCTGGCGAAGCGCTGGCAGGAACGGTCGGCCCCCCTGAAGGCGCTTGACCTTGCCCGCGATATCGATCCCGACTGGTTTCTCTCGGAACGGAACGTGGGTTACGTCTTCTATGTCGACCGCTTCGCGCAAGACCTCAAAGGTGTTCTGAAACACCTTGATTATCTTGAAGAAATGGGCGCGACCTATGTGCATTTCATGCCCTGCCTGAAGCCCCGCCCGGCCCCCAATGACGGGGGTTATTCGGTCATGGACTATCGCGCCATCGATCCGCGCCTTGGCACCATGAAGGACTTTGAGACTGTTGCCACCGCCATGCGCCAGCGCGGCATGAGCATCTGCATTGACCTCGTGCTGAACCATACCGCCAAGGAACATGAATGGGCCGAGAAGGCCAAGGCGGGCGAGGCGAAATATCAGGCCTACTACTGGATGTTCGGAACGGATGCCGAGCCCAAAGCCTATGAAAAGACTCTGGTCGAAATTTTCCCCGCCGATGCGCCTGGCAATTTCACCTGGTATCCGGACATCGGCAAATGGGTCTGGACCACGTTCAACGAACACCAGTGGGACCTGAACTGGTCCAACCCGGAGGTTTTCCTCGAGATCGTTGACGTGATGCTCAATCTCGCCAACCGTGGCGTGGATGTTCTGCGCCTTGATGCCGTGGCCTTCATGTGGAAGCGGCTCGGCACCAACTGCCAGAACCAGCCAGAGGTGCACGACATCCTGCAGGCCCTGCGCGCCGCGACGCGGATTGCCGCGCCCGCGCTGATCCACAAGGCGGAAGCCATCGTGGCACCGCGCGATCTTGTGCCGTATCTGGGGCAGGGGCGGCACGCCGGACGCGAGGCCAATCTCGCCTATCACAACAATCTCATGGTGCAGTACTGGTCGTCGCTGGCCAGCCGCAACACCGCCCTCATGACCCATGTGCTGGGAACCCATTTCCCGGAGAGCTTCCGCCACGCCTGCTGGGCCACCTACATCCGCTGCCATGATGACATCGGCTGGGCCATCACCGAAGAGGATGGTTCGGCCATCGTCGGCGTCTCCGGCCCGGGACACCGGAACTTCCTGGCGGACTTTTATGCAGGCAAGTTCCCCGGGGCATTTGCGCGCGGCGCCATCTTCCAGGAGAACGCCGCCACCGGTGACCGCCGCAACAGCGGCTCATTTGCCAGCCTTGCGGGGCTCGAGGCAGCGCACGAGAGCGGTGATCCGGCACAGGCCGAGATGGCCATGCAGCGCATGCTCATGGGCTTCGCGCTGATCTGTTCCTTCGGCGGATTGCCGCTGCTCTACATGGGAGACGAAATCGGCCTGCTGAATGACCATCGCTTTGGCGATGTGAAGGAACACGCCCACGACAACCGCTGGCTCCATCGCCCGGTCATGGACTGGAACGCCGTGGCCGCCGCGCGTGCCGGACAGGGACCGGAAGGCAGGTTGTTCGAAGGTGTGAAGCACATCATCAGGCGTCGCAAGGCCGTGCCGCACCTCGCCGCAGACGCGCCGACACGCATTGTCGACATCGGCAATGTTTCCGTCTTTGCTTTCCTGCGTCTCTCGGACGAAGGCCCGTTGCTGGGACTCTTCAGCTTCACTGAGAACTGGACAACAGTCTCCGGCGAAGAATTGCGCAAACTTGGCATCAGCGCGTTCAGGGATTTGCTGGGTGAAGGCGAGGTCACGCTCCACGCCGATGGTCTTGCTGTTGCGCCCTACGGACGCATCTGGCTGATTTAGGTTACAGCCAGTAGCGGTAGGCGTAGACGCAGGTCATCAGCATGCCCATGGCGATGACGAAGCGGCGGATCCACGTCACCGGCACGACGGACAAAAGCTTGCCCCCGGTGAAGCCACCAATGATGGCTCCCAGCAACATGATGATGGTCTGCGGCCAGGCGATCACGCCCTGCGCCACGAAGATGACAATCGCCGCCCAGTTGGCTGCGGCGCCCAGCAGGTTCTTCACGGCATTGGCGGTGCGGACCGCCCAGGGGCTTGTCATGCTGAAGACGGCCATCAGCATCACCCCCATGCCCGCGCCAAAATAGCCGCCATAGATGGCGGTGGGCACCAGCGTGAGCTGCCGCGCCAGCGGCGTGTCGTGATGGCTGGAATCAGCAGGGCGCAAAAGGCTCTGGATCTGCTTCGAGAAGGCAAAGATCAGCGTCGCCAGGCCGATCAGCAGCGGCACCAGTGCTGTGAACACCTTGTCAGGCGTCCATAGCAGCAGGATGGCGCCAACGCCGCCACCCGCCACCGCGATGAGAACATGCAGCCAAAGCGCTCCGTCAAATGTCGGAAGCTGGCGGCGTTCCGACAGCACCCCACTCAAATGGCCGGGCGTGAGCGCCACCGAACTGGAGGCATTGGCGGCAATGGGCGAGAGGCCCGCCGCCATGAAGGCGGGGAATGTGAACAGGGTGGCACCACCCGCCACGGCATTGATGGCCCCGCCCAGAATTCCGGCCGCGAAAAGCAGCAAGGCAATGTCCCAAGTCATATGAACGCCGTCTTTGATTTGTTTAATGATTTCGTGTCATGTAACCGCTGATCATGGACCATATCCAGCCCTACCTCGACTATTTTTCGGCCAATCCCGGCTGGGCCATTGTCATCATCTTCCTGATCGCATTTGGCGAAGCCCTGCTGATCATCGGCCTGTTTGTGCCATCCACGGTGGTGCTTGTCGGTGCCGGCACGCTGGTGGGCACGGGCCACCTCGATTTCTGGCAGGTTTTTCTCGCCACGGCGATTGGAGCGATTCTCGGAGACCAGGTTTCCTATTGGGCTGGCCGCATGTTTGGCGACAGGCTGAAGGGCTATTGGCCGCTGAACCGCTATCCAGCACTTGTGGCCAAGGGCGAGGATTTCGTCCGCAGCCATGGCGGAAAGTCCATTGCCGTTGGCCGCTTCGTGCCGGGTGTGAAAGCCGTGGTGCCGGGCATCGTCGGCATGCTGGGCATGAGCCAGCCCTTTTTCATTTTCGTGAACTTCACCAGCGGCGTCTTCTGGGCCGCGGCCCATGTCTTCCCCGGCATCCTGATCGGGCAGGGGCTGGCGCTGGCAGGCGAGTTCAGCGGACGTCTCACCATCCTGCTGGTCATCCTGCTGGTTGTTCTCGGCGTGCTTGGCTGGGTGATCCGGCTGTTGTCCGCCGGCCTGTTCACGCCCTGGATCAGGCGCGCGCTGGCAGGCCTGTCCGGACTCGCAAAGGCGCAGAATTCGCGTCCGTTCTATCGCCTCGGCCGCAAGCTCTCGCCAGACCACCCCAAGGCTGCCCGCATCGTGGCCATGGCGTTGTTGATGGTCGTGGCAAGTGCCAGTGCCCTCTACCTGATCATTCGCGTCGGCACGCTGGATGCCGCCTCAAACCTCGACCAGTCGGTCCACGGCCTCCTCGCGGAACTGCGCAATGCCCCAGCTGACGTGCTGATGACGCGCATTTCCATGTCGGGTGAAACGCCGGTGCTGCTTGCGCTCTGCGCCGCCATGGCGGTGTGGCTGCTTGCCCACCGTGCGTGGCGGACCGCCTTGGCAATTGGCCTTGCCGTGATCGCCGAACAGTTGATTGTCAACCTCATGAAGCTCGGCTTCGGGCGCGCGAGGCCCGTTGAACTGCCTCCGCAGGCCTTTGAGTCGCCCTACAGCTTCCCGAGCGGGCATGCGGCCATGGCCATGCTGGCCTTTGGCCTGCTGGCCGTGGTGGCGGGCCATGCCATGGGGCGATGGAGCAAGGCGCTGGTCTATTCCCTCGCGGGCATGATTGTCTTCCTGATCGCCTTTTCACGGCTTTATCTCGGGGTGCACTGGCTGGGCGACGTGCTGGCAGGTGTCGCCATTTCCGCTGTCATTGCAACGCTCTTCGGTGTGGCCCTGGAAGCCTGGCCCGCCCGCCGGATCCGGCCCCTTGGCTTGATCGGCATGTCGCTGGTGGCATGGCTGGCGGCAGTGACCATCAACATCGAGATGAACGGTGACATCAGGGAAACCGCCTACGCCCGGCCGGTGGCCACCCAGACCTACGATGTGTCGTCATGGAGCAAGTCAGCCTGGCAGACCATCCCGGCCCGCCGGGTTGATCTTTCGGGCAAGTCCGGAGACCCGTTCGTGGCGCAGTGGATTGGCCCCCTCGAAGCGCTCGAGAAGACATTGACGGAGCAGGGCTTTGCCGTGCAGCCCCCGTGGAGCTGGAGTGCGGCGCTGGCCTACTCCGATCCTCACGCACCGTTCGATTCGGTTCCGCCGCGCCCCCTGCTGCATGAGGGCTTGCGGGCCAAGCTGACCGCCGTTCGCAAGCGGCCGGGGCCGGTGGAGCAGCGACTGATCGTGCGCGTGTTCAAGACAGGAAATGCCGTGGGCGCGGGTTCCACCGCCCAACCGGTCTGGGTTGTCAGCGTGTTGCAGGAGGAGAACGCGCCACGCTTCAAGCTCTTCACGCTTCCCCGTTCGGAGCCTGCCGCCGCTGATGACACCGCCACGCTGCTGGCCGGGCTGCCGGGGAGCGTACTTGTGCCTGCCGGCAATGGTGCCGGACCGGTCATTCTCGCTGCCCCCTGAGACAATCCGCGCCTGCAAAAGTGCCCAAATTCCAACTGGATTTTGGCCGAACCTTCCGCCATATTCCGCCGCGATTTCGAGACCTCCTGGAAAGCCCCCCTCATGCGATTCCTGAAACAGTTTATCACCTGGTGGAACGGTGCCACCTGGAACACGCTTTTCTACACATGGCGCAAGGGCGAGCATGTCGGCACCGACGCCATGGGCAACCGCTATTACCGCGCCAAGTCGGCCATTCCTGATTCCATCCCGGAACGCCGCTGGGTGATCTACGCCAATTATTCCGAAGCCTCGCAGGTGCCGCCCGGCTGGCATGGCTGGATTCATCACCGCGTCGATACACCGCCACGCGAAGGTGACTACACGCCGCGCGAATGGGAAAAGCCGCACCACGAGAATCTCACGGGCACGGTCAACGCCTATCATCCGCCCGGCTCCATTGCCGTCGGCGGGAAGCCGCGGGCGCGGACGCCTGACTATCAGGCCTGGCGCCCGGAATAAGAGCAGGTGTCAGCGTCCTCGACCACACTTGAGACAGCTGTCGGCGCCGCGGTCGTGGCGCTGGCCGTGGGCTTCTTCGCATATGCCTACAAGACCGCTGGAGTGGGTGGCACCAGTGCGGCGGGCGGCTACGTGCTGGTCGCGGAGTTCGACAATGCCGAAGGCATCAATGTCGGCACGGATGTGCGCCTCGCCGGCATCAAGATCGGCAGCGTGACCGCGCAGACGCTCAATACAGAAAGCTACCAGGCCCGCATCGAAATGACCGTGGACAAGAGCGTGTCCCTGGCAGATGACAGCGCCGCAAAGATCACTAGCGAAGGCCTGCTTGGCGGCAAGTTCATCGCACTTGAACCGGGCGGCTCCGATGCCAAGCTCGAACCCGGTGGCCAGTTCTCCTACACGCAGGGTTCAGTCGATCTCTGGGCCTTGATCGGGCAGGCGATGTCAGGCTCGGGCAACAAGGGTGCCACGCCGCCCTCCGAACCGGCACCCACGCCAGATGTGGCTCCCGAGGCCGTACCGCCAGCCACACCTCCAGCCGCACCGGCGGAGCAGCCCTGACCATGGCCGCCTTTCGCGCCCTTGCGGCGGTGCTTGTGGCGTCCGCATGTGCCGACCCAGCATTTGCTGATCGCATCAGCAACCCGATCGCACTCTTCAACGGCCTCGACAAGATCACCGGCGTAACCACCAGTTTTGAAGTGAAGATCAACGAAGAACACGCCTTTGGCGGACTCTTCGTCAAGCCGTTCGTTTGCTACACGAGGCCCGTGACTGAAGAGCCGAAGACCACGAGCTTCGTTCAGGTCGAAGCCGTTGAGCCGTCCGGTTCGCGCAAGCGCGTCTTTTCAGGTTGGATGTTCGCCGAAAGCCCTGGCCTGAGTGCCGTGGAGCATCCGACCTTCGACGTCTGGCTAACCGGCTGCCGCGATCCCAATGCGCCGCCGCCACCCGTGGAAGAGCCGCCGAAGCCGCCGGAAGAAGACCAGAACAGTGAAGACGACGGCGCAGCCCCGGCAGATTGATCTGGCAGATTGATCTGGCAGCCAGATCAGGCGGATCAACGCGGCGTGGCCCAGTCCAGCACCCGGGCGGGATCATCATCACCGGAGAAGCGCGTGAAATCGGCCTCTTTGGCCGTCGCCGCATTGAGCATCAACAGGTAGTCAGGCTTCTTGACCGTGATTGCCCCCAGCGTGGCGAGATGCGGATTCATGAACTGGGCATCCAGCAGGACAAAGCCCCCCACATTGAGACGCGCCACCAGATGCACCAGCGCCACCTTGCTGGCATCCGTCGCGCGGCTGAACATGCTTTCGCCGAAAAACGCAGCACCTATGCGCACGCCGTAGAGTCCGCCCACGAGCTTTCCGTCCTGCCAGCATTCGACGGAATGACAGTGCCCCATGCGGTGCAATTCGCCATAAAGCTTGAGAATGCGCTGGTTGATCCAGGTTTCCTTGCGGTCCGCCGTCCTGGCGGCACACTGGCGCATGACATCCCCGAACGCTGTGTCAATGCGGACCTCGAAACGGCGCTGGCGCACCGCCTTGGCCAGCGAACGCGAGATCACCAGACCGTTCAGGGGAATGATGCCGCGTTCCTCCGGTTCCACCCAGTAGAGAGCCGGATCGTCAGCACTCTCGGCCATGGGAAACACGCCTGCGGCATAGGCCTTCAGCACGATGGCAGGGGTGATCGGACTCATGCTGCGGTTCCGCAGGCGAGGCTGGGCGGGATCAAGGCGCGGTGCGCGCCAGGAACTTCTCCAGCCAGTGAATGTCGTAGTTGCCGTCAATGATGTCACGTTCGGCAAGCAGGCGCTGGAACAGCGGGATGGTGGTTTCCACCCCCTCCACGACAAACTCGGACAGCGCGCGCTTGAGGCGCATCATGCATTCGGTGCGAGTCTTGCCGAAGACAATGAGCTTGCCGATCAGGCTGTCATAGTAGGGCGGGATCCGGTAGCCGGAATAGAGCGCGCTGTCGATGCGGACGCCAAGCCCGCCTGGAAAATGCACGGCATCGACCCGGCCCGGCGAGGGCGTGAAGGTCTGGGCGTTTTCGGCATTGATGCGGCACTCGATGGCGTGGCCCGCAAACTGGATGTCTGCCTGCGTCATCGCGAGAGGCGCGCCCGAAGCCACGCGAATCTGCTCCTGCACAAGGTCGAGCCCCGTGATCATCTCTGTCACCGGGTGTTCCACCTGCAGGCGCGTGTTCATCTCGATGAAGTAGAATTCGCCGTTCTCGTAAAGAAACTCGATCGTGCCGACACCTTCGTAACCAAGGTCCGACATGGCGCGCGCCACGCGACCGCCGATATCGTCGCGCTGCTGCGCATTGAGGGCAGGGGAGTGTGCTTCTTCCCAGACCTTCTGGTGGCGGCGTTGCAGCGAACAGTCGCGCTCGCCCAGATGCACGGCGTTGCCCTTGCCGTCACCCAGCACCTGGATTTCAATGTGGCGCGGCTTTTCGAGATACTTCTCGATGTAGACTTCGCCATTGCCGAAGGCCGCTTTGGCTTCGGTCTGGGCCGTGGAGACGGCGACTTCGAGATCGGACTCGTTGCGCGCCACCTTCATGCCGCGTCCACCGCCGCCGGCAGTGGCCTTGATGATCACGGGATAGCCGATGTCGCGGGCGACCTTGCGAGCATCTTCGACGGTTGCCACGCCACCTTCCGAACCTGGCACTACCGGAATGCCCAGCGCCTTGGCGGTGCGCTTGGCCTCGATCTTGTCGCCCATGGTGCGGATGTTCTCGGCCGAAGGTCCGATGAACTTGATGTCGTGTTCGGTGAGGATTTCCGCGAACTTGGCGTTCTCCGAAAGAAAGCCGTAGCCGGGATGCACCGCTTCAGCGCCGGTGATTTCGCAGGCCGACACGATGGCCGGGATGTTCAGGTAGCTGTCCTTCGCTGCGGGGGGCCCGATGCAGACGCTTTCATCCGCGAGCTTGACATGCATGGCATCGGCATCGGCGGTGGAATGAACCGCCACCGTGTGAATGCCCAACTCGCGGCAGGCGCGCAACACACGCAGCGCGATTTCGCCCCGGTTGGCGATGAGGATCTTGTCGAACATGTCTTACTCGATCACCATCAGGGCTTCGCCAAATTCCACGGGCTGGCCGTTTTCGACAAGGATGCTTGTGACTGTTCCCGACTTCGGAGCCGGGATCTGGTTCATGGTCTTCATCGCTTCGATGATGAGGACTGTCTGGCCCTGCTTGACCTGCGCGCCGACCGTCACGAATGGAGGCGAACCGGGCGCGGCAGCAAGATAGGCCGTGCCAACCATGGGCGACTTCACCGCTCCCGGTGCATCAGCGGCGGGCGCGGCGGCAGCCATTGCCGGCGCAGCAGTGGCGGGAGCAGACGCATGCACAGGCGTGGACACGGGATGCGGCACGGCGTGCGCCACCGTGGTGATGCCTTTTGAAACACGCACGCGAACACCCTTCTGCTCCAGTTCAATCTCGCTGAGGCCGGTCATGTTGAGGATGTCGGCAAGGCTGGAAACCAGCTTCAGTTCGGGAGATTGCGGAGCGGGCGATGCGCTTTTCTTGGTCGGCTTCTTGGCGGGCATGTTGGGCTCTTCGTTCAGGTTGTGCCGGAGGCGCTGATGCCCCCATGGATCATCTCAGGAATGGCGGAATCCGGCCACTTTGTAAACCGTGGCGGCTCCCTGCGGTGGAAAAGGCAAATGCCGCCGTTCAGCAGTACTTGCAGCCGCCATTGGCCCTGACGTTGGCAATGGCCTGAATCAGCTGGTCCTTGGCCACGTAGCCCGGAAACACCTTGTCATCGACGATGAAGGCCGGCGTGCCGTTGATCTGCATGGAAACGGCCAGCGCCTGCGTTGCCGCCAGGGTTTTCGCGATGCCCGCGTCTTCCATGTCCTTTTCCAGTTTGGCCATGTCAAGACCGGCGGCTTCGGCAAGCTGGCGCGTCACCTCTTCCGTCACCGGACCATCATGCGAAAAGAGGGCCTGGTGCAGGTCCCAGTACTTGCCCTGCTTCACGGAGGCGAGTGCGGCACGCGCGGCAAATTCCGAACCGGCGCCGAAAATCGGGAACTCCTTGAACACCACCTTCACGTTCTTGTCGGCTTCGACCAGACTGGCGACCTCGGCCATGCCCTTTTTGCACCAGCTGCAATTGTAATCCATGAACTCGATGACGGTGACATCCCCCTTGGGATTGCCGGCGACCGGGTCTTCAGCCGTCTTGAAGATCAGGGAGGCATTCTGCTTCAGGGAAGCGCTGCGCGCCTGTTCCTCCGCGGCGCGTTCCTTGGCCTCCAGGTTGGTGCTCATCTCCCGGAGGATTTCCGGATTGGCCAGAAGGTACTCGCGCACGATCTGTTCCACTTCCTTCTTCTGCTGGTCATCAAGCGAAGCGGCCCGTGCGGGCAGGGCCGCCAGCAGGGCGGCGGCGGAGACAGCGATGAGAAGGGAAGTGGTTTTGCGCATGTTGTTCCTCGTGAATGGCGGGGTTTTGGCCGATTTGGGGGCCGCGTTCAAACGACTTTTCCGTGAAGGCATTAACCCTTCTTGCCGCTGGCGAAGGTGACGAGATCATTGGCCCGCAACCATTCCGGGGTGCCGCGCTTGAAGCGCTCCTGCGCCAGCTTGGCTTTCTTCAGCGCCAGGTCGACGTCACCCGTTGACCAGGCAAACTCGGCCGCAGCGAGGTCGGCCCGCGCCGCGTCACCCTTGAGGGCATAGGCCCGGGCCAGGTCCTTGTGGATGACGGGCATGTCCGGCTCGGACTTGCGGGCGAGCCTCAGCAGCTTCAGGGCCTCATCGGCGATTGCGGCATTGTCGGTCGAAAGCAGAAGTGCCGCGTGAAGATGGGTCAGCAGGCCGTTGTTGGGCAGCAGCTCACGCGCCTTGCGGATCGCGGGCAGACCCTTGGTTGCCTGGCCATTCTCCATGAGGGCCTGTGCCTTCAGTTCCCAGAAATAGGGGTTCTCGGGTAGTTCTGCTGTCAGGCTTTCGATCAGTGGCAGGGCGTTCCTTATGTCACCCCGGCGGAACATGGCGATGGAGCGGGCATAGCGCCCCGCCAGTGATTTGTCCGTGGACGGATATTTTTGGAAGACCCGCTGCGGCGTATCCAGGAAGCCGGAGAGCTTCGCCTTGGCCAGCTTGAGGCGCAGGATCATGCCGGGATCATCAGCCTTGCCATAGTAGGGGGAAAGCTTGGCTTCCTGTTCCAGCGTGCGGATGCGGTCGAACGGCATGGGGTGCGAGAAAAGATAGGGGTCGGCCCGGTCCAGCGAGGCAAGGCTGTTGTTTGCCAGTTGCTGGAACAGCGTGAGCATTCCCTCTGGGCTCTGCCGCGTCGCCTGCAGATACTTCAGCGCCGCCTGGTCGGCGGACGCCTCCATGGAGCGCTGGTATGCGAGCAGGTTGCGTTGCGCGATGCCCTGGCTCCCGGCCATGATGCCGCTGCCGGCCTTGGTCGCGCCATCCACACCGGCGGCAGCACCACCGACAATCGCGGCAGCGCCGATCAGCATGCCGATGATCCGTTCCGTGCTGGCCTGATCCAGCTCGCTGTTGAGCCGGGCCAGGTGCCCGCCAGCAATGTGGCCGGACTCATGCGCCATGACGCCGATCACTTCGTTCGGGGTCTTGGCCTTGGTGATGAGTCCGGTGTGAATGAAGATGCGCTGTCCGCCGGCGACGAAGGCGTTGATCTGGTCGTCCGCGATCACATAGACTTTGACGGCTGCCGCGTTGATGCCCGCTGCCTTGAAGATGGGCCGCGTCATGTTGCGCAACAGCCCTTCGATCTCCGCATCCCGGATGAGTGCAGGCCCGCTCTTGCCCGGCTTGCGCTGGGCCATGGCCGGGGCGGGGAGGACAAGGCTGACAACTGCAAGAAGCGCGGCGGCGCGCTGGAACCATGACATCGGCTGAGACTCCGGGAAGGGCTGCCTTTCGCTGGCAAATGGGGCGGGTTTGAGGCCCGCCCCGAATGTCACGTAGGTCATCCGCGACGCTTACTCCGGCGTCCGCTTGCTCCACCAGCCCGCTTTGCGGGGGGCGGCCTCAGTCTGTACGGTGGGTTGTGGCGGCTGCCACTTGCGCGGTTCCGGATCGGGGATGTGATCCGGAATCTCGATCTTGGCTGCGGGTGGCGGAGCCACCAGTTCCGGCCCAGACGACTCGCGGCGCGGACGGTCGTCGCGGTTCCGGCGTCCATCCCTGTCACGGCGGTCGCGGCGCTCGCCCCGATCACCCCGATCACCTTCTCCACGTTCGCGCTCTTCACGTTCGCGCGGCTCGGCACTGGCGGCATTGTCGTCGCCTGCGGGGGTCTCGTCACCGGCATTGCGTTCGCCCCGCGGACGGTCTCCGCGGTCACGGCCACCCCGGTCACGGTCCCTGCCGCGGCCCCGGCCAAAGCGGCCACGGCGGCCCGTGCGTCCGCCCCGATCCTCGCGTTCGCCCGATGAGGCTTCGCCAGCTTCCACGCCGGCGTCTTCGCCAGACCCGGCCTCTTCGCTTTCCTGCACGGGCCTTGCTTCGTCATCAGCAGCAGCGTTCTCGCTGTCGCCTGCGGCGTCTGGAGCGTCGTCCGCTTCCTCATCGTCGCCGGAACGCTGTTCGCCTGTTTCACCGTCCTGCCCGGTGCCGGAACGGTCCTCGCCCTGGCCGGAGAATTCGCGGTCGCCACGGCGGCCACCACGGCGGCCACGGCGGCGTCGGCGGCGGCCATCACGCGGACGGTCATCACCACCGCGCTCGGCATCACCTTCACCCGCAGCATCACTGTCCTGGGCGGATGCATCCGCTTCGGCGGCTTCGTCTGCGGCTTCCACTTCCTCCGTCACGGGCTCTTCCTCATAGGCCGAGTCCATGCGAACGGGGGCCGCAACCGGAAGGCGGCGCGGCGCGATATCGCGGTCGTGGGCCTTCTCGATGATGGCCTGCGCGCCCTTGAGTTCTTCTCCGCCGGGCACCACGAAAACGGTGATGCCATGGGCCTGCTCAAGAGCGAGAACGCTGTCGCGCTTTTCGTTGAGCAGATAGAAGGCCACATCGCGGGCGCAGCGCACGGTCAGGTTTTCCGGGCGCTTGAGCAGGTAGTCCTCGATCATGCGCAGCACACCGAGTCCACAGCTTGGCACGGAGCGCACGATGCCCTTGCCTTCGCAGTGCGGGCAGGGGCGGAAGGTGCCTTCCATGATGCCGGGGCGCAGGCGCTGGCGCGACATTTCGAGAAGGCCGAAGTGGCTGATGCGACCGACCTGAATGCGGGCGCGGTCATTCTTCAAGGCTTCCTTGAGGCGCCGTTCAACCGCGCGGTTGTTGCGGTTTTCCTCCATGTCAATGAAATCGATGACGATCAGGCCGGCAAGGTCGCGCAGGCGCAGTTGGCGGGCAATTTCTTCGGAGGCTTCAAGGTTGGTCTTGAGGGCCGTGTCCTCGATCGAGTGCTCGCGCGTCGCCTTGCCCGAGTTGATGTCGATCGCCACCAGCGCTTCCGCCTGGTTGATGACCAGATAGCCGCCGGACGGCAGTGTCACGGTCGGTGACAACAGGCCATCCAGATGGGTTTCCACGCCGAAGCGCGAGAACAGCGGACGTGTGTCGCGGTATTGCTTCACGTTCTTGGCGTGGGACGGCATGAGCATTTTCATGAAGTCCTTCGCCTCGCGGTAGGCTTCGTCGCCTTCCACGACCACCTCATCCACGTCCTTCGTGTAAAGGTCGCGGATGGAACGCTTGATCAGGCTGCCTTCCTCATAGACCAGGCTCGGCGCCTGCGACTGCAGGGTCAGGTCGCGCACGCTTTCCCACAGGCGGATGAGATAGTCGAAGTCGCGCTTGATCTCGGGGCGGGTGCGCTGGGCGCCCGCAGTCCGCACGATCAGGCCCATGCCTTGCGGCACCTCCACGTCGCGGGCCACTTCCTTCAGGCGGCGGCGGTCACCGGCGTCGGTGATCTTGCGCGAAATGCCGCCGCCACGGGCGGTGTTCGGCATCAGGACGCAGTAGCGGCCTGCGAGTGAAAGATAGGTGGTGAGCGCCGCACCCTTGTTGCCGCGCTCTTCCTTCACGACCTGCACCAGAAGAATCTGGCGGCGCTTGATCACTTCCTGGATCTTGTACTGGCGGCGGCGCGGCTGGCGGCGCGCACGGCGCTGCGGCACTTCCTCGAGAGCATCTTCCGCGCCGATGGATTCAACCTTCTGGCTTTCGGCATCCTCTTCGATGCTGACCAAATCGCCGCTCTCGGTGTTTCCCTCCGGAGCGGGTTCATGCTGTTCGCCTTCGGCAACAGGCTCAGCGGTGTCGACGATACCGGAGGTGATGCTCTCTTCAGGTTCGGCGTCAAGCGCGATGGGGGCGGGTGTCGGCTCAATGTCCTCCGCTGGTGCATCTTCGGACGCGGCTTCGCTTGCCGCATCGTCGTCGATGGCAATGTCGCCTTCGTCAGCGTTGTCATCCGCAGCTTCCGCTTCCGCGGCAAACTCTTCCGCATCACCCGCCACTGGCCCGGCATTCCCGCCGTTGCCATTGGAATGGCCGTTGTCGATGTCGTCATCGGCCTCGGCAGCGTCGTCTTCTTCCTGCTCTTTCAGCAGGGCAAGACGGTCGGCAACCGGAATCTGGTAATAGTCGGGATGGATTTCGGCAAAGGCGAGGAAGCCATGGCGGTTGCCGCCATATTCCACGAAGGCCGCCTGCAGCGACGGCTCGACGCGCGTCACCTTGGCGAGATAGATATTGCCTTTGAGAGGTTTGCGCGACGCGCTTTCAAAGTCGAATTCTTCAATGCGGTTTCCACGCGCCACCACAACCCGGGTTTCCTCGGGATGGCTGGCGTCGATGAGCATTTTGCTGCCCATGATCTGTATTCCTTGCTGCGGCAAGGGAGCGGCCTGCATCCAGGACTCTGTCCGGACGAGAGGAGGAATTGGCCACCGCGCACTTGCTCACGCGTAGGGGAGTGTTCATGCGCACGGAAGCCGGAGCCCTCAGGCTTGTCAGTTCGGCTGATGTGTGCGGGACGTTGAACATGACCCTCGTTGACGGTTGCCCCCGGCACGGCCGCGGGCGGTTTGAACTCTTTCGGCCCACTGGATGGTTCCGTCCATCCCCGTGGTGTGAGGGCCAACACGGGCCCTGCCAAACGCATTGGTCAGGCTGCTTGCCAAAGCAAACCGGACGCCTGTCCGTTGCGAAACTGTTGTCTGTTCAACCTGCGCGATCATAGACCTCGAGTCAGGCTGACAGGACGTCATCTTTCTAGGGGGCAAGCCGGGCAAGTGCAAGCAGCCTTTGAGGGATGCAGGCAACGGGGAGTTAACCAAGCCGCTCTAACGTCGGGTTCCGATCCTTGCCATTCTCCAATTTATCACGACAGTTCAATGCGTTATTTGCCAAATTTGCTCCTGTCCCTGAATCCGGTCGCAGCACCTGGCCGACTCTTGGCCGTGCAGCTCCGGATATGGGCTGTGCTGTCCATCCTGCTGGCGGGCCACGGGACGGCCCTTGCTGGCCAGATCGTGGCAACGGGTTTCGAGCTGTCCGGCGATGCCGAAACCACAAGCTTCACGGCCATCGTCTCTGATGATGTCGGATATACCGCGACGGTGCTTCCCGAGCCCTATCGGGTCATCATTGATCTGGCTGATGTGGTGTTCGACGTGCCACCTGGGGCTGGCCGCAAGCCGAAAGGCCTGGTCAAGTCCATCCGCTATGGCGTGATCGAGGACGGCAAGTCCCGCATCGTCATCGACACGCAAGGGCCGGTGCTCATCACCAAATCCACGCTCTCGCCCAAATCGGGGAAGAAGCCGGCCCGCATCAATATCCAGCTCCTTTCCATAACCGAGGACGTGTTCGACGCGGCCTTTGCCCTGGACCGGGCGAAGCCGAAGTCCGCGCCTGACACGACCGTTGCCAGTGCCCCTTCGGAAGAAGCAGTGAGTTCAGAGGACGGTGCGGCCGCCGCCAGCGCCGAGGCGCAGCCAGGCGATCCAGGCGATATTGTGGGGTCAGTCACCCCTGCCGAGGCCGTGGCGGCAAAGCCGGTGCCCGTGATCAAGCCCACGCTGAAGCCCACGCCCGACGCAGCAAAGCCCAAGGCCGTTGCCGCCAAGCCAGTGCGCGAAGACGGCAAGAAGGTCATCGTCATTGATCCGGGCCACGGCGGAATAGACCCGGGCGCCCTGTCACCTGCGAAGACGCTGGAAAAGGACGTGGTCCTGGCATTCGCAAAGGACCTGAAAGAACGCATGGATGGGGATGGCCGCCACCATGTGGTGCTGACCCGTGACGACGACCGCTTTGTCACGCTGAAGGACCGCGTTGCCTTTGCCCGCAAGCAGGGAGCCGATCTTTTCATCGCCGTTCACGCCGATACGCTACGCGGCCAGACCGTGACAGGCACCACCATCTACACGCTCTCGGAAAAAGCCTCCGACGCGGAATCCGAGGCCCTGGCCCAGCGGGAAAACCACGCCGATGCCATCGCCGGCATTGATCTCGCAGGCCAAAGCGAGGACGTCGCGGGCATCCTGATCGATCTTGCCCAGCGCGACTCGCGCAACCAGGCTTCAATGTTTTCGCGCGCCACCCTGCGGCGCTTCAAGGACGTGACGAAAATGACGGGCAAGCCGATCCGCTCGGCTGGCTTCACCGTGCTGAAGGCGCCTGATGTACCTTCCATCCTCATCGAACTGGGATTTCTCTCCAACCCGAAAGACGAGGAAAGGCTGAAATCCGCTGCCTGGCGAAAGAACCTCGCCAAGGCCCTCGCCAGCGCCATCGACAGCCACTTTGCCCCTGCGGTTGCGGGAAATCCCTGATCACCCCGCGCCACCCCGCTGCCATATTCGGAGCCTAGATAAAGGCCTCACTTTGAGGCTTTGGCGAGGGGCGAACTATGCTATCTGCAACGGCAGGTTTGATCCGGGTGGCGAATTAGATGTTGAGATTTCTGGGCTGGCTCTTTGCTGCGGGCTTCATGATTGTGATTGGTGCTGCCGCAGCAGCCCTCTACATCATCTGGGATGTGTCCAAGGACTTGCCGGACTACAAGCAGCTGGCAGCCTACGAGCCACCAGTGATGACGCGCATGCACGCCGCCGACGGCTCCCTGCTGGCGGAATATGCCGAGCAGCGCCGTCTTTTCGTGCCCATTGCCAACGTGCCGAAAAAGCTGATCGAGGCCTATCTCGCCGCCGAAGACAAAACCTTCTACACCCACTCCGGCCTCGACTATCGCGGCATCTTCGCAGCGGTCGTCCGCTATGCCCAGGTGAAGTTGACCGGCAAGGGACAGATCGTGGGGGCCTCCACCATCACACAGCAGGTGGCCAAGAACTTCCTGCTCTCCAACGAGCAGACCATTTCGCGCAAGCTCAAGGAGGCGCTGATCGTCCAGCGCATCGAGGCCTCTTTCAACAAGGACCAGATCCTCGAACTCTACCTGAATGAAATCTTCCTCGGTCTCAACTCCTACGGCATTGCCGCTGCCGCGCTGAATTACTTCGGCAAGTCGCTGGATGAACTGACGGTCGACGAGATGGCCTATCTCGCCGCCTTGCCCAAGGGCCCCAACAACTATCATCCCTTCCGCCATCCCAAGCGTGCCGTCGAGCGCCGCAACTGGGTGCTGCTGCAGATGTTCGAGAACGGCTACATCACCGAAGCCGAAATGAAGACGGGGCAGGCGAGGCCGTTGACCGTCAATCCGCGGCCCTTTGGCGCCCAGCTCTTCGCGGCTGAAGGATTTGCCGAGGAAGTCCGCCGTGACCTTACCCAGATGTATGGCAAGGAAGGCGTGAGCAAGGGCGGCTATTCGGTGCGCACCACCATTGATCCCAAGCTCCAGATCATGGCCCGGCAGGCCGTGGCCCGCGGCCTGATCGGATTTGACCGCAAGCGCGGCTGGCGCGGCGCCGTCAAGAAAGTTGAGATGCAGGGCGGAGACTGGGCCCAGTACCTTGCGGACTTCAGGGTGCCGCCAGATGTTGCGCCATGGCAGATCGCCATCGTTCTGGAGGCGTCGGACACGGAAGCTGTCATCGGCCTGCAACCGCCCCGAGGTGTCGATGGCAAACTGACGGATGCCCGTGAAACCGGAAAAATTCCGCTGCCCTTCGTGAAGTGGGCCCGCGCCTATGTCGATGGCAGCAAACTCGGCAAGGAAGTCAAGGCTGTGAGTCAGGTTCTGGCCACAGGTGACATCGTCTATGTTGCACCGGCCCGTGACAAGGGGCAATGGCATCTGGTGCAGACGCCTGACGTCGAGGCCTCCATGGTGGCGATGGACCCGCATACGGGCCGCGTGCTTGCCATGGTCGGCGGCTTCTCCTACAGCGGCAGCCAGTTTAACCGCGCCACGCAGGCCATGCGCCAGCCTGGTTCCTCCTTCAAGCCGATCGTCTATGCCGCCGCCCTCGACAACGGCTACACGCCTGCGTCGGTTGTGCTCGATGCGCCAGTGGAGTTCCGCATGTCGGATGGCAAGGTCTGGCGCCCGAAGAACTACACCGACAAATTCTATGGGCCTTCGACCCTGCGTCGTGGCATCGAACAGTCCCGCAACGCCATGACGGTTCGCCTTGCCGATGACCTCGGCATGACCAAGATCGCGGACCTTGCGCAGCGGCTGGGCATCTACGACCAGATGCCGCGTCATCTCGCCAATTCGCTCGGCTCTGCCGAAACGACACTGCTGCGCATGACCACGGCCTATTCGATTTTCGCCAACGGCGGCAAGAAGGTGGAGGCCACGTTGATTGACCGAATCCAGGACCGCCGGGGCCGTACCATCTGGCGCCATGACAAGCGAGACTGCACCGCCTGCCAGCAATCGGAATATGCGCCAGATCTTGCCGAGCCTGAGCTGCTCGACGTGCGCGAGCAGGTGATGAGCCCCTACACCGCCTACCAGATCACCTCGA
>ERZ1645187.1222-NODE-1222-length-23996-cov-11.258636_pt1 | contig 23996 bp, 21 predicted proteins | sample MGYA00575352_ERZ1645187 | MGnify/ENA primary metagenome ERZ1645187 (study PRJEB40837, sample SAMN11349314) | freshwater sediment metagenome | isolation source: river sediment | host: Sediment | place: India: Wazaribad , New Delhi | collected 2017-02-21 ...
GGCAGGTGCGCCGCTCCCCCGGCCCCGGCGATGATCACCTTGAGGCCCCGCTCCGCGGCCCCCCGTCCGTACTCGATCATCTCCGCGGGCATGCGGTGCGCGGACACCACCCCCACCTCGTGCTCGATGCCGAACTCCTCGAGCACCTCGGCAGCCGCACTCATCACCGGCCAGTCCGAGTCCGAGCCCATCACGATGCCCACGAGCGCACCCATCACGCCTCCTCCTTGTCCTCTCCGGCGGCCGCGCCGCCCGAACCCGCTCCGTCCCCGCGCAGGTGCGCAACCGCCGCGTGCGCAGCCGCCCGCGCCACCTCCAGGTCCTCCCCGAACACGGTGACGTGCCCGAGCTTCCGCCGCGGCCGCACGTCCTTGCCGTACAGGTGCACCTTCGCCCCTGGGAACTCCGCCATCATGCGCGGGTACGCCACCCGTGGGTCGGCCAGCTCGCTCCCGAGCAGGTTCACCATCACGGCCCACGGCTGCCGGGCCGCCGTCTCGCCCAGCGGCAGGTCGAGCACGGCGCGCAGGTGCTGCTCGAACTGGCTGGTCACGGACCCCTCGATGGTCCAGTGCCCCGAGTTGTGGGGCCGCATGGCGAGCTCGTTCACCGAGAGCCGCACCCCGTCCGGACCCTCCACGCAGAACAGCTCCACCGCCAGCACGCCCGTCACGTCGAGGCCCTCGGCGATCCGCACCGCCATGTCCCGGGCGTGCCGCGCGGCCACCTCGTCCAGTCCCGGCGCCGGTGCCAGCACCTCGGCGCACACGCCGTCCTCCTGGATGGTCTCCACCACGGGCCAGGCGCGCACCTCCCCGCTCGGGCGGCGGGCCACGAGCGCGCACAGCTCGCGCGTGAAGGGCACGAACTCCTCCACCAGCAGGGCGTGCCCGCCCTCGCCGCCGAGCCCGTCCACGTTCACGGCGCCGGCCTCGAGGTCGGCGAGCCAGTCGGCGACGTCGTCGCTCGCCCGCGCCACCCGCACGCCCTTGCCGTCGTACCCACCCCGCGGGGTCTTCACGACCACGGGCCACCCGACGGACTCCCCGAATGCCTCGAGCTCCGCTGCCGAGCGAACCTCCGCCCAGCGCGGCACCTCGACCCCGAGTTCTGCCACCCGGGCACGCATCGCCAGCTTGTCCTGGGCGTACAGGAGGGCGTGCGGACCGGGGCGCACCGGCATCCCCTCGGCCACGAGCTGGCCCAGCATCGCGTCGTCGACGTGCTCGTGCTCGAACGTGAGCACGTCGGCCCCGCGGCTAATCGCCCGCACGGCCACCTCGTCCTTCGCGTGGCCCACCACGGAATCGGGGACCACCTGCGCGGTCGAGCCGGACTCGGACTCCACGAGGGTGCGAAGCCGCACCCCGAGCGCCGTGGCCTGCTGGCTCATCATCCGGGCGAGCTGCCCGCCGCCCACCACCGCCACCGTGTAGTTCCCCACGCCCCAGACCCTACCGCCCGGCCGCGTCACGCTGCGGTCGCGTCCCGGTCCGACCAGCGGCACCTGCCGTCGACGAGGGTAGGCTGCACGGGTGGCGAAGCAGTCGTTCTCCCAGTGGCTGGCCGAACTCTTCAAGTTCGGCTTCGTGGGAGGCGTGGCCTACGTGGTGGACACGGGCCTGTTCAACCTGCTCGTCTACGGCCCGGGCGAGCTCCTCCTCACCCACCCCACGCTCGCGAAGGTCATCTCGGCATCCGTGGCCACCCTCGTGGCGTGGATCGGCAACCGCTACTGGACGTTCTCCGGCAAGCGGAGCGCGACGGCGGGGCGCGAGCTCGTCATGTTCGTGCTCGTCAACGTGGGCGGCATGCTGGTGGCGGTCGCCACGCTCTGGTTCTCCTACTACATGCTGGGCCTGACCTCGCCGGTGGCGGTGAACATCTCCGCGAACGTCGTCGGCGTCGCGCTCGGCACGATCTTCCGGTACGTCTGCTACCGCTACTGGGTGTTCAGCGGCGCTGCCGCCGCCGGCCCACGGACACCAGCGCCCCCTGCGGGATCACCACGTCCGGATCCAGCGCCGTCGGAAGGCCGTTCAGGAAGATCGTGAAGACGGGGGGCCGCCGCTGGGTCAGCTCCAGCCGGCCACCGTCGGCCGCGACGAGGTCCTTCGCGAGCGCGAGCCCGAGACCGGTGGACCCCCGCCCGGAGACCCCCTTGGTGAACAGGTCGGGCGCGAGGTCGTCCGCCACGCCCTCGCCCTCGTCGGCCACGTCGATGAAGACCCCCCGGCCCGACGACGGCCGCGTCGAGACCCGTGTGGTCCCCTCGCCGTACTTGAGCGAGTTCTCGATCAGGGTGGCCAGCGCCTGGGACAGCCCACCGGGGCTGGCGAGCGCCACCCGCCCGGCGTCGTCGGAGAACTCCAGCGTGCGGCCGGCACGGGCGAACTGCTCCGCCCACTCCTCCTCCTGCTGCTCGAACACGTCGTCGAGGTGGAGGGCCTCCGTGGTGCCGCCGGCGGCGTTGCGGGAGGTCTTCAGCAGGTCGTCGACCACGCCGGTGAGCCGCTCGATCTGCTGGAGGCACGCCTGCGCCTCCTCCTTGACCTCCTCGGAGTCCGCGAGGTACTCGATCTCCTCGAGCCGCATGGACAGGGCGGTGAGCGGGGTGCGGAGCTGGTGGGAGGCGTCCGCGGCGAACTGCCGTTCCGCCGCGAGCCGGCCCGCCATGCGCTCGGCGGTGCGCACCAGCTCGTCCTGCACGAGGTCGATCTCCTCGATGCCGGAGGGTCGCACCCGGGGCCGGGCCTGGCCGGAGCCCACCTGCTCGGCGGCGGCGGCCAGGTAGATGAGCGGGGCGGCGATGCGCCGGGAGATCCGCATGGCCACGAGCACGGCCACCACGAAGGCCACGGCGGCAGCCACACCCACCAGGAAGATCAGCTGGCCCACCTGGACGATCACGTCCCACACCCGGATCTCCATGATCACGCGCGCCCCGGAGGCGGTGGTCTCCGCCGAGCGCAGCACCCGCCCGGTGCCGAGGTCCCCGGTCTCCACCCGCTCCCCCTCGGGGGGCTGCACGATGATCCGGGCCTCCGGGTTCACCTCACCGCCGACCCACGGGGTGAGCATGGCCTCGTCGATCTGCTCCTCGTTGACGAGCCGGCGCTCGACGGCGCGCGCGAGGAACTGGGTGCGCGAGTCCAGGGCGGTGTGGGCGCTCTCCCACACCATCATCGAGCCGAGCACCGCGAGCGGCACGCCGACGAGCAGCAGGGCCACCGTGACCGCGACGACGGCCATCTGGACCGTGCGCCGGCGCATCAGCCCTGGGCTGTCTCGAAACGGAAGCCCATGCCGCGCACGGTGGTGATGTAGTGCGGGTCGTTCGCGTCATCCCCGAGCTTGCGGCGCAGCCACGAGACGTGCATGTCGAGGGTCTTGGTGGACCCGTGCGGGTCCGAGCCCCACACCTCCCGCATCAGGGCCTCGCGGCCCACCACGCTGCCGGCGTCCCGCAGCAGCACGCGCAGGAGCTCGAACTCCTTGGCGGTGAGCTGCAGCTCCCGCTTGCCCTGGAAGGCGCGGTGCGCGCCCACGTCCACCCGGACGTCCTGGGCCACGAGCTCGTCCTCGTCCGTGAGGTCGCTGCCCACCCGCCGCAGCAGGGCCCGCACGCGGGCGAGCAGCTCGGCGAGCCGGAACGGCTTGGTGACGTAGTCGTCGGCCCCGGCGTCGAGGCCGACGACGAGGTCCACCTCGTCGGCCCGTGCGGTGAGCACGAGGATGGGCACCTTCAGCCCCTGGCCCCGGATCCGGCGGGCGACGTCCAGTCCGTCGATGTCCGGCAGGCCGAGGTCGAGGATCACGAGGTCCACCTCGGCCATGTCGTCCAGCGCCCCGAGACCGGTGCCGTGCGGACGGACGGAGTAACCCTCCCTTGTCAGGGCGCGGGCCAGCGGTTCGGCGATTGCCGGGTCATCCTCAACGAGCAGCACATTGGTCACAGCCACATCGTAAAGCCAAAGTTCAAAGATTGGTCAAGCAAAACGCGAGGATCCAATACGTGTCTGTCGCGATTCGGCATCATCGCAGGTCAGATCGCCGCCCTCAGCACCGGGTCAAAGGTCTCCCGTGGGAATCCACAAGTTGGCATGGGCGGCCGGCGCGGCCCACCGGAGCTCGATCGGCCGGATCCGCCCGATCCCCTGCAGGGTCACCTCGTCCTGGGGCGCCTGGATGAAGTCGCCCGCCTGCGGGTGCTTCGCGAGCATCGCCGCCGTGGTCTCGTCCATGTACACCGAGTCCTTGGGCGCCACGTCGATGAGGCGGGAGGCGAGGTTCACAGCGGGGCCGAAGATGTCCCCGGACCGGGAGACCACCCGCCCCCACACGAGCGAGCCCCGCACCGGCAGCAGCAGCGGGTTGGCGCGGATCGCCTCCACCATGGTGAGGGAGACCCGGGCGGCGGTGAGCAGGTCGTCGGCGATGTAGAGCACCGCGTCCCCCACCGTCTTGACCACGCGCGCGCCGTTCGCGGCGATCACGTCCCGGGCGGTGAACTCGAAGCCCTGCACCAGTTCGGCGAGCCCGCGGCTGCCGAGCTGCCGGGCGCGGGACGTGAACGCCACCATGTCCACGAACCCGAGGGCGCGCGGCAGCGGGAGGATGTCCCCCTGCTCCGGCTCCAGGGCTCGCTGGGCGGTCTCGCTCTCGATGCGCTCCGCGAGGGAGGCCATCCGGCGGCGCCACGTGTAGTCGAGCTGTTCCACGCCGAAGTCCGCGTACCGCGGCAGTGCGTTCATCACGGCGAGCCGCGCCGCGGTGTCCTCCAGGTCCTTCAGCCGCATCTGGGACTCGACGGCGGCCTCGAACTGCCACAGGGCCAGCCGGTCCGCGTTGTAGCTCTGCGCACGCAGCAGGGACAGCATCGTGTCCTCGTCGATGAGCCCGATCGCCAGCAGTTCCGCCCAGCTCCGCAGCGACTGCACGTCCGCCTCCGTGAACGTGGGCGCGTCGTCCGCGACGTTGGCGTACCCCATGCCCCGCCAGAACCGCCGGGCCATCTCCACCGTGGTGCCGGCCCGCTCCGCCAGCTCCGGCATCGTGAGCGTGGGCGGGCCCCCCAGCAGCGTCTCCTGGATGTCCTCCACCACGGAGCGGCGCGAGCGGGGCCGCTGCCGGGACACGCCGCGCACGGTCATGCTGGACTGCCGGGGCCGCGCCGTGCCCTTCACGCGCGGGGCGGGCGGGGGCTGCACCACGGGCGCCGCCTCGTCGGCGGACTCGGAGCTGCGGATGCGGGGAGCGGCGTCGGGCCGCCCGCGGGTGCGGCGGGACGACGGCGGGGTCATGCCGTCAGTCCTGCCGGGATCGTTCACTCGGCCTAGCCTAGCGGTCGATGTGGCGCAGGACACATCTCCTCAGGCGCGGACGCGCCGGACGTCCCCCACGGTCACCCGCACGCCGTCGGCGAGGACGAGGGCGCCGTCGTCGGCCACGCCGGTGGCCCGCCCGCGCACCACGCCACCGCCGGGCAACTCCACCCCCACCTCCTGCCCGAGGGTGGCACTGGCCGCCGCGTACTCCGCGCGCACCGCCATGGGGTCGCCCGCCCAGTCCGCCAGCACCGCCACCAGCGCGTCGCCGACGCCGCCCAGGAGCGCGGGCACGCTGGGCGCCCGCCCGGCAACCGTGGCGATCGAGGCGGCCCACGGCACCGGCAGGTCCTCCTGCCGGCAGTTCACGCCGATGCCGGCGACGACGGCGCCGCTCGGGTGCAGCTCGCACAGCACCCCGGCGAGCTTGCGCCCCCACCCCCAGCCGGGGACCGGCGGCTCGTCGACGACGACGTCGTTCGGCCACTTGAGGCGCGCCGGCACCCACGGGGCCACGGCGCGGCGCACCGCGAGGCCCACGAGCAGCGGCGCCCACGGCACCGGCGCCGACCCGGGGGCGAGCACCACCGAGCAGGTGAGCGCCCCGGGGCCGGGCGTGTCCCACGACCGGCCCGCCCGGCCCCGGCCGGCGGTCTGGCGCCGCGCCACGAGCACGCCCAGGTGGGGCCACTCCTCGGTGCTGAGCGCGGCCATCAGGTCCGTGTTGGTGGAGCCGGTCGCGGCCACCTCGACGATCCGCGTGAAGCCCATGCGGTGCCCCTCCCGTTGTGCGGTCCCTCCAATGATCCACCGCGAATCCCGGCCGGAGCCGGAACAGGGTCCGCCCATGCCCACCAACTACGCTGGGGGACGTGAGTGCCGACCAGAAGACCACGCAGGATCGCCTTGCCGATCTTGCCACGCGAGAGGACGAGCTGCGGCGCCTGGCCGAGGTGGCCGAGGCCAAGCAGCACGGGCGGGGCAAGGGCTCGGCGCGCGAGCGCATCGATGCCCTCCTCGACGAGGGCAGCTTCGTGGAGCTCGACGCGTTCGCCACCCACCGCTCCACCAACTTCGGCATGGAGCACAAGCGGGTGCTGGGCGACGGCGTGGTGACCGGCTACGGCACCATCGACGGCCGCCAGGTGTGCATCTACTCCCAGGACTTCTCGGTGTTCGGTGGCTCGCTCGGGGAGGTGCACGGGCAGAAGATCACCAAGGTCATGGACCTCGCGCTGCGCACCGGCGTCCCCGTGATCGGGATCTCCGACGGCGGCGGGGCGCGCATCCAGGAGGGCGTCGCCGCCCTCACCCAGTTCGCCGAGATCTTCCGCCGGAACGTCGCGGCCTCCGGCGTGATCCCCCAGATCTCCCTCATCATGGGCCCGAGCGCGGGCGGCGCCGTCTACTCCCCCGCGCTCACCGACTTCATCGTCATGGTGGAGGGAACCTCCAACATGTTCATCACCGGGCCGGACGTGATCCGGGCGGTGACGGGCGAGGACGTGGGCTTCGAGGAGCTGGGCGGCGCGGCCACCCACAACGTGCGTTCCGGGGTGGCCCACTACCAGGCCGCGGACGAGGAGGACGCCTTCGACTACGTGCGCTCCCTGCTCTCCTACCTGCCCGCCAACAACCTCGCCGAGCCCCCGGTGTGGCCCGTGGAGGCGGAACTGGAGGTCACCCCGGAGGACCTGGAACTGAACGCCCTGATCCCGGACTCGGACTCCCAGCCCTACGACATGCACGAGGTGGCCGAGCACATCCTCGACGACGGCGAGATGCTCGAGGTCCAGGCCGCCTACGCCCCGAACGTCATCACCGCGTTCGGCAACGTGGAGGGCCACCCGGTGGGCGTCGTGGCCAACCAGCCGCAGGCGATGGCCGGCACCCTCGACATCGCCGCCGCCGAGAAGGCCGCCCGGTTCGTCCGCACCTGCGACGCCTTCAACATCCCGGTCCTCACCCTCGTGGACGTCCCCGGCTTCCTGCCGGGCACCGACCAGGAGTGGAACGGCATCATCCGCCGCGGCGCCAAGCTCATCTACGCCTACGCCGAGGCCACCGTCCCCCTCGTCACGCTCATCACCCGGAAGGCCTACGGCGGCGCCTACATCGTCATGGGCTCGAAGCAGCTCGGCGCGGACGTCAACCTCGCGTGGCCCACCGCGCAGATCGCCGTCATGGGCTCCGGCGGGGCGGTCAACATCCTGCACCGCGGCGCCCTCGGGAAGGTGGAGCGGGCCGGCGGGGACGTGGACGCCGAGCGCGCCCGCCTCACCCGGGAGTACGAGGACGCCCTCATCAACCCGTGGGACGCCGCCGCCCGCGGCTACGTGGACGCCGTCATCGAGCCGGCCACCACCCGCGTCCAGGTGGTCAAGGCGCTGCGGGCGCTGCGCACCAAGCGCGCCTCCCTGCCCGCCAAGAAGCACGGGAACATCCCGCTGTGACCGAGGAACCCCTGCTCGAGGTCGAGATCGTCGCCGGCAACGCCGACGAGACGGAGATGACCGCCCTGCTCGCGGCGAGCATGGCGGTGGCGGCCGGCGCCCCGGCCCCCCGGGAACCGCGGCCGCAGACCGGCGAGTGGGTGCTCCGCGCCCGCTGCGGCGGCTCGGCGGGCTCCCCGTTCGCCGGGGCGCGGTCCCGGTCCTGGCGGTGGTCGCTCCACCCCTGAGGCGCTGGTCCCTCCACCCCTGAGAAAGGGGGTGAGCGCTGCTACCGTCGGAGGCGTGAACTCCGAACGCGCTGCGACCCCCATCGACACCCTCGCCGACTCCTTCGTCACGGGCATGGCCGCCCTCGACCCCATCGGCGCCACCAGCCTCGGCCTGCCGGGCCACGACCACGAGCTGCCCGACTTCTCCCCCGCCGGGGCGGAGGCCCGCGCGACCTCCCAGCGCGAACTGCTGGCCGCGCTCGCGGACCTCGAGCCGGCCGACGACGTCGACGCGGTCACGAAGGCGGCGATCGCCGAGCGTCACGGGCTGGCCCTCGAACTCCACGACGCCGGCGAGCACCTCCGCGACCTGAACGTCATCGCCTCCCCGCCCCAGGAGATGCGCGACGTCTTCGACCTCATGGCCCACGAGACGACGGCGGACTGGGAGACCATCGCCGCCCGCCTCTCCGCCCTCCCCGCCGCCATGGACGGCTACATGGCCTCCCTCGCCGAGGGACGCCGCCGCGGCACCGTGCCGGCGCTGCGCCAGGTGGAGGCCGTCCTCAAGCAGGCCGACGACCTCGCCGACGCCGACTCCTCCTTCTTCACCGCCTTCGTCGCCGGGGCGCGCCCGGACGGTCACGCGCCCGACGACGCCCTCGCCGCCGCGCTCGAGCGCGGCGCCCGCGACGCCCGCCAGGCCTACGCCGACCTCGCCGAGTTCCTGGGCAGGGAACTCGCCCCGGACGCCCCGGAGGAGGACGGGGTGGGCCGCGAGCGCTACCAGCGCTTCTCCCGCCTGTTCCTCGGCGCCACCATCGACCTCGACGAGACGTACGAGTGGGGCAGGGAGGAACTCGCCCGCATCGTCGCGGAGCAGGAGGCGGTCGCCGCCGAGCTGTACGGCCCCGGCACCACCCCGGAGGAGGCGATGGCACGCCTCGACGCGGACCCGGCGCGGCAGCTGCACGGCACGGAGGCGCTGCGCGAGTGGATGCAGGAGACCGCGGACCACGCGGTGGCCACCCTGAAGGACGTGCACTTCGACATCCCCGGCCCCGTCCAGCGCATCGAGTGCATGATCGCCCCCACCCAGACCGGCGGCATCTACTACACGGGCCCCACGGCGGACTTCTCCCGCCCCGGGCGCATGTGGTGGTCCGTGCCCGCCGGCGTCACCGAGTTCGGCACCTGGCGCGAGAAGACCACCGTGTACCACGAGGGCGTGCCGGGCCACCACCTGCAGATCGCCCAGACCGTGTACCGGTCCGGGCTGCTCAACATGTGGCGCCGCCTCTACTCCTGGGTGTCCGGCCACGGCGAGGGCTGGGCCCTGTACGCCGAGCGCCTCATGGACGAACTGGGCTACCTCTCCGACCCCGCGGACCGCATGGGCATGCTGGACGGGCAGCGCCTGCGCGCCGCCCGCGTGGTGCTCGACCTCGGCGTCCACCTCGGCAAGCCGGCCCCCGAGGAGCTCGGCGGCGGCACGTGGGACGCGGAGAAGGCCTGGACCTTCCTGTCGGCCAACGCCAACATGGCGGAGGGGTTCCTGCGCTTCGAGCTGGACCGCTACCTCGGCTGGCCGGGGCAGGCCCCGTCCTACAAGGTGGGCCAGCGCCTCTGGGAGCAGATCCGGGACGAGGCGCGCGCCGCGGCCGGCGAGGAGTTCTCCCTGAAGGACTTCCACCGCCGGGCGCTCGACGTCGGGTCCGTGGGGCTCGACACGCTGCGCGACGCCCTGCGCGGATGATGCTCGTCCTGGCCTCGGCCTCCCCCGCCCGGCTCGCCACCCTGCGCGCCGCCGGGATCGACCCGGAGGTCGAGGTCGCGGACGTCGACGAGGACGGCCTCGTCGAGACGCTCATGGCAGCGGCGCGGGCCCGTCACGGTGGCCCCCACCCCGCCGCCGAGGTGGTCCTCGAGCTCGCACGCGCCAAGGCCGAGGAGGTGGCCCGGCGGCGCACCGCCCGCGGCGCGGCCCCCGCCCTCGTCCTCGGGTGCGACTCCATGCTCGAGATCCACGGCGAGGTGGTCGGCAAGCCGGGCACGCCGGAGGTGGCCGTGGAGCGGTGGCGGCAGATGCGGGGCGGCGGGGGGCTGCTCCACACCGGGCACTGGCTCGTCGACCTGCGCGGCGGCACGGCGAACGACGACGGCGCGACCGGTGGCGGAGCGCCGGGCGACGCACCGGCGGGCCTCGGCAGGACCGCCACCACCGCCGTCCACTTCGCGGACCTGACGGACGAGGAGATCGAGGCGTACGTCGCCACCGGAGAGCCCCTGGTGGTGGCCGGCGGCTTCACCGTCGACGGCCTCGGCGGCCCGTACGTCACCGCGATCGCCGGGGACCACCACACCGTCGTCGGGCTGTCGCTGCCGCTGCTGCGGGAGCTGCTCGGCCAGCTCGGCGTCCCGATCCACCGGCTCTGGAACGCCGGCCGGGTTGTCAGCTCGCACCAAGAGCCCTGAGACGCAGCTGGTCGATTCCACCAACCGCCCTGCCGGGCCGGGTTCGATAGCGTAGGAGATCGATACGACGACCGTGCCCACGAGGCACAGGCTGGAGGAACTCACGTGACAGGTGCCGTCCGCAAGGTCCTCGTCGCCAACCGGGGCGAGATCGCGGTGCGGGTCATCCGCACCTGCCGGGACATGGGGATCGAGTCCGTGGCGGTCTACGCGGACCAGGACCGCTCCGCCCTCCACGCGATCCTCGCCGACGAGGCCTACGCGCTCGGCGGCGCCACCGCCGCCGAGACCTACCTCGTGGCGGACAAGATCCTGGAGATCGCGCAGCGCTCCGGGGCGGACGCCGTCCACCCCGGCTACGGCTTCCTCTCCGAGAATCCCGAGTTCGCCCAGGCCGTCCTCGACGCCGGCCTCACCTGGATCGGCCCCCCGCCCGCCGCCATCCGGGCGCTCGGGGACAAGGTCTCCGCCCGCCACATCGCCCAGCGGGCGGGCGCGCCCCTCGTGCCCGGCACCCCGGACCCCGTCCCCTCGTCCGATGAGGTCGTCGCCTTCGCCGACGCCCACGGCCTGCCCGTGGCCATCAAGGCCGCCCACGGCGGCGGCGGCCGCGGCCTCAAGGTGGCCCGCACCCGGGAGGAGATCCCGGAGCTGTTCGACTCCGCGGTGCGCGAGGCCACCGCCGCGTTCGGGCGCGGCGAGTGCTTCGTGGAGCGCTACCTCGACCGGCCCCGCCACGTGGAGACCCAGTGCCTGGCGGACGAGCACGGCACCGTCGTCGTCGTCTCGACGCGGGACTGCTCCCTGCAGCGCCGCCACCAGAAGCTCGTCGAGGAGGCCCCCGCGCCCTTCCTCACCCCCGAGCAGGAGCAGGCACTGGAGGAGGGCTCGCGCCGCATCCTCGCCGAGGCCGGCTACGTGGGGGCGGGCACCTGCGAGTTCCTCGTGGGCCAGGACGGCACGATCTCGTTCCTCGAGGTCAACACGCGCCTCCAGGTGGAGCACCCCGTCTCCGAGGAGATCACCGGGCTCGACCTGGTGGCCGAGCAGATCCGCATCGCCCGCGGCGAGGCCCTCGGCTACGACCGGGTGGACCGGCGCGGCCACTCCATCGAACTGCGCATCAACGGCGAGGACCCCGCCAACAACTTCCTCCCCGCCCCCGGCACGATCTCCCGCATCATCTGGCCCTCGGGCCCCGGGGTGCGCCTCGACGCCGGCGTGCGGCCCGGCGCCACCATCTCCGGTGCGTTCGACTCCCTGATCGCGAAGATCATCGTCACCGGGCAGACCCGCTCCCAGGCCCTCGCCCGCGCCCGCCGCGCCCTCGACGAGCTGCGCATCGAGGGCATGAAGACGGTGGTCCCCTTCCACCGGGCGGTCCTCGAGGCCCCCGACTTCACGGCGGAGGACGGGGAGTTCCGCGTCCACACCACGTGGATCGAGAACGACTTCGCCGCCGAGCTCGCCCGGCTCGACTCGCCCGGCGTCGTCGGTGGCGTCGACGGGGAGCCGGAGACCCACCGCGTCGTCGTCGAGGTGGGCGGCAAGCGCCTCGAGGTGGTCCTGCCCGCCGGCATGGGCATCGCCAACACCCCGTCCGGGAGCGGGATCGCCGGGTTCCGCGGCCCGTCCCGCGCCGGACGACGGCGCCGCGCGGCCGCCCCCGTCGCGAGTACGGGCACCCTCACCGCCCCCATGCAGGGCACCATCGTGAAGCTGGCCGTCGCGGACGGCCAGGAGGTGGCGGAGGGGGACCTCGTCGTCGTCCTCGAGGCCATGAAGATGGAGCAGCCGCTCGTGGCGCACCGGGCCGGCACGATCGCCGGGCTGAGTGCCGCGGTGGGCGCCACCGTCTCCGCCGGCACCGTGCTGTGCGAGATCCGCTGACGGCGGACCTCGAGGCGGACCGGGACCCGGCGCCGTCCTGCCCACCCCGTACGCTGGGCGCATGACCCTCGCCTCCGGCATCGGCCTGGCCACCCTCGCGGGTGAGACCGTCCTGGACGTCTGGTACCCCTCCCCCGGCCTCGGGGCGGACCCGGTCAACCCGGGCGGCCTCCTCGAACGCGAGGACGAGGGCCGGGGGGTGCGCTCCCGTGTGGTCACCACGACCGTGGACCTGGACGCCCCGCCCGCGTCCGTCGCCGACGCCTACCTGCGCCTCCACCTGCTCTCCCACCGCCTCGTGCGGCCGAACGAGCCCAACCTCGACGGACTGTTCGCCATCCTCCCCACCGTGGTGTGGACGAGTCTCGGGCCCTGCCTGCAGGAGGACTTCGAGACGGTGCGGGCCCGGCTGCGCGCCCGCGGCCCCCTCCAGGTCCTGGCGGTGGACAAGTTCCCCCGCATGCTCGACTACGTGCTGCCCGAGGGGGTGCGCGTGGCGGACGCCTCCAAGGTGCGCCTCGGTGCCCACCTCGCCCCCGGCACCACCGTGATGCACGCCGGGTTCGTGAACTTCAACGCCGGCACGCTCGGCACGTCGATGGTGGAGGGGCGCATCTCGCAGGGCGTGGTGGTGGGCGACGGCTCCGACATCGGTGGCGGCGCCTCCATCATGGGCACGCTCTCCGGCGGCGGCCGGGAGCGCATCTCCATCGGCGAGTCCTGCCTGCTGGGTGCGAACGCCGGCCTCGGGATCGCGCTCGGGGACGACTGCGTGGTGGAGGCCGGCCTGTACCTCACCGCCGGGACCAAGGTGTCGCTCGTGCCCGGCCGTGGGTTGCCGCGGGACCGGTTCCCGGAGGGACCTCCCGTGGTGTCGGCCCGGGAGTTGTCCGGCCGCTCGAACCTGCTCTTCCGCCGCAACTCCGTCTCGGGTGCCGTGGAGGCCCTGCCGCGAAGTGGCCGCGGGATCGAGCTCAACGCCGCCCTGCATGCCTGACCGTCCCCTGCGCCGCGCGGCGCTCGCCGTCCTCACGTTCGTCCTGCTGCTGGGCGCCGGCGTCACGGCCGTGGTGGCGTTCCTCCAGGCCCGGCCCGTGCCCGCGTCCCTGACCTGCGTGGCCGTGCTCCCCGACGGCGACCGCCACCTCCTCGACGCCGGCCAGTCCGACAACGCCGCCCTCATCGCGGCGGTCGCGGGGCAGCGTGGACTCCCGGCGCGGGCCGTGACGATCGCGCTCGCGACCGCGCTGCAGGAGTCGAAGCTCGAGAACATCGACCACGGGGACCGGGACTCGGTCGGGCTGTTCCAGCAGCGGCCCTCCCAGGGCTGGGGCACCGTGGAGCAGATCCTGGACCCGGTGTACGCCACCGGGGCCTTCTACGACGCCCTGGTGGCCGTGGAGGGCTACGAGGACCTCGAGATCACGGTGGCGGCACAGGCGGTCCAGCGCTCGGCCTTCCCGGAGGCCTACGCCCGGCACGAGGCGAGGGCACGTGCCTTCGCCTCCGCGCTGAGCGGCCACTCCCCCGCCGCCCTCACCTGCGACCTCGATCCGCTCCCGGAACCCGCTCCCGGCCTCGCCGAGGCGGTGGCCGCGCGCCTCACCCGCGACTGGGGCGCCGCCCCGGTGGCCGACGGCAGGGCGGGCGACGGCGGCACGGCGGGCGGCGTCGTCGTCGACGCCAGCGCGATGCTGCCCGGGATCCCTGCGGACACGGCGGCCTGGTCGGTGGGCCAGTGGGCGGTGGCGACGGCGTCGGTCACGGGGGTGTCCGCCGTCGTCGTGGGAGACCTGGCGTGGGAACGGGGAACGGAGGGGTGGAACCCGGCCGGTGACAGCGCGCAGCCCGCGGGCCTCGTCCGCGTGGGATGAGGGCCGCGGGCCGGGTGCCGCTAGTGCTCGATGAGCTGCATCCGGTTCTCCCGGGGGATCCAGTCCCGCTCCGTGGCGCCGGTGTAGACCTGCCGCGGGCGCACGATCCTCGTGGCCGGGTCCTCGATCATCTCCCGGTACTGGGCGATCCAGCCGGGCAGGCGGCCGAGCGCGAAGAGCGGGGTGAACATCTGCTCCGGGAAGCCCATCGCCTTGTAGATGAGGCCGGTGTAGAAGTCCACGTTCGGGTAGAGCTTCCGCTCGATGAAGTACTCGTCCTTGAGGGCGATCTCCTCGAGCTCCATGGCGATGTCGAGGAGGTCGCTGCGGCCCCCCACCTTGGTGAGGACGTCGTGGGCGGCCTGCTTCACGATCGCGGCCCGTGGGTCGTAGTTCTTGTACACCCGGTGCCCGAAGCCCATCAGCCGGACGCCCGCCTCCTTGTTCTTCACCTTCGTCACGAAGGATCCCACGCTCTCCCCGGAGGAGCGCATCTCCTCCAGCATGGCGAGGACGGCCTCGTTGGCGCCGCCGTGCAGCGGCCCGGAGAGCGCCCCCACGCCGGCGGCCACGGAGGCGTAGATGTTCGCCATCGAGGAGCCCACCGCCCGCACCGTGGAGGTGGAGCAGTTCTGCTCGTGGTCGGCGTGCAGGATGAGGAGCTTGTTGAGGGCGTCCACGAGGATCGGGTCCACGTCGTACTGCTGGAACGGCATCCCGAACGTCATGTGGAGGAAGTCCTCGGCGTACGTGCGGGAGTTGTCCGGGTACAGCAGCGGCAGCCCGTTGGCCCGGCGCGCGATGTAGGAGATCATCGTGGGCACCTTGGCCATGAGCAGCACCGTGGACAGCTCGCGCTGGTACGGGTCCTTCGGGTCCAGGGTGTGCTGGTAGTAGGTGGCGAGGCCCGCGATGCCGGCCTGCAGGATGGCCATCGGGTGGCCGTTGGCGGGGAAGGCGGTGAAGAACGCCTTGAAGTCCTCGTGGAGGAGGCGGTGCCGCTTGATGCGCCGCACCACCGCGTCGTAGGTCTCCATGTCCGGCAGCTCGCCGTAGATGAGGAGGTAGGCCACCTCGAGGAAGGTGGAGTTGGCGGCGAGCTGGTCGATCGGGTAGCCGCGGTAGCGCAGGATGCCGGCGTCCCCGTCGATGTAGGTGATGGCGGACTCGCAGGACGCGGTGTTCATGAACCCGGTGTCCAGGGTGACGTAGCCGGTGTCCTTCATGAGGGTCGCGATGTTGAGGCCGCTGTTGCCCTCGGTGGCCGGGACGCGCGGGAATTCGACGGTCGTCCCGTCGACGCTCAGGGTGGCGGGTGTCTGGTTCTGCTCCGTCACGGGGTCTCCTTGTGAGGTGGACGATTGCTCACCATCGTAGGTGAGATGAGGTGAGGCGGCGCACCGCGGAATCGATGCGCTCGTCGGTGGCGCTGAGCGCCATGCGGACCCAGCCCTCGCCGGCCGGACCGTAGAAGGTGCCGGGCGCCACGAGGATGCCGAGCCGGGCCAACGCCTCCACGATCCGCGCCGAGGGGGCCTCGCCGTGTGCCCACAGGTACAGGCCGGCCACCGACTCCGGGTCGAGCCGCAGCCCCGCGGCGCGGACGGCGTCGGCCAGCACGGTGCGGCGCCGCCGGTAGCGCTCCCGCTGCTCGGCCACGTGCGCGTCGTCGTCGAGGACGGCCGCCATGGCCCGCTGGACGGGCCCGGGCATCATCATGCCGGCGTGCTTCCGGATCTCCCGGATCGCGCCCACCAGGGCGGGGTCCCCGGCGAGCAGCGCCGCCCGGTAGCCGGCGAGGTTGGACTGCTTGGACAGGGAGTAGGCCACGAGGAGACCGGTGTGGTCGCCGTCGCAGACGCGCTCGTCCAGCAGCGACGGCACGCCCCTGCTCGCCCACGGCTCCTCCCAGGCGAGCTCGGCGTAACACTCGTCGGACGCGACGACGACGCCACGGGGGCGCGCCCACGCCACGATCTCGCGCAGCCGTTCCACCGGGGCGACGTGCCCGTGCGGGTTGCCCGGGGAGTTGACCCAGACCAGCCGCGTGGCGTCCGGCCATCCGGCCGGGCCGCCGTCCGACGGGTACGGCGTGGCGCCGGCGAGGCGGGCGCCGACGTCGTACGTGGGATAGGCCTGCGCCGGGTGGACGACGACGTCGCCCGCCCCCAGCCCGAGGAGGGACGGGAGGTGGGCCACCAGTTCCTTGGACCCGATGGTGGGCAGCACCTCCGCCTCGGTGAGGAGGGCGCCGCGGCGGCGGGCGAACCAGCGCACCATGGCGGCCCGCAGCTCGGGCGTCCCGACGGTCACCGGGTAGCCGGGACTGTCCGCGGCGTCCGCGAGCGCACGCCGGGCCACCGCGGGGGTGGGATCCACGGGCGTGCCGACGGAGAGGTCCACGAGTCCGTCCGGGTGGGCGGACGCGAGCGCCTTGGCGCCGGCGAGCGAGTCCCAGGGGAAATCAGGCAGGGCGGAGCCATGGAAGCCCATGGTCAGCGTCCGCTGTCAGTCCTGCGGGGGCAGGGCGGCGATGATCGGGTGGTCCTTGTCGATGAGGCCCATCTTCGCGGCGCCACCGGGCGAGCCGAGGTCGTCGAAGAACTCGACGTTCGCGTTGTAGTACTCGCTCCACTGCTCCGGGACGTCCTCCTCGTAGAAGATCGCCTCGACGGGGCAGACGGGTTCGCACGCGCCGCAGTCCACGCACTCGTCCGGGTGGATGTAGAGGGACCGTTTGCCCTCGTAGATGCAGTCGACGGGACATTCATCCACGCACGCCTTGTCCTTCACGTCCACACACGGCTGGGCGATGACATAGGTCACGGCAGTTCCTCTCTCGCGGTTCGCGCGATCATTCTCGCACTTCAGGGGCCAGAATGGGGAGATGTCCACCCCTCCCGAGCTGCCGTGGCTCGCCTGGTCCGTGGGCGACCGCGTGGTGCTGCGCTACCGCGGCGCGGACGGCGCGCCGGCGGAGGCGCTGGGGTACCTGACCGAGGTGGCCCCGGACCACGTGTGTCTCGACACGCGGCGCGGGCCGGTGCGCGTGGAGGCGCGTGCGATGGTCACCGGGAAGCGGGTGCCCCCGCCGCCACCGCGGCGCTGAGACGCCACGGCCCTCGCCCTGCCCCTCGCCGGCTGACGCCGGCTCAGGGAGCCTCGCCGCAGACCACGTTGTTCCAGGGCGCGTACGTCCAGGTCCAGCTCTCCTTGTCGTGGAGGGCGCCCTCGAGGTACCGCCACCGGGTGACCGTCACGGTGAAGCCGACCTGGCCGCCGCTCTCGGGGAGGCACTCGGGGTCGGTGTTGTACACGGTCTGCGGCTGGGTGATGTTGTACCGGCCGGAGGTGTCCGTCTCCACGTCGAAGTGGGAGGTGGACCAGAACCGCACCCACACGCGCCCGCCCTCGACCCAGGACTGGACGAGCACGCCGTACGGGGTGGAGTTCCGGAACTTCATGTCCACGGTGGGCGCCCACATGGTGGCCTCGCGCCCCTCCGGGTACCGGGAGAAGTACCGGGAGTGGGGCTTGTGCTCCACGAGGTCCATGCCGGCGAAGTAGGCGGCGTTGTACGTGGTGGTGGAGAGCTGGGACAGTCCCCCGCCGAGCGCCTTGGTGTAGAAGCCGTTCTCCACCACGCCGGAGGAGACGAACCCGCGGGCCTCCGTCACGGGGCCGAGCGCCTCGATGAGGGAGAACACCTCGTCCGGTTTCACGAGCGTGTTCGTGATGATGCCGGTGCCGTTGATGAGGTTCTGGGTGCGCACGTTGTCCGAGGTGAGCGGCGTGCTGAACTCGGAGACCACCTCGGTCACCTTCAGCGCCTTCGCGTCCTCGGTGGTGAAGTCGGCCGCCGCCTCGATCCGGCCGACCGTGGCGGACCGGGTGGCGCTGAGGGCGGCCGCGGTGACGGCGGTGCCGAGTTCCTCGGCGTCCACCTCGGTGCCGGGCTGGGACGGGATGACGGCGGGCGCCCCGTTCTGGATGACGATGCGGGCGTCGGTGCCGTCCGCGGCGAGGCTGGGCTCCAGCTCCACGAGGCGGTCGCGGAGCGCGTCGGCGTCGAGGCGGAGTTCCAGCGTGCCGTCCACGGGCTCGACGACGGCGGCAGCGAGGAGGTCCTCGACCTCCAGGGGCGTGTTGGTGTCGCCGACCGTGACGGTCACCGGCCCCGAGGTGAGGGGTTCGACGATCTCGCGCACGGCGTCGTCGATGGCGTCCTGGCCGATCACGGGCTCCAGGGTGACCTCGGGGAGTTCCACCGGCTCGGGCTCGGTGAGCCAGGTCTCCACGATCGTGGGGACGGCCCGGTCGACGTCGAGGCCGACGCCGTCGGCGGGGTCGGTGACCTGGGCGGCGCCGTCGGCGAAGGCGATCTCACCCTCGACGGGCTGGACCTCGAGCTCGGGACGAAGGCTCTCGAGGAGATCGCGGAGGGACTGCTCGTCCACGGCGGAGACGGGGTCCACGTCCCCTGATCCGACGAGGTGCGCCCAGAGGATGCGCGGGTCGAGGGAGAACCCGGCGAGCGATGCGACCGTGGCCTCCGTGTCGACGCCGAGGCCGGCGGAGGACGGGTCGATGGTGGCGGTGCGGTTCCCGAGGGCGAGCTGCAGGGGGTCGGAGTCCAGGCCGCCGAGTTCCTCCTCGAGGCGCTCCTGTGCGGCCGGCACCGACAGCCCACCGATGCCCACGCCGAGGACGGAGGTGTTGTTGGGCACCTTGTCCTGCAGATACCACGCGGCGCCCACGTAGGCGAGCGCGAGCACGGCGGCCACGGCGGTGAGCCAGATGGCCACCCGCGCCCCCGCGCCCCTCTTCTCCGACTCGGGCTCGAACTGCTCGAGCGCGGCCACGTCGTCGTCCATGTCCCTCCCTCGGGGCGTGTCGCCCCTCCCTGATCCTAACCAACGGGGGACGGCGTTCCCCGGGGAGGGCGTGTGACTCCCCCCTCAGTCCCCAGCGGTCGACGCCGGTGCAGGCCCGCCGGCGGCGAAGAGCCGCTCGGGGAGCAGGAAGCCGAGGACGCAGAGGACGAGAGCCCCGGCGGTCCAGGCGACGCCCACCGTCTGGCCGATCACGATGCGGTCCTCCGCCACCCACGCGGCGGCCACGACCGCCAGCACGGTGACGGCGTAGGCGGTGTAGGCGCCCCGGCCGGCAAGCGCACGCATGAACACCGCGCCGAGCCCCACCGCGGCGAGGGCGACGACCACCCCGGTGGGGAAGGCGCCGATCGTGACGCGGTGGAAGACGGAGCCGAGCACGCCGACGAGGGCGCCGGTGAGCAGGCCCGCCAGGACGGCGGTGACCGCCTCGAACCGCTCCACCGTGGACATCAGGAGGACCGGCGGTTCCGGGCCGCGATCTTGAACCGCTCCTGGGACTCCAGCACCACCTTGCGGATGCGGACGGCGGCGGGCGTGACCTCCACGCACTCGTCCTCGGCGGCGAACTCGAGGGACTCCTCGAGGGTGAGCCGCCGCGGCGGGGCGATGTTCTCGAACACGTCGGACGTGGAGGACCGGATGTTCGTGAGCTTCTTCTCGCGGGTGATGTTGACGTCCATGTCCTCGGAGCGGGTGTTCTCGCCCACCACCTGGCCCTCGTACACCTCGGACGTGGGTTCGATGAAGAACGATCCCCGGTCCTGCAGTCCCAGCATCGCGTACGGGGTGGCGACCCCCGCACGGTCGGCCACCAGCGAGCCGGTGGTGCGGAACTCGATGGGACCCGCCCACGGTTCGAAGCCCTCGGCGATGGAGGAGGCGATTCCGGTGCCACGAGTCTCGGTGAGGAATCGGGTGCGGAAGCCGATCAGGCCGCGGGCCGGCACGAGGAACTCCATGCGGATCCACCCCGTGCCGTGGTTGGCCATGGTGACCATGCGGCCCTTGCGGGCGGCCATGAGCTGGGTGACCGTGCCGAGGTGCTCCTCGGGGACGTCGATGGTCATGCGCTCGATCGGCTCGTGCACCCTGCCGTCGATGGTGCGGGTGAGGACCTGCGGCTTGCCGACGGTGAGCTCGAAGCCCTCCCGCCGCATCTGCTCCACGAGGATGGCGAGGGCGAGCTCCCCGCGGCCCTGCACCTCCCACGCGTCCGGCCGCTCGGTGGGCAGCACGCGCAGCGAGACGTTGCCGACCAGTTCCCGGTCGAGGCGGTCCTTGACCTGACGGGCCGTGACCTTCGCGCCCTTCACCCGCCCCGCGAGCGGGGAGGTGTTGATGCCGATGGTCATGGCGATCGCCGGGTCGTCCACGGTGATGAGCGGGAGCGGGCGCGGGTCCTCCGGGTCCACCAGGGTCTCCCCGATGGTGATGTCCTCGATGCCGGCGACGGCGACGATGTCCCCGGCGTGGGCCTCGGGGGCGGGCACGCGGTCCAGGGCCTCGGTGCGCAGCAGTTCGGTCACCTTGACCGTGCGCAGCGTGCCGTCGCGGCGCGCCCAGCCCACCTGCTGGCCCTTCCGCAGCGTCCCGTTGTGGATGCGCAGCAGTGCGAGCCGCCCGAGGAAGGGCGAGGCGTCGAGATTCGTGACGTGGGCCTGCAGCGGCATGCCCTCGTCGTACGACGGCGCGGGGATGCGCTCGATGATGGTGCGGAAGAGGGCCTCGAGGTCGTCGTCCGCGGGGAGGGCGCCGTCGTCGGGCTGGATGAGGGACGCGCGCCCGGCGCGCGCGGAGGCGTAGACCACCGGGAGGTCGAGCACGGAGTCGAGGTCCAGGTCCTCCATCTCCTCCGCGAGGTCGGAGGCGAGCGAGAGGAGCAGATCCGTGCTCTCCTGCACCACCTCGGCGATCCGCGAGTCCGGCCGGTCCACCTTGTTGACCACGAGCACCACGGGCAGCCGGGCGGCCAGGGCCTTGCGGAGCACGAACCGGGTCTGCGGCAGCGGGCCCTCGGAGGCGTCCACGAGGAGCACGACACCGTCCACCATGGAGAGGCCGCGCTCCACCTCGCCGCCGAAGTCCGCGTGGCCGGGGGTGTCGATCACGTTGATGGTGATCCCGTCCGGCTCGCCGGCGGCCGCGGGCCCCCGGTAGTGCACCGCCGTGTTCTTCGCGAGGATCGTGATGCCCTTCTCGCGCTCGAGGTCACCGGAGTCCATCGCCCGCTCGGCGACGTGCTGGTGCGCGCCGAAGGCCCCGGACTGCCAGAGCATGGCGTCGACCAGGGTGGTCTTCCCGTGGTCGACGTGGGCCACGATCGCGACGTTGCGCAGGTCGGAGCGCAGGGGCATGCGATCTCGTTTCTCTTGGGATGCTCCGCGAGTCTACCCGCGGCGTCGTTCAGGCGGAGGGGCGGCTCCGCATGAGGGTGATCACACGGCGGTCACGCCGAGTCCTGGTTCCCGGGGTTGTGCAGGAGGGTCTCGACATCGTTCGGGTCGCTCGCCACGCCCGCCGCGTTGGCGGCGAGGATCCGGTCGCGGGCCTCGCGCCGGATCTTCTGCTCGGCGGGGTCGGGGACCGGGACGGCCGCGATGAGGCGCTGCGTGTACGGGTGCTTCGGGTGGTTGACGACGGCGCCCGTGTCCCCGTACTCCACCAGCTTGCCGTTGTGCATCACGGCGATCCGGGAGGAGAGCATCTCCACCACCGCGAGGTCGTGGGAGATGAAGAGGCACGCGAAGCCGTGCTCCCGCTGCAGGTCCTGGAACAGCTCCAGCACGCGCGCCTGGACCGAGACGTCGAGGGCGGAGGTGGGCTCGTCCGCCACCAGCAGCGACGGTTCCAGGATCAGGGAGCGGGCGATCCCGACGCGCTGGCGCTGGCCACCGGAGAGCTCGTGCGGGTAGCGGTTCCGGAAGGAACGGGGCAGCTCGACCTGGTCGAGCATCGCCTCCACCCGCTTGTCCAGCTCGCCCCCCTTGATGCCGGAGTGGAGGTAGAGGGGCTCGCCGATCGACTCACCGATGGGCAGGCGCGGGTTCAGGGAGGAGCCCGGGTCCTGGAACACGATGCCGACCTTCGCCCGCAACGGTTTCAGGTCCTTGTGCCTCGCCCCTCGCATCGTGATGCCGTCGATGGTGAGGTGGCCGTCGTGCACGGGCAGGAGCCCGACGACGGCGCGCCCGATCGTCGTCTTGCCGGAGCCGGACTCGCCCACCAGGCCGACGACCTCGCCGCGCTTGATGTCCATGCTGACGCCGTCGACGGCGCGGAACGCCGGGGTGCGGCCCCGCTTCGGGTACTCGATCACCATGTCCTGCGCCTGGAGCACGAGCTCCGGGTCGTAGGTGAACGGCCGCTCCGGAGCGGGCTCGCGGTGGCGGACGGCCGTCTTCGTCGGGGCGCCGTCGCGGAGCGCCGCCTCGGCGTCCTCCGCCCCGGGAACGAGGGTGTCCGCACCCTCCACCGGCTTGGCGTGGGAGCCCAGGTGCGGGACCGCGGCCAGCAGTTCCTGGGTGTAGGGGTGCTGCGGCCGGTTGAAGATCTGGTCGGCCGTGCCACGCTCGACGAGCCGCCCGTCCTTCATGACCACGATGGTGTCCGCCATGTCCGCGACGATGCCCATGTCGTGAGTGATGAGGATGATGCCGGAGTCGATCCGGGAGCGCAGGTCCCGCATCAGCTTCAGGATCTCGGCCTGGACGGTGACGTCGAGGGCCGTGGTCGGCTCGTCCGCCACGAGGAGGCGCGGATCGCAGGCGAGGGACTGCGCGATCATCGCGCGCTGCCGCTGACCACCGGAGAGCTGGTGCGGGTAGGAGTTGAAACGCACCTCCGGCTCCGGGATCTCGACCATCCGCAGCAGTTCGATCGCCCGCTCCTTCGCGGCCTTCGGGTTCATGTCGAAGTGGGTGCGGAGCGTCTCGACGATCTGGAAGCCCACGGTGTACACCGGGTTCAGTGCCGTCATCGGCTCCTGGAAGATGACCGCGATGTCGTTGCCGCGGATCCGGCGGAGCTTGCTGGTGGGCATGCCGACCAGCTCCTCGCCCATGAGCTTCGCGGAGCCCGAGGTGCGCCCGTTCGGGGGCAGCAGGCCGAGCAGGGCCATGGAGGACTGGGTCTTCCCGGAACCGGACTCCCCCACGATGGCGAGGACCTCGCCGGCGTGCACCTCGTAGGACACGTCGATGGCGGCGGGGAACCACTCGTCCTCGACGAAGAAGTCCACGTTGAGGCCGCTGACCTCGAGGATCGTCTCGCCCCGGGTGATCGTGTGGCCCTGGGTGGTGGGCGCGGGTGTGGTGGTCACACTCGTGGTCCTTCCGTGTGGTCTCCGTCTGTCACGATGGACGCATGGGTCCCACCGTGGTGTACCGAACGGCGACGTCCCGGGTGCTGGGCGTCTCCGCTCTCGTGCTCGCCGTTCTGGCGGTCGGCTTCTTCGCGGTCACCGGAGGTCTCGCCGAGGCGCTCCGCTCCGGCCCGCTCGTGGTGTTCGCCGCGATCGCGATCTGGGTGACGTTCGCGTTGCCCCACGTCACCGTGTCCGACGGCGGGGTGACCGTCCGCAACGTGCTGCGCACCGTTCACGTCCCCTGGCCCGTCTTCACGGGCGCGGACTCGCGCTGGTCGCTGACGGTCCACACCACGCAGGGCGACGTCGGCTCGTGGGCTGTTCCGGCGCCGTCGGGCTTCGCCGCGCGCGCCTCCCGCGACCCCGCCGGCCAGGTCGAGCGGGGCGTGAACGCCGTCACCGTGGCGTTCGCCATCGGCGAGCGCTACCGCATGCTTCTCGAGGCCGGTCACCTGGGCCGCCGGACGGTCCAGCAGGTTGAGCTGGAGCGCCGCTGGAACACCGGCGCCG
>ERZ1645187.1223-NODE-1223-length-23981-cov-85.424810_pt1 | contig 23981 bp, 20 predicted proteins | sample MGYA00575352_ERZ1645187 | MGnify/ENA primary metagenome ERZ1645187 (study PRJEB40837, sample SAMN11349314) | freshwater sediment metagenome | isolation source: river sediment | host: Sediment | place: India: Wazaribad , New Delhi | collected 2017-02-21 ...
ATCACAGCCGCCGGAGCGAACTCAGAACTGGATAAAACTTGGGGGCAACGTCACCAGGTTCAGAAGAACTTCTCCTTGCGATCGGACCTCGTGACGCTGCCGCTGCCGGCCCTGTCGGGAACTGCGGCGGTTCCGTCGACGGTCGACGTGTGGATCAACGATCAGAAGGTGCGGAGCATCGACGGGGTCGAGGGGCGCTTCGAAGTCGCCGATATCCCGATGGTGACCGGCAGTGGCGAGGCCCGACTGGTGGTGCGCGACGCGACGGGGCGCGCGGTGGAGAACAAATCGGCGTTCTACGTCTCGCCCAAGATGCTGCGCGGCGGGCTGTGGGACTTCTCGCTGGAAGTCGGTGCGCCACGGACCGGCTACGGCGTCGACAGTGGCCGCTACCACCTCGACGAGACCTTCCTGTCGTGGACGTTGCGCGATGGACTGACCGACTGGATGACGTTCGAGGGACATGGCGAGTTTGCGCGCGATCTGCAGCTCATCGGCGGTGGCGCCGTCGTCTCCGTGTTCGGACGAGGCGCGATCACCGCAGAGGCGGCCGTGAGTCGAAACGGCAACTCGGTCGGCGGGCTGTGGTACGTCGACGGTGAGACCAGGATCGGTCGCGCCACGGTCCACGTCTCGACGCAACGCACGCTCGGCCGCTACGAGGACATCGCCAGCCTTTCCGCCGACGCGGACTACCAGAACCGGCTCGCACTCAGACTGGCCGGCCTGGCGTCACCCGGAGCGATCGCCGCGCTGCTGTCGACACGGCCGGCCAAGCGCATCGACCGTGCGTCGATCGGCCTACCGTTCGGCGGGGGAGAGTCGGCGGTCGGCCTGTCGTGGACGGATGTCCAGCCCACCGCCGGCGACCGCGCCCGTATCCTCGGGTTGTCCGGTTCGACCGCCCTGTTCGGCGGCAGAGCCTTCGCAACTCTCAACGCCGACTTCGGCGCCAAACGGTCGGTTCTCGGCTACGTCGGCTGGAGCCGGCCGCTGGGCGACTGGGGTCAGGGCGCCGTGGGGGTGGCGAGCGGATCGGGGCGCATGCAGTCCGTGACCACTCTGTCGCGAGGTCTCGGGACGGCACCGGGATCCTGGGGGTGGCGCATCGTCGACCAGGAGGGCGACGTGGGATTCCGCTCGGCCGAGGTCTCCCATCGAACCTCCGTCGCGCGCATCACCGGGCGGGTCGGCCAGAGCGGCAATGCCGCGAACGGATCCGTGGAGATGGAAGGCGCCGTGGCGGCGATGGGAGACGGCGTCTTCGCCGCCACGCGCATCGAGGACGCCTTTGCGGTGGTGAACGCCGGAGCGCCGGGGGTGACCGTGTTGGCGGAGAACCGGCCGGTCGGCGTCACCGACACGCGAGGCCGCCTGCTGGTGCCGACGCTGCGTGCCCTGGAAGTCAATCGGTTGGCCCTCGACGCGACCACGCTGCCGCTGGACGCCCAGCCGACGGCGACCGCACTCGAGGTGCGGCCCAAGATGCAGAGCGGTGTCTCGGTCGACTTCGGGGTGGCCGACGGCCGGCGCTCGGCGGAGGTCGCCTTCGTCGACGAGGCCGGCAGGCCGATCGAACTGGGCCGGGCGGGGCGGTCCGGCTCCGGGATCGCCTTCACGGTCGGATACGACGGCCGCGCGTGGTTGACCGATCTCGCAGAGCGAGAGACCGCGCAGATCGACGGGCCTTCCGGACCCTGCAGGGCAGAAATCGACCTGCCTCGGCAAAGGGTTCAGCGACGCATGATCGGTCCGGTGGTCTGCCGTCGGATTCAGTAGGTCACCGTGACCGCGACGGTGTCGCTGTACGACCCCGGTGTCGGTGCCGGGGATTGGGTGGGGACGCGCCCATAGACGGTATGGCTCTGCTGCGATCCCGTTCCCGTGCCGCTCTTGAGGTTGCCGCCCGACGTGCCCCAGACCGTGGAGCGGGTCGAATCGAGATAGAGCTCGTAGGCCACGTAGGAGGCCGAACTGGCGTGCTTCATGCGCCGCGTGGAGCCGGAGGAGTTGGAGCCGGTGTCGAGGCCGACGCTGTAGGAGGTCGTGTTGGTGCAGGTGACCCGAACGGTGCCGGTCGCATCGACGGCGCTGGCCAGAATTCCGGCCGTACCGAACGCGACGGCGGAGCTGGTGCCGACCGAACAGAAGGCAGGAATGGTGACCGTCGCGGTGGAGGCCGAAGGAGGACCGTCGTTGGCGAGGAAGATGCAGAGCAGGTCGGTGCAGTAGAGCAGTTTGGGGTCCGGATTGCCGGTCCACACGTAGGTGCCGGGCGGCACGGTCTGCTGATTGGCCGCGATGCGCCCGTAGACCGTGAAATTCTTGGTTCCGTTGGTCGGGATCGTCGGCGCGTAAGGCGAGCCCGTGTAGATGCCGGCAGGCGTGGCGGGCGAGGCCGGCCACACGCTCGTTCGACCGCTGTCGGTGTAGAATTCGACCAGGAGTTTATGGGCCGAATTCGTCGTGTTGACCATCTGACGGCGGTTCGAGGTGCAGCTCAGGCCGGCCCCGCAACTGATGCCGATGTTCGACGACGTGTTCAGCCCCAGGCTACAACTCACTGAAAAGGTGCCTGTGCTGTCGAGGCTCGATCCCGCCAGAATATCGAGCGAAGAGAAGACCATGGCGAAGCTGCCGATCGAGCAGCCGGCCTCGGCCTCACCGTGAACCAGAAGCCCCGAGGCGAAGAGTGCTGGACCGAGCAAGCTCGGCAGTCGGCAAACTCGCCCGCTCATCGCGCCCATCCGAGCGTCCCACCTCTACCGCACCGAGCGTTCCGGCCGCCGCGTCGTCGATGCGAGGTTCGCCGAATCGACCGGACCTGTCCATCGCCTTCGATCGAACACGAATTGCCGTCCCGGCGGGTTCCGAGCAATGTCGTCGGTGCATCGCTCGGCTCGCGGATGGTCGCCGGCTCGCGCCGCTCGTGGCTTCCCTCCGAAAGGCTTCTGGATCTATTGCTGGGAAATCACCCATCGCGACAACGCCGCCGCGCCGGCCTCTCCTCCGGAGCCCTGCATGACCCTCCATCTCTTCGGCATCAAGGCCTGCGACACCATGAAGAAGGCCCGCACCTTCCTCGATGGGCGCGGCATCGCCTACGTCTTCCACGACTACAAGCTCGAGGGCGTCACCGCCGATCGCCTCGCCGAATGGGTGGCGAAGGTCGGCTGGGAGAGGCTCCTCAACCGCTCCGGCACCACCTTCCGCAAGCTCCCCGAGGCGACCCGCGCCGACCTCACCGAAGCGAAGGCCATCGCCCTGATGGTCGCCCAACCGTCGATGATCAAGCGCCCGGTGCTCGCCCGCGGCGAGGAGCTCCTGGTCGGCTTCCGCTCGGAGGAGTGGGAGCGGCTTCTCGGGTGAGCGACCCGCGCGACCGTTCGGGTTCGATGGGACGGCGGAGTGGAACACCGGCTCACCCACCGGCTCGGTGTCCTCGGGGGGGCAGCCCCCCGCCCGCCACCACGAACGGGACGATCCCGGGTCAGGCGGAGCCGAAGGTGCGAGGGGAGGGGCCGGCCCTCGCTTCGCCGACGCGTCCTCGTCGCCTCGGCCCCCGCCCCCTCCCGCGATATGCCGACCCGTCCCGGCCTGCGCCGGCGGCGCCGATGCGAGATCGGTCCGACGTCGGAGTGACTTTTCGAGGAGAACGGATATTTTCCTGTCGAGTGACGACGGCTCTCGGTTCGCGTGCCGCTCGAACTCGCAGAGACGAGCGGCGATCCGAACGCCGCCCAGCGCCGAGAGGAAGTCCCCTGGAATGGCCGTGCGTAGAGCGATCGTCCTCGCGGCGGGCACTGGTGCCCGCCTCTTCCCGTTGACCGGAGATCGTCCCAAGCCGCTCGTCGGGGTCTGCGGCGAGAGCATCCTGTCGCGCCTCGTCGGCCATCTGAAGACCGTCGGCATCGAGCGCGTCGTCGTCGTCACCGGCCATCTCGGGCAGCAGATCGTCGACGAACTCTCCGCCGCCCACCCAGACGTCGACCTCGTCTTCGTCCACAACGAAAACTACCGCACCACCAACAACATCTATTCGCTGTGGCTGGCGCGCGAGGCGTTCGACGAGGACTTCCTGCTGCTCGAGGCCGACATCGTCTGCCGGGCGGAGGTGCTGGAGCCGCTCGTGACCGGCCCGGAGGGCACCAGCGCGGCGCTCGTCTCGCCGAAGACCTGGTTCATGGACGGCGCCTGCGTCGAGGTGGAGGGCAGTCCGCCGCGGATCACCGCGCCGCGGCAGATCCCGGCCGGTGAGCATCGCCCCCACCACTACAAGACGGTCAACTTCTACCGCATCGCCTCCACCTTCGCCCGCGGCTGGCTCGCCGGCCGGCTCGGCGAGAAGGTCGAGGCGGCCGATCTCTCCGCCTATTACGAGACGCTCTTCGCCGAGGCGATCGACGCCGGCATCGAGACCTTCCTCGCCGCCGTCGTCCCCGACACCGACTGGTTCGAGATCGACAACCTCGACGACCACGACATCGCCGAATACCGGATGAAGTCGCCCGCCGAGCGCCTGCGCCACCTCGAGACCCGCCACGGCGGCCATTGGCGTTATCCTGTCGTCGATCACTGCCTGCTCTACAATTTCCACTACCCGCCGAAGAAGGTCGTCGACCACATGGCGGCGCGGCTCGACTTCCTCGTCCGCGAATACCCCTCGGCCCAGCGGCCGATCGCCGAATTCGTCGGCCGCTTCTACGAGATCGATCCGGCACGGCTGGTGATCGCCAACGGCGTCAGCGAGCTGATCCCGATCGTCCTCTCAGAGGCGACGCGGCCGGTGGTGATCCCGACTCCGTCCTTCAACGAATACGAGGCGGTGGTCGCCCCCGGCCTCGTCCATCGCCACCCGCTGCGGGCCGAGGACGGCTTCCGGGTCGATCCCGACGCGCTCCTCGAACGCGCCCGCTCGGTCGGCGCCGGTCACATCGTGCTGATCACCCCGAACAACCCGACCGGCAACGCCGTGCCGCGCCGCGACGTGCTGCGCCTCGTCGAGGGTGCGGCGGCGATCGGGGTGCGGGTGATCCTCGACGAATCCTTCGTCGACTTCCAGGCGGAGGGGAGGGCGGCCTCGCTGATGCCGGATCTCGCCGATCACCCGAACCTGACCATCCTGCTCAGTCTCTCCAAGTCCCATGGCGTCGGCGGGCTTCGCATCGGCCTCCTCGCCTCCGCCGACGCCGCCGAGGTCGCCCGCGTCCGCCGCCGCGTTCCGATCTGGAACATCAACGCCTTCGCCGAGGCCTATCTGCGGCTCTTCACCGCCTTCCGCCAGGAGTATTCCGCCTCTTGCGCCCTGGTCCACCGGGAGACGCAGGCGCTTGCCCGCGGCCTCTCCGCCATCGACGGGCTGACCGTCTATCCGACGGACGCGAACTTCGTCTTCTGCCGGCTCGACCCGGCGATCGGCACCGCACCGGAACTGGTCTTGCGGTTGCTCGAGCGCGAAGGGATCTACGTCAAGGACTGCTCGGGAAAAGCGATGGAGGATGCCCGTCAGCATCTGCGCGTTTCCTCGCGCGGCGAAGCCGACGACGCTCGCCTCTGTCGGGCGATCGCCCGGGTGATCGCCGAGATGGGCGCGGCGACCGGGCCACGTGAGGGATGACGGCCACGGTGTGTGGACCCATCGACCGGTGGGACGGAACGAACGACGATCGGCGATCATGAACCAGCCGCCACTTCCTCCCTTCTTCGACTTCCTCCGCAGCCAGATCGCCGGCCGCTGGCAGGAGGAGGCCCGCAGCGACTGGGCCTATGTCGTCTTCTATCGGCCGTTCGCCGCCGTCCTCGCCTGGGGGCTCGCACACACCTCGATGGCGCCGCTGACGGTGACGCTGGCCGGTGGCCTGTCGATCCCGGTCATGCTGGCGATCGCCATTCTGGTTCCGCCCGAGTCGGCGGTGCCTCTGATCGGCGTCGTCGCCTGGATCGGCGGTCTCCTCGACTGCACCGACGGCGATCTGGCGCGGCTGGCCGGGCGGGCGTCGTGGCTCGGCCGCTACGTCGACTTCCAGGTCGATACGGTGCGCTGGGCTGCGCTCTACGTCGCCGTAGGCATCGCCGCCGATCGCGCAGGCTCGGGAGCCGGAAGTTGGTTCGCCGTCGCCGCCGTGGCGGCCTGGGCGCGGCTCTTCGCTCGTGCCGCCCGCGACTACCGGGTCGGAACGTTCGGCCGCGATCCGCCGTCGACCACGCCGCCCGGCCCGGTGTCCGCGTCTCGGTTGATCGGCCGCTTCTTCGTCGGGCTCGACGGCCTGCTGCCGATCGTCTTCGCCGGCGGTTGGATGGTCGGGCTCGGCGGCTGGGTTCTGCTGATGCCGCTCTCCCTGTCTATTGCCGATGTGGTCGTCACTCAGGTTTCCAATCTCAGGCGCTATGCCGATCTGACCTGATCCCGCTCGGTTCGTGCCGCCCCCTTTCGCCCCGGCGACGGCGCCCCCATCGCCCACCGGCCACCGCGTCGGCGAGTGTCATCCGTCTGTCATCCACGCGTCATAGACCCGTTCTCGGCAACCTCCAGAAAGGGCGGGCGAGCCTCATCGGCCGCGCCGCCCCTCGAGCCACGAGACAGAGAAAAACCATGACCAAGACCTTCATGCTCGGCACCGCCGTCGTCGCGGCCGCCATGACCGTCGGCGCCTTCGGCGCCCAGGCGCAGACGCGCGACCAGATCCGCATCGTCGGCTCCTCGACGGTCTATCCCTTCACCACCGCGGTCGCCGAGCAGTTCGGCAAGACCTCCGGCTTCAAGACGCCCGTCGTCGAGTCGACCGGCACCGGTGGCGGCATGAAGCTGTTCTGCGCCGGCGTCGGCGCCGAGCATCCGGACGCGACCAATGCCTCGCGCCGCATGAAGGGCGCCGAGCTCGACACCTGCATCAAGAACGGCGTCAAGGACGTCGTCGAGATCAAGATCGGCTTCGACGGCCTGACGCTGGCCCATTCCAAGGCCGCGGCGCCGATGAAGATCACCATGGCGCAGTTCTTCCTGGCCGTCGCCAAGGAAGTCCCGGGCGCCGACGGCAAGCTCGTCGCCAATCCGAACAAGACCTGGGCCGACATCGACAAGTCGCTGCCGGCGATCAAGATCGAAGTCCTCGGCCCGCCGCCGACCTCCGGCACCCGCGACTCCATGCACGAGCTGTTCATGGAAGCCGGCGCCAAGCAGATCCCGGCGATGAAGGACATCGAGAAGGCCGACGCCAAGGCCTTCGAGAAGGCCTGGAAGTCGATCCGTGAGGACGGCGCCTACGTCGAGGCGGGCGAGAACGACAACGTCATCGTCCAGAAGCTCGAGGCCAACAAGAACGCCTTCGGCGTCTTCGGCTACTCCTTCCTCGAGGAGAACGCCGCCAAGCTCCAGGGCGTCGCCCTCGACGGCGTCGGCCCGACCTTCGAGGCGATCGCCGACGGCAAGTACAAGGGCGCCCGGGCGATGTTCGTCTACGTCAAGAAGGCCCATGTCGGCGTCATCCCCGGCCTCGACAAGTTCGCCGCCGAGTACGTGTCGACCAAGGCGCTCGGCGAGGACGGCTATCTCGCTTCCAAGGGTCTCGTGACCCTGCCGAAGGAGGAGGCCGCGGCGGTCGCCAAGGCCGCCACCGCTCTCGTCCCGCTCGCCGCCGACGCGCTCAAGTGATCGAACGGCGCGACGCCCGATCCCCGGGTCGGGCGCCGCGCCCCTCGTGACGCCTCGCGGCGCCGCCTCTCGGTGTGGCGCCGCGTCCTTCGCCCGCCCTTCGTGGGCTGGGCCGAACCACAGCTCGGCGGACGATCCGGATGCTCGGCCTCTATCTCCTGGCCATGGTGCTGCTGCCCCTCGCGGGCTTCTTCGTCGCCCGCTCGCGGGCCGGCGCGATCGTCGCCACCCACGGCGCGGCGGTGCATTCGCGCCCCAACTATCACGGCCTCCTCACCGCCGCGGTCGGCTTCCTGCCGATGCTGGCGGTGCTCGTGGTCGTCGGGCCGACGGTGGCGAAATACGCCGTCTCGACCGGCCTCTCGCATTTCCCGGCGGAGCAGATCGCCGACCCGACGGCGCGCGGCGCGCTGATGCGCGACATGATCTCGCTGTCGCGCGGGGACCATGCCGGTGGCGCCGGCGATGCGCTCCGGGCTGCCTCCGCGGCCTTCGCCACCGCCTCGCGGCTCGGCGGCTGGCTGGTGCTCGTCCTCGGCGTCGTCGCCGGTGCGGTCGGCGCCTGGCTGGCGATCCGCCGCATCGACGTCGATTTCCGCGCCCGCAATCACTTCGAGCGGATCGTCAAATACGTCCTTCTGCTGGCGGCGACGGTGGCGGTGCTCACCACCGTCGGCATCGTGCTGTCGGTCGCCTTCGAGACGATGCAGTTCTTCTCCAAGGTGCCACCGCTCGACTTCCTCTTCGGCCTCGAGTGGTCGCCGCAGACCGCCATCCGCGCCGATCAGGTCGGCTCGTCGGGCGCCTTCGGCATCGTCCCGCTGGTCACCGGCACGCTCCTCATCACCGTGATCGCGATGTTCATCGCCGGGCCGATCGGCCTCTTCGCGGCGATCTACATGGCGGAGTACGCCAGCCCGCGCGTCCGCGGCATCGCCAAGCCGATCCTCGAGATCCTCGCCGGCGTGCCGACGGTGGTGCTCGGCTTCTTCGCGGCGCTGACCGTCGCCCCGATCATCCGCCAGATCGGCCAGATGGCCGGCCTGTCCGTCGCCTCGGAGTCGGCGCTGGCCGCCGGTCTGGTGATGGGCATGATGATCATCCCCTTCGTCTCCTCGCTCTCCGACGACGTCATCAACGCGGTGCCGCAGTCGCTGCGCGACGGCTCCTATGCGCTCGGCGCGACCAAGTCGGAGACGATCGAGCGGGTGGTGCTGCCCGCCGCGCTGCCCGGCATCGTCTCGGCGATGATGCTGGCGATCAGCCGCGCCATCGGCGAGACGATGATCGTCGTCATGGCCGCCGGCCTCGCCGCCAACCTGACCTTCAACCCGCTCGAAGCGGTCACCACCTTCACCGTCCAGATCAAGACCATCCTCGTCGGCGATCAGGAGTTCGACAGCGCCAAGACGCTCGCCGCCTTCGCGCTCGGCTTCGTCCTGTTCTTCTTCACGTTGTTCCTCAACGTGATCGCCATGAAGATCGTCAAGAAGTATCGGGAACAATATGACTGACGCGACCATGATGGATGTCGCTCCCACGCGGCGGATCGACTTCGACAGCGCGGCCGCGCAGAACCGGGTGAAGGCGCGTTACCGTGCCGAGGCTCGCTTTCGGGCCTACGGCATCGCCGCCCTGGTCGTCACCACCCTGTTCCTGGTGATGCTGCTCGGTGACGTCCTGATCAAGGGTCTGCCGGCCTTCTGGCAGCACTCGCTGACCCTCGAGGTCTCGGTCGCCGCGGCCGACGTCGACCCGCAGGGCACCGGCAGGCCCGAGGTGCTTCGCGCCGGCGACTACACCGCGATCGTCCGTCGCACCCTGTCCGACCGCTTCCCCGAGGCCAAGAGCCGCCAGGACCGCAAGCTGCTGTTCGGGCTCCTGTCCTCCGGCGCCACCGACGTCCTGCGCGACCGCGTCGTCGCCGACCCGTCGCTGGTAGGCAAGACGGTGCGGGTGCCGGTGCTGCTCTCCGACGACGTCGACCTCTACTTCAAGGGGGCGAGCACGAAGATCGTCGATCGCGCCGGCCGCGGCATCCTCACGGCTTCGGCCGCGACCGGCGAGATCACCGTCTCTTCGACCTCCAACGACTTCGCCGACGAACTCGTCGCCATCAAGAAGTCGGTCAAGGTCCGAGCCGACGCGATGTCCACCGAGGCCGACCGGCTCGCCGCGGTGGTCCACGACATGGCCGCCGACATCGAGACCGTCGAGAAGAGTCTCGCCGCCGCACGGTCGTCCGGCGACGCTGCCGCGGTCGAGCGGGCCGAGAAGGACGTCGCCAACCGGCGCACCGATCTCGCTGCGATGCAGGCCAAGGTCACCGAGAACCGCGACGCGGCGCGCGAACTCACCCGCCGCTTCGACGATCCGAAGACCCCCGAGACGCTCGATGCGTCGTTGCCGAGCCTGCTGGTGGCGATGAACGGTGGTCTGGTGAAGATCACCCGGCTCGGTGACGTGTCGTTCCAGGGCCGCGTGTTGCTGCCGCTGAAGTCGACCGCCGATGCGGCGGCGGGCTCGTGGAAGCTCGTCACCTATCAGACGCCGGAGGCCAATCGCCGCGTCACCGACCAGGAGATCGCCTGGCTCGAGGCGCTGCGCGCCGACGGTGTCGTGACCAACGCCTTCAATACCGCCTTCTTCACCACCGGCGACAGCCGCGAGGCGGAGCTGGCCGGCATCCGCGGCGCCCTGGTCGGCACCGCCCTGACGCTGCTGGTGACGCTCGCCATCTGCCTGCCGCTCGGCGTCGCCGCGGCGATCTACCTCGAGGAGTTCGCCCCCAAGAACCGGGTGACCGACCTCATCGAGGTCAACATCAACAACCTCGCCGCGGTGCCGTCGATCGTCTTCGGTCTGCTCGGGTTGGCGGTGTTCCTCAACTTCTTCGATCTGCCGCGCTCGGCGCCGGTGGTCGGTGGTCTGGTGCTGGCGCTGCTCGTCATGCCGACCATCATCATCGCCTCGCGGGCGGCGCTGAAGGCGGTGCCGCCGTCGATCAAGGAGGCCGCGCTCGGCGTCGGTGCCTCGCATCAGCAGGCGATCTTCCATCATGTCCTGCCGCTCGCCCTGCCGGGCATCATGACCGGCACCATCATCGGCATGGCCCACGCCCTGGGCGAGACCGCGCCGCTGCTGATGATCGGCATGGTCGCCTTCATCGTCGACGTCCCCGGCTCGATCACCGAGGCGGCGACGGTGCTGCCGGTGCAGATCTACCTGTGGTCGGACCTGCCCGAGGTGGCGTTCCAGTCGAAGACCGCGGCGGCGATCATCGTCCTGCTCGGCTTCCTGTTCGTCATGAACGGGACCGCCATCTGGTTGCGCAAGAAGTTCGAACGACGCTGGTGAGACCGGCGCGCCCCCGCAGGCCGCGACGGCTGCTCTCTCGGAGATGACCCATGGACGCCCATGTCGACAACACGACGAGGAACATCGTGGATACCAAGCCCAAGGTCACCGCGCGTGACGTGAACGTCTACTATGGCGAGAAGCATGCCCTGAAGAACGTCTCGATCGACGTTCCGGAGCGCTCGGTCATGGCCTTCATCGGTCCGTCGGGCTGCGGCAAGTCGACGTTCCTGCGCTGCATCAACCGCATGAACGACACCATTCCGATCTGCCGGGTGACCGGCGAGATCAAAGTCGACGACCGCGACATCCACGACCCCAAGCTCGACGTGGTGCAGCTGCGCGCCCGCATCGGCATGGTGTTCCAGAAGCCCAATCCCTTCCCCAAGTCGATCTGGGACAACGTCGCCTATGGTCCCCGCCTGCACGGCCTTGCCACCTCCAAGGCCGATCTCGACGCCATCGTCGAGGACAGCCTGACCAAGGCCGGCCTGTGGAAGGAGGTCAAGGACCGTCTGCAGGACAGCGGCACCGGTCTCTCCGGCGGCCAGCAGCAGCGTCTCTGCATCGCTCGCGCCATCGCCGTCGATCCCGAGGTGATCCTGATGGACGAGCCCTGCTCGGCCCTCGACCCGATCGCCACCGCCCACATCGAAGAGCTGATCGATCACCTGCGGTCGCGCTTCACCATCATCATCGTCACCCACTCGATGCAGCAGGCGTCGCGCGTCTCGCAGCGCACCGCCTTCTTCCACCTCGGCAATCTCGTCGAGGAGGGATCGACCGAGCAGATCTTCACCAATCCGCACGAGACCCGCACGCAGGACTACATCACCGGCCGCTTCGGCTGAGCGGCGAGCCGACCGGGATCCGCGACGGGCGTGGTCCGCGGGAGCGGATCGCGCCCGTCGCGTCTTCAGGCACCGGCCGTCGGCCGCGGCTTCTTCGCCGGCACGTCGATGCGGATCTCGTCCTCGGCGATCTCGATCGGCAACTCCTTCACCGGCGCGCAGACCTGCCCGGTGACGCAGGCCCCCGTCCGCCCGTCGAACTTCCAGCCGTGATGCGGACAGGTGAGGCGATCGCCGTCGAAGGGCGCCTCGGCGAGCGAGGCCTCCTGATGTGGGCACAGCGCCCGGAAGGCGCGCGGCCGGTCGCCGTTCGGCCACAGTACCAGATAGCGTTTGCGCTCGATGGTGGCGACGACGAGGCCGCCCTCGGCGAGTTCGGATCGATCACAGGCCTTGTGGAACACGCGCCGCCTCCTGTCGGGAAGGCGACACCACGGTCGCCTCGGCCTCGACGAAGCAAGCGGCGGGCCGGATCACTCTCCGGCGGTCACGGTCCCGTCCGCGCGGGCCTGCTCGAGATCGGCGAGCGCGTGGCGCACGATCGCCGCGCCGCCCTGGATCGACAGCGCCGCCATGATGCCGGCGACGGTGAAATCCGGCCAGCCGCTGCCCGAGCCGAAGACGCCGGCCGCCGCGGCGAGAACCGCGAGATTGCCGATCACGTCGTTGCGCGAACAGATCCACACCGAGCGCATGTTGGCGTCGCCGTCGCGGAAGCGGTAGAGCATCCACGCCACTCCGGCGTTGGCGAGGAGCGCCGCGAAGCCGACGAGGCCCATCGTCTCGGCCCCGGGCAGCGTCCCGTGGATGGCCGCCCACACGGCGGTGCCGATCACCCAGACGCCGAGCGCCACGAGGCCGATGCCCTTGATCAGCGCCGCCCGCGCCCGCCAGACGAGATGCAGTCCGACCACGCCGAGGGCGATGCCGTAGTTGACGGCGTCGCCGAGGAAGTCGAGCGCATCGGCCTGCAGCGACGACGATCCCGCCGCCAGACCGGCGCCGATCTCGACCAGGAACATGCCGGCATTGACGACCAGCGCGATCCACAACGCCCGCGTCCAGCGCGGATCGCTGCCCACCCGCGCCTTCGACGAGGCGCATCCGCCCTCGCATGAACAGGTCATCGTCGAGCCTCCTTCCGGTCGTCGTACCAAGGACTACCGCCGCCGACCGCGCCGGTCCAGAGCTCACTCCGCCGGCCGGCCGTCCGTGTCGAAGGCGAGGAGCGTCTCCTCGCCGCCCATGGTGATGCGGGCCGACTTCAGTCGCCCGTTCTCGTGCCATTCGTAGGCGTGAGCGAGCTCGACCGCGCCGTAGACCATCTTCTCGAACCCGATCAGCCGGTCGTCCTCGTCGTAGCGGGCCCGGACGAAGGTGTTGCGGTTGATCAGATCGGCCGGCCCCAGGGCTTCGATCATCCGCGCGGGCGGTCGAATGCCGGAGTAGGTGACGAAGTGGCGGATGACGACGGCGTCGGACATGATGCTTCCTCCCGCCCGCCCCCCAAGCCAGAACCGTGCCGCCCCGCTCCCTCGTCGCCGCGGGCGTCGATACATGCGCCGTGGCGATCTCGGCGTAGAATGGTCCGAAAGACCCTCCCGGAGATTCTCGATGACCGTCCTCGTCCTCGGCCTCGTGCTGTTCCTCCTCGTCCATACGATCCCGATGGTCGCCTCGCTCCACGCCGCGCTCGTCGGTCGCTTCGGCGCGAACGGTTGGCGCGGTATCCACTCGCTCGTCTCGGCCGTCGGCCTCGGTCTGATCGTCTGGGGCTTCGCCCGCGCCCGCGCCGAGGGCGTGCCGGTGTGGTTCGTCGCCGACAAGGGCATGCGCCACGCCACCCTCCTGGTGCTCGCCCCGGTCTTCCCGCTGCTCTTCGCCGCCTATCTACCCGGCTGGATCAAGGCCCGCGTCGTCCACCCGATGTTGACGGCTGTGATCCTCTGGGCGATCGGCCATCTCCTCTACGTCGGCTCCGCCCACGCGGTGACGCTCTTCGCCGCCTTCGCCGCCTGGGCCGTCGCCGACCGCCTGTCGCTCGCCCGCCGCAAGCCCGGCACCGGCGAGACCCCGCCCTTCGGTCGCAACGACGTTCTGGCGATCGTCCTCGGCCTGGCGGTCTACGGCCTCTTCCTGTGGAAGCTGCACCTGTGGCTGATCGGCATCGCTCCGCTCGGTTGATCGCGAAGCGTGACCTTCGCGCACCGCTGCCCCAAAAAGGCGCCGATTGATCGCCAAGAGGCGGACGACTGGCGCCGAATCCGGTCGGCTCTCTCGGTCGGTCCGTTTGCGGGCGGCGGAGGGAACGGCTATGGTGAGCGCGCAACCGGGCGGGCACGTCTTTCCCGGACGATGGGCGTCGTTTCCGCTGGCCGGAAGCGACGGGATCTCAACCACGACATTTCGGGTGGCGCCGGTGCCACCGGCCCGGCGGGCGGAGTTCGATGGCCGACATCTTCAATGAAATCGACGAGGAACTGAGAAACGAGCAGATCCGCAAGCTGTGGGATCGCTACGGAGTTCTCGTTCTCGTGGTGGCCGTGGCCATCGTCGTCGCCGTCGCCGGCTGGCGCGGCTACGAGTATTGGCGCCTCACCCAGTCGCGGGCCCAGGGCGATGCCTTCGCCGCAGCCGCCCGCCTCGTGCATTCCGGTGACCTCAAGGGCGGCGAGGAGGCCTTCCGCGGCCTCGCCGAGACCGGATCGGGTGGCTATCCGGCGATCGCCGCGCTGCGCGCCGCCGCCGCACTCGCCGAGCAGGGCGATGCCGCCGCCGCGGTGAAGGCCTTCGACGCCGTCGCCGCCAAGGCCGCGACGCCGCCGCTCTTCGCCGAAATCGCACGCATCCGCGCCGCCTACCTCGCCGTCGACCTCGAGGAGCGTGCCGCCGTCGAGGGACGGGCCGCGCCGTTGGCGCTCGCCGGCAAGCCGTTCCGCCACGAAGCCCGCGAGGTGCTCGCGCTCTCCGCCTGGAAGGCGGGCGACCTCGCCGGCACCACCAAGTGGGTGGCGTCGGTCGAGGCCGATCCCGAGACCCCGCGCGATCTCGCCGATCGCGTCGCCGTCCTGAACGCGCTGCTGCGCGCCACCGCCGCTCCCGGAAAGGCCGAATGATGTCGAAGCTCCTGCGCCTCGCGCTGATCGCCGCCCTCGCGACGCCGACCGTCGGCTGCTCCTCCACCGACGACATCCAGGACGCCGTCGCGGCGATCAATCCCTTCGGCGATTCGAAGAAGCCGCTGCCCGGTGAGCGGCAGCCGGTGATGGCCGATCAGACCCCCGGCCTGATCGCCAAGAACAAGCCGGTCTCGATCCCCGGACCGCGCGGCCTGTCCAACTGGAACGGCGTCGGTGGCCCCGGCGGCAACGATGCCGGCCACGTCGCCCTCGACGGCGGTGGCGGCAACCGCGTCTGGTCGAGCCGCGCCGCCGACACGGGCTCCGGCGGCATGCTGCGCGGCGACGTCCGCGTCTTCGCCGGTCCGGTCGCGGCCGGTGGCCGTGCCTTCGTCCTCGATCCGGCCGGCAACGTCACCGCCGTGTCGCTCTCCGGCGGCACCTCGTGGCGGGCGGCCGTGCGTCCCTCGGACGTCGACGAGCCGGGCACCACGGGTGGCGTCGCCACCGATGGAGCCCGCGTCTACGCCGCGACCGCCTATGGCGAGATCCGCGCCCTCGACGCCGACAGCGGCGGCGTCGTCTGGGAGAAGAAGTTGCCGGAGCCGGCGCGCGGCGCCCCGACGGTCGCCGACGGACGCGTCTTCGTCGTCACCCAGAACAACACCGTCGTCGCCTATTCGGCCGGCGACGGGGCCGAGGCCTGGTCGTGGCGCGGCGTGCCGGAGATGGGCAATCTGCTGTCCTCCGCCAACCCGGCGGTTTCCGGCGGCATCGTCGTGGTGCCCTTCACCTCCGGTGAGCTCGTCGCCCTCGACGCCAAGTCCGGCAAGCCGGTGTGGAACGACACGCTCGCCCGCGCCAGCCGTTCCTTCGCCGTCTCCGGCCTCTCCACCATCGCGGCGAGCCCGGTGATCTCCGACGGCGTCGTCTATGCGACCGGCGTCGGCTCGCGCACCGTGGCGATCAACCTGAAGACCGGCGCCCGCCTGTGGGACGTCCCCTTCGGCTCGTCTCACACCCCCGCGGTGGCCGGCAACGCCGTCTTCCTCGTCGATCTCGACGAGAACCTGACGGCGCTCGACCGCCGCTCGGGTGAAGTCCTCTGGGCGACGCATCTCCCGGTCACCAAGACCAAGAAGAAGCGCACCCATTGGGCCGGCCCGGTGCTCGCTGGCGGATCGCTCTGGCTCGTTTCCAACGAGGGCGGCATGATCGGCGTCGATCCGGCCTCCGGCCGCGTCACCGCGACGCGCGAGGGTGGCGAACCGGCGATGATCTCGCCCATCGCCGTCTCGGGCAAGCTCCTGGTCCTCTCGGCGACGGGCAACCTGTCGGCCTACGAGTAAATCATGCCCGCAACCGTGGTCATCGTCGGCCGGCCGAACGTCGGCAAGTCGACGCTCTTCAATCGCCTCGTCGGCAAGAAGCTGGCGCTGGTCGACGACACCCCCGGCGTCACCCGTGACCGCCGGCCGGGCGAGGCGAAGCTCGGCGATCTGAGCTTCACCATCGTCGACACCGCCGGCCTCGAGGAGGCCGAGGCCGAGAGCCTGTCGGGCCGCATGCGCGCCCAGACCGAGGAGGCGATCCGCACCGCCGACGTCGTCCTCTTCGTCATCGATGCCCGCTCCGGCCTCCTGCCGATCGATCGCTCCTTCGCCGATCTCCTGCGTCGCGTCGACGTGCCGGTGGTGCTGCTCGCCAACAAGGCCGAGGGCCGCCTCGGCGAGGCCGGCGCCTGGGAGGCCTACGAGCTCGGCTTCGGCGATCCCGTCGCCATCTCCGCCGAGCACGGCGAGGGCCTCGCCGATCTCCACATCGCGCTCGCTCCTCACGTCGACCCGCTCTCCGACGACGAGGCCGAGGCCGACGTCGCCGTCGCGCCCGACGCCGATCTCTCCGAAGAGGACGAGGAGGCGGCCGAGGCCGCCGCCGAGGCCAAGCGCCGCACCCTGCCGCTGCGCGTCGCCGTCACCGGCCGCCCCAACGCCGGCAAGTCGACGCTGATCAACAGCCTGATCGGCGAGGACCGCATGCTCACCGGCCCCGAGGCCGGCATCACCCGCGACAGTATCTCGGTCGACTGGGAATGGCGCGGCCGCAAGGTCAAGCTCTTCGACACCGCCGGCCTGCGCCGCAAGTCGCGCGTCCAGGACAAGCTCGAGAAGCTCTCCGTCGCCGACGCCATCCGCGCCGTCCGCTTCGCCGAGGTGGTGGTCGTCTGCCTCGACGCCACCATCCCCTTCGAGAAGCAGGACCTGCAGATCGTCGATCTGGTGGTCAAGGAGGGCCGCGCCCTCGTCATCGCCCTCAACAAGTGGGATCTCATCGAGGACCGCAACGAGGCCTGGAAGGCGATGCGTGAGGCCTGCGATCGGCTCCTGCCGCAGGTCCGCGGCGTGCCGCTGGTCCGCATCTCCGGCCTGATGGGCGACGGTCTCGACGAGCTGATGAAGGCGGTGGAGAGCGTCCACCGCACCTGGAACGCCCGCGTCTCCACCGCCCGCCTCAACCGCTGGCTGGAGACGGTGCTCGATCGCCATCCGCCGCCGGCGGTCTCCGGCCGTCGCCTGAAGATCCGCTACGTCACCCAGGCCAAGACCCGGCCGCCGCACTTCGTGGTCTTCTGCTCGCGCCCCGAGGTCCTGCCGGACAGCTACGTCCGCTACCTCACCAACGACCTGCGCGAACGCTTCGGTCTCGCCGGCATCCCGCTCCGCATCTCGCTGCGCGGCGGCGACAACCCGTATCACGACAAGAACGAGCGGCGGTGACGCGGCAGACGGGCGATCCCGGGGTGTCGATCCGTAGGGTGCATCGAACGCAGGGAGATGCACCGGCGGCATCAGGGTCGGCCGCCGGACCGATGTCGGCGCCCCGCATCTCGCGGCGCTCGGCGGCACCCTAAGACGCCCGGCGGTCGCGAGGCCCCGCGCTCCGCGCCGGAACCGTGCCTCACGCCATCGTGTGCCCGTAGAGAATGCCGCAGCCGAGAGCCGCCAGCCCCACCCCGGCGACGATCTCGGCGCGGTGGCCCACCTTCTCGCCGATCGCCTTGCCGGCGAACATGCCGATCGACGCCATGGTGAAGGTGGTGACACCGATGATCGGCGCGGCGATGCGAATGTCGACGTCGAGCAGTGCCAGCGACACGCCGACGATCATCGAGTCGATCGAGGTGCCGACCGCCGTCAGCATCAGCAGCAGAATCGACCCCTGCTGCGGCTCGTCGGCGTCCTCGTGGCCGCCGTGGAGGGCGTTCCATACCATGTGGCCGCCGACGCCGCCGAGCAGCACGAAGGCGATCCAATGGTCGATCGCCTCGACCCAGCCCGAGAAGGCGGTGCCGAGCAACCAGCCGACGACCGGCGCGCTCATCTCGACGAGGCCGAAGACGAGGCCGGTGCGCATGGCCAGCACCACCCCGGGCCGCGTGTCGGCGACGACGCCGCGTCCGACCGCCGCCGCGAAGGCGTCGACCGAGAGACCGAGAGCGAGCACGATGAGCGCGAGGAGAGACATGCGAGGAATTCCCTTGCGAGAGCGGCGACACGATCGCCCGTTCCGCCTGAACGCGGTGCGGCGTCGCGTCGGTCTCGCCATGCCCTCGGGCCGACCGCGCCACGTGGGTTCCCCACGAGTGTGTTGACGCGATCCCGCCGGTCTCCCGGCGCCGGCTACTCCCCGACGGCGTCGGCTTAAGCCGTGCGCCCGCCGCGGTCAAGCGCGGCACGCCAGCTCGAGACCAAATGCGATGGTGTCGCCGGTCGCCGCCCCCACCCTGGCGCGACGACCGCCGGCGGAGCGACGCCGCCCGGTGGCCGACCGCGACCTCGGGCAGCGCCCGCCGGGTGTTCACCACGCTTCGAGCAACTCGACCCGAGACCCTTCCACGGCGGCATGGAAGAGATATTCTACCGCTGGTGGATGGGCGTGATCCCGGTCCACGTCGTTTGCGAGGGTCGAACATGAAGCCGCTGCGGATCATTCGCGTCGTCGCCGATCGCCTGCTGCCACAGCGCATCGTCCGGCTCCTCTGGGTGGCCTACGGCTTCCTCAAACCGGCCCGGCGCTCCTGGTCGCAGAAGGGCGAGGACCTCCTCGTCCAGAGCCATTTCGATCGGCTCGGGCTCGGCACCGGCACCTATCTCGACATCGGCTGCTTCCATCCGACCTGGATCTCGAACACCCATCTCCTGCATCGTCGCGGCTGGCGAGGCTTCGCCATCGACATCGATCAGTACAAGCTCGATTCTATGAAATTCGCCCGGCGCGACCGGGTCGAATGCATCCTCGGCGCCGTCTGCGGCGCCTGCGAGGACGGCGCCACCGCGGCGGTCTACAAGTTCGACCGTGGTCTCTCGGACATCGACACGCTGGATCTGGCGAGCGCCGAGAAGTACCGCGCCGAAGGGGCGGGGGAGTTCCGCCGCGAGGAGGTGGCGCTGATCGACATCAACCGGTTGATGGCGCGCATCCCCCACGTCGACTTCCTCAACATCGACATCGAGGGCGTCGACGAGGCGGTGATCGTCGCGCTCGACCTCGCGCGGTTCCGTCCGGCAGTGGTCCTGTTCGAGGACAACGACACCTGGGGTGGCGCCCCGGCGGTGCGCGCCAAGCTCGAAGCGGCGGGCTACGAACGCCTCTTCGTCAGCGGTGGTTCGATCTGCTACGCCCTGCCGCCGACCGCGGCCGGGTGAGCCCGACGCGGTGGGCGCGAGTGCGTGGCGGCTCATACCAAGTTCACGAAATTCGGACTCGTCCGAATTTCGTGGGTTTCGGTCTGGCCGGCCGACGCCCGTTCGGGCTTGCCTTCGCCCATGAAATTCTGAACAGGTCAGAACTTCATGGGCTCGGTATCAGGCGCGCCAATCGCCGGTCGGATGGTCGAAGACCCGCCCCGACACCTCGAGCGCCGGCGACAGCAGCCGCATCACCGACGGCACCAGAACCATCGGCCGATCGAGCGTCTCGACGTCCTCGCCCGGCATCGCCTGCGCCCGCATCGCGGTGCGCAGCGGTCCGGGGTTGAGGCAGTTGGCCTTGATCGTGGTGATCTCGCTCTCCCGCGCCCAGGTCTCGACCATGGTCTCGAGCGCCGCCTTGGAGACCGCATAGGGGCCCCAATAGGCCCTGACCCGATGCGCCGCGCCGGAGGTGAGGAACACGGCACGGCCGGCGTCCGAGCGCCGCAGCAGCGGGTCGAGCGAGCGGATCAGCCGCCAATTGGCGGTGACGTTGACCGCCATCACCTTGTCCCAGTCCTTCGGGCCGACGTGGCCGAGCGGCGAGATCGGCCCGAGGATGCCGGCGTTGCCGATCAGGATGTCGAGCCGGCCGAAGCGCTCGTAGAGCGCCGCACCGAGCCGATCGATCGCCTCGAAGTCGGTGAGGTCCACCGGCACAAGCGTCGCCGCCCCGCCGAAGCCGCGGATCTCGTCGTCGAGTTCCTCCAGTCCGCCGACCGTGCGCGCCACCGCCACCACGTGGGCGCCGGCCCGGGCGATCTCGCGGGCGAGTACGTAGCCGATGCCACGCGAGGCGCCGGTGACGACGGCGATGCGTCCGTCGAGGGGCTTGTCGGTCATGAAGAGAGGCTCCGGAAGGCGGGAATGCGGGAAGGGGAGGGGCGCGGCGCCCCTCAGGTCGACTCGACCAGCAGATCGAGCGAGCGCACGTCGCCGGCGAGCGCCCGGTCGGTGAGCCGGGTCGGATAGTCGCCGGTGAAGCAGGCGTCGCAGAACTGCGGCAGTTCGTCGTTGCGCTTCGCCTCGCCGACGGCGCGATAGAGGCCGTCGATCGTCAGGAAGGCGAGGCTGTCGACGTTGATGTAGGCGGCGAGCTCCTCGAGGTTCATCCGCGCCGCGATCAGCTTGGCCTTCTCGGGCGTGTCGACGCCGTAGAAGCACGGGTCGGTGGTCGGCGGCGAGGCGATGCGCATGTGCACCTCGGCCGCGCCGGCGTCGCGCACCATCTGCACGATCTTCTGCGAGGTGGTGCCGCGCACGATCGAATCGTCGACCAGGACCACGCGCTTGCCCTCGATCACCGCCCGGTTGGGGTTGTGCTTGAGCTTCACCCCCATGTGGCGGATCGCGTCGGTCGGCTGGATGAAGGTGCGGCCGACGTAGTGGTTGCGGATGATGCCGAGATCGAACGGCAGGCCCGAGGCCTCGGCGAAGCCCATGCCGGCGGGATTGCCTGAATCCGGCACCGGGATCACCACGTCGGCGTCGGCCGGCGCCTCGCGCGCCAGTTCCTGACCGATGCGCTTGCGGACGGCATAGACCGACGTGCCGGAGAACACCGAATCCGGTCGCGAGAAGTAGACATACTCGAAGATGCAGAAGCGCGACGCCGCCTTGGCGAAGGGACGGATCGACTCGATGCCGTCGTCGGTGATCACCACCATCTCGCCCGGCTCGATCTCGCGGATCACCCGCCCGCCGATGATGTCGAGCGCGCAGCTCTCCGAGGCCAGCACGAAGCAGCCGTCGACGTCGCCGAGCACCAGCGGCCGCACCCCCTGCGGATCGCGCACGCCGATCATCTTCTTCTCGGAGAGACCGACGAAGGCATAGGCGCCCTCGATCTGCCTGAGCGCGTCGACGAAGCGATCGACCAGCGGCCCCTTGGTCGAGGTGGCGACCAGATGCAGCACCGTCTCGGTGTCCGAGGTCGACTGGAAGATCGAGCCGCGAACCTGCAACTGGCGCTGCAGCGTCAGGGCGTTGGTCAGATTGCCGTTGTGGGCGACGGCGAAGCCGCCGCCGTGGAACTCGGCGAACAGCGGCTGGACGTTGCGCAGCACCTGCCCGCCGGTGGTCGAATAGCGGGTGTGGCCGATGGCGCGATTGCCCTTGAGGCGGGCCATCACCGCCGGCTTGGCGAAGTTGTCGCCGACGAGGCCGATGTGTCGCTCGACGTGGAAGTGCTGACCGTCGTAGGTGACGATGCCGGCCGCCTCCTGGCCGCGGTGTTGCAGCGCGTGCAGGCCGAGGGCGGCGAGCGCGCCGGCCTCCGGGTGGCCGTAGACGCCGAAGACGCCGCACTCCTCATGGAGATGATCGTCCGAGCCGAAGGGCGAACCGTGGGCCTCGTCCGGGCTGAACGCGTCCGCGTCGTGATCGATCATCTGTCGTCTCCTGTCCGTCCGGCCGTCCCGGTCTCGGGTCGAGGCGGCCAAGTCGCATCGCGGATGCCCGCAAAACGGTCGGGACACCCTCCTCTCGGAAAGCGCCCCTCGCATCCGTCGGTCTCGTTCGTCACATGCGAGGTTCGGACGGTCCATCCGAACTTCGTAGTCCACGCGTCGAGGAGCCCTGTCCAACAGAGGCTCTTCGACGAGGTGGATCCGGTGCCGCGCAGCGAACTGCCGGATCCTCCATCACTGCGCCTTGGCGGTCGTCCCGATCATCTGTTCCAATTGCCGCTTGTCGCCGGAGCGGTAGAGCGGCGTCGGTGCCTCGCCGCTCTTCTGCGGCGCCACGCTCGGCTTGGCCCCCGGCTCGCTCGGCTCCTGCGGTGTGCCGTCCTCGGGCGCGCGCTTCTTCTTCAGATACTTCTGGATCTCTTCCTCGGCGTTCTCCGGCAGCACCGCCAGGAGGCGGTCGCCGAGATAGTCGACGATCGGCTTCGACTTCGCCGCCGACACCCACTTGGGCTGCTGCGCCGTCGGTACGAACCAGTTGAAGAACTGCATCGCCACGACGATCAGCACCAGACCGCGCGCCGCGCCGAACAGGAAGCCGGCGGAGCGGTCGAGTGCGCCGAAGGCGCTGTCGAGGACGAAATCGGAGATCTTCATGGTGATCCAGCTGACCACCAGCAGGGTGACGACGAAGATGCCGACGGCCGTGACGCCGAGCGCCACGTTCTCGTTCGGGATGTAGGTCTTCACCGTCGGCAGGAACTGCTTGTAGAGGAGGAAGGCCGCCGCCGCCGCCGCCACCCACGAGGCGATCGACAGCACCTCGCGCAGGAAGCCGCGATACATGGCGAGCAGCGCCGACACCAACATCACCACGATGACGATGCCGTCGAGGAGCGTGATGAAGTCCATCGTGCGAACCCTGCCTCGTTCGTCGGTCTCCGGTCGGACGCCGCCCCGCCCTCCGGAAACGTTCCGCGGCGCCGCATGGCGAACGCCGCTCCTCCGATCCGCCGCGGCCGGCGCCGCGAACCCAGCGTTTCGATACGCGAGCCGGCCGTCCCGGTCCAGTGCCAATTCGCATCCGAGCGTCGCACTCGCCCTCCGCGGACGGCCGCACTCTGCCCATTCCGCCGATCGGCCGCCTCCGGCCGTGGCGATCCCGCCCGATCACCCGTCGAGCGCGCGTCCCGCCCGTCGTCCCTCGTAGCCCCCACCACGCCCGGCGCCGCCCGCCGCCTCGCGGTCGCCGATCGGAACCCGGTGGACGATCCCGCCCGACCCTGCGGCGATGCGCGCCACCAACCCGGCGAGCGCGTCGAGTTCGGCGAGATCGAGGCCGATCGGCGTCGTCGGCTTCGGCTCGCCGCGCCCGCCGCGACCGTTTCCCGCCTCGCCGAGATTGCCGGCCGGCAGCGTCGCGGCGCGGAAGCCGAGCCGCTCCGCCTCCTTCAGCCGCGCATCCGCCCGCGCCACCGGCCGGATCGCCCCGGAGAGGCCGACTTCGCCGAAGAACACGCTCTCCCCCGGCAGCGCCACGCCGGTGAGCGAGGAGACCAGCGCCGCCGCGACGGCGAGGTCCGCCGCCGGTTCGGCGATCCGGAGCCCTCCGGCGACGTTGAGATAGACGTCGTGTTGGCCGAGCCGCACCCCGCAATGCGCCTCGAGCACGGCGAGGATCATCGACAGCCGGTTTCCGTCCCAACCGACCACCGCCCGCCGCGCCGTGCCGAGCGAGGTCGGCGCGACCAGCGCCTGGATCTCGATGAGGAGCGGCCGCGATCCCTCCATCCCGGCGAAGACGGCGGTGCCGGGCGAGCGCCCGTCGCGTTCGCCGAGGAAGAGCT
>ERZ1645187.1224-NODE-1224-length-23961-cov-32.479252_pt1 | contig 23961 bp, 19 predicted proteins | sample MGYA00575352_ERZ1645187 | MGnify/ENA primary metagenome ERZ1645187 (study PRJEB40837, sample SAMN11349314) | freshwater sediment metagenome | isolation source: river sediment | host: Sediment | place: India: Wazaribad , New Delhi | collected 2017-02-21 ...
ACGGTATTTCCATGCTCTTCGTGGTGTTGAACAGCTTCATCACGATCATCGTGGTCGCCGCCGGCTGGGAAGTGATTCAGGAAAAGGTCGCACAGTACAACGCCGCGTTTCTCATCATGTCCGGCTTGATGAATGGCATTTTCAGTGCACTCGACGGCGTGCTCTTCTACGTATTCTTCGAAGCCTCGCTGATTCCGCTCTATTTGATTATCGGTGTCTGGGGCGGCCCGAACCGGGTCTACGCCGCGTTCAAGTTTTTCCTTTTCACCCTGTTCGGCTCCTTGTTGCTGTTGTTGGCATTGATGTATCTGTTCATTCAGTCTGGCGGCAGTTTCTCGATACTTGACTGGCACAAGCTGCCGATCGACCTTCACGCACAGATCTGGCTGTTCCTCGCCTTCCTGGTCGCCTTTGCAGTCAAGGTGCCGATGTGGCCGGTACATACCTGGCTGCCGGATGCGCACGTCGAGGCACCGACCGGTGGTTCCATCGTGCTTGCGGCCATTGCACTCAAGCTCGGTGCTTACGGCTTCCTGCGGTTCTCGCTGCCGATTGCCCCGGACGCATCGCATGAGTTGTCCGGACTGGTCGTCGCGCTGTCGTTGATTGCTGTGGTTTACATCGGCTTTGTCGCTCTCGTTCAGGCCGACATGAAAAAGCTGGTTGCCTACTCCTCCATTGCGCACATGGGTTTTGTGACCCTGGGCTTCTTCATGTTCAGTGCCATGGGTATCGAGGGCGCGCTGGTACAGATGCTCTCGCACGGCTTTGTTTCGGGTGCGATGTTCTTCTGTATCGGTGTCATGTACGACCGTGTTCATAGTCGCCAGATCGCGGATTACGGCGGTGTGGTCAATACCATGCCGAAATTTGCCGCATTGTTCATGCTGTTCTCGATGGCCAACGCCGGCCTGCCGGCAACCTCCGGTTTCGTCGGTGAGTTCATGGTGATCCTGGGTGCGGTCAAGTTCAATTTCTGGGTGGCCTTTGCCGCCGCCAGTTCGATGGTCATCGGTGCCGCTTACACGCTCTGGATGTACAAGCGGGTGATTTTTGGTGATGTTGCCAATCACCACGTCGCAGAGCTGACCGATATCAACAAGCGCGAGTTCGCCATTCTTGGTGTATTGGCCATCTGCACCCTGTGGATGGGCTTGTATCCCCTGCCTTTCACGGAAGTCATGCACGCGTCGGTCAATGACCTGCTGCGTCACGTCGCCATCAGCAAGATTCAATAAACGGTAGCCGACATGTTCGACAATTTCGTTGTCCCCGATCTCCTGCCCGCCGCCCCGGAACTTTTTCTGGCGTTCATGGCGCTGGTCATTCTTCTCGTTGATCTGACGGTCAAGGACAGTCGCCGCACACTTACCTTCGCGCTGGCACAACTTACGCTGTTGGGGTGCCTAGCGATTCAACTCGTGACCAGTACCGGTGACGTTGTCTATACCTTCAGCAACATGTTCGTCGATGATCTGATGGCCGATTTGCTGAAGATCTTCCTCTACATGACGGTGATCGTTGTCCTCTTCTATTCGCGTGGCTACGTACTCGACCGCGAATCGATGAACAAGGGTGAATACTACGTCCTGACGTTGTTCGCTACCCTTGGCATGATGGTGATGATTTCGGCCAATCATTTCGTCACGATCTATCTTGGTCTCGAGTTGTTGTCGTTGTCGCTCTATGCAATGGTTGCGATGAACCGCGAATCGGTAACCTCCACCGAAGCGGCGATGAAGTATTTCGTGCTGGGTGCTCTGGCTTCCGGTCTGTTGCTGTATGGCATGTCGATGATCTATGGCGCTACCGGCACGCTTGAAATTACCGGTATTGCCGAACGCCTCTACGGTGGTGGCGTAAACAAGGCCGTTTTGGCATTCGGGTTGGTCTTCCTGGTCGCTGGTCTTGCCTTCAAGCTTGGCGTCGTGCCGTTCCATATGTGGATTCCCGACGTCTATCACGGTGCGCCGACTTCGGTCACGTTGCTGATCGGCTCGGCACCCAAGCTGGCTGCTTTCGCGATCACCATGCGCCTGCTGGTCAATGGCTTGATCACCATGGCTCAGGATTGGCAGGCAATGCTCGTTATTCTGTCGGTGCTGTCGATGGCCATCGGCAATCTGGCTGCCATCGCCCAGACCAATCTGAAGCGCATGCTGGCTTATTCGGCCATTTCTCACATGGGTTTCATGCTGCTCGGCATTACCACCGGTGTGGTTGGTGGAGATGCGCGCTTCGCGCTTAACGCCTACAGTTCGGCCATGTTCTATGTTGTCGCCTACGTCCTCATGTCGGCCGGCACCTTCGGCATGATCCTTCTGATGGCGCGCGCCGGATTCGAGGCAGATGAACTTGATGACTTCAAGGGGCTGAACAAGCGTAATCCGTGGTTTGCCGGTGTCATGCTGATGCTGATGTTCTCGATGGCGGGTGTGCCGTTCTTTATTGGTTTCTTTGCGAAATTTGCCGTGCTTCAGGCGGTGGTTGCTGCCGGGTACATCTGGCTCGCCGTTGTCGCAGTGCTGTTCTCGCTGATAGGCGCTTTCTATTACCTGCGTGTCGTCAAACTGATGTATTTCGATGCGCCTGCGGACCCGACGCCATTGTCTGCGCCTTTGGACATGCGCATTCTCATTTCCGCAAACGGCCTTGCCGTGGCCTTGCTCGGTATTTTCCCCCAGATGATCATGTCACTTTGCGCCTATGCGCTTTTGAGATCCCTCTGATTCAGGAAAGTCGACGAGTTATCTAATCTACGCCCCGATCTTCGGGGCGTTTTCAATTCCAGAGCCTGATATGACGCACGATACTCACCTCATCGAATCCGAAATTTCCAGTGAAGTGGTATTCAAAGGCAAGCTGCTGGAGGTTCGCAAGGATTCGGTTTTGCTTCCGGATGGCAAGGAGTCGCTCCGGGAATACATCGTTCATCCCGGCGCCGTCGTTATTCTTGCGTTTCTCGACAACGGCAAGCTGCTCTTCGAACGGCAATTTCGCTACCCGCTACGGCGGGTGTTTCTCGAGCTTCCAGCCGGCAAGATCGATCCCGGCGAAGCCATTCTCGACACGGCGCGGCGGGAATTGCTGGAGGAAACGGGGTATGTGGCGAGCGATTGGGAGTATCTCGGGGTGATGCATCCATGCATCGGCTATTCCGATGAGCGAATCGAGATTTTTGCCGCCCGGGGATTGCATCTGGCAGGTGAGAAGCAACTCGACCATAACGAATTTCTCGATGTGCTCGAAGTGTCGCCGGATGAAGCGAAGGCGGCAGTGTGGAATGGGCAGATTACCGACGCCAAGACGGTAACCGCGCTGTTCTGGCTGGACCGTCCCTGATGCGGCTGAGCGTGATCCCGCTTCCAGGATAATTTGAAATTTGCCTATTTTTGGCCGTCGACCGCAACAGGCGAAAAAAAGCCCCGGAGATTTCCCGGGGCTTTTTTATTGGTGCTGCGTGGTGTTAACCGCAGGTTCCAACGGCACCGCAGGCGGTACAGAAGTCGCAACCGTCCTTGCGGATCATCGTATGGTTGCCGCACTCGCTGCAGAGCTTGCCCTGGGTCGGATGCACGGAGTTGCTGGCATCTTCCGGGGCTTTCAGAATGCCCATTTGCTGGATCGGGAAACCGCTTTCGTCGAGCACGCCCAGCATCGCATAGCGATGGATGATCAGGTTGGCCACGTAGGCGACTGTAGACGGGTAGGTCTGCTGTTTGCGCGAGCCGGGAACGAAGGCCATGAAATCGCCGAGCGGTTCCGGGTAGTCGAGCAGTTTGCGCAGCTTCATGCCGATCCAGGCTGGGTCGAGCACGCGCATGTCGAGTGACAGCAGCTTGCACAAGCCATCCAGCGCGCGCGGATAGTTGCCTGACAGCCACATCGAATAGGGGCGGGTGATGCCGTCCGGCAGCGTGATCTCCTTGAGACCGAGGACAAAATCCTCGCCGGTGGAGGGGTTGTTGACGTCCACCGTCCAGGACAGCGTGCCATCGGTACCGGTCTTCGGCTCCTTGGCGCTGAACAAGGCATCCTTCACCGGCGTCGTTCCCTCGTGTTTGAAGGCGCCGAGTTGTTCGCAACGCCAGCGGATGATCTGCGCCATTGCGGAAACCACGGACGGTACCCGCTTGCGCTCGCCATGCGGCGGCATCGGCATTTCAAAGGATTCGCCCGGTGTCTTGGCGAGTGCGTCGAGTTTCATCTCCAGCCAGCCGTGGTCGTTGGCGCGCATGTCCATCGACAGGGTTTTGGCAACGGCGCCCAAACCGCGCGGTTCGGCCGGGCCGTTGGCCCAGACCTCGAACGGCCAGGCACGGCCTTCCGGCTCGACATGGCCGACGAAGAGCGCGAACTTGCCGATCGGGGAATCCAGCATGTAAGTCCAGCACAGATTGCCTTCCGGCAGGTTGGGACGGCCGGGCCAGCGCAGGCTGGACAGTACGGGCGCCGGCAGATCCTTGATCGACAGGCGGCGATTGGTGTCGGAAACGAAATCCTGCGGCGATTTGGCGTCGACCGCAACGGCCTCGGACGGGGCCGGTTCGACCGACAGTACCGAACCCAGCACGCTGTTCGGACGGTAGGTGGCGAGCCCCTTGAGGCCGGATTTCCAGGCGCTCATGTAGAGATCCTGGAAATCCTCGTAGGGGTAGTCGGCGGGCACATTCACCGTCTTGGAAATCGAGGTGTCGATGTGCGGGGCAACAGCGGCAACCATGTCCTTGTGCGCCGCCGCCGAGATTTCCAGGGCGGTGACGAAGTAATCCGGCAACTTGGTGACGTCGCCGCCAAGGTGCTTGTAGAGACGCCAGGCGTAATCCTCGACCGAATATTCCTTCAGCGTGCCATCCGGCATGCGCTTCTTGCGGCTATATGTCCAGGAGAAGGGCGGCTCGATGCCGTTCGAGGCGTTGTCGGCGAAAGCCAGCGAAATGGTGCCGGTCGGCGCGATGGAGAGCAGATGAGAATTGCGCAGACCGTGCTTGCGGATTTCGGCCTTGACCTCGTTGGGCAGGCGGGAGGCGAAATTGCCGCCGGAAAGGTAGAGCTCGGCGTTGAACAGCGGGAAGGCGCCGCGCTCCCTGGCCATCTCGGTCGAGTACAGATAGGCGGCATCGCGCATGAATTCGGTCATGCGGGTGGCCATTGCGCGCGCTTCCGGCTTGTCGTAGCGCAGGCGCAGCATCGCCAGCGCATCGCCGAGGCCGGTGTAGCCGAGGCCGACGCGGCGTTTGTTGGCCGCTTCCTGCTGCTGGCGTTCAAGCGGCCAGTGGGTGGCGTCAAGCACGTTGTCGAGCATGCGGGTGGAAACGCGGACGACTTCGGCAAATTCGTCGAAGTCGAAAGTAGCCTGCTCGGAGAAGGGGTGACGGACGAACAGCGTCAGGTTGATCGAACCCAGGCAGCAGCAACCATACGGCGGCAGCGGTTGCTCGGCGCACGGATTGGTGGCCTCGATCACTTCGCAATAATTGAGATTGTTGTCCTTGTTCATGCGGTCGAGGAACAGGATGCCCGGCTCGGCGTGGTCGTAGGTGGATTTCATCACCTGATCCCAAAGGTCGCGCGCCTGTACCTTGCGGTAAACCCACAGGCCGTCTTCGCGCTGGTAGGCGCCGGAAGAACGCATTTCGGCGTTGGGTTCGGCGCGGTGGGTCAGTTCGACTTCGGTGTCGTTATCGACGGCTTCCATGAAGGCATCGGTGACGCCGATGGAGATATTGAAGTTGGTCAGGTCGCCCTTGTCCTTGGCGTGAATGAACACCTCGATATCCGGATGGTCGCAGCGCAGCACGCCCATCTGGGCGCCGCGACGGGCACCGGCAGATTCGACCGTTTCGCAGGAGCGGTCGAAGACGCGCATGTAGGAAACCGGGCCGGAAGCGCGCGATTGCGTTCCCTTGACGTGGGCGCCCTGCGGCCGGATGCTCGAAAAGTCATAACCGACGCCGCCGCCACGGCGCATCGTCTCGGCGGCCTGCGCCAACGCGGTATAGATACCCGGCTTGCCGTCGGTGGTTTCGACGATGGAATCGCCGACCGGTTGCACGAAACAGTTGATCAGCGTGGCCTGGAGATCGGTGCCGGCGGCAGAGTTGATGCGGCCGGCCGGGATGAAGCCGTTTTCCTGCGCCCACAGGAACTTCGTCTCCCAGTGGGCGCGATCCTTCTCCTGCTCAACTTGCGCCAGTGCATAGGCAACCCGGCGGCGCACGTCGTGAACATTGGTTTCCTTGCCCTTGGCGTACTTTTCGATCAGTACCTCGCCGGAGATTTCCTGCTCGGGCAGCGGTGCGATTTTCGGGGCCGCCGGGATTTCGGTCAGCGAGAGTTGTTCGGAAACTGGGCTCATTTTTTGCTCCTCGGCATGGCGATGTCTGTCGGGCTTGTAGGTTTTCGAATGAACAGCAATCTACTATATCTAGTAGCGCAACGCAATCCGTTGACTAGATACAGTGTCCTGTGCGTTTGCAGAAAACCCTATGTCATGTCAACGGAAACGCTGAAAAAACAAAGCCCCGGCACCTTTCGGTGGCGGGGCCGAGGGGGAAAAATATTTTTTAGAGTGCCAATAGCGTCTGTGCGTGGTGCGCCATCATCCATTCTTCGTTGGTCGGAATGACCAGCACATCGACGCTGCTGTTGCCGGCACCAATATGAAGATCGTGGCGGGCATTCGCTTCGGCATTAAGGCGGATGCCCAGCCACTCGGACTGCAGGCAGACACGGCGCCGGACTTCGGCGGCGTGCTCGCCGATGCCGCCGGTGAATACCAGTGCATCGAGGCCACCGGCCGATGCGGCCAGCGAGCCGAGTTCGCGAACGATGCGGTAGCAGAAGAGATCGACAGCTTCCTGGGCTTCTGGCTTGTCGCTGGCGAGCAAGGTACGCATGTCCTGCGAAATGCCGGAAACGCCAAGCAGACCGGATTCCTTGTACAGCATCTTGGTCATTTCCTTGACGCCGAGTCCTTTGGTCTCCATCAAGTGCAGCACCACGCCCGGGTCAAGATTGCCGCAGCGCGTGCCCATCACCAGGCCGTCGATGGTCGAGAAGCCGAGCGTGGTTGCCAGGCACTTGCGCCCGACCATCGCCGCCATGCTGGCGCCGTTGCCCAGGTGGGCGACGACGACACGACCCTCGGCCCGGCTGGAGTACTGGGGCAGGGCGCGCGCAATGAATTCGTACGAAAGACCGTGAAAGCCGTAGCGCTTGACGCCTTCGGCGGTGACCCAGCGCGGCAGACCGAACATCTGGGCGACGGCGGGTTGGCTGCGGTGGAAAGCGGTGTCGAAGCAGGCGACCTGGGCCACCTTGGGGAGCAGGGCTTGCAGGGCGCGAATGCCCGCGACGTTGTGCGGCTGGTGCAGTGGCGCCAGCGGAACGAAGCCGTTGAGGTTTTCGAGCACCTGGCTGTCGATCACCGTCGGTTGCGAGTAGAGATCGCCGCCGTGGACGACGCGATGGCCGACGGCAACGATTTCCCAATCGGCATGGCTGGCAGTAAACCACTTGAGCAACGCGTCGAAGGCCTGAGCATGGCTGACTTTTTCACCGGCCAGCGTCTGATCGGTAATGCGTTCGCCGGCCTTGTTCTTGGCGACCATCTTGGTGACATCCGTACCGATGCCGTCAATCTGACCGGAAACCTCGGCGTCCGGCGAGATCGGGTGCGCCAGCGGAAACAGCGCAAATTTGATGGAGGATGAACCGGCATTGATGGTGAGGATGCCTTGCGACATGTTATGCAACTCCCTTGTTTCTGTTGGCATGGGCGACGAGCGCGGCAATGACGCACGAAGCAGTTCGGGTTTCCGCCGAATCGGCACGGCTGGTAAGGACGATGGGTACCCGGGTGCCGAGCACGATGCCGGCGGTCAGGGCGTTGGCGAGGTATTCGAGTTGCTTGGCAACCATGTTGCCGGATTCGAGATCGGGCACGACCAGGATTTCGGCATGGCCGGCCACTGCCGACTTGATGCCCTTGGTTTTAGCGGCGACGATGGAAACGGCGTTGTCGAAGGCCAGCGGGCCATCGAGTATGCCGCCGGTGATCTGGCCCCGGTCGGCCATCTTGCACAGCGCAGCGGCGTCCAGCGTGGACTGGATTTTCGGGTTGACCGTTTCGACTGCAGACAGAATGGCGACTTTAGGCTCGGGAATGCCGATGATGTGCGCCAGTTCGATGGCGTTCTGGATGATGTCGACCTTGTCGGCCAGTGTCGGCGCGATGTTGATCGCCGCATCGGTGATCAGCAGCGGGCGATGATAGGTCGGCACGCTCATCACAAAAACATGGCTGATGCGGCGCGACGTGCGCAGGCCATTGGCGCGGGAGACCACCTCGCCCATCAACTCGTCGGTATGCAGGCTGCCCTTCATCAGCGCTTCGGCATCGCCGGTGCGCACCAGCGAAACGGCAATGGCCGCCGAGTCGTGACTGTGGCGGGCGTTGACGATGCGGATGCCGTGCAGGTCGATGCCGAATTCCTCGGCAACGGCGCGAATCTTGGATTCCGGCCCGACCAGGATCGGTTCGATGATGCCTTCCTGGAAAGCGATGACCGGGCCCCGGAGCGACTCCCTGTCGCAGGGATGGGCGACCGCTGTCGGGATCGGCTCCAGTCCTTTGACTTTCGCCAGCATCTGCTGATAACGCTCGTGCTTGTTGTCGACGCTTACCTGTGGCGTATGCACTTCCGCCATGTGCGAGATTTTTTCGGTCGGTGCCAGCACCTCGGCAATACCGCGCACCACCTGCAGGTTTTCCTGGTTGGTGCACACGCAATCGAGGACGACATGCTTGTTGTGATCGAATTTCTGCTTGGCGGTGACGGTGATGGTGATCGTGTCGCCGATGGTCACCGGCCGGGCGAAATGCAGGGAGGAGTCGATCAGGATCGTGCCGGGGCCGGGGAACTGGGTGCCGAGAACGGTGGAAATCAACGAGCCGCTCCACATGCCGTGGGCCATCACCTCGCGAAACATCCCGCTTTCCGAATAGCGCGAGTCCGTGACGCTCTCGTTGAAGCTGCCGGTCAGAATGGCGAAGAGCTTGACGTCCTCGGGCATGAGCGTGCGGGTGAGGCTGGCGCAATCGCCGACCCGGATTTCATCGTAAGTTTTGTTGACGATGAATCTTTGTTCGCTGTCTTCGTGCATTTCTTGCCCCCCGAAATACAGTGCGGGCTGGGTAGTCCACATTGCCTAGGGTAATAGTATAGTATGCTGCGGTGCAGCAAACAATGTCGCCGACGCGACTTTCCTGTCGGAAAACCGCCGTTGCGGCCGGTTTGTCGTACCAACGGGCCGCCATTGCTTGCGGCGTGTGGGATCACCAAAAAGGGGCACCAGAAGGCCTCATTCAATAACTTACTTAAGGAAAACAGCATGAACTCCAGCAACGAAAAAGCTTGTGTCGTCGAAAGCGTATTCGGGCGTCCCCTGGCCGGCAAGAAGGGCCTGATTACCGGTGTTGCCAACGACAAGTCGATTGCCTACGCAGTCGCCAAGGCAGTGCGCGCGCTCGGTGCCGATATCGCCCTGACCTACCAGAACGACAAGACGGCCAAATACACCCAGCCGCTGGCCGAGGCCCTTGGCGCCACGCTGTTTGAAAAGCTCGACGTCACGCAGCCGGGCAGCCTCGAAGGCGTTATCGAAAAATGTGGCGCCGAGTTTGGCCGCATCGACTTCGCCATTCACTCGATGGCCTTCTGCGAAGCCGACGACCTGCATGGCCGTGTCATCGACACCTCCGAAGCCGGTTTCGATTCGGCGATGAACGTGTCGTGCCACAGCTTCCTGCGCATGGCCAAGGCGCTTGAGCCGCTGATGACCGAAGGCGGTTCGCTGATCACCATGTCCTACCTCGGCGCCGAGCGCGTGGTGCGCAACTACGGCGTGATGGGCATCATCAAGGCCGCGCTCGAATCGGCTGTCCGCTACATGGCTTACGACCTCGGCCCCAAGGGCATTCGCGTCTTCGCCGTGTCGCCCGGCCCGATCATGACGCGTGCCGCGTCCGGCATCGCCAACTTCAACCAGTTGCTCGAATCCGATGCCGTCAAGGCGCCGCTCGGCCATACGGTTACCATCGAAGAAGTGGGCGCCCTGACGGCCTTCTTGTGCACTGCGGGCTCGTCGGGCATGACCGGCCAGACGATCTACGTTGACGCCGGAGCCCATATCGTCGCCTGAGCGAAAACAACAGGAACGGCTTATAGTGGGCGTTCCTGTTTGTCTATTGCCCGGAGCGTGCCATGGCCACCAATTGCGGCGAACTGTTACTGCCCGATCCGATCCCGGATCATCCGCTACTCAACGGAAGGAAGGAGATCGGTCGCGGCGAGAGCACCATCGTTCTCGACGGTGACGTGGTCTACGGTCAGGAGCGTGTCTTCAAGGTGCTTTCTTCGCCAACCGACCATGCCTATTACACGGCCGAAGATCGGCCGACCGGCAAGCATTTCCCGGTCGTCTTCGCGGATCACGGCATCGTTGGGCGTTCCAGTCGCGGCTTTCCGTTTCACATCGTCGAAGTCGAGAAGCTTTATCCGTTGCCAGGCAGCGGCGATGCCGCCGAGGTGGCGACCAAGCTCAGCGCATCCTATTTCGATGCCTGCATGATGTGGCGCAACCTGGCCCAGGACATGGGACGCATCGCCCTGCACCATCTGGTTGTCACGCCAATGGGCTGGAGTGACACCGTGCAGCAATCGCTCAAGGCACTCGAGGTTTTTTCGGAGGAATACGGCGCGTTGCCCGACCTCATCAAGGCCGACAACCTGATGATGCGCAAGGATGGCACGCTCGTATTTTCCGATCCGGTTTTCATGGAATAAGGCATGACCATCCGCCAGGTAAGTTACACATCACGGCTGCACGCCGAATCGCTCACAGGAAGCCCGCACGTTGCGGTCATATCGATTACCGACCCCGGCTCGAACGAGGCCTCACTCGATCCAGCCTTCACCGATGTCCTGCGCTTGTCGTTTTTCGACGCCGTTCCGGCCGACGAATACCTGCCAGCCCCGTTGCCGGGCATGTTCGATCACCTGATGGCGCGCCAGATCGGCGATTTTGTCAGTCAGTTGCATGCGGCTCCCACCGAAATTTCGGTCGTGGTGCACTGCGAGTACGGCGTCAGCCGTTCCGCCGCCGTCGCGCTGTTTGTCTCCGCGTATGCCAAGGCGCCGCTGACAGCCCGCGAATTTGCCTACGATGCCAACCTGTGGGTCATCCATCAGTTGTCGCGGCTGTTTCCCGACCTGCACATCGATGTTCCCGTCGAGAAGGCCGCCAGCGAGCGCCGTACCCACCCGCGCGCTGCCTGATTATTCGAGTTGCCGACAGAATAAATCGTCCGCTCGTTGACTTGACGCAATAAAGCGTAACTTGATGGTGCTAGGCTTTCTCCCGTCATAAGCATTTGCCGGGAGGTTGTTGTGGCCCTCAATGAAATGCATGCCGAAGCAGTGGCCGGGATCGTCGATCGCGTGGTCACCCGCTACCGGCGCGATCCGACCTGCATGGTGCAGATCCTGCGCGAAGTGCAGGAAGCCTGCGACTGGATTCCGCCGGAAGCCATCGACCGCATGCAGACCATGCTTGGCGTACCGCGCACCAAGATCGAAGGCGTCGCCGGTTTCTATTCCTTTTTCTATACCAGGCCGCGCGGCAAGTACCGCGTCCTGTTCTCCGACAACATCACCGACCGCATGCTGGGCAACAAGGCGATGATGGATCGCCTGTGCAACAACCTGTGGGTCGAGCGTGGCAAGGTTTCGGAGGACGGACTGGTCAGCGTCGGCAAGACCGCCTGCACCGGCATGTGCGATCAGGGGCCGGCGATGCTGGTCAATAACTACGCCGTGGCGGGGTTGACCGCAGAGCGCATCGACAAGATCGCCGAACTGATCCGCGAAAGAGTGCCGCTTGCCAGTTGGCCCGCCGAATTCTTTCGCGTTGAGGACAATGTCCGGCGCGCCGACATCCTGCTCGGCAGCGATTTGAAACCGGGCGACGCCCTGCTGGCCGCACGCGCGCGGGCGCCCAGCGACGGGCTGATGGCATCCAACATGCGTTCCTGGCGCGAAGGCTTGCCGACCGGGCTGAGCGGCCCGATCTCCATGCTCGACGAGATCAAGCGCGCCAACCTGCGCGGGCGGGGCGGGGCCGGCTTCACCACCGCGCTGAAATGGGAAGCCTGCCGCAATGCACCCCTGAAAGCCGGGCATCAGCGCATCGTCGTCTGCAATGCCGACGAAGGCGAGCCGGGCACCTTCAAGGATCGCGTGCTGCTCCAGAAATACGCCGATCTGGTCTTCGAGGGCATGACGGTCGCCGCCTACGCGGTCGGTGCCACGCGCGGCTTCCTGTATCTGCGTGGCGAATACCGCTACATGCTCGACCACCTGAACGCCGTGTTGGCCAATCGCCGCCGCGAGAAGCTGCTGGGCAGTGACATCCTGGGTATTCCCGGTGCCGATTTCGACCTCGAAATCCATGTCGGCGCCGGCGCCTACGTCTGCGGCGAGGAATCGGCGCTGATCGAATCGCTGGAAGGCAAGCGCGGCACGCCGCGCAACCGGCCGCCGTTCCCCGTCACCAACGGCTATCTCGACCAGCCGACCATCGTCAACAACGTCGAAACCTTTGCCGCAGCGGCGATGATCGCGCTCAACGGCGGCGACTGGTACGCCAGTATCGGCACCAAGCACTCGGCGGGCACCAAAATACTCTCGGTATCCGGCGACTGCGCACGGCCCGGGCTGTACGAATACCCCTTCGGCGTCAGCATCCGCCAGGTGCTGGCCGACTGCGGCGCCGAAAACACGCAGGCGGTGCAGGTCAGCGGCCCGTCCGGCATCTGCGTCGATGAGAGCGAATTCGACCGCTGCATTGGCTTCGAGGACATCCCGACCGCCGGTGCCTTCACAGTCTTCAACAATACCCGCGACATGTTCGAAGTGGCACGCAACTACGTGCATTTCTTCCAGCACGAAAGCTGCGGTTTCTGCACGCCCTGCCGCGTCGGCACCTCGCTGCTCAAGAACCTGATGGACAAGCTGCACAACGGTTGCGGTTCACCCTACGATTTCACCGAAATCGAAAAACTCAATCAGTTGCTGCAAGCGATGAGCCATTGCGGGCTGGGCCATACCGCCTGCAACCCGGTGCTCGACACCATCGCCAAGTTCCGCCCGTATTACGACAAGCGAATGATCCAGCAGGACTTCACGCCGGCCTTCGATCTCGACCGGGCGCTCGCCGCAGCGCGGCAAATGACCGGGCGTGACGATGCGGCGGCCCACCTGACCACGGAATCCGGAGGCGAAGCATGAGCCAGACCTTCATCATCGATGGCAAGACCGTTCCTTTCGAGGAAGGCGAAACCATCATCCAGGCGGCGACCAGGGCCGGCGTGTTCATCCCGCACCTGTGCTACCACCCCGAGTTCAAGCCGCACGGCTCGTGCAAGCTGTGCACTGTCAAGGTCAATGGCCGCCAGACGGCCTCGTGCACGATGCGCGCGATGGCCGGCATGGTGGTCGAAAGCGAGACCGAGGAAATCAACGCCGAACGCCGGGCTTTGACCCAGATGCTGTTCGTCGAGGGCAACCATTTCTGCCCCTCATGCGAGCAGAGCGGCAACTGCCAGTTGCAGGCCACCGCCTACCATCTCGGCATGATGTCGCCGCACTACGACCATTTCTTCCCCAATCGTCCGGTCGATGCCTCGCATCCCGAGGTGCTGCTCGATTTCAACCGCTGCATCCTCTGTTCGCTGTGCGTGCGCGCCAGCCGCGATGTCGACGGCAAGAACGTTTTCGCGCTCTCCGGGCGCGGCATCGGCACGCACCTGATCGTCAATGCCAAATCCGGCCAACTGGCCGACACCAACTTCACGCTGGCCGACAAGGCAGCGCAGGTTTGCCCGGTCGGCGTCATCCTCAAGAAGCGCAAGGGCTTTGCCGTGCCCATCGGCGAACGCAAGTACGATAAAGCACCCATCGGGGCGCCGATTTCCGAACCCGCCACCACGGAGGGCCGCTGACATGAACGCACCCGCCAAGAAGCTCAAGGTTGCAACGACGTCGCTCGCCGGCTGCTTCGGTTGTCACATGTCCTTCCTCGACATCGACGAGCGGCTGTTCACGCTGCTCGAATACATCGAGTTCGACCGCTCACCGCTCACCGACATCAAGGAATGCAGCCCGGATTGCGATATCGGCATCATCGAGGGCGGCCTGTGCAATGCCGAGAACGTCCATGTGCTGCGCGAGTTCCGCAAGAACTGCAAGATCCTGATCGCCATGGGCGCCTGCGCCATCAACGGCGGTCTGCCGGCCCAGCGCAATCATCTGCCGCTGACCACCATCCTCGAAGAGGTCTATCACACCAGCCCCGGGCTGGCCAACGGCATGATTCCGAACGACCGGGAGCTGCCATTGCCGCTCGACAAGGTGCACCCGATCCACGAGGTGGTGAAGATCGATTACTTCATGCCGGGCTGTCCGCCATCGGCCGATGCGATCTGGAAGGTACTGACCGACTTGCTGGCCGGCAAGGAACCGGAATTAGGCCACGGCCTGATGCATTACGACTGAATCCAAGGCGACTTCGGCTCATGACTTTGTCAACTTCGCCTTGCCGTGCCATTCGCACTGTCTGCGGCTCGTTTTCGCGTCCTGAGCCGAAGCCACCATGGATTGGGAGATTTGAATGACTTATCAACTGGAAACCGCCCAACACCCCGAAAAGCTGCGCCGCGTTGCCATCGACCCCGTGTCGCGCGTCGAAGGCCACGGCAAGGTCACCATCCTGCTCGATGACCAGAACAAGGTGCACCAGGTGCGCCTGCACATCGTCGAATTTCGCGGCTTCGAAAAGTTCATCCAGGGCCGGCCGTATTGGGAAGTTCCGGTGATGGTGCAGCGCCTGTGCGGCATCTGCCCGGTTTCGCACCATCTGGCCGCGTCCAAGGCGCTCGATGTCATCGTCGGCGCCAAGCGCCTGACGCCCACCGCCGAAAAGCTGCGCCGCCTGATGCACTACGGCCAGATGCTGCAATCGCACGCGCTGCACTTCTTCCACCTGTGCTCGCCCGACCTGCTGTTCGGCTTCGACAGCGATATCACCAAGCGCAACATCGTCGGCGTCGCCGCCGCGCACCCGGAAATCGCCAAGCGCGGCGTGCTGCTGCGCCGCTTCGGGCAGGAGGTGATCCGCGTCACCGCCGGCAAGCGCGTGCATGGCACCGGCGCCGTGCCGGGCGGCGTCAACAAGTCGCTGACCATCGCCGAGCGCGACGAGTTGCTCAAGGACATCTACCACATCGTCCAGTGGTCGCGCGACGCCGTGCATCTGATCCAGAAGGTGCATATCCAGGACCCCGGCCTCTATAACAGCTTCGGCATCTTCCGCTCCAATTTCATGTCCATCGTCGGCCACAACGGCGATCTCGACTTCTACCACGGCACCCTGCGCGCCCGCGACGACAACGGCAAGCTGATCTTCGACCACGTCGATTACCAGAACTACGACGACTACATCGAAGAAGAAGTCCGCCCGTGGAGCTACATGAAATTCCCGTTCTTCAAGTCCATCGGCAAGGAACACGGCTGGTACAAGGTCGGCCCGCTGGCCCGCGTGCAGAACTGCGACCAGATTCCGACCCCGTTCGCCGAACGCGAGCGCAAGGAGTTCGTCGACTACGCCGGCGGCACCCCAATGCACGCGCCGCTCGCCTACCACTGGACGCGCATGATCGAGATGCTGCATGCCGCCGAAGTCATCAAGGATCTGCTGCACGACGACGACCTGCTGAGCGACGACCGCATGGTCGAAGGCGAACGCCAGATGGAAGGCGTCGGCGTCATCGAAGCCCCGCGCGGCACGCTGTTCCACCACTACCGCGTCGATGAAAACGACCTCATCACGATGGCCAACCTGATCGTCTCGACCACCAACAACAACCAGGCGATGAACGAAGCCGTCCGCCACGTCGCGCGCCGCTACCTGAATGGCCGCGAAGTCACCGAAGGCCTGCTCAACCACATCGAAGTCGCCATCCGCGCCTTCGACCCCTGCCTCTCCTGCGCCACCCACGCGCTGGGCAAGATGCCGCTGGCCGTCGAACTGGTCGATCCGGAAGGGAAGGTCGTCCATTCGCTGAGCCGCTCGTGACTGCGCCGCTCGTCGTCTTCGCCGTCGGCAACCCCAGTCGCGGCGACGACGCCATCGGCCCGGTCATTTGCGGTCAACTGGCAAAATGGCTAGCAAATGAAGGTTTGGCCGATCAGGTCGACCTGGTCGAAGACTTCCAGCTCAACATCGAGCACGCCCTCGACCTGCAGGGCCGCGAACTCGCGCTGTTCATCGACGCCGGCGAAAACACCCCGGCGCCTTTCATTTTTGCCCAAATTTACCCGTCGACCGCAACAGGCCACACCACCCACGCCTTGCCGCCCGAAGCCGTGCTCCAGGTCTATCGGCAGATGGAAGGCGAGGGGCCGCCGCCGGCTTTCGTGCTGTGTGTGCGCGGCGAAGGCTTTGAACTGGGGGCGGAACTGACCCCAACGGCGCAGGGCGGAATCGACGCCGCGATGGCCTTGCTCGAACGGCTGCTGACCAAACCCGCCTTGGCGGATTGGTGCGCGCCGGGCATGCTGCACGGGTAATCTTCCCGGCCTGCCGGGGCGGCGTTTGCCGGCGCAGCCCCTTGACGACAAGCGCAGTCGTCCACCCATTTGGCACCGAAAGTGCTTACCCCCTGCCGGATGCGACCATGAACGCAGTTTTGCGTGTCATTTGTCGCACACCCATCCTGTCCTTGTCGCATTCGTTACTACGGAGAGCATCGTGCCCGTACTGATTCAAAACACCACCCAGATCGCCCTCAAATCCGCCAAACCTACCGGCCTGGGCATGGCCCAGCTCGGCTTTCCCGTGCTCGACATCACGCAGGTCAAGAAGGGCAAGCTCAATGAACTGCTGCAATCCACCGAAGACGGCAAAGTCGGCCGCCGCTACCAGAATATCCGCGTGACAGCGGTCAAAACAGCCGAAGGCGGCGTCGAATCCGCCAAGGTCTTCCTGCAATTCGAAGTCTTCGGCGACGACAACGTGCCGGAAGGCGCCAACGGCGGCTACACCGTCGCCCTGCTGAAAGGCACCGACGCGCTGCAGACGCTGCCGGCAAGCAGCCTCTTCCTGCCCTATGGCCGCGCCTGGTACGAAAACCAGGCCGTCTTCGATCTGCCGCTGGAAGTCTTCGACCAGGCCGATCAACTGCAACTCACCGTCAATACCGACCGGATACGCGCCATCTGAGCGGCTGACGACAGCTCAGGCGGGCGGCGCAATGCCGCTCGCCACCAATTGCCGCTCCAGCGTATCGGCGGCTGCCGCAATATCCACCACACGGCGGCGCATCAGCCCCAGCATTTCGCCGAGCAGCTCGGCCGGCGGCGCTTCCATCACCCCCTGGCCGACCAACCAGCCGGCCAGCGCCGCCTCGTCACGCTTCAGCGCCCGCGCCGTTTCGCGCTGCCAGTCGCTGCCAAAAAGCAGGCGCGCGTTATCGCGAAACAGCTTGCGAGCGGATTCGTCGCGGGCGGCAGCATCGACCGGCAACGCAACCGTGCCCGCCGCCTCGGCCGCCACCGGCTGCGACTGCATCGCCTCCGCCAACCGGCTCAACTCCGGCAAAATCGAGCGCACCAACTCCAGGCCGCTCAGCGGCACGATCCAGCAACGCTGCTTCGCACTCCAGCGCGCCTTCGGCACCCAGCGCAACAGGCGCTCGATGGTGTCCGTGTATTCGGCCTTGATGACGATGGCGCGGTCGGTGGCATAAACCCAGGCATTCGCCGGCAGCGGATGCGTGGCAAGGCGGGCACGGGCTTCTTCTTCGGTCAACATGGCAGTTCGCGTGGAGTTGGATCAATGCGATGCAAGCAAATTGGGCGCCAGTCTATTTGCGCGGCTTGAGCCGTTTTGAAGAATTTCATTTTTGGCCTTTTTTGACCGTCGACCGCAACAGGCGCCTCGGAAGGGCGCAAAGCTTGGGTAAACTTCGATCAACAGCTAGCCAATTGCGGCGCCAACAGGAAGAGGTGGAACGATGAACACAGTGACTCTCGAAGTCCGCTCGCCGACCGACTCGCTCGCCGATTTCTCGCAAGCCTGGAAATCGGGGCAGGGCAGCGAAGCGCGCATCGGCTTTGCTACCGAAGAACTGCTATGGAAGGTTCTGAGTGCCAACCGCCGAGCCATCCAGAAAGCCATGACCGGCAACGGTTCGCTGGCCCTACGCGAAATCGCTCGCCGGGTGGGGAGAGATGTAGAGGCGGCGCATACCGACGCCCACGCCTTGTTGAATGCCGAAGTGATACAACGCAACGATGATCGGTTTCTGTTTCCCCATGGCAACGTGCATGCGGATTTCCTGTCCAACGAGCCGGGTGACACTCAATTAGAGCCAACGCTTACTGGATATGCATAGATTTGCGCCTGGCGCATTTTTCATAAACGTCTCATAATGAAAAGATAAACTACAACGAAAATGGAAATGTCAAAGCAACTTACCTTTATAGATGCATTTGCCGGCTGTGGCGGGCTTTCGCTAGGCTTGATGCAGGGTGGCCTGATGGGCAAGTTTGCAATCGAACATGACAGTTTCGCTTTTGCGACGTTAAAGGCCAATTTGCTGTCGAAGACAGCGCCATTCAAGTATTCGTGGCCGCAGTGGCTCCCAAAAGAGCCACTAAGTATTACGTCGCTGCTGGGGGAGTATGAACAGGAGCTGGCTGCGCTTAACGGTAGCATTGATGTATTGGTCGGCGGGCCTCCGTGTCAGGGCTTTTCCATGGCTGGCCGCAGACAGCATGACGATCCAAGAAACCAGTTATTTGGCCAGTACCTCCGTCTTGTCGAGATCATAAAGCCGAAAATTGTACTAATTGAGAATGTGCGCGGTTTTACGATGGACTTTGCTGTTGGGGAGAATGTCACAAACTATGCCGGCGCCTTAAAGGCAGCATTATCTGAAGACTATAAAGTGTATGAGCGGTTGCTCGACCTATCTCAGTTTGGTGTACCCCAAGCCCGTACCCGCTATTTTGTGATCGCGGTCAAATCCTCGGTTTCGACGACCGATCCATTCGAGTTGCTTGAAAGCAGGATTCCCTCATTCCTTCGCGCGCTTGGCATTAACGCGCCAGTCTCTTCGTCGAATGCCATTAGTGATCTTGAAGTGCGTCGTTGCGGGACGGAGCCGTCGAAAGACACTAAGGGGTTCAATCAAATTGCATACGGACAGCCGTTGACCCGTTATCAAAAACTAATGAACAAGGGTAGTGCGACGCCCAGCGATTTGAGGCTTGCTCGCCACTCAGATGACATAGCTTATCGTTTCCAAGAGATCATAGATCTAAGCCATGCGGAAGGACGACTAAATACGAGCATCAGCGCGGTGATTCGCGAGCGATTCGGACTCAAGAAGAGGGCTCTGCGCGTGCTAGATCCTGATCGCCCATCGCCGACCATTACGAGTATGCCCGACGATCTGATTCACTATAGTGAACCTAGAACGCTGACGGTGCGTGAGAACGCTCGCTTGCAAAGCTTTCCTGATTGGTATGCTTTTCAAGGCAAATACACGACCGGCGGACATCTGCGCAAAAAGGAAGTACCTCGCTTCACGCAGGTTGCAAACGCGGTGCCACCTCTAGTTGCACGCGCTATCGGAGAAATGCTCGCTGCTCTGATGGCTGATGCCACCCCGGCGTCTTTAGGCAACGCTGGACAATCAAGTATTCAGTGCGTCCGCGAGATTTCGGAAGTCTTCGCGGAGGCCTAAGATCAATTTCCGGAGGTTCCGCATCTCTTCAAGACTGACCTGTTTCCCTTCCATGGTTTCGATGGCTTGAGGCTTACCTTCCGGAGCAAGAACCATATGTCCTAATCTGTTCCGGACTGGAACTACGTCATCACGGTACGACTTGATCGTCACCTTTGCGTCGGCATGAGCCTCGAACGTTTCCATCTCAAGGATGGTCGCCAGCATGCGGAGTCTGTCATCTGAGGTGAAAAGCATATGTGCTTTGAATAGCGCGTCAACGCTAGGATCATTTTTGATCTTTTCGCCCTGCTTGGTAACGTTCTTGACCTTATCGGAAATGCGTCGCAACGCTTCATCAATGAACTTGACTTTGCCATCATCATTGAGCTTGGTGTGTGCCATGGCCAGACAGGTATTGACGAGGTAGTCGATGTCGCTAGTTGCCCCCATCACGATCCCCCGCGTGTGGTCAAGGTCCAAGACCTTCTTTACCAATGACTCGAACACACCGAGAACCTCGTCAACCAACCCCTCTCGGCTGGCGCAATAGATACCCTCCAGCGCCTCGTCAAATGCCAATTTTCTGAGTTCAGCCGCGGGTGTTTGAGCGGAATAAAAAACAACGTCCTTATATTGAGCCACTTGGCGGACTTTCGAGATTACGTCCTGACCGTGTACGCCACCTCCAAGATCCCAATCAACCAGTATGAGATCAACCTCATCTTGGAAAACATCCTCCGCTATAAGTGCTTCTACTTCAGTCAGAGACTTGCATTGAGTCGGCCTAAAACTGAAGCCCTCATTCTCCATTTGAATCTTAATGCGCTCGATCTGCGCATTCACTGCGTTGGGCTGATCGTCAACCCATAGGACATTGAAATCGAGCCTCAATTTTTTCTCCCCGTAGGAATGATCGTTATGACGAAGGTCGTTCCCTTCTTTCCTTCGTTCTCTTCCAATTCAATGCTGCCGCCAATCTCGCCGAGTACCTGCCGGACGTGATACAGACCGAGGCCTGAGCCCTGCGTCGTCGTGTACCCCATCTCAAAGATGCGGGCCCTGCTCGTCCCCACCGCAAGACCGCGACCGTTGTCGGTCACACGAATCAACAAACCGCGTTTGTCGATGGGCGTCAGTTCGAACGTAATACGCGACGCCTTTGCACGTTTTGCGTTGCTAACCAAATTGTCGACGATGATGGAGGCGTCAATCGGCTTGAACCGCATCTTCAACCCCGGATGCTCGTTCTCAACGTTGATCTGAAGACGAACGCTTCCCGTCGTGCGGGCAATCTGCTCAATGTAGTCAGTGATGAAGCTGGGTAGATCAGTCTCTATCGTCTCCGAATCCAGCTTGAACTTTGCGCGTGAAGCGAACTTTGTCACCGCAAGGACTTTTCGGTTCAAGAACGCCATCTGCTCCATAGCCTTGAGCACTGATTCCCTTGGGATGCTCGTCTTTCCCGCTGTTGCCGAGAGCAAATTTTCGATCTGTTGCGCGATATCCACCGCATAGATCGTAACCTGATGGTGTAAGTTCAGGATCGTGGCAGCGTCTACGTCAACGATCGATTCAAGAAAATGCGACCGCCGGCGTTCAACCACCACTTCCGCTTCTGCTGTCTCTGCACGCTGTGTCGCTGCCGCTGTCGCTTGGCGCTCCTGATCGGCAACCCGGCGCGCATCGGCCTCCGATTTCTTCAGCTCGTCGAAGCGACGTTCTGCCGAATCTAGTTTCGCAATGAGTTTTTTGTCGCCGGTTTTTTCGGCTATTGCGCGCAAGCTGACCAGAGATTCCTCAAAGTTTTCCGAGCGTTCGTTGATCAGGTCGATGAGGTTGTGGCTATAGTCCAGAAGCTCGATTTGGTCGTTGTCGACAAGATTGGCAACAGCCGCCGAAACGCGCGCCCGACCAGGATCAGTGAGCAGGCGGGATAAGTCTTCGGTGTTTGCGTCGGCCTTGTCCACCCACGAAACCGGAACAACATACTTCTCAAGCCGCTTCAGGCAGTGTTCCATCACCGCACGCCGCAGTTGTTGTACTGCGAGCGTGTCGATGAGGCCTTGGTTGCGGCTTGATGCTTCCTGGAAGTCTTCGTCGGATCCGAATACGTCGATACGTCCGATGATTTCGCGCGTTCCGAGGAATCGGGCGTAGCCTTGCTGCTTTCGGCGATCAAAGCCGAACCAGTCGTTTCCGTCTTCGCCGATTGGATAGACGCGGAAGTTGTTCCTGAAGAGAAACACTGAACCAAACTGCACGGGTTGAAGACCGATACGGCGGGTGAAAGTCGTCTTCGCCGACTGGTTCAGATAATAAATTTCGCAGACGAATCCAGAATTCTTAAGGTCTGGATACGGGTTAGGCTCACGAATACGGTAGATCAGTTCACCTCTGTCAGTAAGTGCAGTGTTTAGCTGGTCACCGTCAATGGATACCCGAATAAAGGTTGTTTTGTCCTGTAAGGCAGTAAAGATGAAATTGCCGACGCGGCCATTAACGATATCCTTGGTCAGAGCCTCCTGCCCTTCCTTTATCGCTGCTTGCGCCAGCTTCTTGTCTTCGGCCTCTTCTTCTGGCGCGGAGATGTGAATGCTGAATCGGTCAGTCTGATCCCCAAATGGATTGATAAGCTTGGCCAGCGATCCCTTCAAGGCCAGTATTCGCGCTCGCCCCCAAGGCCGTCTTAGCTTGCGAATATCGATGGCCGTACCATGCTTAAGAGTTGTGCTAAATTTTGCCAATTCCGTTGGTAGGTCGAACGCCGCAGTGGCGGCGTATACCACCGGCACCGCCTCGAAGTGTTCGCGGTCATTCGTTTCGAAGCGATCCCAGTCGACTGTGAGCTGATGGACCTGACGGTCTTTGTCCTTAGCTCGAGACTGAACGAGCACCTGCTTTCCAAGCCGATCCGATGAAAACCGACCAATACCCTTGCTGCCGGCAAAGTGGCGCTGGCCAGCTGCTACGTTTCGGAAATCGTCCTCTGGGCGTTCGGTTCGTTTTGACGAGTAAGCCACGAACAACCACTTTTGCGTGAGGTCATCGTATGACATACCGCTGCCGTTGTCGGCGACGACAATGCGGTCTTTCCCAAAATGGACGTGAACCGTGTCGGCCCCAGCATCGAACGAGTTCTTGACCAACTCAAAGATTGCAACCTCGTCGTCTGTTATCAGCTCTCGACCGAGCACGCGCTTCAATCCGGTGCTTACGTCAAAGTGCAATTTTGACTCTGCCACTGTCATGCCTCTGTGTCCCTTCCCCGATCTTCGCTCACACACTGCTGTTCTTCGCCAGTCCGTGGGCCGTTGTCGATTCGACTATGAATTCTCATGCTGTGCGCGCAATGACTAGCATTATAGGGGCTCCACTGTCACTTGCATTATTTGATTGGCATCGCGCTGTAGATGATTGATCACAGGAAAGAGGTTTTGCGATCACAGATTGCCCGTAATGCCGAACACGTAGATCAGACTTTTGTGCGCTAGCTTCAGTGTCAGCTAGCAACTTTTGTCGACACATTGATCTCGCGAAGTATGAAAAGGATGTATCCCTGACACACCGAGACAGATGCATCAGTTACAGTGTTGGCCGACACCTTGCCCCACGACGCTCGCGGTATTGCCTTGGTGTTACTCGCAAACGGAGTGTTCCGATGTCTACAACTTCATTAAAACTTCCCGATGAGCTAAAACAGCGTGCTGCCAAGGCGGCCCATGACTTGGGTGTGTCGCCCCATGTGTTTATGGTGTCCGCTATTGAACAGGCTGCGCGCTCAACGGAACAGCGGCTTCAGTTTATTGCCCAGGCCAAAGCAGCCAGGGAAGAGATGATCGACACGGGCAAGGGTTTGGATGCCGATGAGGTATATGCTTTTCTGAACGCCAAGGTTTCGGGGCAAAAGGTGGCGAAGCCCAAGGCGCGTTCATGGCTGGGCTGATCTATTCTGCCCGCGCATTCGATGATCTTGAGTGACCCACTGGCTTTCTGATCGAAGCCGATCCGCTTGCCGCCATGTCTGCGGCTGGCAAAACAGCGCCGGTTCAACCCCCCAAACAACTTGATCCACAGCAAGCCAGCTCGCATTCCCTGGCCTATAATTC
>ERZ1645187.1225-NODE-1225-length-23956-cov-7.979206_pt1 | contig 23956 bp, 23 predicted proteins | sample MGYA00575352_ERZ1645187 | MGnify/ENA primary metagenome ERZ1645187 (study PRJEB40837, sample SAMN11349314) | freshwater sediment metagenome | isolation source: river sediment | host: Sediment | place: India: Wazaribad , New Delhi | collected 2017-02-21 ...
ATAATCGCCCAAGCTTTGCGGTGATGTAGCGGTTGGAACCGGGACGGTTTTTGAAGTGAATCTCGGTTCTGACCACAAAAAGGGAGGCCAAAATACCCGCATAATTTCAATGCGATAAAGCTCTACACTAAAACCGGTGTAGTCGAGAGCTTTGGAGAATATCGGCCGAGAGAGAGCTTGGCAGGGGCATATCCGGCCTAACCCGGTGGAGAGCCCTTGGCCTATAACCCTTGAAACACACGGGATTTTTCGAGCTCAACCCAAGGAATAGAACGATTCCAGTAGGTTGAATGGCGGCCCAGTTCGACCTCATCGAGCCCCCCGCCGATGCCCAGCAGCGGAATATCCTGCGCCGACAGGCTCAGTCCCCCGCGCGGTTGCAGGATCAGGCGCAGGGTGATGCGCTGGTCCAGCTCGGCCTCAAGCGTTGCCGTCAGATCACCGCGGTGTGACAGGAACAGAGCCGCATCCACTTCAAACATATAGGGTGCCAGCCCCTGAACGCCGATCATGGCATGGGTCGTGTTTGGTCCGGCGAGATCCTGCCGCAGACCGGCCTGCAGGTCCCAGTAAGGGCTGATTGCCTTGGACCACAGCGCTTGAACTTCGGCGTGTTCCACGTCTTCGCCGAACGCCGCTTCGCCTGCGGTTTTAAGCCACAGCTTGCTGGTGGTGCCGCCATAATAGGCCTGGAGGTCCCACAGAAGCCCGTCCGCGCCCGGGCGCACCTGGGTTTCGAGCCGGTCGGCCTGAATCCACAGGACTGGAAAGTCGCCATGCATCTCACGCTCGCGTTCGCGCTCCGGTTCCATCGCTGCCCGGCCCCAGATCGCGTCGGCAGCGCGCGGCGGCCCGCTCCCGGCTTCTGGCGGCGGCGGGGTTTCGATGGTCGGCCCGGGAGAGACTTCCCCGGATGCGGGCATCGCATGGCCCATCGCCGCATGATCCATCGTGCCGTGATCGGGCTGTGCCTGTGGTTGTGCAGCAGGGGCGGATGGAACCGGGTCAGCTCCGTGGTGCGAATGGTCCTGGGCCAGCGCCGGGGCGGCCAGCGTGGTGCTCAGCAACGCGACGGCGATAATCATGGCGCGGCTCATACCTTGTCCTCCGGTCCCATCACGGTGACGATCTGCATCATCCCGCCGTGCATGTGATAGAGCAGGTGGCAGTGGAAGGCCCAGTCGCCCGGCTCATTCGCGGTCAGGTCAAAAGTGGCGCTGGCCCCCGGTTGCACGGTGACGATGTTCTTGCGCGGCTGGTGCGCGGGCGGCTGGCCGTTGACCAGTTCAAAGAACATCCCGTGCAGGTGGACCGGGTGGGCCATCATGGTGTTGTTGACCAGCTTGACCCGCACCCGCTCTTTCCAGGCAAAGCGGATCGGCACGTCGCTGACCGCATTGAACATGCGCCCGTCGAACGACCACATATAGCGTTCCATGTTGCCGGTCAGATGCAGTTCCAGCAGCCGCGATGGTTCGCGCGTGTCGGCATTCGGCTCCAGCGCGCTGAGCATGCGGTAGTTCATCACCCGGTGCTTCACATCGCGCAGGCCCAGGCCCGGATCGTCCATCTTGTCGACCGGAGCCATGGAGACCATGTCGATCCCCGGACCGACCGCGACATCGGGCGGGAGCAGCGAGACATCCCGCATCGACATGCCGTCCATGGAGTGGCTCGCGTTCGTCTGCGCGTCCTGGTGCGTACCATGGTCCATGCCTGCGTGCCCGCCGCCGGCAGGTCCGTGGTTCATGCCCATGTCGGCCATGGTCAGCAGCGGCGGATCGCGCAGGGCCGGCACCGCTGCGCGCGCACCGGGGCGGCTGGTGAGCATGGCCAGGGCCATGCCCGAACGGTCCATCGATTCGCAGACGATGGCATAGGCCTCGGCCCCGCGCGGCTCGACCACCACGTCATAGGTTTCGCCCACGGCGATCTGCAATTCGTCGACTTCCACCGGGCGCACGTTCTGCCCGTCGGCGGCAATCACGGTCATCGCCAGGCCCGGAATGCGGACGTTGAAATAGGTCATCGCCCCGCCGTTGATTAGGCGCAGTCGCACCTTCTCGCCGGGGGTGAACAGGTATTCCATGCCCTCGCGCGGGCCGCGGCCGTTGGCGAGGTAGGTATAGGTCGGCGCGCTGACGTCAGCGATGTCGGTTGGGGCCATGCGCATCTGTGCCCACATCCGCCGCTCTTCGCCGCTCATCGGATACGTGTCGGTCCAGCTCGGCAGCTGGCGGTTGAAGTAGTGCTCACCCGTGCGCAGCCGCTGCATGATGAAATGGGGGTGGAGCGGGGTAAATTCGCTGAGCAGCAGGATGTAGTCGCGATTTACCTGCACCGGTTCGCCCGCAGCGGGCTCGATGATCAGCGGGCCGTAATGCCCGGTCTGCTCCTGCAGGCCCGAATGGCTGTGGTACCAATAGGTGCCAGACTGACGCACCGGGAATTCATATGTGAAGGTCTGGTGCGGCTTGATCCCGGGAAAGCTAACCCCCGGCACGCCGTCGAACTGGAACGGTAATAGCAGGCCGTGCCAGTGGATCGAAGTGTCCTCATCCAGATGGTTGGTGACGTTGATCCGGACCTTCTGCCCTTCGCGCAGCCGAACCAGCGGACCGGGGACGCTGCCGTTGACTGCGACCCCGTGCCCGCGCCGGCCCTGCACCGTGCGCATCCCGGCACCAACGGCAAGGTCGATTACGGTGCCGCTGACCTCGTCAAAGCCGGGTCGGATCACGCCCTTGGCATGACCGCTGATGCCGTGTCCTTGGGCCCAGGCAGGAACAGCCGCCAGCGTTGCTCCTGCGCCGATCCCCCGGATCAAACCGCGCCGCGAGACGTTTATCAGATCCGACACACCTTGCTCCTGCTTGCCCACAAAGGTATAGGATACCCCTAAGGGGTATGCAAGAGGGCGGCGGGATGGGCCAGAGCAAGCAAGATGCAATCAACCGGCTGAAACGGATCGAGGGACAAGTGCGCGGTGTAGCCCAGATGCTGGCAGACGATCGCTATTGCATCGATGTGCTGCACCAGCTGGCGGCAGTCCGCGCCGCCCTGGCCAAGGTCGAAAGCGCGGTGCTGAAAGACCATGCTGCCTGCTGCGTGAACGAAGCGATTGCCTCGGGCGACGCGGGACAGCAGCGCGCCAAGTTCAACGAACTGGTCGACCTGCTCGAGAAAGTGCGACGCTAGTTCGGACGGGGCAATCGGCAGCGGCGCTGTGCCGATCGCTGAAGGTGCTGGACACTTGCGCGTTGACCCCACCCCGCCAATTGTGGCAAGCGCCCGCTGACGTCCACGGAGAGCCGGATTGGCCTCCTCTCGGGCGGGTGTAGCTCAATGGTAGAGCAGAAGCTTCCCAAGCTTACGACGAGGGTTCGATTCCCTTCACCCGCTCCATGGCCGTTAGCCCTTGTCCTGCTGCGATATGGCCGATCGGTGGCAACGCCAGCGCCGACTTTGGTCGCCGCTTGGCAAACCGGCTGACTGGAGCTTGGCGAGCAGACTGTCGAACGCATCGTCGATCACCGGGGGATTGTACAGCCGGTCGCGCGCACCGCGTCGGCGCAGGTCCTCGCGTGAGAACTGGATGTCGACTGGATCATTGGAAGCCATGCGCTGATGCTCGGGCAGGAGGGACGGGCGGTTGCGAAGCAAAAACCGTCAACGCCCGAGAAGTTCCGCGCGAACCGGATTGTAGCGTGGCAGGGTGATCAGAAAGACACGCTTTTGGCGATATTGCCTGGCTTGCAGTCGCCGCGAAATGCCTTTTGGGCACGTAATTATGCGTATTTTAGTATCGAAACAGATGCATTAACTTTCGTTTTGAACGTGCAGTGGTGATTCCAGCGGGACAAGACAAGCGTGAAATCTGCTCTGAAGATTGTAGCCTATACCAACACCAGCGAAACCGAAGGCACGATTGCATTGCTGGAAGTGGCAATCGCGGCGATGGCCCGCTCTGGCTTCAAGGAATGCGCTGAAATGGCCGACATGGCGCTGCATCAGTTCATCGAAGAAACCGTTTTGAGGATGGCCTGCGAAGATGCGCCGCCGGAGGCAACGCGGTACTAGGCTGCAGTCGTCCTTCTGAACCGCGCGAGACGCTCGATCGCCTCCTCCAGCGTTGCGGCCTGCTTGGCAAAGCACAGCCGCAGATAGCCCTTTTCCGGCGCACCGGCATAAAAGGCAGAGACCGGGATCGCCGCGACCCCGGCCTTGCGGATCAGGCGCTCGGCTACCGCTTCATCGTTGTCGGGCAGACCCGATGCGGCAAGGTCGATCGTGACGAACCACGAACCGCTGCTGGGCAGGACGGTGAAGCCAGCCTGGCTTAGGCCGGTCGTCAGCTGTTGCTTGGCTGCAGCATAACGCGCGCGGTGCTCGCGGTGCCATTCGGCGGGCAGGCCAAGCGCCTCGGTCACCGCCCATTGCAACGGGGTCGCCGTAGTGAAGGTGAGGAATTGGTGGCGCGCCGCAACGGCTGCCGCCAGCCGCGGTGCGGCTACGGCCCAGCCCACTTTCCAACCGGTCATCGAAAAGATTTTCCCGGCCGAGCCGATCTTGACCGTGCGCTCCGCCAGCGCAGGGAGGGACAGCGGCGATAGGTGTGCCGTGCCGTCGAACACCATGCCTTCCCACACCTCATCGCAGATCAGCCACAGGTCGTGCGCTTCGGCAAGTCTGCCAATGCCTTCCAATTCGGCGCGCGACAGCATGGTGCCGGTGGGGTTGTTCGGTGTGTTGAGCACTATCCCGCGGGTGGTTGGGCCGATCGCGGCGGCGAGCTTGTCCAGCGGCAAGGTCCAGTGCGGCGGCTCCAGGCTGATCAGCCGGGCCGTGCCGCCCGCCCATTGCACCAGTGGCAGATAGGCGTCGTACAGCGGCTGGACCAGGATCACTTCGTCCCCGGGGCGGACCAGGGCGAGCAGGCTGGCGGCCAGTGCCTCGGTCGCTCCGGAAGTGACGACCACGTTGTCCGCCGTGAGATCAAGCCCCTGTTCGCGGGCATAGTAAGCGGCCACGCCTTGGCGCAGTTCGGGCAGGCCGCGCATCGGCGGATACTGATTGGAATGCGCCGCCAGCGCGCGCTGGGCCGCTTCGACCAGCGCGGGCGGTTCGTCCATGTCAGGGAAGCCCTGGCCCAGGTTGATCGCGCCCAGGTCGCGGGCGAGCCCCGACATGGTTTCAAAGATGGTCGTGCTGGCAGGGCCCGAAAGCCGCTCGGCAAGGCTGGTCATGCCCCCGGCCTAGCGCCAGACTAGGCAGCCAGCAATGCCTGCCAGTTCGCCGCGAGCGCTGCCTTGCTCCCAGTGCCAAATACATGGTGGTCGGGTCGGACCAACACTGCTTCGGCCTCGTGGCTGTCGAGCCAGGCGGTGAGTGCCAGCCGGAACGGTGCCAGGTCCGCCGCCGCCAGCCGGTCCCGATCAAGCAGCCACGGGCCTTCCCCAAGAACTGTGTCGAGCCGCTGACCCGCGACTACGGGTTGCGGGAAATAGCTGCCTGCACCGCTGGTCCCGGCCAGGACTGCGCCGCACGAAATCGGCGGGTATTGCACCGGCCCGTCCGGCAGCTTGCCCAGCGCTCTGGCCAGCTTGAACTTCATGTTGCGCACGAATGCGCCCCATCTGCTGGTGATGCAGACGGTTCGGCCCATCATCACCGCCATGTCGATCGTGGCGCGCAGGTTGGGATCGCGCTCCTGCTTGTAGGTATCGAGCAGCGTGTCCGGCGCGCCGCGCACCACCGCAGCCAGTTTCCACGACAGGTTCATTGCGTCGCGCAGGCCGGAGCACATGCCCTGTCCGGCAAAGGGCGGCATCTGGTGCGCGGCATCCCCGGCCAGCAGGACGCGGCCCTTGCGCCAGTGCTCGGCAATGCGGGCGCGAAAGGTATAAACCGCCTTGCGCTCTAGCCGGACGGCACCCTTGACGTTCCAGGGTTCCAGCAGCCTTTCGACAACGGCATCGCTGCTCACCTGTTCCGGCGTTTCTCCCGGCAGGATCATGAATTCCCAGCGGTGGCGGCCCTCGCCCATCAGCACGCAAGTGGTCGGGCGGGCGGGATCGCAGATTTGCAGATTGACGCCGGGCAGGCGCGACGGATCGTCGACCAGCGCGTCGACCACCAGCCACGGCTCCTCAAAATTGAGATCCTCAAAAGCGATGCCGCTGGCCTTGCGCACCGGGCTGCGCGCGCCATCGGCACCGACCAGATAGCGGGCGCGGACCTGCCGTTCGCCGTCAGGAGTGGTGACCTGCGCGGTGATCCCGGCGCTGTCCTCGTTGAACCCGGTCAATTCCCAGCGGCTTTCCAGCCGCGCGCCGGGCAGTTCGGCCAGCCGCGCGCGCAGCGCCGCCTCGACCGAGGGTTGGTGGATCATGTTCGCGCCCGGCCACCCACCCGGACCGGTCCGCGCCGTGCCCTCGAAACGGAGCAGGACTTCGCCTTTCGCCGTCAGGAAGTCATAGCGATCGGTCGTCCGGCTGGTCGCGGCCACGGCATCGGCCACGCCCGCTGCCTGCAGGATGCGCATGGCTTCGTGATCGAGATGGGCGGCGCGCGGGAGCGGATAGATCGCGGCTTCCTTTTCCGCGACCAGGACCGAGACGCCCTGCTGTGCGAGCAGCACCGCCAGGGTCACACCGGTCGGACCACCGCCAGCGATCAGGACATCGCACTCGATCGGGTTCATGGCGGCCTAGCCCTCTGCCGTCATGGTGCCTTCGATATGGCCCAGCTTGTCGATTTCGGTCCGCACCACGTCTCCGGCCTTGAGGAACTGCCGCGGGTCCATCGCGGCGCCGATTCCGCCCGGCGTGCCGGTGAACAGGCAGTCCCCCGGCTCCAGGGTCATCCCCATCGACAGGTGTTCGACCTGTTGCCAGACGTTGAATACCAGATGCTGCGTGTTCGAATCCTGGCGCTTCTCGCCATTGACGTAGCAGCGGATGCCGAGGCCGTGGGGATCGCCCAGCTCGTCCGCAGTGACGATCCACGGGCCCATCGGCGCATGGGTGTCAAAGCTCTTGCCGAAGGACCATTGCGGGGTGGCGTGCTGGGCCATGCGTTCGGTCACATCGTTGCCGACGCAATAGCCGAATATGGCGGCCGGAGCGTCTCCCGCCGCGATATGCTTGCCGCCTTTGCCGATCACGGCGACCAGTTCAGCCTCATAATCGTTGGTGAAGGCGCCCTTGGCGATGAGGATCGGATCATAGGGGCCGTTGACGCTGGTCTGGGCTTTTGTGAACCACACTTGCTTGTCGGGCGTACCCAGCCCCGATTCCGCGATATGGTCAGCATAGTTGAGGCCGATGGCAAAGATCTTGCCCGGGCGCTGGACCGGGGCTTCAAGCTTGACCGAGGCCAGGGGAACGCCGCCGCCCGCTGCGGCCTTGGCTTCCAGCGCCGGCTTCAGCCGATCCCAATCGCGGATCAGGTCGATCATCGTGCCGGGCACGCCGGTGTCGATCACGTTCTCGCCCACGACGATCCCGGTGCGGGTCTGGCCATTGGCGGTATAGGTGCAAAGCTTCATGCGGGAATTCCTTTGGCAGAGCGGCGCAGCAGCCGCTTGAGGCGCAGTTGCAGGGCGGTAATGAACGAGATCAGGCCGGGCGGAGGAGCCACCTTGCCGGCAAACATCGGATGCGGGCTGCCCCATTGCACCGCCAGCAGCGCGCTCATCGGCAGCTTCTGGGGCGGGTCGGCGGCGGTGAAAAGGTCGCCATCGGTCCAATGCTCCAGTTCGTTGCCGAAGGGGTCTTTCCAGTAATCGAATACCTGGCTGCCCATGATGTGGCGGCCGACGCCCCAGGCCGCTTCGCGCTTCTTTGCCTTGAGATGCTGGTGTCCCAGCATCAGGTCATCGAGGTTGGCGACCTCGAAGGCGGCGTGGAGGATGCCGAGCTTTCCCGGGAGCTGCGCCAGGAACAGGGTATGGTGATCGGCCGGCAGGTCACCCCGGTCGCAGCGCATGAAAGCGCCCAACGGCACGTCTTTGGCCGCTTCGACTTCATCCGAGGTCAGGAATCCGAAGCGGTCCTTGTACCATTTCTCGGAACGGCGGAAGTCGCTGACCTTCAGCACGGCATGGCCGATCCGGCGGACGTGGGCCGGGGTCGGGTTCAGACGCACCATCTGGCGCAAGCGCGGCTTGGCCGTGGCGGTGTTGAACGGCTGGTCGGGCAGCAGGGCACCCGGTTGATCATGCTTCTGATCGGCCACCACTTCGATGGCATAACCATCGGGATCGGTCAGCCGCACGATTGCCCCGCCGCCCGGTTCGTTCAAGGGCTCAACTGTCACCCCTTCATGTGCGGCGAGCACTTCCAGGTCCGCACGGTTTTGTGCCCGGAAACCCACCGCAAGGAACATCGCTTCGCCCGGTTCGGTGACGTGAACGAAAGGGCGGCCATCGCTGCCCTTGCCATAGAGGCGGCCCTGCTGCTCGAACACGGCCATGCCGAAATCTTCAAGGAATTCGCGCATCGCCTGCAGGTCCGGCGCGGCATAGCGCACGTGGGCGATGTCTTCGATGCGGATCATGCCCATGACGCGTCCTCTCCCGGTGATTCGTTTTTGACTAAACAGTCAAGTACGAGGAATTGACCATTCGGTCAAGTCCGCTAAGGGTTCGCCATGACTGCCGTGCAAGTCCAGCTCAGCCCCCGCGCCGCCCGCACCCGCGGCGCGCTTTTGGTTGCGGGTTTCGAACTGCTGGCAGAGCGTCCGATCGACGCTATCGCGATCGACGACATTGTCGCCCGGGCCGGCGTCGCCAAGGGCAGCTTCTTCAATCACTTTACCGACAAGGCCGGGTTCGCTGCCGAATTGGGCGCGGCGGTGCGTGGGGAGCTGGAACTGCTGGTCGGTGGGGCAAACGCGGGCGTAGCCGATCCCGTCGAACGGCTTGCGGGGGGCATGCGCGTCGCGCTGGATTTTGCCCTGACCGAGCGCAAACGCTGCATTGTGATGTTGCGCGGGCTTGAGCTGTCGACTGGGATAAACCACCGCCTGAACCAGGGAATCCGTGCCGATATCGAGGCCATTGTCGCGGCCGGTCTGGCACGCCCGGAAGCGGCAAGCAGCGGAGTGCGGTTCTGGCTTGGGCTGTGCCAGATCATGCAGCTCAATGCGATTGAGCGTGAACTTTCGCGCCTCGACGCAGCGCAGCGCCTGCGCGAAATGCTGGTGCTGGGGCTGACCGGGCTGGGCGTTCCGGAAAGTCGCGCACTGGACGTTGCGCAGCGGGTGTCAGCCGCATTCTAGGCTTGGCGCAAGCGGATCGGCAGGAACAGCACCGTGGACAGCGCCAGCAGGATCACCGCGCCCAATTGGATCGGGGCATAGCTGCCGAACTGATCGAAGGTGAAGCCAAAGGCGGTGATGCCCAGTGCCGTCCCGATCCACCCGAACCCGTGGAGCGCGCCAAAGATCGTGCCGTACTGGTCGATGTCGAACCGGCGCGCGATGAAGAAGGCAAAGATGTCGACTTCGGCGCCTTGCAAGACCCCGATCATCACGCAGGCCAGCAGGATCGGCCAGGCAACGCCGTCATCCGCCAGGAAGATCAGGAAGCCCATGGCGGGCAGCACGGTCATGATCACGGCGACGGCGCGCGGCTCAAACCGGTCGAGCGCCCAGCCACCGAACAGTTTGGCGGCAAACTGTCCGGCGGCGAACAGCGACAAGGCAAAGGCCGCGGTCTGGGCGGAAAGCTGCTCGTCCTGAACCATGGGGGAAAGCTGGCTGATCGTGCCCGATATGCTGAGCGCGGCGAGCATGTTGGCGCCGACCAGCAGCCAGAAGTCGCGCTCTTTGAGGAAAGACGGGCGCGGCGCGCCGATTCCGCTGGCGAGCGGACCGGAACGGGTCGCCGCTGCTCCGCGTGGGAGCAGTGCCAGGGCCAGTGGTAGTCCGACCACCGATGCAATCAGCGCGAGCGTGACAAAGCCAGAGCGCCAACCCTCGTCAGCAATGATCGATTGCAGAAGCGGCGGAATGAACATCGTCGAGAGCGACGAACCGGCGGCGACGAGGCCGAGCGCCTTGCCGCGGTGCTGGCGAAAGTGCGCGCTGATCGGTCGGGTCAGCAGGACCGCGGTCGCTCCGCCGCCAATCAGGCCGGACAGGGCAATGGCCAGCGCCAGGCCGGCCAGATTGTCCACCAACATGGCCAGGGCGACCTGGATCGCGGTGAGGCTTAGCGTCGCACCGATGAAGACCGGGCGAAAGCCCAGCGTATCGGCCATACGCCCCAGGACGGGCGCTCCCACCGCAGCGGTGATGATCAGTGCCTGGACCAGCCCGATCTCGCCCCGCGACAGGTTCAATTCGTCGGCAATCGGGATCAGGAACATCGAGAAGGTGTAGAACATCAGCGAAATGCCGGTCGCATTGGCGATCGCCATGCTGCCGACGATCCGCCAACCTTGGGTCCATTCGCTGTGTACCGGCGTGTGCTTCATCTGTTGATTTCCACTGAGAGTTGACCCGGGATTTTCATCGAGAAGTGACCCGGGTGGTGGTTATGTCGCGCGGCGCGGGTTTTGGGTCAAGTAGTGGTTTTACCCTTTCTGTTTTGAGGGTCGGCAGAGCTGGCCCTGAACCGGAAGCTGTCGTTTCCAGTTTCGAGGATGTGGCAGTGATGGGTGAGCCGATCGAGCAATGCTGTCGTCATTTTGGCATCGCCGAACACGCCTGCCCATTCGCTGAAGCTGAGGTTGGTGGTGATGATGACGCTGGTTTGTTCGTAGAGCCTGGAGAGCAGGTGGAACAATAGGGCGCCACCTGACGGGCTGAACGGCAGGTATCCCAGTTCATCGAGGATCACGAGGTCGAGGCGCAGCAGGCGCTCGGCAAGCTGGCCTGCCTTGTTCAGCGCCTTTTCCTGTTCCAGCGCATTGACCAGATCGACCGTCGAGAAGAACCGGACCTTCTTGCGGTGATGTTCGACAGCCTGGATGCCAAGGGCGGTTGCCATATGTGTCTTGCCAGTGCCGGGGCCGCCGATGAGCACCACATTGTGCGCGCCATCGATAAAGTCACCGCGGTGCAGTTGGCGGACCAGAGCCTCGTTGACCTCGCTGGCAGCAAAGTCGAACACCGCCAGATCCTTGTAAGCAGGGAACCGGGCAGCCTTGATCTGATAGGCGATCGAGCGGACCTCGCGTTCAGCAACCTCTGCCTTGAGGAGCTGTGAGAGGATGGGCACTGCGGCATCGAACGCGGGCGCTCCCTGCTCGATCAGGTCACTAACGGCACCAGCCATGCCATACATTTTAAGACCGCGCAGCATGACCACCACGGCAGCGCTGGCAGGATCATGACGCATGACGCACCTCCCGCAGGTCATCGTAGCGGCCAACGTCGGCAACAGGCTCCTGATTAAGACGCAAGGCCTGCGGAGCATTGATCGGTGGTGCGGGAGGTGCCTTACCATCGGTCAGTCGGTGCAGGATGTTGAGCACATGGGTCTTGGTTGGCACGCCCGCTTCCAGCGCCAGTTCGACCGCGCACAGCACCGCCTGCTCGTCATGGTGCAGAACAAGCGACAGGATCTCGACCATCTCACGATCGCCGCCGGGACGCTTGAGCAGGTATCCCTGCAACTGCCGGAAGGCTTCAGGCATCTCGGTAAAAGGAGCACCATTGCGCAATGCGCCCGGCTTGCGCTGGATTACCGCCAGATAATGCCGCCAGTCATAGACCGTCCGGGGCATGTGATGCGAACGGTCGATGATGCGCCCATGCTCGCACAGGATCTGCCCCTCGGCTGCGATCAGGATCCGGTCGGGATAAATCCGCAAGGACACAGGTCGGTTCGCAAAGGATGCCGGCACAGAGTAGCGGTTGCGCTCGAAGTGGATAAGGCAGGTTGGCGATACGCGCTTTGTGTGTTCAACAAAGCCATCGAAGGGGCGCCCCACCGGCATCAGGCTGGCAACCTCGGCTGCGTGCACATCCGCGATTGCTCCAGGAAGCAGGCCGTGCTGGATCTGTGACCATTGCGAGATGCACTGATCTTCAAGCCATTCGTTCAGGGCCTCCAGGCTGGGGAAGCTTGGCATGCGTTGCCATAATCGGCGCCGTGCATCCTGAACGTTCTTCTCGACCTGCCCCTTCTCCCAACCCGATGCGGGGTTACAGAACTCAGGCTCGAACAGGTAATGGCTCGCCATCGATGCGAACCGAGCGTTGACCTGTCGAGCCTTGCCAGAGCCGATACGGTCGACTGCGGTCTTCATGTTGTCGAAGATCCCGCGCTGCGGCACGCCGCCTAGAACCCGGAACGCATGGGTGAGCGCATCGAACAGCATCTCATGCGTTTGCAGCGGGTAGGCCCGAACAATGAACGCCTTGCTGTGCGCCAGCTTCGTATGCGCCGCCTGCAGCTTTACCCGATCACCTGCAATGATCGCCCAGTCCTCACTCCAGTCGAACTGGAACGCTTCACCAGCTTGGAACACCAGCGGCACGAACGTCCCGCGACCACTGGTCTGGGCATCACGCTGCCGGTCAGCCTTCCATGCGCGGACAAAGGCGGCAACACGACCGTACGATCCTTCATAGCCCAAAGCCGCAAGATCTACATGCATCTGCTTGGCCGTGCGCCGTTGCTTGCGTGACTTGCTCGCTTCGATCCGTAGCCAGACCGCCAGCTTCTCTGCAAACGGGTCCAACTTGCTAGGCCGATTGGGAGCCTTGAACTTCGGCTCAACCTCGCCGCCACGCAGATATTTACGGATCGTGTTGCGCGATAAATCCAACTGACGAGCAATCTCGCGGATCGGCTTATGATCCCGAAAATACCAGCGGCGAATTAAACTCAATAACTCCATGTCGATCACTCCTCTCTCCCCCAACGCCAGCGCCAAGGGGAAGATCAAACATGGGTCACTTCTGAATGAAAATTTATGCCTCTCCCGGGTCAACTCTCAGTGGAAATCAACAGTTCATGCGCACTTTGCGCCCCTTTAGCCGATGGCCAGCCGCCGATGCGTTCGGCCACCCAATCCCGGGCAGAGGCATGGTCGCAGCCCAGGATATACGCAGCGAGGGCAACCAGGCCGCCGCCGCGACCTGCTTCGTGATCATACCATTGCCCTGGTTTGACACTGTCCACACGGACCGAGAGGCTGCCCTTGCTCCGGTATCGCCATTCTCGGACGGTCTTGACCGAAGGCTTGCCCAGCAGTTCGTCGAGCAGCCGGGATAGCCCCTCGTCCACGGCACAGGTGATGGTCGACCCGGTATCTGGAAGACCAGTAGTAGCCTTGCTCTGCTTCCGACCGGCAGCGCTGGCCCGTGATGGCGGTCGTAACTCAGGGCGCGCAACCTCGGTGGCAGGCTCAGCATTCAGCGCCGCGATCAGCCAATCCGGCATTTCGGCGATCTCGAACAGACCGGGCGGGTTCTCCCATGCGTATAAAGCGCCACTGGGGTGGATACTGCCGGGGCCGACGATGTAGCCGCCGTCACCGCGGATATCCATGCCAGGCAGGAAGCCGGCGCGGTTGGTGGTCCTGCAGCCGGGGTGACGGAAGTAGACGTGTCGGCCCTTGCCGCTCCGCACCATCAGCGTGTCTGGCAAGCCGCGACGCTCTGCCTCGGCAATGGCATCAGCGCTGTCCAGATCAAGGACAACAAGCCCACTGATCGCGCCAGTGACGATGCCGATATTGGCGTTGGGGGTGGCCTTGTACCATGCCTCAATGTCGCTGCGCGATGCGCGCCGATTCTGATAGGCCCGCCAACCGGTAAGCGGGGTTTTCTCTCTGGGTTTGAGCGGAATCAGGCTGAAGCCCATGTCGTATAGGGCTAGCCAGGTTGGGCAGTCGGAAGTCGGGGTGTTCGGCGGCTCTTGTTCGGCTGCATTCATGCCGTGTCGCGTCCTCTCGGATTGAAGGGGACACGACAAAAGTCATCATTTTTAGGCCGCCGAAACGTTCCAAGCGGTCAGCGGTCAGAACCGGTTTCGGACAGTCGCAGGGTTGAAGGGTTCAACCCTGCTGGCGTTTGGTCGGGCTTCGACTGACGATTGGACGAAGCCATATTGACGATTGGTCAACATGTGATGTAGCAATTGGCCATGGTTTCGAACTCGTCCCCCGACCTTGTTGCGCGCCGCGCCGAGCAAGCCGTTGCAACTGCGCTTACTGATACGCGCGTGGTGCTGGTGGTGGGGCCGCGTCAGGCCGGAAAAACCACGCTGGTCCGTAAATTTTCTAATGAGTATCGGCCATTCCTGTCGCTCGACGACCCGGTTACGCTGGCCAATGCCAAGAGTGATCCGGTCGGATTCATCCGAAACCTGGATGGCGCGGTTATTGACGAAATCCAGCGCGCGCCCGAGTTGATGCTGGTCATCAAGCAATCTGTCGATGGCAATACCGCGCCTGGCAGGTTTCTGCTCACAGGGTCTGCCAATGTTATGGCGCTTCCAACAATTGGAGACTCGCTGGCCGGGCGGATCGAGATCATCGAATTGTTTCCCTTTGCCCAAGCTGAATTACTTGGCCGCAAGGGCGATGCGATCGACCGGTTCTTCAGCAATGAGCCCCTAAAGATTACCGATGCAGTCGTCGGCCATGACCTCGCCGAACTGGTAGCGCGTGGAGGATACCCTGAAGCGGTAGCACGCAAAGAAGAGCGGCGACGAGCCAAGTGGTTCAACGATTACGTCGCCCTGATCCTCGACCGGGATGTCCGCGACATTTCCACGATCGACCAACTGGAAAAGCTGCCGCAATTAGTTCGCCTCCTTGCCGAGCAATCTGGGCAGCTCTCCAATCACACGAACATTGCATCCGCCTTGCAGATCTCCAGAGCTACAGTTGGGCGCTACCTCGAAACTCTCGAGCGTCTGTTCCTGATCGATACCCTGCCGCCTTGGTTCAGCAACCGCATCTCCAGGCTGATCAAGACGCCCAAGCACCACTTCCTCGACAGCGGATTGCTCTCTGCCCTGCGTCAGTTCAGTCCAGCGCCGCCACAAGCTGACCCGGATCGCTTTGGCCCATTGCTGGAGAGCTTCGTGGGGGCCGAATTACGCAAGCTGATCGGCTGGAGTGAGCACAGGGTTACACTTTCGCACTTTCGTACCAAGGAAGGCGACGAGGTCGATTTTGTCCTGGAAGATCAGCAGGGCCGGGTTGTAGGCGTCGAAGTGAAGGCTTCTGCGACGCTGCGCCGGGGCGACTTTTCGGGACTGCGCAAGCTTGAGGCAGCTGCCGGTGACAAATTCGTGCGCGGCCTTGTGCTTCACGACTACGACGGCCTGAGGCCAGTCAGCGAGAAAATCTCGGGCGTCCCGGTTTCTGTTCTATGGTCGACTTAGGAACAACCAGGTATTTCAGCCTCCAGCGAGAGGGTTGAAGGGTTGAACCTTACCAGCCTACGCTGGGCAAACCTTGCATTTCTGGAGCGACACTCCGGATTTGCAAGGATAGTGCGGCCGAACAGCTGCTAAATAAATTCCAACTTATCGATCACAAAATTGGCAAATCATGATCGATAAACGGGGCAGATATCGATCACCGCGGCCAACTGCGCTTGCCACCGCCGCGCTGGGAAGAAGGCATGCGGATGATCGTTGCCATGGCATTGGCCAAGTTCCCCGACAGCGGTTCACCTTCGACATGCTGATCCTTAAACCAGGCAACCAGCGCCACTTTCTTCGACTGATCCCAATCATCGATCCCGTTCTCTGAGATCGCCCGCTTGACCAGCTCGAGATAGGGCGTGGTATATTCCGTGGGTTCGACCGGCTTCGGCGGAGGCATGGTCCAGATAGCCTGAGCCATGAACCGCGGGATCTGGATGTCGATATATTCGCCGTCCTGCAGTTCCAGCCGCTCTGGCATACTACCATCATCCATATGCAGCACGCCGCTGATCCAGTGTTCTGGTGGGATCCAGACCAGCTGACTCGAGTGAAAAATCCATTCCCGCGCATCCCGATCCGGGAAGACAGGATTGCGATTGTTGGACAGGCGCCCTTGCGCGTGCAGACTGCCTTGGCGCAAAGCCTGCCAAAGCTGGCGCTGGGCGTCGAGGTTGATGTTCTGCCAGCGCGAAGTTCCAAGTGCCGTGGGCGAGAGAATCTTGCCGATATCCAGCACGACCTTTTCACCCGTGGCAGCCTCATATCTGGCCCGGCAAATCCGGCAGATATGCTGGTAGGTTTGGTTGAGGGACCAAGCGGTGCGGTCGAGCTTATCGATAGGCATTTGTGTTCCGAATCGTGAGTGGGTGAGACTGGAACATAAATAGAACAATAATGCCCTGCAAGACCGCCACGGCGCAAAGGGTTGAACCGTTCAACCTTTCTGGGGTGAAGCTGTGAACTACAGGAGAACCCCTTCGAACGTAGCGGTGAATGGCCTGATTCGGCGATGTTCCGGGCATGATCAACGCCGACAATTCCATCCCCGCCAGCGCCAACGACGACATGCCCCAATTCAGGGCCATGAAGCGTCCGAACGCGCTCCATCCCAGCCTCATGAAGCCAGCCGAACGGCGTGCTGAACTTTGCGCCATTCTGGGTCTGGGCATCGTCCGCCTCCATCTGCGCAACCAGCAGCCGATGTCCCCTGAAAGCGGAGACTTTCCGCTACACTTCACGCCCGAACAGAGCGGTAGTGCACCTCCAACTCGAAGGAGAGCTGCATGACCATATCCAATCCGATCCCGGCGCGCCTGGCTGCGCTGAAGACCATGTCAGGCGCAGAGCTAAAGAAGCAGTGGCGCGCCCTGTTCGATACTGAGCCGCCTCTGTTCAACCGGCGCTACATCGAAACCAGGCTGGGCTACCGTATTCAGGAACTGACCTATGGCGGGCTGAAGCCCGAGACAGTGCGACGCCTCCAGGAACTGGGTGAACAGCTGGATGGTGGTAACATAGCCACCCGCCGCATCCGCACGGATCTGAAGCCCATCATCGGCACCCGGCTGATCCGGGAATGGCAGGGCACCGAGCACTGCGTCACCGTCACCCGTGACGGCTTTGAGTGGCAGGGCCGCCCCTACAAATCCCTGTCGGCCATCGCCCGGACCATCACCGGCACACGCTGGAACGGCTGGGTCTTTTTCGGTCTTAAGCATCACAGGAGGGCGGCATGAACACGCCGATTACGCGCAAGCTGCGCTGCGCGGTCTATACGCGCAAATCATCGGAAGAAGGTCTGGAACAGGAGTTCAACAGCCTCCATGCCCAACGGGAGGCTTGCGAGGCCTATATCGCCAGCCATCGCGGAGAAGGCTGGGTGCTGGTCCGCGATCAATATGACGACGGCGGTATTTCGGGCGGCACGTTGGAACGCCCTGCGCTGCAACGCCTGCTGGCGGACATCGAAGACGGATTGGTCGATGTCGTGGTGGTCTACAAGATCGACCGCCTGTCGCGCTCGCTCATGGACTTTGCCAAGCTGGTCGAGGTGTTCGACCGCAATGAGGTGACGTTCGTGTCTGTCACCCAGTCGTTCAACACGACAAACAGCATGGGCCGCCTGACGCTCAACGTGCTGCTGTCCTTCGCCCAGTTCGAGCGCGAAGTGACCGGCGAGCGCATTCGCGACAAGATTGCGGCGTCCCGCGCCAAGGGCATGTGGATGGGGGGCTGCCCGCCATTGGGATACGACGTGCAGGCCCGCAAGCTGGTGGTGAACGACACCGAAGCTGCCCACGTTCGCTACATCTTCGACCAGTTCGCACAGTGCGGTTCGGCAACGGTCATGCTGCGGGATCTGCGTAATCGCGGGATCACGACCAAGCAGGGCGGGATCATCACCAAGGGGTTCCTGCATCGGCTCCTGAAGAACCGGGTCTATCTGGGCGAAGCGGTCCACAAGGGCACCAGCTATCCCGGTGAGCACAAGGAGATCATCTCTCAAGATGCCTGGGACAAGGTCCACGCCATCCTGACCGAAAGCCCTCGCAAGCGGGCGGCGCACACGCGGTGCAACACGCCTGCATTGCTGAAAGGTCTGCTCTGGGGGCCGGATGGCGCAGCATTCTCACCAACCCACACCCGGAAAGGTGGCAAGCTTTACCGCTACTATGTCAGCCAGTCTGTGCTGCGCCATGGCGCGGGCGCTTGCCCGGTCAGCCGGGTTCCAGCAGCGGAGATCGAGAGCGCCGTGATCGAGCAGTTGCGGGCCATATTCCGCCAGCCGGAAATCATGGCTGGATCGGCGAAGGCTGCCAAAGGACATCTGCCTGCGATTACCGAAGACGAAGCCCGGGAGGCCCTGACCACATTGGAGCCGATGTGGGACGAACTGTTCCCCGCCGAACAGGCCCGGATCGTGCAGTTGCTGGTCCAACGGGTCGACATCGGCACCGACGGCTTTGACGTCCAGCTGCGCCTCGACGGCATGGCCACCTTTGCACGCGAGATGAGGGAGGCAGCATGACCGACACCGAGATCGTAACCGTCCACGTGCCCTTCCGCATCCGCAAGCGCGGCGGGCGCAAAGAGATGATCCTGCCCGACGCTGCGCTGACGCAGCACAGGCATGTCGACAACACCCTGATCAAGGGGCTTGCCCGGGCGTTCAGGTGGAAGCGAATGCTCGATACCGGGGCCTGTCCGACCCTTGGCGATTTGGCTGCGAGCGAGAAAATCTCGCCATCCTATCTTACCCGTGTCCTGCGGCTGACGCTACTGGCGCCGGACATCATCGATGCGATCCTCGATGGGCAGCTGGGGCCTGATACCACACTGGCCACCCTGATGGACCCGTTTCCGATCGATTGGGACGAGCAAAGATTGGATGACAGATTCTCCAGATCATGATCGGACTGACTTCCAACCCGAAGCTGAGCGCCTGAAAATATCTTGCGGATACAGCCTATTAATCGCTCTTCACCGGCGCCTGTTTAGGTAACAGCTTTGGAGAAAATCGGGCTTAGGAGAACAAATTTTGCCGAGCCAGCCCGAGGCGAGGTGAACAGCTCACCGCCATAACCCTTGAATACAACAGGATTTTCGGGCGCCGCCCCAGAAAGAGAATACTTTCATAGGGTTAAATGGCGGAGAGGGTGGGATTCGAACCCACGTTACGGTTGCCCGTAAACCGCATTTCGAGTGCGGCGCATTCGACCTCTCTGCCACCTCTCCGCGAGATCGCCGTGCGAGCCAGCTTGCGCCGGTTCGGTCGAAGAAGCGGGCGGTTAGCCGATGGAACGGCGCTTGCCAAGCCCTTCTGCACCAAAATCGGGCCTAAAATGCATGCGGCACCAGCGCGCCGTTGTTTCGCGGCAAGTCTGCATCTATATTAGGGCTATGGAACGCGCTTCCTTCTTTTCTCCTCAAGCGGGCCGAGACATTGATGCACCGCGCCTTGCCTGTGCCCGTTTCGGCATTGGCGATGTCGTGCGGCACAAGGTTTACGACTTTCGCGGCGTGGTGTTCGATATCGATCCGGTCTTCGCCAACAGCGAGGAATGGTACGCCGCAATTCCCAAGGAAGTGCGCCCCAACCGCGAGCAGCCGTTCTATCATCTGCTCGCCGAAAACGGGGAATCGAGCTACATCGCGTACGTAAGCCAGCAGAACCTGCTGGGCGATGCCGATGCCGGCCCGGTGGACCACCCCAACCTTACCGAACTGTTCGAGGAGTTCGACGGCGAGCGTTATCCGCTGCGCCGTTCGATGACGCACTGAGCCGCACTGGCAGCCCAGTCAGACGCGCCAGGCAATCAGCTCTTCAGTTTCCAGCCGCTGCGCAGCAGGAAATAAAGGCCCAGGCCCAACACGACATTCAGCACGCCAAGGCCGATTGCGCCATGCAGGACAGCCTGGTTGGTGCTGCCGATGTCGCTCTGCCCCAGAAAACCGAAGCGGAAGCCCGAGATCACGTAGAAAAACGGGTTCAGCCGGCTGATTGCCTGGAAGGCGGGCGCCAGATTGTCGATCACGTAAAACGTGCCGGACAGCAGCGACAGCGGCGCAATGACGAAGTTCGTCACGGCAGCGTTGTGGTCAAACTTTTCCGCCCACATCGAAGTGATCAGGCCGACAAAGGCTAGCATGACCGAGCCCATCAGGCCGAACCAGGCCACCGCCCAGGGATGGGCCATTTCCAGATGGACACCCGGCCAGAGCAGCATGGCCGCATAGACCGCAAGGCCCACCAGCACGGCACGAGTCACCGCAGCGGCGGTCATGGCCGCCATCAGCTCCCCTTCGGAAAGCGGCGGCATCAGGTAATCGATGATCGTGCCCTGGATCTTGCCCGCCAGAAAACTGAAGCTGGAATTGGCGAAGGCATTCTGCATCATGCCCATCACGATCAGGCCCGGCGCGACGAAGGTGGCAAAGTTCACCCCCAGGATTCGCACTTCCGATCGGCCCATGGCCACGCTGAAGATGACGAGGAACAGCAGCGTCGTTATCGCGGGTGCCCAGATCGTCTGGGTCTGCACCTTGATAAACCGGCGCACTTCCTTCATATAGAGAGTCCACAAACCCAGTCGGTTGATACCGGAAAAGTGGGATTCCCCTTGGGCCGGAAAGTTCATTTTCCCGCTACCGCTTGCGGCTTGGGATGACTTTGCCCCTTCAGGGCTGGGAAAAGTTTGATCGGCCATGCTGTGGCGACTATCCGCAGCCTGCGCCATTGGCAAGTTTGCGGCGCGCTGCCGCACTAGGAAAGTGAAGCATGAGCTGGACCGAGGAACGGATCGAAAAGCTGACCAAGATGTGGGAGGGCGGTGCCACCGCCAGCCAGATCGCCGAAGAACTCGGCGGGGTCAGCCGCAATGCCGTGATCGGCAAAGCCCACCGTCTGGGACTGAAGGCCCGCCCCAGCCCGGTCAAGGCAAGCGACAAGACCGAAGCTGCGCCCGCTCCAAAGGTGCCCAAGGCTGAAGCTGCACCGCGTCCTGCCCCGGCGGCGCCGCGTCCTGCTCCGGTTGCACCGCGCCCTGCGCCCGTTGCCGCACCCAGCGTTCCCCCGGTTGAAAATGCCGCGCCGACGCCGCCTTCGGGTCCGCGCATCGTTTCGGTCGGGCCCGGCGGCTTCCTCCGTCAGGGTCCGGGCGATCAGCAGGCACCGATCCCGCCCGCACCGCCGCGCCGTCTGGTTCCGGCCAAGCCTAGCCCGGAAATCGCCGACAAGACCAGCCTGCTGGATCTGAATGATCGCATCTGCCGCTGGCCGATGGGCCACCCTGGTGAGCCGGACTTCCATTTCTGCGGTGAGAAGGTGAACCCTGGTTTCCCCTATTGCGTCGAACATTGCGGCCGTGCCTATCAGGCCCAGCTGCCGCGCGGCCATCGCCGTCCGCCCCCGCCGCTGCCGTTTGGTGGCCCGCGGGTCCGCTAGCCGACGATTCTGCCAATCCAGCTTAATCTCGCAGGCAAAGTGCCGTTCAGGTGCTTATGCCTGCGGATTTTCATAAGCTGAGCCAACACGGCCAGACACTGCTGAGCTGGTTTGGCCTTGAGCGCTCCGAGACCGGCTCTGATGCGACCGAGCCGGACCAGCCACCCCCAGCTAAAGAACAAGGCGCACACCCCCAGGCGCGACAACTGGAAGAACTTGTCCAGTTCATCACTGCCCAGCGGCTGGAGGTATCGGCTGCGAGTCTTGCGGTCGCCTTCAACTATCTGAACGGTACGGACAGCCGCCTGGTCCGCGCGGTCGAGCGACGGCTGAACGCTGGCGAACCGCTTACTCCCGCATGGCTGGAAGAACAGTTGGGCGACAATGGACGGGCCGAGGATATCGCGGTGCTGAATCAGCTGATTCAACGCCTGGAAAATTCCATCGATGAACTCGCTACAACCAGCCGCGATGCGCAAAGTGCCACCAGCGAGTATCAGATCGCCCTGAAAGAGCACGTCTCCGATCTGGAACATGTCAGCAAGGCGGGCGATGTCATCACCGAACTGGCCAGCATCGCCAAGGTCATGGTGCGCCGCACCCGCGATCTTGAACGGGAGATGATCCGCAGCGAAGCGCAGACGCGCGCCCTGCGTCGCCGCCTGAACGAAGCGCGGCGAGTGTCCGAAATCGATCACCTGACCGGCTTGCCCAATCGTCGCTCATTCGATTCAACTTACGAGGAAATCTACCTGCAGGCCTACGGCGAATCCGAACCGTTGTGCGTTGCCTTTTGCGATATCGACCACTTCAAGTCGATCAACGACCAACATGGCCACGATGCGGGAGACCGCGTGCTGAAACTGGTTGCGGCCAGCTTTGCCGCCATATCCAACGACAATTGTCACGTCGCGCGGCACGGCGGCGAAGAATTCGTGATGTTGATGCGCGGACTGCGGCTGGAAGAGGCCTTTCGCAAACTCGACTCGCTGCGCGCGCAATTGTCCCAGCGCCGGCTGGTCAACCGCTCGACCAATGAACCCTTCGGCCAGATCAGCTTTTCAGCCGGGATTGCCGACGTATTTACTTGCGGCGACCCGCGCCTTGCCTTGCGCGCCGCCGATTCCGCTCTGCTGCGGGCCAAACGGATGGGCCGGAACCGGATCGAAATTGCAGAGCCAGAGGACTGCCTGCCGCGCTTTGCGGAAAAAACCGCCGCCTAACCCTTCCCCTCGCACGGCAGGCTCACGACCGCGCGAGTGGCGCCGCTGCCGCTTTCCAGCGCGAAATTGCCGCCGCACTGTCTGGCCAGTGCAGAGGACAGTTTCAATCCCATGCTCTGCAACTGCGCTAGGTCGAAATCGGCTGGCAGGCCGACCCCATCGTCGGAAACGCTAACCTCGATCCTTTGCCCCACGAACTGGGCCTCGACAGAAACCAGCCCGCCGCGCTCAGGAAAGCCATGCTCGACTGCATTGGCGACGGCTTCGTAAACGATCAGCGAAACCGGGATCGCCTGATCCGGGCTCATTGTCAGCCCGCGTTCGACGGCAATAGTGTAGGCCACGTCTTCGCGGGCAAAGCTTTCCAGACAATCCTCGACTACCTGGGTAAGCAGGCTGTCCATCGCTTGCTGCTGCCCGTCGAGATCGTAAAGCTGCCGTTGAATCTGCCCGATCAGTTGCACCCGATCCGCCGCCTCCTCCAGCGCAGCAATGGCCGCCGGGTCCGACAGCTTGCGCTTTTGCAGCGAGAGCAGCGCGCTGACCACTTGCAGGTTGTTACCTACGCGGTGCTGCAATTCGCGGAACAGGGTTTCCCGGCTTTCGGCCAGCTTGCGGCTCTCTTCGCGCGCGCAATTGGCGCGTTTCAGGGCCAGCTGCAGGAACCGGATCAACGCAAGGCTGCTGGCAATGACCGCAACATAAAGCGACAGGGCGAAAGGAACGCCAACGCCCAGGGCAAAACCGACGCCAGGCAAGAAGAAGTACCAGGCCAGTAAAGTGCCAACCATGCCGGCGAAGGTGCCGGCCCATATGCCGAACAGCACCGCAGTGCCGACTATCACCGGATAGAACACCACAAACGGCATGCCGGTGGGCACCCACGGCAAGAGCAGGAAGCGCAGCAGCAACGCCACCCCCATAAGTGCCGTCGTCGCCCCGAAAACAAGCCATGGTTTGTCCTGTGCAAGCGGCAGCCGTTCCCACCATGCAACGCTATTCGGCACTGGTCCTCGCCCAAAAGAAAAGGGCCGCGCTTTCACGCGGCCCCTTCCCTGTATCAGACTTGCGTCCGGGCTCAATCATCGCCCTTCAGGAAGGCGGGGATGTGATCCGGGTTGCCGCCTTCTTCGCGGTCGCTGCGCTCACGGCGCGGGCCACGGTCGTCACGGCGCGGGCCGCGATCGCCACCACGGCCACCGCCACTGCGCGGGCCACGACGGTCACCGCCGCGATCGCCACCACGGTCGCCGCGCGGTTCACGCGGTTCGCGGGGCGGACGGGTGTCTTCCAGCTCTTCACCGGTTTCCTGATCGACCACGCGCATCGACAGACGCACCTTGCCGCGCGGATCGATTTCGAGGACCTTGACCTTCACGGCCTGGCCTT
>ERZ1645187.1226-NODE-1226-length-23939-cov-12.703567_pt1 | contig 23939 bp, 20 predicted proteins | sample MGYA00575352_ERZ1645187 | MGnify/ENA primary metagenome ERZ1645187 (study PRJEB40837, sample SAMN11349314) | freshwater sediment metagenome | isolation source: river sediment | host: Sediment | place: India: Wazaribad , New Delhi | collected 2017-02-21 ...
GCCGGGCAGCGTCGTCGGCGCTGGCGGAGGCGGTGGCCGGCCGGCGCGTGGAGGCGCTCCGGGCGGAGCACGCGGCGCTGAGCGACGCGCTCGAGGACGCGGTGCGACTCGCGGACGCCACGGTCCCCGTCCCGCACCCGCACGCCCACCTGCGGCACCGGGCGCTGCCGCTGGCGACGGTGGTGGGGTCACCCGTGCTGGGAGTGTGGGCGGCGCTGTCGGCGGCACTGCTCATGGCCACGCTCGGAGTGCTGCTGGTCCTGAATCCCGAGCACCTGCTCTGGTGGTCCGCCGGCGTGGTCGGCGGGATGTTCGTGCTGGAGGCGGTGCTGCGGGGGCGGCTGTTCCTGCTGGTCACCCGTGTCGCCGTGACCGCCGCGGCCCTCATCACGCTCGGCGTGATCGTGGCGCTGACCGTGGCGAACCTGCGGGTGGCCGCCGGCGTGCTGCTGCTCGTGGCGGCGGCCTACCTCCTGGTGCGCACGATCTCCGACGCGAGCGGCCAGTGGCTCGGCCAGCGGGCGGCCGACCGGCGCTACGGCTGAACCGGGCACTCACCGCTGAACGGGGGGCGCCGCGGCACCGGGACCGGTTAGCGTTGGTCCATGCCCATGAACGTCGAGTCCTTCAACCTGGACCACCGGGCCGTGAAGGCCCCCTACCTGCGTGTGGCGGACCGGAAGGAACTGCCGCACGGGGACGTGCTCGTGAAGTACGACGTCCGGTTCTGCCAGCCCAACAGGGCACACCTCGAGATGCCCACCGTGCACGCACTCGAGCACACGATGGCCGAGAACCTGCGCAACCACGCGGACTACATCGTGGACTTCTCCCCGATGGGCTGCCAGACCGGCTTCTACCTGATCGTGGCGGGGGACCACCCCGAGGAGGAGATCCACGGCATCGTCGCCGCCACCCTCGAGGACGTCCTGGCCGCCACCGAGGTGCCCGCCGCCAACGAGGTGCAGTGCGGCTGGGGGGCGAACCACGACCTCGCGGGGGCCCAGGAGGCCGCCCGCGCGATGCTGGCGAAGCGCGAGGAATGGACGGAGGTCATGGCATGAGCGAGCAGGTGCACGCCCTCGTGGTCACGGCGATGGAGGAGGAGGCCCGCCCCTACCTCCGCCACGGAGGCGAGGAGATCGAGACCCCCATCGGGCGGGCGTGGCGCCTGTCCCTGGCCGGCCGGGACTCCCTCCTCCTGGTGAGCGGCATCGGACTGGTGAACGCCGCCGCGGCAGCCACGGCTGTGCTCGCCCGGTTCACCCCGGGTGCCCTCATCTCCTCCGGCTCGGCCGGAGGGCTGGCGCAGGGCATCTACGTGGGCGACGTGGTGGTGGGCAACGCGTACTCGTTCCACGATGCCGATGCCACCAACTTCGGGTACGTCCGCGGCCAGGTCCCGGGCATGCCCGAGCGGTACCAGGCGGACAGGGAGCTGGTCTCGCACGCCATGGGGGCCCACATCGAGGGAGTCCGGGTGCGGCCGGGCAAGATCGTCTCCGGCAACTCCTTCATCTACTCCGAGACCGTCGAGGCGGTGCGCGCCGCGTTCCCCAACGCGCTGGCCGCGGACATGGAGTCCGCCGCGCTCGCCCAGCTCGCCCACCTGCTCGGCCTGCGCTACGTCTCGGTGCGCGCGATCTCCGACCTGTGCGGGCCGCACGCCGGCGAGGACTTCTCCATGTCCGTCAGCGAGGTCTCCGAGCGCTCCGCCGCGGTGGTCGAGGCGGTGGCCGCCCACCTGTAGGGCTGGAGCGCGGGGGGCGGCTAGGCGAGCAGCGCCGCGATCCCGGCGAGGGTCGGGATGGCGAAGAACGTGGTCGCCAGGACGATGCCGCGCGCCAGGCCGGTGGCCGTCCCGGTGCGGAAGGCCGCCACGTAGGTGTTCTGCGCCGCCGGCAGCCCCGCCATCGCGACGACGGCGAACAGGGCGTGCCCCTCCAGCCCGAACAGCTGCGTCGCGGCCACCCACGCGAACGCCGGCTGCACGAGGAGCTTGAGGGCGCTCGCGAGCGCCACCCCCCGCGAGGTCGCGACGACGGCGGACCGGGCGGCGCCGTCGTCGTGCGATGAGGGGCCGTCGTCGGGCCGCTGGGTGAGAGCCGGGAGACGGAGCGTGGTCCCGGCGAGCGACATCCCGAACGCGATGAGCACCGCCGGGACGGCGGCCGCGCCGACCACCCGGAAGGGCTCCATCGCGAGGTCGGGCAGCGCGGTGCCCGTGGCGCCGAGCGCCATGCCCGCGGCGGCGGCGAGCACGAGGGGGTTCCGCAGCACCACGCCGATCACCCGGCCGGGGGATGTCGAACCCTGGGACACCAGGTCCGCGAGCACGAAGAACATCGGGGTGAAGAGGCCCAGCTGGAAGAGCAGGACGGGCACCACGTGCGTGGCCGATCCCAGCACGTAGGCGGCCAGCGGGATGCCGAGGTGGGCGGCGTTCGCCACCGAGGACCCCATCGCCCCCACCACCGTGTGGCCACGGGGGTCGTGGAACGCGAACCGGGAGAGGGCCGCGAACGTGACGGCGGAGCCCACCCCGCTGAGCGCCGCCACCGCGAGCGGCGCCCCCACGAGCGCGGGGATGTCCGTGGTGGCCAGCGTGGCGAACAGCAACGCGGGGGTGGCCACCCAGTACACGAGGCGGTTCAGCACCTCCTCGGCTCCGGGCCCGAGCACGTCGAGGCGGCCGAGCACCCAGCCGAGGAGGATGATCACCCAGACCACCGACATCCCCGCCAGCACCGCCGCCATGCGGGCATGATCTCACGGGCGTGGCGGCTCGCCCGGCTCGCTTTTCATGACGGAGCGTCGTAACATTCCGGTTGCGCGCGAGGACGCGCCACCGTCAACCCGTCAGGAGCGCGATGCACACGCCCGGATCCACCGCCGTCCTCGACCGCACGCGATGGATCGGGCTCGTGGGCATCGCCCTGGGGGTCGCCCTCGTCATCATGGACGCCACGATCGCGAACGTGGCGCTGCCCGTTGTGAGCCGGGACCTCGGGCTGAACGCCACCGAGACCCAGTGGATGAACGCCATCTACTCCCTCGTGTTCGCCTCGCTCATCCTGCTCGCCGGGCGCCTCAGCGATCTGTACGGCCGCCGCCTGCTGTTCGTCGTGGGGCTCACCATCTTCATGGTGGCCAGCCTCGGCGTGGGCACGGCACAGAACCCCACCTGGTTGATCGGGGCGCGGCTCGTCCAGGGCATCGGTGCGGCCCTCGTGATGCCCTCCACGCTCTCCACGATCAACGCCATGTTCCACGGCCGGGAGCGCGGCATCGCGTTCGCCGTGTACGGCTCGATGATCGGCGGGATGGCCGCGGTCGGCCCCCTGCTCGGCGGCTGGCTCGCCACGGACTTCAGCTGGCGGTGGGCGTTCTGGATCAACATCCCCTTCAGCCTCGCGGCAGTGGCGATCGCGCTGCGCTTCGTCCCCGAGACCCGCGACACGAGCCTCCGGCGGGGCACCGACGTCCTCGGTACCCTGCTGGCGAGCCTCGGCATGGGCGCCATCGTCTACGGCCTCATCGAGTCCTCCGAGTACGGCTGGCTGACTCACGACGGCGGTCCCTCCCCCGTCCCCTTCGCCCTGGCGGGCGGCATGCTCCTCCTCGCTCTGTTCGTGTGGGTCCAACGCCGCCGGGAGGCCGCGGACAAGGTGGTGCTCGCCCACCTCGACCTGTTCGCCCTCCCCACCTTCCGCTACGGGGCGATCGCGGCGCTGATCGTCTCCCTCGGCGAGTTCGGCATGCTGTTCGTGCTGCCGCTGCTGCTCCAGGGCGCCATGGGGTACGACGCCATCGGCACCGGCTGGATCCTCATGGCGCTGGCCGGGGGCACCTTCGTCTCCTCCGGGATGGTCCCGCGGGTCACGGGCCTGCTCGGGAAGCGGGGCGTGGTGCGTCTCGGGCTCTTGCTGGAGGCGCTCGCGATCGGCGCGCTCGCCCTCGCCCTGCCCGCCGCCAGCGGCCTGATCGCCGGCATCCTCGCCGTCTACGGTCTGGGGGTCGGCTTCGCGACCGCCCAGCTCACCAACATCATCCTCGAGGACGTCCCAGTGGCGGAGTCCGGTGAGGCCTCCGGCATGCAGACCACCGCTCGACAGTTGGGCACCTCGCTCGGCATCGCCCTCCTCGGCGGCCTCCTGATCTCCGGACTCGCGACCGGCACCCGGGACGGGCTGGAAGCGGCGGGGGCGCCGCCCGCCGTCGTCGAGCAGTTCGTGGACGTGGTCCGGGACTCGGTGGGGACCGCCATCCCCGCCCTCGCGGCCGATCCCGCCACCGCCGAGGTGGCCGAGATCGCCTCCGATGCCCTCATCGACGCCGCCAAGCGCACCACGGGGATCGCCGCGGGCGTCCTCGTGCTCGGCCTCCTCGCCACGCTGGCCCTGCCGCGCAGTGCGGACGACGACGAGGTCCCCGCCCGGCCCACCACCACCGGCGCCGCTGCGGTGTAGGACTCCCCGCCAGGATCAGGGAGAGCATCCTCGCGTGCGGAGAGCGCACACGCACCCTCCCCACGCGAATCCGCTCTCCCTGGTGGCGGGGGCGAGGCTCAGGTGCGGCGGCGCCGCGGGCCGGCCGGGCGGTAGGCCGAGACCGTGGCCTCGCCGTCGATCCACAAGCGCCAGGGGTGGGCGACGGCGTCGCCACCTGGGCCGCTCACCCCCACGCGCGGGCCGGTCGAGATGCGGTCAGCGGGCACGGGAGCGGCCGGCACCCAGAGCGACCACTCGTCGCCGAGGAGGTCCGCGCCGTCGTCGGCCCGGGTCGCGCCGAGGGCGGCGGCCAGGTTGCCGGGGCCGCGGGCGAGCGACGCCGCGGGGATGTGTGACTTCCGGGGCTTCGCCTCCCGGCGGCGGCGCGCCACCTCCACGCCCTCCACCACCTCCCCGGCGCGGAGCAGGCACCCGGTGGGGACCCCGGGATCGTCGCAGACGATGTTGAGCGCGTGGTGCATGCCGTAGGTGAAGTAGCAGTACAGGTGGCCAGGTGGGCCCCACATCGTCGCGTTCCGGGCGGTGCGGCCGCGGTAGGAATGGGAGCCGGGGTCGGCGAGTCCGGCGTAGGCCTCCACCTCGGTGAGACGCACGGCGACGGCCCCGTCCGGCGTCTCGCGCCGCAGCACCGCGCCCAGGACGAGCGGGGCGAGCTCGAGTACCGGGCGGGCGAAGAAGGCGCGCGGGGCGCGGGTGAGGCCGTCCACGTCAGGAAGTATCACCGGCGAGCGGGGGTGAGGTGCAACCCGGACGCGGTCCGGCCCGGCGGCAACCACCGCAATCGAGCTGCCGGGGAACCTACGCTGCCGTAGCCTTGTCTGCACCCGACCCTCCTGCCCGAAGAGGTGCATGATGCAGTCCCTCCAGGACCTCTGGACCGCCGCCGTCCCCGAGCAAGTGCCGCACAGTCTCGAGTACCCCGCCGGCACGATGGTGGACGAGTTCGACCGCGCCACCGCCGAATTCGCCGACCTGCCCGCCCTCGACTTCTTCGGCCGGCAGACCAGCTACGCCGAGCTGCGCGAGGCCGCCTACACCGTGGCCGCGAACCTCGCCGCGCGGGGCGTGGGACCGGGAACGCAGGTGGCGCTCCTCATGCCCACCTGTCCCCAGCACGTGATCGCGTTCTACGGGGTGCTGCTGGCGGGCGGCACGGTGGTGGAGCACAACCCGCTCGCCACCGTCTCCGAGCTCACGCCGATGTTCGCGGATCACCTCGCCGACGTCGCGATCGTGTGGGACGCCGCAGCCAACCTGGTCCAGAACCTGCCGGCGTCCGTGCGGCCGCACCACATCATCAGCGTCACCATGATCGACGCGATGCCGCTGGCCAAGCGGCTCCTCCTCAAGCTGCCGATCGAGAAGGCGCGCGAGTCGCGCGCGGCGCTCTCCAGGCCCGCCCCCGGGACCACGCCGTGGTCCGCGTTGCTGAAGCACGCACCGGTGCCCCCGCCGTCGGCCCGTCCGGCGAACGACGACGTCGCCCTCATCCTCTACACCTCCGGCACCACCGGCGTCGCGAAGGGCGTTCCGCTCACCCACCGCAACCTGACGGCGAACGCCGTGCAGTCCACCGCGTGGGTGGACGACATCGAACTCGGCAAGGAGGTGTTCCTCGCCTGCCTGCCGCTGTTCCACGTGTTCGGATGCTCGCTGTCGATGAACCTGCCGTTGCGGATCGGCGCCATGATCCACCTCGTGCCGAAGCCGGAGGCCTCCCTGATCCTCGACGCCTACAAGCGCCGGGTGCCGACCGTCGTGATCGCGGTGCCGCCGGTGTTCGAGAAGGTGGCCGATGCGGCCGCGGCCCAGGGGGTGTCGCTGCGGGGATCCCGGGTGGGCATCAGCGGCGCGATGCCACTGCCCGCGAAGCTGATCGAGAAGTGGGAGGCCGCGACCGGTGGCCTCCTCATCGAGGGGTACGGGCTGTCCGAGACCGCCCCCGTGATCGCGGGCAACCCGGTGAACCGGACGCGGAAGGCCGGGCACGTGGGGGTGCCGTTCCCGGACACCCAGATGCGGCTCGCCGACCCCGAGGACCCCTCCCGCGAGGTGCCCGACGGCGAGCGCGGCGAGATCCAGGTCAAGGGTCCGCAGGTGTTCTCCGGCTACCGCAACCGCCCCGAGGACACGGCGAACGCCTTCCACGACGGCTGGTTCCGCACCGGGGACATCGCCGAGCCGGACGAGAACGGCTTCCTGCGGATCGTGGACCGCATCAAGGAGATGGTCATCACCGGTGGGTTCAACGTCTACCCGTCGGAGGTGGAGGAGGCGTTGCGCGGCCAGGCGGGGATCCGGGATGCGGCCGTCGTCGGACTGGTGAACGAGCTCGGCGCCGAGGAGGTCGTGGCCGCGGTGGTGCTGGCCGAGGGGCACTCCGTGGACCTCGAGGAGATCCGGGCCCGGATGAAGGAGCGGCTCACCGCGTACAAGGTGCCCCGCAAGGTGTTCGTGCTGCCCGAGCTGCCGCGCAACCCCATGGGCAAGGTCCTCCGGCGCGAGGTCCGGGACGCCGTGGAGAAGCTCCGGGCGGACGGCGCGGACTTCGCCGACCGGGTCCGGAGCGGCGAACTGGCCGACAAGGTGCGCGCGGACGCGGAGATCTTCGCCGACAAGATCCGGCTCGACAGCGCGGAACTCGTGGACAAGGTCCGCACCGAGCGGGACCTGCTCGCCGAACGCGTCCGCGGCGAGGCCGAGATCCGGGCGGACCGGCGCGCCCAGCGGCGTGCAGCCCGTGCCGGATCGGTGGATGAGGCCGAGGACGCGCTGGAGGAGCTGGACGAGGCCCAGCCCGACGCCCTCGAGACCGCTGAGGGCGAGCCCGAGACCTCCGAGACCCCCGAAATCCCCGGACAGTCCGAAGAGGACGGCCGCACCCAACCCTGACCCCGGAAGTCCCCCGGGTCTGTGAGCAGTTGCGTGCACATGCGCAACCAACTGCTCACAGACCCGGGGATGACCAGCGGCGGGCGATGACGTGGAAGACGTGCCAGTGCCGCGGCCCGACGAACGACGGCCCCACCGCGTCCTCCTCCTCGAACTGCACGACCTCCCACCCGTCCAGCAGCCCCAGCACCTCGGCGCGCGTCAGGTAGGTGGCCGGCTCACCCTCGGCGCGGCCGGCGTCATTGACCCCGAACAGGTGCGCCCCGAACCACCCGCCGGGCTCGAGGGCCTCCCGGATGGCCCGCCACAGCCGCGCGAACACCTCCGGCTCCGCGTACGGCAGCGCGTAGGACGAGTGCACCAGCCCCGCCGGCGGCAGCTCCTCCACCGCACCGAACTCCACGTGCCGGAACTCCAGCGCTCCCGGATGCCGCTCGGCGAGCGGGGCGAGGTGGCCGGCCACGGTCGCGTCGCCGTCGATCGCGTGCACCCGCCACCCGTTCATCAGCATCGCCGCCACCTCCACGCCGGCCCCGCACCCGAGGTCGACGGCGGTGCGCCCCTCCCCCGGGCCGGCCAGCGCGAGCAGGCGGGCGGAGAGCGGCCGGAGGTCCCGGACCGCACGGGAGGCGTTGTACTCCGCCCACTCGGTGAACGGCTCGCTCACGTCCCCATGCCGCTCACGTGCCCATGCCGATCACGTCCCCACGTCCCGGCGGCGGAACGCGACCACCGCCCCCACGAGCAGCACGCCGCTCAGCGCGAGGAGCAGTGCGAGCCCTCCGGGGTCCCAGCCGTCCGTGATCGGGCTGTTCCCGTAGGCCCACGCGAAGGGCGAGATGTCCTGCAGCCACCCCCAGCCCGCAGCCTGTCCCCCGACGGCGTCGCCCACGTATCCGAACACCGCCAGTCCCGTGCCGGCCGCGAGCGCCACCACGCGCCGGCCGACCACGGCCCCGGCGGCCAGCGCCGCCATCGCAGTGGTCAGCAGCAGGAGGACAAACGCCGTCACCGCCGCGAGCACGTTCCCGGCCACCAGGTCCAGGCCGAACGGCTCGGACGTCGCGAGCAGCACCACGGCCACCACCACCCCGAGGACCACCAGCCGCACCAGGATCCCCAGGGCACGCTCCAGCACCAGCCGCTCCCGGGAGACCCGGTGAGCCAACGTGAGTTCCAGCGTGCCGGTCTCCTCGTCCCCGGCGATGGCCCGCGCCCCCCAGGAGACCGCCGCGATCGTCCCGAGCGCGAAGCCCAGCAGTCCGAGGATGGTCGCCTGCGCGTAGCCGGGCCCGGTGAACATCTGGTCGTAGCGCAGCGCCTCGACGAGGGCGGGCGGCAGGCTCTCCACCAGTTCGCGGATCTCGGAGTCACCTCCCATGATTCCGAAGAACGGCAGGTAGATCATCATCACGACGATCAGGCCGAGGGACCAGCCGATCAGGGAACGGCGCCCCTCGCGGAGGTCCTGTACGAACACCGGCAGCCGGCTCATCGCGCCTCCTCCTCGTCCGTCGCGGGAGGCGAGGTGGGCGTGGGGGGCGAGGTGGGTGTGGTGGGCGTGGTGGGGGTCTCCGCCCCGGCGTCCGGGCCGCGGTAGAGATGCAGCACGGTCTCCTCCAGGTCAGGCTCGGCGTACACGAGGTCCACCACGTGGAACCCGGCGAGGCCCTTCACCACGTCGTCGGCGCGGCCCTCGACCATCCCGGTCACGGCCACCTCGCCGTCGCCGAGGTCGTCGAGCGTGAACGCCAGTCCCCGGAACGAGAAGGCGGCCCGGATCTCCCGGACGGACGTGCCGTCGAGGACGGCGCGCAGGTGCCGCACCGCCGTCGCCCGCAGTTCGGCCATGGGGGCCACGGTGGCGATCCGGCCGGTGCGGAGCAGGGCGGCGGTGTCCGCCACGGCCTCCACCTCGGACAGCACGTGGGAGGAGAGGAACACGGTGGCGCCGGCGTCGCGGGCCTCGCGGACGATGGCGAGGACCTCCTGCTGCACGAGCGGGTCGAGACCGGAGGTGGGCTCGTCGAGGATGAGGAGCTCGGGGCGGTGCATGAACGCCTGGACGAGCCCGAGCTTCTGCTTGTTGCCCTTGGAGAGCGTGCGGGACTGGCGGCCGAGGTCCAGTTCGAGCCGCTCGGCCAGGGAGTGGGCGATGTCCCGCGCGGACGCCGGATCGTCGCCGAGCGCGGCCCAGAAGTCCACCTGCTGGCGGCCCGTGAGCCGGCCCTCGAGATGCAGTTCGCCGGGGAGGTAGCCGATGCGGGCCCGCAGCTCCGGGCCGGCCGTCCGCGGGTCCTCACCCAGCACCACCGCATGCCCGGAGGTGGGCCGGAGGATGTCGATGAGCAGGCGCATCAGGGTGGTCTTCCCGGCGCCGTTCGGGCCGATGACCCCGAAGATGGACCCGATGGGGATCTCGAGGTCGAGGGAGTCGAGGGCGCGGACGTCCCCGAAGTCCTTGGTGAGGGAGTGGGTGGCAACCGCCGTCATGCGCACCACACTACGGCGCCACGGCCGGGCGATGGCGCCGGTGGCGTGGTCAGGCGAAGAGGTCCTGGGCGAGGAACTCGCCCTCCCGCACCCCGCGGGGCACTGCGAACACCGCGGACCCGATGGGGGTGGTCCACTGGTTCAGCAGGTCCAGTTCGGCGAGCCGGGCCTGGACGGGCAGGAACTGGTGCTCCAGGTCCGCCTGGAAGGCGATGAAGATCTGCCCGGTGTCCGAGGGGATCACGGACGGCGCCGCCTCGTAGGAGTAGGGGCGCCGGAGGATGCGCTGGGTGGGATCGTCGGTGCGGGCGCGACGGATGTGGGCGGCGGCGTCGATGGCGGGGAAACCGAGCTCGTTGACGGCCTCCAGGTCCGGGGCGGTGAACTCGTCGCCGCCGGTGAGGGGGGCGCCGTCGCCGAGCCGCCGGCCCACGATCACCTCGCGGCCCGGGCGGTCCAGCTCGTCCCACTTGTCGAGGTTCATGTGGATGCGGCGCACCACCATGGTGGTGCCGCCGCGCAGCCACGCGGGCGCGTCCGGATCCGTGATCCACACGTGCTCGCCCTCCTCGCCCTGGAGGTTGGAGGAGCCGTCCAGCTGACCGAACTGGTTGCGGAAGGTCATGGCCTCCGGCACCTGGCCGGCGGCGTTGCGGAACCCGTGCTGCGCCCAGCGGACGGTGGCGAGGTCCGCGGCCTCCTTGGCGAGGTAGCGCGCGGCGTGGGCCACGGTGGACGGGTCCTCGCCACAGACCTGGACGGCCAGGTCACCGCCGCTCCAGGCGTCCTCCAGCGCGTCGATGGAGTACGGGGGGAGCTGCGCGAGCCATGCCGGCCGCCTCGCCTCCAGCCCGGTCCGCTCGAAGGCACCGGGCCCGAGCCCCACCGTCACGGTGAGGCGCGCAGGGTGCGCCGCGAGTTCCGGCTCGGTGTCGGTCAGGCCCGGCCGGCCGGCGGCGAGGCGTGAGATCCCGTCCGTCCAGATCCGCAGCAGCCGCTCGAGACGGAGGGCGTCGACGTGGTCCGCGAGGTCGTAGGCAGTGAGGGTCAGGAACCCCTGCGGCGCGGTGACGATCCCCGCCTGGTGCTCCCCCTGCCACGGCTCGGTCAGGTTCCCCCGGTAGTCGGCCGCCGTCGCCGGTGCCGAGGTGTCCGACGACGCCGCCCCCTCGTCCGTGGGCGTGCCGTCCGCCCGGAGGCCCGCCCACGTGGCGAGCGCCCCGAGGGCCGCGCCCCCGCCGCCGACCAGCACGTCCCGCCGTCGCACCCCACGCGGGATGGGCGGCTGGTCGGTGCGCCGGGGCTCGGCCGCGGGTGCGGGTCCGGCGGGTGCGGGTCCGGCGGAGCGGGTGGGCTGGTCCATTACGGGGTCGGCGTGGCGGAGGCCTCGGACTCGACGTACTCCTCGTTCGCGCCGGCGAACGTCCGGGCGGGGGCGATCCACGTGAACGTGCCGCCGTCCTCGAACTCGAGGGTGAGCTCCACGTCCTCCCCGACCTCGACGGGTGCGGCGAGGTCCATGAGCATCAGGTGGTTGCCGCCGGGCTCGAGCACGAACGCGGTACCGGGCTCGATGACGAAGCCTTCCTCCATCTCCACCATGACCATCGAGCCGTCCTGCATGACCATCTCGTGCAGCTCGTTGCGGTCCGTGACGGAGGAGGAGACGGCCACCACGTGGATCGGGACGTCGGTGTTGTTCTCCAGGGTGCCGAAGGCGCCGGTCATCTCGGTGTCCGTGGCCTTGACCCACGGGTCGGTGATGGCGACCTCCGCGAGGCCGGGCTCGCTCGCGGCGGAGGAGCCGGCGTCGCTGGCCGCGGTGGACGCCGCTGACGCCGCTGCCGACGGCTGCTCCGACGGCACGGTGGAGGTGCACCCGGCGAGGGCGGCCCCGAGGGCCAGGGCGGCGGTGAGGGTGAGGGTACGCTTCATGACTTCTTCCTGACGGTTACCCAATTGTTCTATCGCGTGGGTCCGTCACACGTGGGACGTTCGGCGGGATGGCGCCGTTCCCAATGGCGCATCTATACCCCCTAGGGTATCTGATCGCGGGCGTGACGGTAGCCTTGGAGGCCCCTCCGCGGTCCGAAGGATTCCCATGCTCGCGCTGCTCGCCTCCTCCCCCCTGCTCACCATCATGGTGGTGGTCGCCCTCGGCGCAGCTCTCGGCGCGGTCCCCTTCGGCCCGCTGCGCTTCGGCGCCGCCGGCGCACTGTTCGTGGGCCTCGCCGTCGGCTCGCTCGACCCCGCCCTCGGGGAGGGCCTCGGCCTCGTGCAGACGCTCGGCCTCGCCCTGTTCGTGTACACGGTGGGGATCGGGGCGGGCTCCGCGTTCTTCTCCGACCTGCGCCGGCAACTGCCACTCATGGGCCTGGCGGTCGGCGTGCTCGCCGTGGCCACCGGCCTCGCCGTCGTCCTCGGCAAGGCCCTCGGGCTGGGCACCGGCCTCGCCGCCGGCACCTTCGCGGGCGCCCTCACCTCCACCCCGGCCCTCGCAGCGGCGACGACGGCGACCGGAAGCCCGGAGGCCGCCGTCGGGTACTCGCTCGGCTACCCGGTGGGCGTGACGCTCGCGATCGTGGCCGTCGCGCTCGTGGTCGGGCGCGACTGGCCCGGCACGCGGGACACGCCGTCGCTCGCCAGCGCGGGCATCGAGGCAGTCTCGACCCTGGTGGAGCGCCGCACCGCCGTGCGCGACGTCCCCGGGTGGGACTCCCAGCAGATCCGCATGTCCTACCTGCAGCGCGACGGCCGGACGCGGGTGGTCCAGCCGGACGAGGACCTGCAGCCGGGTGACGAGGTGCTGCTGGTGGGGGCGGGGCGGAACATCGACCCGGCCATCGATTTCCTGGGACGCCGCCTCGGCGAGCAGCTCACGGACGACCGCAGCGCCGTGGACTTCCGGCGTTTCGTCGTCTCCCGCACCGACCTGGCCGGCCAGAGCCTGGCGGACCTCGGGCTGTCGAGCCGCTTCGGAGGCGTGGTGACCCGGGTGCGGCGCGGCGACGTCGACCTCCTCGGCCGGGACGACCTCGTCCTCCAGCTCGGCGACCGCGTGCTCGCGGTGGTGCCGCGCGGGGAGATGGAGGCCGTCTCCGACTTCTTCGGGGACTCCGAGCGCAAGGTCTCCGAGGTGGACGCCCTCGCCCTCGGCATCGGCATGACGCTGGGGCTGCTCCTCGGCGCGGTGGCGGTGCCGCTGCCCGGGGGGATCGTGTTCTCCCTCGGCCCGGCCGCCGGGCCGCTCGTGGTGGGAATGGTGCTCGGCGCGGTCCACCGCACCGGGCCGATCGCCTGGGAACTGCCCCTCGCTGCCAACCTCACCACCCGCCAACTCGGCCTCCTCCTCTTCCTGGCGACCGTGGGCCTCGCCTCCGGCGACGCCTTCGCCGCCCAGGCCTTCACCGCCACCGGCCTCCGCGTGGCGCTGGCCGCCGCGGCCCTCGTGGTCACGGCCGCCGGCCTGTTCCTCGCGGGAGCACGCCTGCTGGGGCTGTCCGCGCCCCGCTCCGCCGGTGCGCTCGCCGGCTTCATAGGGCAGCCGGCCATCCTCGCCTACGCCACCGGCCGGGTCACGGACGAGCGGATCGAGGCCGGGTACGCCGCCCTCTTCGCGCTCGGGATCATCGCCAAGATCCTCGCGGTGCAGGTGATCGCCGTCCTATGATCGAGCGGTGCTGCCGCGCCGCAACTCCGCCCGGGCCCTCGTGGTGGCCTACGTGGTGGTGGCGGTCGTCGCGGTGGTCGCGGAGATCTTCCGTTCCCCGCTCGCGGACGTGGCGGGCTGGCTGGCCCTCCCCCTGCTCGCGGAACTGGTGCTGGTCTCCACCGACCCGCCCCGCCCGCGACCGGTGGTCCTCGTGGTGGCGGCCCTCGCCCTGTCCTTCCTCGCCGACGTCGCCGCCGACCTGCTCGCCGAGCCCGCCGCGTTCGTCACCCTCCTCGGCCTCCTGACCCTCGCCCAGCTCTGCTACGTGGCCGCGTTCCGGGGCCTGTGGCGCTCCTCCCTCCTCCGGACCTCCCCCCGGTGGCTCATCTGGTACGGCCTCCTGTACGTGGTGGGCGTGTTCGCGGTCCGCGCCGGGGCCGGCGACTGGTTCTGGCCGCTGCTCGCCTACGGGGTGCTCGTCGCGGCGACGGCGGTGCTCGCCTCCGCACTCGGCCTCTCCGCCGCGTTCGGTGGGGCGCTCTTCTTCGTCTCCGCGAGCCTCGCGGCGATGCACCGGTTCACCCCGGGCTGGGACAAGCCCGGCCTCGGGTTCTGGATCGCACTCACCCTGCTCGCGGCCCACGGTCTCATCACGCTCGGGGTGGTGCGCCGCTGGCAGGCCGAACCTGCCGCACCCGCCGCGCTGCCGATCGCCGGGGACGTTACGATCGAGGCGGGTGCTGGACCGAACTGACGTAAAGGACCGCTGATGGCCGACTACACCGAACTCCTCTCCTCCCTCCCGCTCGACGACATCGCCCGGGAACTCGGCACGGACCGTGAGACCGCCCGCGCCGCCTCCGCGGCCGCCATCCCCGCCCTCCTCGGCGGCATGCGCGCGAACGCCTCGGACCCTGCCGGGAAGGCCTCCCTCGTGGGTGCCCTCGGGCAGCACGACCCGCGCCTCGTCGAGGGCGGGGTCAACCTGGCGGAGGTGGACCGCACGGACGGGGAGAAGGTGGTGCGCAACGTGTTCGGGCCGTCGTCCGACGACGTCGTCACCCGGCTCGGCGCGAGCCAGGGCGTGAGCTCCGGGCTGTTCGCCAAGCTGCTGCCCATCCTCGCGCCCATCGTCCTCTCATGGATCACGAAGAACGTGCTCGGGAAGGCCGGCCAGTCCCAGGCCGCCCCGCAGCAGCAGTCCGGTGGCGGCGGCCTCGGGGACCTTCTCGGTGGGATCCTCGGCGGCGGGGGCTCGCAGCAGTCCGGCGGCGGCGGACTGGGTGACCTGCTCGGTGGGATCCTCGGCGGGGGCTCGCGGCCGGACGCCGGTGCCGCGCCGTCGCCGTCCTCGGGACGCTCCGGCCCGACCCCACCCCCGGGCGTGGACATCAACGACATCCTCGCCGACATGCTGGGAGGCGGCGCTGCGCCGTCGCAGACCGGGCGGCCCGCGCCGCAGGGCGGCGGCGTGGAGGACCTGCTCGGGTCCGTGCTGGGCGGCCTGCTCGGTGGCGGCAAGCGCTGAGAGCACCCGCATGACCACGGTCCCCGGCGACACGCGCGCCCTGGCGGTCATGGCACACCCGGACGACGCGGACTTCGGCGCCGGGGGCACCCTCGCGACCTGGGTGGACGAGGGCTTCGAGGTCACGCTCGTGGTGTGCACGCGGGGCGACCAGGGGGGCCTCGCCGACGCCGACATCGCCGCGATGGGTGCCGTGCGGGAGCGGGAGCAACGCGCGGCGGCCGCGATCATCGGGATCCGGGACGTCCGCTTCCTCGACGGGCACCGGGACGGGTGGCTCACCCCCACTTGGGAACTGCAGCGGGACCTCGTTCGCATCATCCGTCAGGTGCGGCCGCACCGGGTGCTGCAGCAGTCGCCGGAGCGCTGGTACGAGCGCCTGTACGCCTCCCACCCCGACCACCTCGCCGCCGGGGAGGCAACGATCCGCGCGATCTACCCGGCGTCGGAGAACCCGCACGCCTGGCCCGAACTCGTGCACCGCGAGGAGCTGCCCGCCTACCGGGTGCCCGAGATCTGGTTGATGGGCCACCCGGACCCGAACCACGCCGTCGACGTGACGGACGTGATCGACCGCAAGCTCGCCGCCCTGCGCGCGCACGCCTCCCAGACCGGGCACATGGAGGACCTGGAGGAGCGGGTGCGTGGCATGGCCGCCGCATCCGCCGAGCAGGCCGGGCTGCCGGAGGGCCGGCTGGCCGAACTCTTCAAGAGGATCGTGATCGCATGACGCACCTGCCGCTGCCCCCCGAGGCCCTGGCCCTGCTCGACTTCGCGCGTGCGGCGCGCGTGGAGCACGGCTTCGCCCACCTCGATGCCGACGGCGTCCCCGACGCGGGCAAGCCGCTCGAGCTGTGGATCAACTGCCGCATGACGCACTCCTTCGCACTGGGAGCGATCGCCGGCGAGGAGGGGTGCGCCGAACTGGCCGCCCACGGCGTGACGGCCATCGCCGGGGTGTTCGCCGACGACGACCACGCGGGCTGGCACTCCGCCGTCGGGTGGGACGGGGTGCCGGTCGAGGGGGACAAGGAGGCCTACGCCCACGCGTTCGTGGTGCTGGCGGCGTCCTCCGCCGTGGCGGCCGGGGTGGCCGGTGGCAGCGAGTTGCTGGCGCGGGCGCTCGACGCGCAGGACCGGTACTGGTGGGACGAGGGCGAGGGCATGGTGGTGGAGCGGTACGACCATGCGATGGAGAGGGTGGACCCGTACCGCGGCATCAACGCGACGATGCACACCGTGGAGGCGTACCTTGCCGCTGCCGGGGTGACGGGTGAGGACCGGTGGTTGGACCGCGCGGTCCGGATGCTGGAGCGGACGTTCGCGTTCGCACGGTCGCACGCCTGGCGGCTGCCGGAGCACTACGACTCGTCGTGGACGCCACTCCTCGACTACAACCGCGACCAACCCGCGGACCCGTTCCGGCCGTACGGCGCGACTCCCGGCCACTGGATGGAGTGGGCGCGACTGGCGGTGCACGCCCGGGCGGAACTGGAGCTGCGGGCGCGGACGGCGCCGTCGTGGCTCCTCGAGGACGCCCTGGCGCTGTTCGACGCCGCCATCTGGGAGGCGTGGGACGTCGACGGCGCGCCCGGCTTCGTCTACACGGTGGACTGGGACGGGGCGCCGGTGGTGCGCCAACGCATGCACTGGGTGGCGTGCGAGGGCATCGCCGCCGCCGTGGCGCTCGAGAAGGCCACCGGGGAGGACCGGTTCGCCGAGACCGCCGCCATGATCTGGGAGTACGTGGCCCGGTTCGTGATCGAACGGCCGGGAGCGTGGCGGCACGAGCTCTCCCCCGCGAACCAGCCCGCCGGGGAGACCTGGCCCGGGAAGCCCGACATCTACCACGCCCTGCAGGCGGTCCTGCTGCCGGGTCTGCCGCTCGCGCCGTCGTTCGCCCCGGCGCTCGCGCAGCAGCGGGAGCATCGGTAGCCGGTAGCCCCGCACATCCGTGCTGCACCCGCGCGCCGCGTGCATCGGCGCCTCGTGCCCCTCGAAGACCGCCCCCGCACACCGTCCCCCGCCCCCGCACTCCGCGCCCCCAACAACGGGGGCGTCTGCTGTTCCATTCGGCCAGAAGCGGCCCGTCAATGGGAAATCGCTCGGTCAGGGGCGCAGATGGCGTGCCGTCTTCACAATTGCGCCCGCAGAACGATCCGGCGCCCGCTGTGGGGGATCTCGCCGACGCCATCTCCACCCAAGAGCGCCCGCAGAACGATCCGGCGCCCGCCGTGGGGAGGCGCGGAGCGATCCGGGGCCACAAGAGCGTACGCAGGACGATCCAGCGGGCCTCGTGCGCCCCAGCGTCGTTCACAACAGCGTGCGCCCAATCGTTCAGCGCACGCAGAACGTTCCTGCGGACGGTACACCACCCGCAGGAACGTTCTGCGGGCGCTGTTGTGGACGCTATCCACCACTGCGGGCGCTCTTGGGGCAGCCATCCACCACTGCGGGCGCTGTTGTGGCATGGCTGATGTCTGCGAAGGGCTCCAGGCCCGCCACGCGTCAGCCCGCGACGAACCCCAACACCACCACGGTCAGGGCTCCCGCGAGCAGGATGAACACCACGTCCGGCACCTTCACCCGCGCGTGCACGGCCAGCAGCAACGCGACGAGCACCGCCATGCCCCACACCATCGGGGTGGGGCCCACGTCCGCGCGGCCACCGATGGCCACGGCCGCGAGCGTCATCGAGAACGCCGTGGTGATGAGCAGCCCACAGATCACGGGAACCACGTACGCCTGCAGGCGGCGCATGTACCCGCGCCCGGCGATCCGCTCGTACCCGGCCATCACCACCATGGCGACGGCGCCCGAGACCGTCGCCGCCACCACGAGTCCGCACAGGGCGAGGACCACCCCCGCGGCCGGCGAGACGTTCTCCAGCCCGTAGCTGAAACCCACCTGGGCGGCGAGCTTCGTGATGAGCGGGCCGGGGGTCGCGTTGCCCACGGGAACGAGTTGGGCGTAGAAGACGTCGGCGGACACGAAGCTCCCCACGAAGAAGCCGTCCGCCACGGCGATGTAGGCCGGCCCCCCGCCGAACGTGGCGAGCATGGAGAGCGCCACGAGCGCCATCAGCCGCCCGCCGCCGCTCCCCGCCACGAGGGCGCTCACCCCGATGGCGGCCACCGCCAGCCCGGCGAACACCCCGCCGGCGATCACGTAGCGCCGCACCCGCAGGGGATCGGTCAGCACCGGCACGAGTGGCAGGGGGGTGGGCCGCCGCACCGTCATGACCACCGCGATGAGCACCAGCGCCACGAGGATCACCTGGATCGCGTTCATCGCCGGCAGCGCCGGGGCCCACTCCTGCCCGAGCAGCAGCCCCACCACCCGCACGAACGGGTTCAGGCCCGAGACCACGAACGTCGCCAGGGTGATGCCGACGGCGAGGCGCCGCGCCGGCGCGGTACGCCACACCTTCGCGATGTACTCCACGAGCAGGACGATGATGAACGCCGAGATCCCCACCGCGGCGTACTCCACCCACCGGATCGCGTCCGGGCCGAGCACCCCGAAGAAGGCGACGATCCCCACCGCCAGGATCGTGCCGGGCAACCCGGCCACGATCGAGGAGAGTACCGCCGTCCGCGTCCCACCCACGTGGAAGCCGCTCAGCGCGGCCAGCTTGGTGGGCAGTCCCCCGGGCGTGACGTTCGCGATCACGGTGTGGCGCACGAAAGTCTCGTCATCGAGGACGCCGCGGTCCTGGACCAGTTCCTTCTCGAAGACCGGGATCATCGCGCTCCCGCCCCCGAAGCCGATGGATCCCAGCTTCATCATCGAGAGCAGGTGGCGGACGGCGGCGTTCACGCCCCCAGCCTACGCACTGCCCCACCCGCCTCCCCCACCAAGGCCCCCACCCTGCGCCCACGCACTGGCGCTCCGGCCGCGGCCGCTGCACCATGTCTCCATGACCGGCTCCGCCCTCTCCCGCAGCGCCGCCCAGTCGGCCGTTCCCGGCTGGCGTCTCCTCCTCGGCGCCCTCCACCTGCACGTCGACCTCGACACCTTCCCCGCCGCCCTCGACTTCGTGACCCGTGTGGGGAAGCTCGCACTGCCCTACTCCGAACCGCCCAGCATCGACATCCGAGGCTCCCGGGTGCACCTCGCGCTCACCACGCCGAGCCTGGGCGGTGTCACGGAGCGGGACGTGCTGCTCGCCAACGAGATCAGCGCCCTCCTCGTGTACCTCGGGCACGTGCCGGACCACGGCCGGCTCACCGCCGTCGAGATCGCGGTCGACGCCCTGGACCGCACGGCGGTGGCGCCGTTCTGGGCCGCCGTCCTCGGGTACGTGGCCGACGGCGAGGCCGCCCTCGCCGACCCCTCCCGCCTCCTCCCCGGCGTCTGGTTCCAGCAGATGGACGAACCGCGGCCGCAGCGCAACCGCCTCCACCTGGACGTGACCGTGCCGCACGACGAGGCTCCCCGGCGCGTCGCCGCCGCGCTCGCGGCCGGGGGCCGCCTCGTGTCCGACGACGCCGCGCCGGCCTTCTGGGTGCTCGCGGACGCCGAGGGGAACGAGGCCTGCGTCAGCACGTGGCAGGGCCGGGACTGACCGGTCGCGGGCGTTCCACTCCGGCTGCGGAGACCCGGCGGGCATGGTTCGCTAGGTGTGACTCGGCCCACATCCCGGGCCGCCGATGGAGCCAGGAGCCATGACCACCACACTGAACCTGCCGGAGGCCGACCTCAGCCCGCTCGACGAGGCCCGCGCACAGTTGCGCGGCGCGATCGACTTCCTCGAGCTGTCCGAGGGCAAGTACCAGATGCTCGCCAACGCCCGGCGCGAGATCACCGTGTCCATCCCGCTGCGGCGTGACGACGGCGAACAGGAGGTGTTCACCGGTCACCGGGTGCAGCACAACTTCACCCGGGGTCCCGCGAAGGGCGGGGTGCGGTACGACCCGCACGTCGACCTCGACGAGGTCCGGGCGCTCGCCATGTGGATGACGTGGAAGTGCGCCCTCCTCGACGTGCCGTACGGCGGTGCGAAGGGCGGCGTGGCCATCGACCCGCGGAACTACTCCCCCGCCGAGCTGGAACGGGTGACCCGCCGCTACACCTCGGAACTCATCCCGATCCTCGGCCCGGAGAAGGACATCCCCGCCCCGGACATGGGCACGGACGAGAACACCATGGCGTGGATGATGGACACGTACTCGGTGGCGGTGGGCCACACCGTCCCCGGCGTCGTCACCGGGAAGCCGATCTCGCTGGGAGGGTCGCACGGCAGGCGGGAGGCCACCTCCCGCGGCGTCGTGGACGTGGCGCTCGCGGCGATGGAGTCCCGCGGGCTAGCCCCGGAGCGCTCCACGGTTGCCGTGCAGGGCTTCGGGAAGGTGGGCCGCGGCGCCGCCCGGTTCCTGTGGGACGCCGGGACGCGGGTGCTCGCCGTCTCGGACCAGTACGGTGCGGTGCACAACCCCTCCGGCCTGGACCTCCCCGCCCTCGAGGCCCACGTGGACCGGACGGGGTCCGTCGTGGACTTCGACGGCTCCGACTCCCTCGACCGGGACCTCCTCCTGGAACTCGAGGTCGACGTGCTCGTGCCCGCCGCGCTGGAGGGCGTCCTCACCCGTGAGAACGCCCCGCGGGTGCACGCGAAGGTGATCGTCGAGGGCGCCAACGGGCCCACCTCCGCGCAGGCCGACCAGATCTTCAAGGACAACGACATCCTCGTGGTGCCGGACATCCTCGCGAACGCCGGCGGCGTGATCGTCTCCTACTTCGAGTGGGTGCAGGGCAACCAGTCCTACTGGTGGAGCGCCGCCGAGGTGGAGGAGCGCCTTCACACCCGGATGCTGGGCGCCTGGGAGGCGGTCACCTCCTACGCGCGGGCCCACGACCTGTCCCTGCGCTCCGCGGCCACCATCATGGCGGTGGAGCGGGTGGCCGAGGCGCACCGCCTGCGCGGGCTCTACCCCTGATCCGGGGACTCCACCGGTAGGTGCCGCCGCCACCAGTCGAGGATCGCCTCGAAGCGCTGGCGGCGGTGCCACGGGGAGCCGCTGCGGGACAGCTCGTGGTTCTCCCCCGGGAACACGAGCATCTCGGCCTCCACCCCGCCGCGCTTCACCGCCGCGAACCACCGCTGTGCCTGCTCGAGCGGGCAGCGCAGGTCCTGCTCGGAGTGGATGACGAGCGTGGGGGTTCGCACCGCGTCCACGTGCGCCATCGGGCTCTGCGCCGCGATCCTCTCCGGGTCGGAACCCGTGTACGCCTCCGAGAAGAACCAGCCGATGTCCGAGGTGCCCACGAAGTTGACCGGGTCGAGGTAGCCGCGCTCCACGATCGCGCCGGCGAAGCGGTTGTCGTGCGCGATCGTCCACGCGGTCAGGTACCCGCCGTAGGACCCGCCCATGATCCCCACCCGGGCGCCGTCGAGGCCGAACTCGGCCACGGCGCCGTCGAGGAAGGCGAGGACGTCCGTCATGTCCACCGTGCCCATCGCGTGCCGGATCGCGAGCCCGTGCTCCCGCCCGTAGCTCGCGGACCCGCGCGGGTTGCACTGCACCACGGCGTACCCGGCCGCGGCGTAGGCCTGGGCCTCGTCGAACCACCCCCAGCCGAACTGGGCGTACGGGCCGCCGTGGATGTTCAGCAGCACCGGGTGCGGGCCCTCCCCCTCCGGCAGGTACACCCACCCGTGCACCGGGTAGCCGTCCGCCGCGGTCGCGGTGAACTCCACCTGGGGCGCCGTGCGCGTGCCGGCCCGCAACGGGGCGGCGAAGTCGGTCAGCCGCGTGAGCGCGCCGTCGACGACGACGCCCACCTCACCCGGCGTCGTCGGGTCGGCGTAGCTGACGACGACGGTGCCGCCCGCCTCGGCGGCGCCCGTCACCACGCGCTCGCCCTCCAGGAGCGCCCGCGGGGCGGCGTCCGCCGATACCACGTACGGCACGCCGGCGCCGCGGACGGCAGCGACCGTGAGGACGCCGCCCGGGCCGAACGGCACCGGGACGGACTCACCGTGGTCGTGGGCGTCCAGGTCGGTGAGCAGGCGCGGCTCGGCGCCGGTGCCGATGGCCGCGGCGTCGAGGGCGAAGATGCCGGCGTTGCGGGCCACGAAGTCCGTGCCCTCCTCGCCGAGGTCGGAGCCCTGGAGGAACAGCACGGAGCCGTCGCGGGAGAAGGTGGGGTGGCCGTAGGAGAACCGGCCGTCGGCGGCGCCGGCCACGAGCTCGGGCTCCCCTCCCGTCACGGCCACGCGGTGCACCATCGAGCGGAGGTCCGTGTCGGCGCCCTCGTGGAGCGCGGCGGCGAACAGCACCCCGTCCCCGTCCGGGGAGAAGCACGGGTCGGTCGCGTCCCGATCGGCCGGGGTGAGCCGCCGCGCCTCGGGCAGGCCCCTGGTGCCGCCCAACCGTGAGGGATCCGGCGCGGCCTCCTCCGCCGCACCGCTCTCCTTCGCCTCCTTCGCCGCGCGTCCCGTCGGCTCGAGCCAGGGCTCGGCGTCCACCGGCGGCACGTCGAGCACGAACACGCCCTGGCGCTTGTCCTCCACGTACCCCAGCCCGTTCATCTGGTACTTGAAGCCGGTGATTCGGCGGGCGTCCTCGTGGGCGGGGTCCACCCCCTCGAGCGTGCCGTACCGGCCCGGCGCCGGGATGCGGGCCGTGAACGCGAGGCGCCGGCCGTCCGGGGACCAGGCCACCTGCCCGACGCCGAGCGGAGCGTCCGTCAGCACGCGGGGCTCGCCGCCGCGGGCGTCCACAACCGCGAGCTGGGGCCGGCCCTTGGCGTCCCGGCGGAGGAACGCCAGCAGGGTGCCGTCGGGGCTGAAGGAGGGGGCGGCGTCGCCCATGCCACGCGTGAGGCGGCGGGGCGGCTCCGCGCCGCTGGTGTCCACCACCCACAGCTGGCCGGTGTAGCCGTCCGTGGCGAAGCTGGCACGGGAGGCGGCGACGACGGCGCGCCGGCCGTCCGGGCTGAGGGTGGGGCGGGAGACGGTGGTGACGAGCTCGAGCTGCGCGGGTTTCACCGGACCATCGTAGGCACGCCTCAGGCGGAGCCGCGGATGACGAGGCGGGGCCGGAGGATCACGGGGGCCCGGTACTCCTGGCGGTCGAGCTGGGAGAGCACCATGCGGGTCGCGGCGACGGCGAGCTCCCGGCCAGGATTGGTGAGGGTGGTGAGCGGCGGGTCGGTGTCGGGGGCGACGGGGCCGTCGTCGAACCCCACCACGCGGAGGTCGCCCGGGACGTCGCGGCCGACGGCCCGGGCCACGCTCAGCACCCCGGATGCCATGAGGTCGCTGGCGGCGAAGATCGCGTCCACCTCTGGGTGCTCGGCGAGCAGGCGGGCGGCGATCCGCCGGGCGGAGCCCATGGTGAAGTCGCCCTCGTACTGGATGAACGGATCGAGCCCGGCGTCCAGGAGGGCCTCACGCCAGCCCTCCAGCCGGTCGAGGGCGGCGGACATGTCGAGCGGCCCGCTGATCGTGGCGATGGTGCGCGCCCCCGTGGAGACGAGGTACTCCGCGGCCATCCGCCCGCCCATCCGGTTGTCCACGTCCACGTACTGCAGCTCGCCGAGCGAGGAGAACGGCCGGCCCACGAACGCGGCGGGCAGGCCCGAACGCGCGATCAGGTCGGTCAGGTGGTCCTCGCGGTGGTGGGAGACCACGACGACACCGTCGACGTGGTCCCCCTCGAGGTAGCCGAGCAGCCGTTCGTTGCCCCCGCCGCGGGAGCGGATCAGCAGGACGATCTGCTTGGGAGTGTCCTCCAGCACGTCCGCGACGCCGGCGATCGTGGCGGCGAAGAACGGGTCGGAGAAGATGCGGGCGTCGGGTTCCGGGACGACGACGGCGATCGTGTCCGTCCGCCGGGTCACCAGCGAGCGGGCGGCC
>ERZ1645187.1229-NODE-1229-length-23911-cov-26.255114_pt1 | contig 23911 bp, 17 predicted proteins | sample MGYA00575352_ERZ1645187 | MGnify/ENA primary metagenome ERZ1645187 (study PRJEB40837, sample SAMN11349314) | freshwater sediment metagenome | isolation source: river sediment | host: Sediment | place: India: Wazaribad , New Delhi | collected 2017-02-21 ...
TCTTGCCGGCCTTGGCATTGGCAAAGAAATCGAGGGCTATGTAGCGTTGGCCGCTCAGCACGTTACCTGTACGCAACTGGGCCCGGAAACCTTTGCCAACCATCTTCTCGAGGATATCCCGAGATGCCTTCGCCGATACCTCGTCGCCGCTTTGGTTTCGCGTGCGCTTGGCAAAGCGGTCAGGGTAGAGGCTGATCTCGACCAGCATCGTGAAATCAGTCTTTTCTTTTTCGAAATTCAGGTCGATACGCGAGACCTCCCCCGCCACCAGGCCACGAAAATCGACGGGGGCGCCGACAGCCAGACCGCGCAGGGATTCGCGGAAGGTGAGAACATATTTTTCAACCCGTGTTTCGGGTATCCGGTTGGCTGCCGCCTGGTCGGAATGCAACACGAAGGAGGAGTCTGCCTCGGCTTTTTGCACCGGCTCTTCGTCGCTGCCATTCGGCGACGAGAAGGCAATACCTCCTAGCGCCAGGCTGACCAGGGATTGCATGTCGAGCTTAACCCCGTCGGCGTTGAGCGATACGTCGATCCCACTTGCATGCCAGAATCGTGACGCCTGGGTTACGAAGGCATCGTAAGGCGCATCGACAAAGATGCGTACTGATACCCCGGAGCCGTCTTTCTGCATGCCGTAGCCCACAACACGTCCGACCTGAATGCGCCGGAAATAGACCGGCGCACCAATATCCAGAGATCCAAGGTCATCAGCCCGCAACACAAATTGGCGCCCTGGCGTATTGGAAGTAACCAGCGGGGGCTCTTCCAGGCCGACGAACTCTTGGCGCGAAGTCTCTGACTTGCCGGGATCGAGCGCAATATAGGCACCGGACAACAAGGTCGCCAGCCCTGAAACGCCACCGGCGGCAACACGAGGCCGCACCACCCAGAAACGGGTGTCCTCGACCAGCAAGCCTTCAGCCTGCTTATCCATCTGTACGCTGACCCGCACCGATTTCCGATCCGGATTCAAGGCAATGCTCTTGACTGTACCGATCTCGACATCCTTGAATTTGACACGCGTCTTGTTGGCTTCCAGCCCCTCGGCAGCAACGAATTGCAGGGATATTTCCGGTCCGCGGGCGCGAATGGCCTGGACGGCAAGACCGATGCCTACCAGGATGGCCAGTGCCGGGACGATCCAGATCATGGTCATTCTCTGGCGTGGCCGAACGATGCGTCCGGAAGGCAGGTTGTCAGACAGGGGCTGTTCGTTCTCGCTCACGACGCTCTTTCTCGGATTTGGAATTGGTTTTGATATCCCACAGCAGGCGCGGGTCGAAAGCCATCGTCGCCAGCATGCTGAGGACGACTACAGCGCCAAAGGCCAGGACGCCAGGCCCCGGTGCCATGGTAGCCAGGGATTGGGCTTGTACCAGGGCCACCAGGATGGCCACGACATAGACATCGAGCATCGACCATCGTCCGACCAATTCCAGCAGGCGATACAGGCGGGCATGCTGGAGCGGCTCACCTTGGCTGCGCCGCTGTACAGCCAGCAATAACGCAGTCAGTGACAGCAGCTTGAGCAGGGGAACGGCAACGCTGGCGACAAAAACGATCAGGGCCAGCATCCAAGAACCGGAATTCCACAGGAAAGCAACGCCACTCATGATGGTGTCGCGCTGCACGCCGAACAGGGAGCGGGTTTCCATGATCGGTAGCAGGTTGGCCGGCAAATAAAGCACGTAGGCAGCAATCAACAAGGCCCAACTGCGTTCCAGACTATGGGGCTTGCGTCGATGTAGCGGGGCATTGCAACGCGGGCAACGCGCATGTTCGGCCATTTTGTCCAGGCGACCACACACCTCGCACAAGGCGAAGCCCTGTTCGGCTGCCGTGATCGCCCTCATGCTTCGGCTGCCTCCCAGGTTTGCCACAGTTCGCGGTAATCGACGATGGAGCTCAATACCGACAAGACCAGCATCAGCGCGCCGAAACACCAGATCGCTGGCCCCGGCAGGACATCGGCCAAATGCGACAGCTTGACCAGAGAGACCAGGACGCCAAGGATGAAAACCTCGACCATCGCCCATGGGTGCGCCAGTTGAAGCGCACGGAAGACGCGGGAGAAGCCGGCCGGGCGATACCCCAGATGCAGCGGTAGCAGCAGCCAGCCGAGGGCGCACAGTTCGATCAGGGGGATTAGAACCGTCGTCGCCAGCAGCAGGACGGCCACGCCCGGCATATCGTCGCGCCACAGTTGGCGTGCGGCGCCAAAGACGGTCGTTTCAATCTCATGCCCCTGGATATTCAGGCCAACGATGGGAAAGGTGGTGGCAATCACGAGCAAGACCAGGGCCGCACAAGTCAGGGCCAGCGAGCGCTCCAGGCTGTTGCGGCCCACACGGTACAACTCGGCATCGCAGCGCGGGCAGGCAACGGTCCCCTTTTCAGCTGACAGGTCGATCTCGCGGAGCAGCAGATCGCACTCGTGGCAAGCCGTCAGATGAGGGGGCCGAGTCACGACGCACCATCCATCATGATGACAGGAACCGGACGCGCCCAATCGAGATGCACGTCGCGCTGCGGGAACGGGATGGCGATTCCAGCCTCGGTGAGACGTCGATAGATCGTATGGCGCAAATCGCTATCGACGCGGCGGGCCACCGTGCCCGGGCCCAGTTCGACCCAGTAAATCAGCACCATTAACAAGGCGCTGTCGGCGAAATCCTCGAAATACACTTCCGGGGCCGGCGTCTTCAGCACCTTTTGATGATCGCAGGCTGCCTTGATCAGCAATTGGGTGGTTGCCTCGGAATCGGAGCCGTAGGCCACCCCGACCTTTAATTCACGCCGTAACTGTTGATTTGAATAGGTCCAGTTGACGACCTGGTTTTCGAGAAAGCTGGAATTGGGCACCAGTGCTTCCACGCCGTTGAAGCCCCGGACAGTGGTCGCCCGCAAATCCACCGCAGTGACATGCCCGGTCATGCCGCCGAGCTCGATGATGTCGCCGACCCGAATCTTGCGCTCGAACAGGATGATGATGCCGCTGATGAAGTTCTTGATGATCGTCTGCGTGCCAAAGCCGACGCCAATGGCCAGCGCACCACCCATGAAGGCAAAAACGGTCAGTGGAATGCGTGCCAGATTGAGAATGAAAACGATCAGCCCCAGCGCGAGAAGAATCATCATCCAGCGGCGTATCACCGAAGCCAGCTGGTTGCTGATCCCGAAACGGCTGACCAGAATCTTCGACAGCAGATGGGACAGGCGCGAAAACAGCCAGTAGCCGACAACGAACAGCAGTAGCGCGCCGACGCTTTTACCGACGGTGATGCCGTAAAACACGCTGACTTTCCGTCCATCGACATCGGACACGTCCTCAACGGCAAACAGTTCGTATTGCCAGAAAGCGCGCCAGGTTTCGTGGAGTTGGTCGCCCAATGCCCCGGCCCTGCCAGTCAGGCTGCCATCGGCGTTCTGATTGAAATCAGCCAGCCAGCGGGATAACTGGCGTTCCAGGCGGCTGGCCGCCGATTCCAGGCGTTCATGAACGCTAATCTGTTCCTGGAGTAGGGCCCACTCTTCGCGGGCCAGCTGTTGCTCGGTACTGCCCGGGGGTAAATTGGCCACCTTGGTTTCCAGATCCCGGATAGCAACCGCCGATGCCTCACGCTGTTCAAGTGAGAGGCGCTTGCGGCTGACCAGGCCTTGATGGATTTTGTTGAACGAGAGCAACATCTGGCGCTGTTGCAGCATATCGTTGGATGCCTGCCCGAGGTAACGCTTTTCCCATATGTCGGTCCTTAATTGGGCCAGCAACTGCAGGCCGTTCAAGCCCTCAAGGATGTTGCCTTCGATGATCAGTGCCTGCTTGAGGAAATTCACGCGTTGCAGGCGCTCGCCGTCGGTTGGTGGCCCGCTTGCCGACAGTTCTTTTTGCTCTTTTTCATGGGCAGACTGGCGCCGGCGGACCTTATCGGTTTCCTCGCGCAGCTTTTCCTCTGCGGCAGTAGTGCGCTCCTTCAGCGTCTTCAGGTCCTGTTCGGAAATCCGTTGTGCCGGCAAGACCTTGGCCACCAGTGCCTGCATTTCCTGAGCCTGGACGACGAAGGCACTTTTTTGCAGCTTGAGTTTATCGATATCGATGGCCAGCAGCGCCAGTTCCGCCTCGGCCGTCCGTCGCCGCAATTCAACCTGCTCATGCTCCCAGCGTGCGACAAGCCCATTGCCGTCGTTGCCGGTCAGCGCTAGTCGATCAGCTGCCAGGCGAAGTGCCTCATCGGCCCGCCGCAATTGTTCGACCAAGATCTGCTTTTCCGATTCGCGAGCCGAGAGCCCGGAATCCAGTGCCTGAACCTTGTCCTGCACGCCGGCCAGTTCATCGCGCAGGGCGTCGACGGCGAGCGCCGAATAAGGTGGCGTCGCCCCTATCGCGTGCACCACCGGCAGGCTGGCCAATGTAAATGGAGGAGCCTTCTGCAATGCACCCAGTTCGTCCAGGCGCTTGATTCGCTCACCTTGCAGAAAAGCCAGATGGTCCAGCAGTCGCTGTCTGTCGGCGGCACGCACCGAGTCGGCACTGGCTGTCTCCCTGGCACCGGGCAGTTCCGCTTCGCGCTGGCGCAAGGTCTCGCCAAGCTGGGTCTCCAGCTTGGCGCGCTCTTCAGCAACATCAACGGTCGCCGCTACTGCCGGCTTGCCCCCCAAAGCGCTGCGCAAAGCTGGCTGTTGCGCATGGGAGGTCCCCATGAGCACAATCAACAGCAGGGTAATCGCAATCCGCATGCTTATCTCAGGGCTGTCTGCAATGCTTTCGGCACACTCAGTGCAACAGCAAGCGGGCATTGATCATGTGCCCGTCGTGCCAGTAGTCGGTGACGCGTGAAGTGAGCTGGAATGCCTGCACGTCACTGATGTCCATCTCGACAATGACGAGCGGTGCGCTGGCATCGCCATCCTTGATGATGGAAACCGTATGCACCGGCCCGACTTTTTCCAGTGATTTCCTGACTGCTTCTTCAGTCACGTCGGGTAAAAGGCCGGAAAACATGATTTTCTTCATTGCCTTATCCTTATATAGAAGGAATGTAAGCCCCCAATATTACCGGCTGGGGAATACAGGGAAATTTCACTCCGCCCAAAATGGGCGGCCTCGCTCGGAAGGTGACACCAAAGATGATTAGGATGTAAGGTTAATCGATTGCCAACCACATATTAACGCCAGGAGCCGGAGCCCATGCCAGGTCAGTCAAAGTTTCCCTCCCTCACCTGTACACTGCTGCTCGGGGCTCTTTTGGCAACCGGCGGCTGCAAGGAAACATCAAAGCCCGCCCCCCCGCCACCACCCGAGGTGATCGTTCAAACGCTCGCTGGCCAGACCACCCCGCTGATGGTTGATCTGGTGGCTGAGGTCAAAGCCTATCGCGAGGTCGACATCTATCCACGTATCTCCGGCCAGTTGATCAGGCAAAGCTTCAAGCCGGGACAGAAGGTCAAGGAAGGCGAGTTGCTGTTTAGCATCGACCCGCGCGCTTACGACGAAGCGATCATCGATGCCCAGGCCAAGCTGGCCGAGGCCGAGTCGGTACTTGCCCGGGCCCGCCAGGACGTCGCTCGCTACAAGCCACTTCTGCCCGACAACGCCATTCCACGCCAGACCTACGATCAGGCAGTCGCTTACGAACAGCAGAACACAGCAGTTGCCCAGGCGCGCCGCGCCGGTTTGGAAAAGGCCAGACTGGATCGCTCGTATGCCGATGTGCGCTCACCGATTTCCGGCCAGATCGGATTGCAGAAAATTGAAGTCGGTGCCTTGGCCACCGCCGGCCAGACGGTGCTCGCCACGGTGTCGACACTGGACCCCGTCGTTGCCTATTTCAGCATTCCCGAAGTCGACTACATCAGTTTCGCCAAGCGATTCCAGGCCCAGAAACGCGAAAGCAAGGCGCCGATCGATCTGATCCTGGCTGACGGCAGTACCTATGCCCAGTCGGGCCAACTTGACTTTACCGATCGCGCCTTGAACCCGGCGACCGGTACGCTGACCTTGCGGGCAGTCTTCCCGAATCCGGATGGTCTGCTCCGGCCGGGCATGAACACCCGTGTTCGCATCGTTCACGAGGTCGCGCAGAACGCCTTGTTGGTTCCTCAAAAGGCCGTCACCGAACTACTTGGCAAGCAGTTCGCCAGCGTCGTGCTGGCCGGCGACAAGATCGAACAGCGCCCGATTCGCACCGGTGCCCGTATCGGTGAGCTATGGTTGGTCGAAGAGGGCCTCAAGGCTGGCGAGCGCATTGTCGTCGAAGGTTTGCAGAAAGCGCGCCCCGGCACCGTCGTCAAGCCGCTCGATGCGGCGACGGCCGGCAAGCCTTAAGGAGCGGACATGGCCAAGTTTTTCATCTATCGGCCGGTGTTCGCCATCGTCACCGCCATCGTCCTGACGCTGTGCGGCATCATCGCCGGCATCAGTCTGCCAATTGCCCAGTACCCGCAGATCACGCTGCCAACCATCCGGGTCAGCGCCGTCTATCCTGGTGCCAGTGCCGAGGTGGTCGAACAGGCCATCGCCCAGCCCATCGAGGAGCAGGTGAACGGCGTCGAAGGCATGCTTTACATGAGTTCGAGCTCCTCCGGCAACGGAGGCTACAACCTCGACATCACCTTCGGTCTGGAAAACAACGCCGACATCGCAGCAGTACAGGTCCAGAACCGCTCATCCCAGGCCAACGCCCGCCTGCCTTCGGAGGCGATTAGCGCCGGCATCACCACCAAGAAGCAGACACCTGACGTGCTGATGTACCTGGCGCTGGTGTCGCCGAACGGTACCTACGACGAACTGTTCCTGGCGAATTACGCAACAATCAATGTCGTCGAGGCCATCAAGCGGATCAAGGGCGTCGGCAACGTCAGCCTGTTCGGTGCTGAATTCGGCATGCGTCTGTGGCTGAGGCCGGATCGCATGGCCAGCCTGGGCGTGACGCCATCTGATATCTATCGTGCCATTCAGGAACAGAATGCACAGGCCCCGGCTGGGCAGGTCGGCCAGATGCCGGCCCCGAAAACGCAACAATTCCAGTACGGCGTCGAAGTACGCGGCCGCCTGTCGGAAGTCAGTGAATTCGAGGAAATCATCGTTCGCGCGAAGCCTGATGGTTCCTTCGTCCGCGTCCGCGACGTGGCACGCGTCGAACTGGGCGCCAAGGATTACGTTTTTCAGTCGCGTCTGAATGGCCATCCGGCCGCCGCCTTTTCCATCAACCTGACGCCCGACGCCAGTGCGCTGGAAACTGCCGGGCTGATCAATGCCGAACTGAAGTCGCTAGCCACCTCCTTCCCGGCTGACCTGAGCTACGACGTGGTGCTCGACAACACCGTGTTCGTCAAGGCCTCGCTGAACGAGGTGGTGCATACCTTCTTCGAGGCGCTGCTGCTCGTACTCGTGGTTGTTTTCCTCTTCCTGCAGAACTGGCGGGCGACCGTCATTCCCATGCTCGCTGTGCCAGTCTCGCTGGTCGGCACCTTTGCCGCCTTCACGCTGCTCGGCTTCACGATCAACACCTTGACCCTGTTCGGCATGGTGCTGGCCATCGGCATCGTGGTCGATGACGCAATCGTTGTCGTCGAAGCGGTTGAACACCACATGGAGCACAGCGGCCTGAATGCCCGGGATGCAACCCTGCGCGCCATGGAAGAAGTCTCTGGGCCGGTAGTCGCCATTGCCCTGATTCTGGCCGCCGTCTTCGTACCCGTGGCTTTCCTGGGCGGGATCTCGGGGGTCATGTACAAGCAGTTCGCCATCACCGTCGCCGTCTCGACCGTCTTGTCGGCTTTCGTCGCCCTGTCGCTGACCCCGGCGCTCTGTGCCTTGATGCTCAAACCAAAGGACAAAAACCAACGGCCAGGCCTTACCGGGCGCTTCTTTGGCGGCTTCAACCGGGTTTTCGAACGCCTGACCGACAGCTATGGCCGCAAGGTACAGACCCTGATCCGTCGCAGCCTGCTATCGCTGCTAATGCTCGGCATTCTGATCTTCGCGGCATTCGGCTTGATGAATAAAGTACCGGGCGGCTTCGTCCCGTCCGAAGACCAAGGTTATTTTCTGGGCAGCGTTCAGTTGCCTGCAGCCGCTTCGCTGAACCGGACGGAAATCGTCACCACCAAGGTGGACGCCATCCTGAAGAGCCATGAAGCAGTCGATAAGCGCCTGATCATCAATGGCTACAACATCCTTAACGGGGCACCGCAATCCGATAGTGCGCTGTTCGTTGCGACCCTGAAACCTTGGGCGGAGCGCAGCACCGATTCGCTGAAGACGGTGATCATCGGTACCTACCTGCAGGCAGCCAAATTACCGGAGGCCATCATCCTTGCCTTCAACCCGCCACCCATTCCCGGCCTGGGTTCTACCGGTGGCTTCTCGTTCAAGCTGCAGGACCGCGCCGGCGGCACACCACAGGAACTCGCCAAGGTGGCCGACGATTTCATGGCTGCTGCCCGCCAGCGCCCGGAAATCGGCAGCATCTATTCCAAGTTCAATCCGCGCACGCCGGCTTATCGTCTTGCGGTCGACCGGGAAAAAGCCAAGAAACTGGGTGTGCCGATTTCCGATGTGACCAGTGCCCTGCAAACCTTCCTGGGCGGCCTGAACGTCAATGACTTCAGCCGCTTCGGGCGCACCTACAAGGTCACTATGCAGGCAGAACCCGAATATCGCAGCGACATTCAGGGTATTGGGCTGTTCCACGTCCGCAACGGCGACAACCAGATGATTCCGCTGTCGACGCTGGTTACACCCATGCCGACCAGCGCACCGACGGTTCTGGAACGCTACAACCTCTACCGTACTGCAGAATTGGGCGGCAACCCCGGCGCTGGCTACAGCTCGGGCGATGCCATTGCCGCCATGGAAGATGTTGCGGCTACGACCTTGCCAGCCGGCTACGGCTTCGAATGGTCGGGGATCAGCCGTCAAGAGAAAGAGTCGGCCGGCAAGGCACCCATCGTTTTCGGGCTCGCCATCGTCTTTGTCTTCCTCTTCCTTGCCGCCTTGTACGAAAGCTGGGCAGTGCCTTTCGCCGTGCTGTTCGCCGTACCGCTCGGGGTGTTCGGCGCCATGCTCGGCCTGTGGCTGACGGGTCTGACCAACAATATCTACGCGCAAATCGGCCTGATCCTGCTGATCGGCCTGGCTGCCAAGAATGCCATCCTGATTGTCGAATTCGCCAAGATGAAGCGGGAAGAAGGCGAGGATGCCGTGAGTGCAGCCATCGGTGCTGCCAAGCTGCGTCTGCGCCCGATCATCATGACCTCCTTCGCTTTCATCCTCGGTGTCGTGCCGCTGATCATCGCTTCCGGGGCCGGTGCGGCAGCGCGGGTGTCGATGGGCATTACGGTTTTTGCCGGCATGCTGGCAGCAACGCTACTCGCCATTTTCATGGTGCCGGTCCTGTTCGTTGCGGTCGATCGCATCGTCGTCCGTTTTTCCAAAAAAACAGCCGACCAGCCGGAGGTCCAGGCATGATCCGCCGTCTTCCCCCCACAGTGTTGATCGCCAGCCTATTCGTTGCCGGTTGCGCCGTTGGCCCGGATTACCAGCGTCCGGAAATCAATCTACCGGAAAGCCATCGCGGTGCCAGCCCGGAAAACACCAAGGCCCCTTCGCTGGCTGACAGCAACTGGCGCGAGGTATTTACCGATCCTCCCCTGCAAAGCCTGATCGAAGAAGCTTTGAGTGCCGGCCCGGATGCCTTGCTCGCTGCGGCCCGCCTGCGCGAAGCCGAAGCGCTGGCCGGTGTCAGTCGAGCACCGCTCTGGCCGCAGGGTTCTATATCGCTCAATACTTCGCCCACCATCCGCCAACCCGGCGAACGCTTCACGGCCAGCTACCTCGGTGGCGCCGGCATCTCATGGGAAATCGACCTCTGGGGACGCTACCGCCGCGCCAGCGAAGCCGCCAAGGCTGAACTGCTGGCCAGCGAGGAAGCCCTGCACGGCATGCAGGCTTCGCTGGTTGCCACCGTCGCACGCTACTATTTTCAGTTATCTACGCTGCATGACACCCTAACCATTACCGAGCGCAGCGCGCGCAACCAAGGTGAAGTGCTGCGCCTGATCAAGCGCCTCTCGGCGGCCGGCATTTCTTCCGCGGCTGAGGAGCGTCAGCAGGAAAGTGCGCTGGCGGCGACCGAAGCTAGCCTGCCGACGTTGCGCCGCCAGATTGCCGAAACGGAAAACGCCTTATCCTTGTTGCTCGGTCGCAATCCGGGAGCCTTCCGTCTGGATGTGCCACCCAAACTGGCGCTGCCCGGATTGATTCCACCGGGATTGCCATCCAGGCTGCTTGAACAGCGGCCGGATATTCGTCAGGCCGAAGCTCGCCTGATGGCTGCGAATGCTCGTGTCGGCGAAGCCAAGGCAATGTTTTTCCCCAGCCTTTCGCTCACCGCGATCTTCGGTGGCGTAAGTACCAGCCTGGCCGATGTCGTGCACGGGCGAGCGCCAGCCGTTGCCAGTATCGGCCCGAACCTGCTGCAACCACTGTTTGCCGGCGGTCAGATCTACTTCAACCGCGAAGCAGCACAAGCCCGGCTTGATCAGGCAGTCATCAACTATCGGAAAACTATTCTCAATGCCTTGGGCGAAGTTGCCAATGGCCTGGTTGCCTATGAAACCAGCGATGCGCTGATGGAAACCCAGGCTCGCCGCGTTGCTGCTTCCCGAGAAGCGATGCGCCTCGCCGATTTGCGCTTCCGGGCCGGCACGACGAATTTCCTCGAAGTGCTCGATACCCAGCGCCAGTTATTGGCGGCCGAAACGCAGGAGGCGCAGGCCTTGCTGGAGCGACGCCAAGCCTTGATCAGCATCTATCTCGCCTTGGGGGGAGGCTGGCAGGCGACCGGTAGATAGCCATGCCTGCCATCCACACGATCAATTCGATTCACTGGATGCTGCTGCGCCGCTTGCTGGCAGTCTGGCTGCTGGTCGCGCTGGCGGTAACCGGCATCGGCTACTACATCGAGGTTAATAAATTTGAAGAAGGCCTGGCGGCGATTGCCGCGTCGGAAATGCGCACACTGTCAGCCAAGGTGGCTCCGGACGGGGATAAGGAGCAGCAAGTGCTGGCAGAAGAAACCAAGGATTTCATCCGTAAGCACTATCTGTGGATCAGGGTTTATAACCACCACGGCAGACTGGTCAGGGAACTGTACAACCCAAAATACACGAATCTCACCGAAGCACTGAAAGCAACAATGTCGCCGATGCCACACGATGGCAGGCGGCATTTCGAGACACGGGACATCAACGGCCAGAAGGTCATTCATATCCTCGTTACGCTCTCTACGCCCGAGTCGCCTAGCCCATTGTATTTTGAGGGGGCATTCCTGCTTGATCAGCAAACCCAAGACCAACAGCAAGAAAAAATCTGGCGCATGCTGGCTTTTATCCTGTTTGCCAGCCTGGCTACCGTGATCGCCGTCTACCCCATCGTTCTGCTGCTCTACCGCTCCCTGCTCAAGGCTTCGAAGGATATTCTGCGCGGCAACCTGGAAATTGCTTCTGTTCTTGGAACAGCCATTGCGAAACGTGACTCGGACACCGGTGAACACAACTATCGCGTCACCCTATACGCCATCCGACTGGCCGAAGCAGTTAACCTGCCGATGGCGGAGATGCGTAGCCTAATTCTCGGCGCCTTTCTGCACGATGTCGGAAAAATTGGCATCCCGGACGCCATTCTGCTCAAACCAGGCCGCCTGAGCGAAACTGAATTCGCAGCCATGCGGAAGCATGTTGAACTAGGATTAGACATCGTGGCGCCTTCCCACTGGCTGCTCATCGCTCGCGATATCATTGGAAAACATCATGAGAAATACGATGGCAGCGGCTACCCTCTGGGGCTGTGCGGCGAGGCAATTCCACTTACGGCAAGAATTTTCGCCATCGTCGACGTCTTCGATGCGCTGACCTCGCACCGCCCCTACAAGGTGCCAATGCCAGTCGAAGACGCCGTCTCAATTCTTCTAAAACACTCCGGACAGCATTTCGACCCTGCACTAGTAGGGCAATTCACCCGAATCGTTGCAGATATCCACGCAGAAATTTGTGCCAAATCCGAAGCGGAACTCGCTGAAAAATTGGGCCAATTGTTGCCGGATTATTTCTTGCATGAAACTTAGCTAAATATTCGCGAACAATGAATTTTCAGTGATACCTGAATTGTCATACAACGTCGACTCTCAGTTCGACGAAGAAAGGTTGTGCGATGCCTGGTGGCCAGGATGAACGACTATATTTCCAAACCGTTCAATCCTGAGAGATTGTTTGAGAAACTCTTGCAGTGGCTTCAGCGGCGCAAAGGCAACTGACCGCCACATTGCTGCCCGACACCGATCAGGAGACCAACGTCCGTTCAGGCCGACGACTTGCCGGCTAGCAGTCGCCTCGAACGGCTGGTCCACTCTGTCACCTGCCGTAGGCGCAGGGATGCCGCGTAGGACCGCTGAAGGTCGTCAAGAGAACGTCGCCGCTGCATGACGTACGCTTAGCGTGCTATTTTTTCCGTTTTCTGTGCTCTCCCCAGGTAGCTGAAGCCGCCGTCCGGTTTCATGCCGGTGACCGTGCTGACGTAGGCGACCGTTCCGGTGGCCTTCGAGTGGAAGGCGAGGTTCTTCTCGAAACGGTCGCTGCCGTCGGCGTTCAGGATTCTTTCGAATCCTTGGGTTGCGGCGGCTTCCGCTACCGTCCGTTTCGTAGCGGCGTTCATCTTGTTCGCTTTGCTCATCGTTATTCTCCAGTGCGTTGTCCGCGTTCAGCGGTGGTTGAGGCGTTTGAAGCGGACTCCGGCGGTGACTATGCGCCTTCCAAAATACCGGGCCGACGCGTCACGGTTGGATGACCAGAGGAAGCATCGGAATTCCAGGTAGTAGACCGCGCCGGAAGTCGGTTCCCGATATCCGGCAAGCGGAAGGGCGAGCGCCGATCTGACTGACGCGTCGTCTTGCCAGGAGCCTTCCGGATCGAACGTCCCGCGGATCCGGCGGACGATTTCGTTCCACTGCTTCCGCGTCGGGATGAGTTTTCCGGCTTTCATTGTTTCTTCGAGAGCCGCTTCCAGCGTGAAAAGCTGTTCGCCGGCACAGCGGCCGTCGAGGATCTCGAAGACTTTTCCTCCTAGGCCGATTTTGACCATGACGCCGTTCGGAGTCCTCCGCTCGGGCCATCCTTCCGAATCGATCCTGAAGTTTTCGGGCTCGAGCCCGAACTCGGCGCTCCGGTTGGCCGGAACCGTTTCCGTATCCATCGCAACACCTCCTTTAAGTTTTTTGAGGGAGGAGGTGATACTCGGGAAGTTCGGGAACTCAAATATCGTTCGTACGATTTCCGTTCAGGACCGTGCGGCGAAGTATTCCCGAAGCAGCTTGTAGGGCGCCGGCCAAACCGTGGCGGCGTTGAGTCGGACGGTGGGATCCACGCAGAATCCGGCCATCATTTCGAGATCGCGCCCGCCTGCCCCGCCTATGCGCGAGACCTGGCGGAGGACCAGGGCCTTCTCCACCTTCAGGCTCTTCGGATTGTCGGACCCCGACGAATAGTACGCGCCGAGCCCTTCGACCACCCGGACTCCCGTGAAGTGGCCGGACATGCCCTTTTTCGTGAACAGCGGCAACGCCCGGACGGGGGTCGTCACGATCTCGACCGCGCCGAGGAAGTCCGCCCGCGGCGGATCGGACGGCTGGCGCCGGAATACCGGGGTCAGTTTCCGGGCGACGACGCTTTCGTATAGGCGGCCTTCCGTCGGTTCTTCCAGGAATTCGAGACTGCCGTCCCGGGAAACGCGGAGCCCGGCGAAAATCTTGTCTTCGCCTACGGCGGACGCGTCGCAGAAGACGTAGTCCTCAACCGATCCGGTGAAGTCGGCGGCGACCCATTCCCTGGGCATGATCAGGCGCTTGGACGCGACCTCGTCCTTCAGGACGGAATTGGCCAGCATCACGAGAACCGCGGCGGGCGAGATTTCATACCCCGCGTCTTCCGCCGGCTTCGTGACGATGTCGCCGGTGAAGCACTGCACTGGCCGCGGGAAGGAAGCCACGGCAGCGGGCTTGGTATCGGCTTCCTCGTCATCGTCGAACGCCTCTTCGCGGTCGATCGCGACGAAGACCTGCGCCGCCGTGTCCTCGTAAGGGGAAAGCCCCCGGTCGGTGACCGAAAGTCCGAATCCTTCGCAGGCGGCGGACATCGCTTTCGAAAAAAGCTCCCAGGAGCCGAGGTTGTCGGCGTCGGTACGCCGGTCGTAAAGGTGGACATCGCGGGAAGCGAGCGACGAGAAGATCGCCTCCGCCAATTTCGCCTTGTCGAGGTGCGAGGTCATGCCGCGGCGGCCGACCAGTTCCTTGACGGGGCGGGACTCGACGCGGGCGGTTTCGAGCGAAACCATTCCGGAGGCGTTGATTTCCCCGACGAGCCAATTGACGAACCCGATTTTGGAATCCATGGGGCCTGAGCTTTCCGGGCGCATCGGGGTCCAAGGCAAGCGCGGACGGGCGTTGCGGACGGGAGGTTCCTTGAACACGTCTCCGGCTTCGGGAATCCGGAAGTCGACGTTCTCGTACGTACCGGGAGACTTTTCCGAGAAGACGGCGGCGGCCTTCTTCGAAACGAAACCGGGACGGACCGCCTTGAAACCGGTAGCGGAAACGTTCAGGACCAGCATGCCGGCGCATTCGACGAATTCCGGTTTGAAACAGGTCATCGTCTGCGATTTCGGATTCCGTTTCGCTTCCCAATACGTGGCCGAGGGAGCGCGGTAGGTCGTTTCACCGGCAGGCGTGCCGATCCTCGTCGCGATGACGAAATTCAGGAGGACGTCGGCGGGAACCTCGGCTGTCGCGCAGGGCAGGTACCCGAGTCCGGCGAATCGGTCGGCGGGAGCGTCGGATGGGCAGGCGAGCCAGGATCCACGGACGGAATCCCCCGATTCCGCGAGGACGGCCTTTTCCCGCCAAAGCCGGGCGATTTCCGCACGCTGCTGCTTTTCGGGATTCTTCCTCCGGTGGAAAAAGGCGAAACCGGACCAGGCGTCGGGTCGCGTTGCCGATACGAACGCGTTGAAACGGGGCGATTCGCTCATTCTCCGACCTCCGCGGCAGCGCCGGCCGGCACGGTATCCAGCTGGTCGAGAATTTCGGTAAGCACCGCGTAATCCTGGACGTGGACGAACGCGACGTCCCAAGGACCTCGGAAGTCGTTCTGGACGCCGTCGCCGTCGAAAAAGACCGCGACGCGGCCGTACTTTTCCTCAAGCGCCGGCCACCAGTTCTTGAACGCGTAGACGTAGCGCTCCGGAGCCCATGCGCCGTTGGCTTCCGCTTTCATGAAACCGAGTTTCATGCGGGCGTCGGCGATGAGCTGCTCGATCTTTTCGAGGTTGGACGAGCCTTCCATGGTGCAGACGGACCAGGCCTTGGCGTCCACGGCCGCGCCGCATTGCGGCACGAAAAGGTCGCTGCGTTCGAACAGGTGGAGCGGGGTTTCCCGGTCATCGAGCGCCTTTTTGCGGGCCCAAGCCGTGACGGCAACCCGGCACGTCCTCTCGTAATCGGCAGGCCATACCACGTCGAACATCACCGCCGGACGCACCATCATCACGTATCCGGAAGTCTTGGGGGATATGGTTCGGTACCAGCACTTCTGGGCGTCCACCGGGGCGAAATCCGGTTCGTAAAACCGGTAATCGTCGCCGTCGACGGTAAAGAACAGTCCCCATTTGTCCCTTAATTTCGAGAATACCGCCTTGGGCTGCATTCCGAAGTAGAAATCGGTCACGGAGACGCCGTACTGGGAGAGTTTCCTGTTGAGTTTGACCGCCGTTTCGTTCGCGCTCAGGAAGTCCTTGTTGGTTACCACGACGTAGGTCGACAGGAATTCGCGCAGCTCGATCCAGAGGTCGCGGGAAGCGGCCGAGTCCCTGACTTCCTGCGCGAGACGGGAAAAGAATTCCCGGGTGCCGCATTCCGCGCGGGCGATGAAGTCGGTTTTGACGCAGACCTCAGAAACGCGGAGCTGGCGTTTCGCGGATTCCAATACGAGGCGCATCGCGGGAGGAAGGATCGTTTCACCGACGATCTCAGGGGTGACGGCGGCGAATATGCCGGCGAACCGCGAATTCAGGAACACCTTCGGAGCGTACGACGAGTTGAGGGTCCGGTCCATGCGCCCCACGGACTGCATCGCGATGTCGAGCTGGGCGGCGACGTATTGCGAGGTCTGCTTCACGGCGGCGCTGGTCGCCCACCACGGTTCCGCCGCATCCTTCCTGCCGAAGAGCTTGTGGCCGATCTGGAGCCACGTGAAGTCGCCTTTGGCGGCGAGGTGGTGGCCGATCCGCAGGAAGTTGTTTTCCGAAACGACGTTGGTGACCTGCTCGGCCAGGACGACGTCGGAAACGTCGACCCCGACCCGTTCCGAGCCGGAGTGCCTCCGGACGGCACTGCCGCCGACGTACCGGAAGAAGTTTGAATTTTCCGGCAACGGGAGGAGGAGTTCCTGGTGGAGGTTGGCTCCGGTGGCCATGCCGCCGAACGCCACGAACACGAGATAAATCTTCGGCTTTTCCGAGGAAGCGAGGTTCCTACCGAAGTCGGCGTGGAAATCCTTCCAGTCGCCGCCGTGGAAACTCTTCGCGTCTACGAACTCGCACCGGTGGCTCCCCTCGCCGAAAGTCTTCCTGAGGTAGTTCCGGAAAGCGTCCCTGGCCTGGACGGCCCGCCGTCCGCTGTTGAAGAAGAGCAGCGAACACCTCGGGGCCATGTTCCCGGTTTCCGCGAGGTCCAGTGCGAACGCGTTGAGAACGGCGATGTTGGTGCCAGAGTCGTCTCCGCCGTCGCCGAAAGACAGGTTCAGGACGTTGGGAACGTCGTCGCTGCCCCAGATGATTTTCGGCTGCGTTTTCGGACCGGTCTTTTCTTCCAGTACGCGGGCGCCTTCGTCGAGCGGCAGTATTTCCTTCGGATGGCCCTGGGAAAGAGTGAGCCAATCGAGGTCGATGTTCGTGATCGCCGACCGGACGGTCGCGGAAGCCGAAGAGACGTAGAACGCGTTGCCCGCTTCGAGGATCGAGTTGACCATGGCTTCGGTGCTGCCACGGCTCAGCCGGACGTTGATTTCGAGCTGGTGCCCGTCGAACATCCCCGCCTCGAGGAACTCGTACCCGCGAAGGTAGAACTGGTCGAGGACGCTGAGCGTTTCGTCCTTCTGGGAATCCAACGAGTTCGAACTGCGCCTGCCGGGAAGCGTCGATACGTACTCGGCGATTTCCGGCCTGCCTTGGGTGACGTCCTTGAGGAACAGTCCCGCCCACTCGGGCCGCCTGCCATGGAGGTTACGGTCGTTCTTGTCGGCGAGGTCGATCGTATTGATGGCGTTGTACACGTCGGCGATCGGTTCGAGCGTCCGCCGGATGGCCTGGGCGGCCGAAACGGGCACGGATTCGCATTTTTCCGCCCGCATCTGGCTCGATGACTGGAACGGTTTGACGATGACGCGGTACCCGTCGGTCGTGTCGGTGACGGTCGTGTCGAGCCGGGCACCCATCTGGTCGTGGGAAAAGAGGGAAGAGAACGCCGGGCTGATCGCGGCGACGAGCGACTGCCGCGATTCGAAGCGTTCGTCCGGACGAAACAGCACGCAGGCCCGGCCGTTGGCGTACGGGTGGACTTCGCCGGGGAGCCAGAAGCTCGCGTGCCGGTCGACGGCGTATTTCCGCACCGCCTGGAGGCGCTCGCGATGCTTCAGGTACAGCGGCTTGTTCGCCGATTCGATGACGAGGCTCGTCTTGTCGAACGCGTCGGCCAAGCCCCGTACCGCGAAGGAGGCCGCTTCGAATACGTTGACTTTGAGGGCTCGGTTCTCGATGTCGTCCGTGATGCGCTTGTGCCCGTGGGAGAACTCTTCGCCCACGAAAAAACAGTTCGGGAAGGGCGATTCCTTCAGCGTCGGTTCCGATACGAACGGCGAGTAGGTGAAGAACCTCGCCCGCGACCCGTCGATCTCGAATGCCGAGAGGCCCCAGAACAGCTTCTGGTACGTCATCAGCACGACCATGGGTCCCGTGCGCTTCTGGAATGCCTCGTTCCCCGGATACATGCAGCGGCAGCTCTGGCAATGGCGGACGTCGGGCGACGGGGTCCCCGCCTGGGAGTCGATCCATTTCCTGCAGCGCGCTTTCAGGGCTTCGCGGTCCTGACGAATCGGCTTTTCCAGCCGTTCCCGGTATTCGCTCCGCCGGACGTCTTCCCGGTAGAGGAATTCGATCCCCCGTTCGATGTCCTGTACGAGTTTCTTGGTCTCCGGATCGGAAGCCGCTTTCCTGAGAGGACACCCCTTCGGGATGCCCGTTTCTGCAAGGGAGTCGAGCTGGCTTCGGAAGACGATGAGCGGCACCGAGGAGCCGGCGAGGGACTTCTTCAGGTCCTCGTGGATCGGATTCAGGTGGCGCCATTCCGGGGCGAGGTAGACGAGCGTCAGCGGCTTGCCTTCCCATGCCGCGATATGGGCGACGGGCTCGTTCGAAAGGGCCCAGCTCTTCCCGGTCCCGGTGGCCGCCGGGTCGACGTAAATTTTCCCCGCCGCTTTGCCTGCCGCGTAATCGATCAGCGCTTTCCGTAGGAAATCCTGGCTCGGATGGCTTCGGAAGGCGAACTCTTCGATCGGGCGTTGCTCGGGCATGGACTATTACGGAGGAATAAACCGGAGAGTGTTACACAGTCCCGCGCCCGTCCGCAACGGAATGCTGCTGTACGCGGGGGGCTTCGGAAACCTGGGCGCGGGCAGGCCGGGGAAAGCCCGGAGGAAGGCCCCCGAAAAATGCGCGCGGGCCGCCGGGCGCAACGTCGTACGGAGTCTCCACGTTGACCCGGCAGGAGAGCGCGGCGCGCTGAGGAGCGGGCGCCTACCCCCTCACCTTTCCATCCCATGGGCGCTCAAGAATTCACTTCCGAACAGCTCTTCAACGTTTCCTGGCACCTGAACCAGACGTACGTGATCTGGTCGATGCTCGAAGCGGGAATACTCGAACCGGACGATTTCCAGAACCTCCGGCATCCCGTGACCGGGCAGGACCGTCCGATTTACGAATGGCACGTGTTCACCCAACTCGGAAAGCGGGATTTCGAGAAGCTCGCCAGTGCCGGAATACCCATACTGGTCTTCCAACTGGGCGCGTGGGTCGGATTCACCGACCAGGATCCGGGATACGATGCCGTCATCCATCCGAAACTCCTTAAAATCCTCTACGGCGTGGAGCCCGAAGGAGCGGATATCGTTTCGGCGCGCCTCCTCCGCCCGGTAATGGGCAAGGTTCGCAACCGGGTCGAAGACCTCGTCGGAACCGGGTAGCCCGGTCCGACCGGAATAGACATGCGGGATATAGACGATGAACGTACGAAAAACGCTGCTTTCCGGGTTGTCCGTTTTCGCCGTACTGGCCGTATTTGACCAGGATTCGGCCGAAGCCTCGGAGTCGCGGAGTTACCGGGCCAAACGCGATTTCCGTTTGGAAAACCCTTGTCCGGCGACCGGAAAGGCAAGAGGCACCTGTGCCGGCTACGTGGTCGACCACGTCGTCCCGCTTTGCGCCGGAGGACCGGACGCGGCGTCGAACATGCAATGGCAGACGGTTGGGGACGGAAAACGCAAGGATGCCGAAGAGCGGAAAGCCTGCAGGTTGGGGAAAGGGCAGGGGACGGCCCCCTGAAAATGCGCGGCCGCCGCCGAGCGCAACTTCGTACGGAGTCTCCACGTTGACCCGGCAGGCGGGAGCGGCGCGCTGACGGGGAGGCGCGTAATCTCCTAACTTTCCCACGCATGGCAGCAACTTCCCGAAAGGAACTCCTTCCGTCCCACGTCCGCGCCGTATCTACCCACCGTCCGCAGACCCTCCCGGTGGAGGAACTGTTCAGGACGGGTTTCCTCGATCGGGACGACGTCCGCAATTCCGACGATCCCGAAACGGGCGATCCCATGCCCATCTTCGAGTGGCACGTATTTCCCGAACTCGTCGGATCGGACTTCGACTCGATGGAAAAGGCGGGCATCCCGCTTCTCCGGTCGGAATACGGAACGTGGGTCGGGTTCGATTCCTTCGGTTCGCCGTACGACATGTACGTCCGGCCGCAACTCATCAAGGCGATTTTCGGCATCGACGCCGATTACGCGGAAATCCAAAGGATCCGGGCGCTTTAGGCCGGAGTCCGTCAGCCTCGCTTGCCCGGATCCTCGGGAACGTCGAATACGAGCACGGTGAGCGTGAGTTCTCGGTTCGGATCGCCAGGAAGGTGGAAGACGTAACGGCTTCCGCTTTCGTGCTTCCAATCCGTCGTACTTTTCCGGTTCGGGTGGGATTCCGTTCGTTCCCGGACGCCGGCGAGGACTGTCGAGGCCGCCGTTCCCCGGTTGAAAACCAGAATCGCTACCTTCGCGTCGCGCCAGGTCGAGTACCCGAGCAGCTGGTCGATCGTTTTCTGATAGTGATTCGGTCCCTTCCAGAATTTGCATTCGGCGATGAAGACGTTACGTCCGTTTTCACGAAGGAGGATGTCCGTTTTTCCCCCGTAATTGAAAGTTTCGCCGGTCGCCCGTCCTTCGAAATGGCCGTTAAGCTGCACGAGGAAGTGGTCCCGGAGCGCTTCTTCGCCCATGTGGGAGAAGGACGAAGGGCTGCGCTCCATGACCTGGACCATGTTCTGGACCACTTCCAGCACGTGCTCGTAGTGTTCCATTTCAAGGACTGGCTCCGGTTCGTACGGTAGGGACGTGGCGGCCGGAAGCTTCGGAGCCGCCCTTTTTCGGACGTCAGGTAGCGCGTACGTCGCGGAAGCGCCATCGCGTTTTTTCAACGGGATGCCCAGGGCGGCGGCACGGCCCTGGTTTGCCAGTACGCGTTGCCTGCGGTCGGATACTGCTTGGGCAGCCGTGCCCGGCAAGCCCGCGTTGAATCCCGAGAGGTCGTTCCGGATCCACCCTAGGTGCTCTTCCACGGCGTCGAGCGTCCTGTCGATTTCACCGCGCAGGTTCCTGTCTCCCGAGTCGTGGGGGATTTCGATCATGAGGAAAAGCGATCCGCCGCGTACGGTAGCGCGGGGAGGTGAGAAGTTGAAGGTGCTCGCCCGGGCGTACATCAGTTCCGAATCTCCGTCGATCGGCACTTCTACGTCGATGCGCTGTCCCGGAACCAGACAAGGGCGGCTGCGGTCCGATACGTGTCGGCGCTGGTCATGGCGGACGTCTATCCGGGTTTCCGTCTGCTCAGCCGACCAATCGGCTCGAAGGAGGCTCGGCGCTTGGAGGCGGTACTTCTCGGCGAGGTATTGGACCAGGTCGGCCGGAGACGTGTTGAGCAGCCGGTTCGGTTCCAGGCCGTCGACCTCGGCGCGCATGGCGGCCGTTTGCCTGTCCATGATGGCGCGGAGATCGTGCGTGGAAAACAGGAGGCCCGAGCTTTTTTCGACGTATCCGATCATGGTTTCCTTTAGGTCAAACGGTACTTACGCAGCGACGTCGGTGCCGGCGTCGAGGATTTCGAGGAAGGCCTCGTACGCGAAGACTCGGCCGCGCTGCTTGCCGGTCACCTCGTGGACGATGCCGAGCCCTTCGAGGCCCTCGAAGGCCTTGTTGACCGTCGGGGCGCTCAGGCCCGTTTTCCGCTGCGCCTGCGCGGCGTTCAGGAACGGGTGGGTCTGCATCAGTTCGTGGATGCGGAGCATCGAATTGGTCTGGTCGCCGGCGGCGGCGATCCGCTCTCGGTCGCTCCGGAAGAGGGAGACGATGCCCATGGCGCTTTCGTAGGCGTTGTTGGCGGTGTAGGCGACGCCTTCGAGGAAGAACTCCAGCCAAGTTTCCCAGTTCCCCTTCTCGCGGACCTCCTGCAGGAGCCGGTAATAGTCTTCGCGCCGGGTTTTCAGGTAGAGGCTGAGGTAGAGGAGCGGTTCGCGCAGCACTCCTTTTTCGACCAGGAAGAGCGCGATCAGCAGGCGCCCGAGGCGTCCGTTGCCGTCCAGGAAAGGATGGATCGTTTCGAACTGGACGTGGAGCAGTCCGGCTTTCACGAGCGGCGGCATGGGCCGCGAGTCGTCCTGCATGAAGCGCTCCAGGTCGCTAAGGCACGCGTCCATTTCGCTGACCGGCGGCGGGACGAACTGGGCGTTGCCCGGACGGGTTCCGCCGAGCCAGTTCTGCGAGCGGCGGAATTCGCCGGGATCCTTGTTTTCGCCGCGCCCCTTCTGGAGCAGCCGCGCGTGCATCTCCCGCAGCAGCCGCAGGCACAGCGGCAGTCCCTTGGGGTCCTTTAGGCGTTCGAGGCCGTACATCATCGCGTCGACGTAGTTCGAAACTTCCGCGATGTCGTCGAGAGGCTTGCCTGCCAGCGCCTCATTCTCGTAACGGAGCAGCTCGTCGAGCGTGGACTGGGTTCCCTCGATTTGGGAAGAAAGTACTGCCTCCTTCCGGACGTACATGTAGAGGAAAAGCGCCTTGTCCGGCAGGAGCATGGCCACGCCGTCCAGCCGTCCGACTGCCCGGTCGGCTTCGCTCAAGCGGTTCATCAGCTCGTCGGTAAGCGCCAAGGGCGGCGACGGGGGAAGCGGCTGCGGAACGTAGGCGTTCACGGTCTCGTTGAAAGCGACGGTCGTGACGAGACGCCCGATCCGCGTGGCGTTCGGGTCCTGGGACCGGTCGGTCTGTGCTATGGGCATGGGCGCTAAGTTAAGGCCGCTTAATTAACGGCGGACACTAATAAAATTTATAAGGGCGTATTTTACTAAAGCAAGAATTTGGGTGGCGGAATTCGTAGGCTCGCTCGCTAAGCCGGCCCGTCCGATCCTTCGGTTCGCCATACGACAGGTACGTCCGGTCGCGACTCCTTCAGGCGGTTTTCGGCACCGACGCCCATTGAGCGGACATCCGAAGAATCCGGGCGCTTCAGTCCGGATTACCGGATTTGCCAAAGAACCAGGTCGAGGGCCTTTTCGTCCGTGACGGTCGCCTTCGGGTACGGACAGGCGACGCAGGAGAGAATTGCACGAGCAGAAGGCTTGGCACAAAGCGGCCTCAATAGCCGTCAAATCGCTCGCAAACTGGGCATATCGCCATCCACGATTTCCAAGTGGGTTGCGCGAGGCAGGTTTTCCACCTGAGCCATCGCTGAAAGACGGGTGCGACAAAATGCCTTATGCCTTTCGCGATATTGACCTGGCATTAAGCTGACTGGACAATGCCCAATCTTCATAAACACAAGTCAGGGCAATGCACACCTCACCGGGTGGCCTGGGGTCTCGGGAACTACTGTGGCTGCTCGGCAGCCTGTGCAACCTCCATCGCATCCCCTTCGATCCCGCGCTGATCGAACAGAACTATCCACCACCGCACGACCTCGCCACCTTTCACGATGCCGCCCGGGCGCTTGGTTTCAAGACCGGACACAGCGCCCAGCCCGAAGACTGGCAAAAGCTCCCGCTGCCGGCCATCGCCTTTCTCCTTGCCGACCCTGCAAGCGACACCCCAACAAGCACGATCCCGGTCCTGATCCTCAAGACCGACGCCAGTGCACAAAAACTCCTGTGCTTCCGTGCCGGCAGCCAGGCGCCGGAAACACTGAGCGTCGACGATGCCCGATCGCGCTTTCAACCCGACCTGATCCTCATCGCCCGCGAATCCTCCGGCACTGATCAAGTCATTCCCGGCTTTGAAACCGAACGTCCCGCCTTCGGCTTCCGCTGGTTCATCCCTGAACTCCTCAAACACAAGCCCATCTGGCGCGACGTGTTGCTTGCCAGTCTCGCCATCCAGCTCGTCGGCCTGGCTACACCGCTGTTCACCCAGGTCATCATCGACAAGGTCGTCGTCCATCAAACCCACAGCACCCTGATCGTCCTCGGCGTGGCGCTGGTCATGTTCATGCTCTTCA
>ERZ1645187.1230-NODE-1230-length-23901-cov-120.671098_pt1 | contig 23901 bp, 21 predicted proteins | sample MGYA00575352_ERZ1645187 | MGnify/ENA primary metagenome ERZ1645187 (study PRJEB40837, sample SAMN11349314) | freshwater sediment metagenome | isolation source: river sediment | host: Sediment | place: India: Wazaribad , New Delhi | collected 2017-02-21 ...
TCGCCACCCGCATCCCGGCCTTCGAGAGCCTCAAGCTGATCCGCGCCTGGGCCGGCCACTACGACTTCAACACCTTCGACCACAACGCGGTGATCGGCCGCCATCCCGAGGTCGAGAACTTCGTCTTCTGCAACGGCTTCTCCGGCCACGGCATCCAGCAGGGTCCGGCCTCGGGTCGTGCGGTGGCGGAGCTGATCGCCCACGGCGGCTTCCGCTCGCTCGACCTCACGGTCTTCGGCTACGACCGCCTGGTCGCCGACCGCAAGGTGGTGGAACTCAACGTCATCTGACGGACGGGAGCGGCGCGACCGCGCGCCTCCCCTTCCCCCCCTTGCGGGAGAAGGCGGTACCGTGTCGCGTTCGCCGGCCGGTCGTCTCTCACGCCTCCCCGCCTTCCGCCACGATCGGTTATATGATTCCGGCGCCGCGTTCCGTGGCGGAGGAGCGAATCGCATGGCCGACCCGATCCCCACGCCGAAGCCGACCCGGGCGCCGCGCGCCGGCATCGTCGGCTGGGTGATGTTCGACTGGGCGATGCAGCCCTTCTTCACCCTGGTGACGACCTTCGTCTTCGCCCCCTATTTCGCCGCCCATCTCGCCCGCGATCCGGCGACCGGTCAGGCGCAGTGGGGCTATGCCACCGCCTTCGCCGGCCTCGTCATCGCGCTCCTGTCACCGGTGCTCGGCGCCATCGCCGATGCGCTCGGGCGGCACAAGCCGTGGGTGGCGGCCTTCGGCGGGCTGATGATGCTCGGCTCGTCGGTGCTGTGGCTCGCCGCGCCGGGACACCCCGGGACGGTGGCGCTGGCGCTCGCCGGCTTCGTCATCGGCACCATCGGCGCGGAGTTCGCCACCGTCTTCAACAACGCGATGATGCCGCGGCTGGTGCCGCGCGAGGAGCTCGGCCGACTCTCCGGCACCGGCTGGGCGATCGGCTACGTCGGCGGCCTCGTCGGCCTCGTCCTCGTCCTCGGCTTCCTCGCCGGCGATCCGGCGACCGGCAAGACGCTCCTCGGGCTCACGCCCCTCTTCGGTCTCGATCCGGCGAGCCATCAGGGGGCGCGGGTGACCGGACCTCTCTCGGCCCTGTGGTTCGTGATCTTCGCCCTGCCGATGTTCCTCTTCACCCCCGACAGCCACCACGGCGGCCGGGCGACGGAGACGATCGGTAGCGGATTGGCGCGGCTCGGCGACACGGCGCGCGATCTCAGGGCGGTGCCGGGGCTCGGCCGCTTTCTCATCGCCAACATGGTCTACACCGACGGATTGGTGGCGCTCTTCGCCTTCGGCGGCATCTATGCGGCCGGTGTCTTCGGCTGGACGACGATCGAGCTCGGCATCTTCGGCATCCTCCTCACCATCACCGGATCGATCGGCGCCTGGGCCGGCGGCCGTCTCGACGACCGGTGGGGGTCGAAGACGGTGGTGCTCGGGGCGCTGATCATCCTGTTCCTGATGCTGGTGACGGTGGTGTCGATCGATCGCACCCACATCTTCTTCGGCATCGAGGTGGCGGCGGCGAAGGGCGGGCTCTATGCCGGCACCGCGGCCAAGGTCTATCTCCTCGCCGGTGCGATCATCGGCCTCGCCGCCGGCCCGCTGCAGGCGGCCTCGCGCACCCAGCTCGCCCGCATGGCGCCGCCCGAGTCGGTGACCCGCTTCTACGGCTTCTTCGCCCTGTCGGGGAAGGTGACCAGCTTCATGGGGCCGCTCGCCGTCGCCATGGTCACCGACTGGACGGCGAGCCAGCGCGCCGGCGCCGGCGTGCTCGGGGTGTTCCTGTTGACCGGCTTCGTGCTGATGGCCGGGGTGAAGCCGCCGCGTCGGTGAACCCGAAACGACGACGGGGGACGCGTCGCCGCGCCCCCCGCTCGATCTTGTCCGACCGTCCGCTCAGTGGCGGAAGTGGCGCATGCCGGTCGTCACCATGGCGATGCCGGCCTTGTTCGCCGCATCGACGACCTCCTGATCGCGCATCGAGCCGCCCGGCTGCACCACCGCGGTGGCGCCCGCCTCGACCACGACCTCGAGGCCGTCGGCGAAGGGGAAGAAGGCGTCGGAGGCGGCGACCGAACCCTTGGTCAGCGGCTCGCTCTCACCCGCCGCGGCGGCGGCGTCGGCGGCCTTGCGGAAGGCGATGCGGGCGCTGTCGACGCGGCTCATCTGGCCGGCGCCGATACCGACCGTGGCGAGGTCCTTCACATAGACGATGGCGTTCGACTTGACGTGCTTGCAGACACGGAAGGCGAAGGCGAGGTCCGCCGCCTCGCCGGCGCTCGGCGCCCGCTCGGTGACGGTCTTCAGCTCGACGGCGTCGACGGTGCCGCTGTCGCGGCTCTGCACCAGCATGCCGCCGGCCACGGTCTTGGCGGTGAGGCCGGAGGCATCCGGCTTGGGCAGACCACCGGCGAGCAGCAGACGCAGGTTCTTCTTGGTGGCGACGATCGCCTTGGCCTCTTCCGTGGCGTCCGGGGCGATGATCACCTCGGTGAAGATCTTCACGATCTCGGTCGCAGCCTCGGCGTCGAGGGTGCGGTTGAAGGCGATGATGCCGCCGAAGGCGGAGACCGGATCACAGCGCAGCGCCTTCACATAGGCCTCGGCCAGCGTCGCGCCCTCGGCGACGCCGCAGGGGTTGGCGTGCTTGATGATGGCGCAGGCGGCGGTGCGCGTCGGGTCGAACTCGGCGACCAGCTCATAGGCGGCGTCGGTGTCGTTGATGTTGTTGTAGGAGAGCTGCTTGCCCTGGACCTGGGTCGCGGTGGCGACGCCGGGGCGGACGTCCGCCGTCTTGTAGAAGGCGGCCGACTGGTGCGGGTTCTCGCCGTAGCGCATCGGCTCGACGAGCGTTCCGCCGAAAGCGCGGTACTTGGGGTTCACCTCGCCGATCGCGGCGGCCATCCAGTTGGAGATGGCGGCGTCGTAGGTGGCGGTGCGGCCGAAGGCCTCGAGGGCGAGGGCCTTGCGCAGCTCCAGCGTGGTGGCGCCGTCGTTGGCGTCGAGGGCGGCGAGGACGTCCGAATAGCGGGCCGGGTCGACGACGACCGCGACGTAGGCGTGGTTCTTGGCCGAGGCGCGGATCATCGCCGGGCCGCCGATGTCGATGTTCTCGATGCCGGTCGCCCAGTCGGCGCCCGTCGCCACGGTCGCCTCGAACGGATAGAGGTTGACCACCAGGAGGTCGATGCCCTGGATGCCATGGGCCTCCATCGCCGCGACGTGCTCGGGATCGTTGCGCACCGCGAGGAGGCCGCCGTGGACCTTGGGATGCAGCGTCTTGACGCGGCCGTCCATGATCTCGGGGAAGCCGGTGACCTCCGAGACGTCCTTCACCGCGATGCCGGCATCGGCGATCGACTTGGCACTGCCGCCGGTCGAGATGAGCTCGACCCCACGGGCGGCCAACGCCCGAGCGAAGTCGATGAGGCCGGTCTTGTCGGAAACCGACAAGAGGGCGCGCTTCAGGAGAACGCGATCGGGCGGGGTGATGTTCTTGACGGTGATCGACATGGGACGGGTTTCGCCTTCTTGCCAATGGATCACGAGATCACGGAACAGGTCGGGGGCTGTTCGGCTCGGAGGGCTCTCGGAGATCCGGGAAATGTCGGGCGGGCGATAGCACGAATCCACCGCCGGGCAAACCCGACGGTCGGCGGAGAGGCGCGATCGGCCTCCGGCTTTCGTCGCCGTCGTCTGCGAGCCGACCGGGCGGGATGCGTCGGAAACGCGAAACGGCGCCCGAAGGCGCCGTCCGTGGATCATCTCGATGTCACCCGCCGCTCAGCGCGAGGTGATCACCTGGAAGCGCGAGCCGAGCGGAGCCGGGGCCGAGGCCGACGCCGCCGGGGTGGCCGGCCGACCGAGCGTTCCGGTGGCGAGCCCGCGCGGCGCCGTCGCCGCTACCGCGGCCCCGCCGAGCTGGTAGAGGCCACGCTTGTCGGTCATCGGCTTGAAGGCGTCGGTCAGGCCGACCACCGTTTCGGCGGCGCCGAGCACCAGGAAGCCGTCCGACGGCATCATCTTCGAGATCCGCCCGAGAATGTCGATCTTCGTCGGGTTGTCGAAGTAGATCAGCACGTTGCGGCAGAAGACGATGTCGAACTGACCCAGCGAGGAAAAGTTCTCCAAGAGGTTCAGCTTGCGATACGAAACCATCGAGCGCAGCGTCGACGAGATCTGCCAGGTGTCGCCGTTCTGGGTGAAATACTTGAGCAGATGGTTGATCGGCAGGCCGCGCTGCACCTCGAACTGCGAGTAGACGCCGGCCTTGGCCTTGTCCAACACCTCGTTCGACAGGTCGGTGCCGACGATCTCGATCCGCCAACCGGCGAGCTTGGCCTCGGCCTCCTTCAGGCACATGGCCAGCGAATAGGGCTCCTGACCGGTCGAGGCCGCGGCGCACCAGATCCGCAGCCGGCGGTCGCGCGCCCGCGCCTCCAGCATCTTCGGCAGCATCGTATCGGTGAAGTGCTCGAACGGCGTCTTGTCGCGAAAGAAGAACGACTCGTTGGTGGTCATCGCCTCGACCACCGCCTCGCAGGTCTGGCTCTGCCCAGGCTCCTTCATCTTGGCGACCAGCGCCGAGATCGAGGCGAGCCCGGCCTTGCGCGCCACCGGCAGCAGCCGGCTCTCGATGAGATACTGCTTCTCCGCCGTCAGAACGAGACCCGACTGTTGCTTGAGATAGCCCCTCAGATAGTCGTACTCGTTCGGCGTCATCGCCTACCCCCCAGGATACGCACGATCTTGCCGCCGATCTGATCGAGCGGCAGGATCTCGGCCGCGGCACCCGCCTGCGCCACGGCGCCCGGCATGCCCCAGACCACACTCGATTCCTCGTCCTGCGCGATCACCGAGCCACCGCCGTCGGCGATGCGCTTGGCGCCGGCGGCACCGTCGTGACCCATGCCTGTCAGGACACAGGCCAGGATCGCCGAGCCGAAGATCGGCACGGCACTGTCGAACAGCGGATCGACCGCCGGCTTGCAGAAGTTGACCGGCGGCTGATCGTTGAGCAGCACCACCGTCTCGGTGCCCTGCTTGCCGATCACCATGTGCTTGCCGCCCGGCGCCACGTAGATGCGGCCCGGCATCAGTGGCTCGCCGTGAGTGCCCTCGGCGGCGCGACGTCCCGAAGCCTTGGTGATGTGCTCGGCCAGAATCGCGGTGAAGGTCGCCGGCATGTGCTGGGTGATGAGCACCGGCAGGTTGCCGATCGCCGGACCGATCTCGCCGAAGAGCCTGGTCAGCGCCTGTGGGCCACCGGTCGACGAACCGATCAGCAGCACCCGCGGCGTCACCGAGGAATAGGAACGCAGTTGAACCGCCGCCGCCGGAGCGGCGGCACGCGGCTGTGACGGAGCGAAGGAGCGGGCCGGCGCCGCAGACACCACCGAGGCGCTGCTCGTCGACGGCGTCGGAGCGGCCGGGCGCATCGAGGTCGTCGACCCACCGCGGCCGGAGCGCATCTGCGCCCGCTGACCGAGCGTCTTGACCTTCTGAATCACCTCGTTGCGAAAGTCGGCGGAGGTGGTGACGCCCGAATTCGACTCCGGCTTCGGCACGTAGTCGGCCGCGCCCAGCGAAAGACACTTGAGCGAGATCTCGGCGTTGCGCCGGGTCAGCGTCGAGGCCATCACCACGACCAGACCGGGCTTGGCCTTGAGCAACAGCGGCAACGCCGTGATGCCGTCCATCTCCGGCATTTCGACGTCGAGGACGACCACGTCCGGATTGGACCGCGCCACGTCGTCGACGGCGAGCTTGCCGTTGCGGTGGCTGGCGACGACCGCCAGAGCGGGATCCTCGTCGATCCAGCGGCCGATCAGGCCGCGGACCACGACGGAATCGTCGACGACCATGACGCGCACGGGGTCCGTGACCGTCGCCCCCGGTCTGTCGATGGCGGCGCTCGTACCGAAAGCCATGTCGACCTCCTCAGATCAGGCCGACTTCGGCGAACTTCGCTTCCACGATCTCGCGGTCGAACGGCTTCATGATGTATTCGTCGGCGCCCGCCCGCATCGCCTTGGCGATGTGCGAGACGTCGTTCTCGGTGGTGCAGAACACCACCTTCGGCTTCTCGCCGCCGGGCTCGCGCCGGAGCTGCGCCAGGAATTCGAGCCCGTCCATCACCGGCATGTTCCAGTCGAGCAGGATCGCCGTCGGCATCTCCTTGCGACACACCTCGAGCGCCTTCAGCCCGTCCTCGGCCTCGGAGATCTCGAAGGACAGATCTTCGAGGATCCGTCGGGCCACCTTTCGGATGACGCTCGAGTCGTCCACGACCAGACAATTCTTCATCGCATGCACTCCAGAGCGTTCGGGATCAGGCGGCGATCGCCTCGGACATGCCGCCGAGCACCCGATCGACGTCGAGGATCACCATCAGCTGGCCGTTGAGCCGGTGGACACCGCCCGAGATCGCGGCCCAGCGCTGGTCGAGGTTGACCGGATTGGGTTCACGCCCGGCCGTCGGCAGGTCGAGCACCTCGCCGACGTTGTCGATCAGGAGGCCGTAGCTCTCGCCCTTGGACTCGATGCCGACCGCCATCGCCGTGCCACCGTCTTGGCGCGGCGGCAGGTGCAGCCGCCGGCGCATGTCGATCGCCGTGACGATGCGACCGCGCAGGTTCAGCACGCCGGCGATCTCCGGCCGCGACAGCGGCACGCGGGTGATCGACTCCGGCACGAAGACGTCGTGCACCCGTTCGATCGGCAGGCCGAAGAGCTGTCCGCCGATCACCACCGTGACGTACTGGATGCTCTCGTTGAGACCGTTGACGTCGTCGCTCATGCGGCAACTCCGAGTTCGTGGGTGGTGACTTCCTTGAGCGCGGCGATGAGGCCCGGACGATCGAACTTGGCGATGTAGTCGTCGAAGCCGGACTGACGGCCCCGCTCGATCGAGGCGGGCGTGCACAGGCTCGACAGAGCCAGGATCGGGATCGCCCTCAGGCGCGGGTGACGCTTCACCGCCTCGGCGAACTCGAAGCCGTTCATCTCCGGCATCTCGATGTCCGAGACGATGACGTCGAAGCGGCGACCGCCCTCGAGCATGTCGAGCGCTTCGGGCGCCGAGGCGCAGACGGTGACCCGATAGCCGGCCGCCTTGAGCACCGGTCCGAGCATGTTGCGGAAGAACGGCGCGTCGTCGATGAACAGCAGCGAGCGGGTCAGCGCCTCCGCCGAGATCTCCTTGCGACGGAACCAGTCCTCGAAGGCCTGCGGCAGGAAGTGACCGATGTCGATCACCTCCGTCGCCTTGCCCTTGACCACCGCCGAACCGAGCACGCCGGCCCGCTCCGAACCGACCTCGATGTCGAGGCGGTCCTCGACGATGTCGATGATCTCGTCGACGACCAGGCCCATCGACCGGCCGGCGTCGGAGAACACCAGCATCGGCAGGCTGCCCTCGGTCTTGCGCTGGGCGTATTCGTCGAAATAGACCAGCGGCATCAGCGAGCCGCGGTACTGGACGAGATCGCGGCCGTTCGAGCGCTCGACCTTGTCGACCGAGAACTCCTCGAGGCGGGTGACGAGCGACAGCGGCACCGCCTTCGGCTGTTCGGAGCCGGCACGGAACAAGAGCAGCGACACCATCTGACCCTCGTCGCGGGCGCGCTCCTCCTCGTGCTCGTGCTCTTCCATCCCGCCCGCCGCCTGCGACGGGCCGATCGCCTGGGCGATGCCGTTCGGATCGACGATCATGATCACCGAGCCGTCGCCGAGAATGGTGTTGCCCGAGAACATGTTGATGTGACGCAGCATCGTCGACATCGGCTTGACCACGATCTCTTCGGTGTGGAACACCGCGTCGACCACCACGCCGAAGGTCTGTTGACCGACCTGCATGACGACGATGAAGCCGTCCTCCTCGCTGACCGGCTCCTTGGCCTCACCGCCCACCGTGGTGATGTCGAGCAGCTTGGAGAGATGGACCAGCGGCAGCAGCTTGTTCCTGAGGCGCAGCACCGGCGTGTCGCGGATGCGCTCGATCCGGTGCTCGGAGTTCTGCTGAGCGCGGACGAGTTCGACCACCGACAGCTGCGGGATGGCGAAGCGGTCGCCGGCCGACTCGACGATCAGCGTCGAGACGATGGCCAGCGTCAGCGGGATCTTGATGGTGAAGGTGGTGCCCTTGCCCGGCACGCTCTTCAGATCGACGGTGCCGCCGATCGCGTCGATGTTGGTCTTGACCACGTCCATGCCGACGCCGCGGCCGGAGACGTTGGTGACCTTGGCGGCGGTCGAGAAGCCCGGCGCGAAGACGTACTTGTAGATCTGCGCTTCGGTCATCTTCTCGAGTTCGAACTCGGTGGCGAGTCCGTTGTCGACGATCTTCTGCTTGATCTTCTCGAGGTCGAGACCACGGCCGTCGTCGGCGATCTCGATGATGATGTGGCCGCCCTCGTGATAGGCGGAGAGACGGATCGTTCCCTTTTCGGCCTTGCCGGCGGCCTTGCGCTGCTCGGGCGTTTCCAGGCCGTGGTCGGCCGAGTTGCGCACCATGTGAGTGAGCGGATCCTTGATCAGCTCCAATACCTGACGGTCGAGTTCGGTCTCCTGACCGATCATCTCGAGCTCGATCTGCTTGCTCAGTTCCGAAGACAGGTCGCGCACGATGCGCGGCAGCTTCTGCCAGGCGTTGCCGATCGGCTGCATGCGGGTCTTCATCACCCCTTCCTGCAGCTCGGCGGTGACGTTGGAGAGCCGCTGCAGCGGCACCTTGAATTCCGAATCCTCGTGACGCCGGACGATCTCCAGGAGCTGGTTGCGAGTCAGCACCAGTTCCGAGACCATGGTCATCAGGTGTTCGAGCGTATCGACCGCGACGCGGATGGTCTGCGCCGAGACACCGCCCGCCTTGTTCTCGGTCTCGCCGTCCTTCTCCTTGCCTTCGGCCTTGGGAGCGGCGGCCTTGGCGGCGCGCGGCGCCGGGGCGGGCGCCGGAGCCGGGTCGGCCGCGGCCTGTGCGGCCGGCGCCTCCTCCGCGATGGTCTCGCGGAAGGCGCGCTCGAGTTCGTCGAGCGACACCTCGCCCGGGCGCAACTGGCGCTCGAGGATCTGGTAGACGAGTTGGCCCTCGGTGTGCTTCGGCGCCTCGACCGCGGGCGCCGGCGGCTTGCCGGCTTCCGACATCCGCTCGAGCTGCGAAATCAGGTCCTCGTCGGATCCGGCCGGCTCCTGCTCGGTGGTCTCCAGGTCGGCGACGATCTGCTTGATCCGGTCGATCGACTGGAGCACCAGCGTCACCGCCGCTTCCGTGACCGGCACGCCGTCACGGAACTTGCCCATCAGCGTCTCGGCGGCGTGGGCGATCGCCTCGAGTCGCGGCAGACCGAGGAAGCCGCAGGTTCCCTTGATCGTGTGGACCAACCGGAAGATGTTTCCGAGGATCTTCTCGTTGTTGGGGTCCTGCTCGAACTTGACCAGTTCGACGTCGACGACGTCGAGGCTCTCGTTCGTTTCCGTGAGGAATTCGCGCAGCAGATCGTCCATGGCCCCTACCTTGTGTCCGGTCGTCGACGGTGTCGTCGCGAGAAGGGTCTCCCCCGGGTCATGGATCGAGTATCGAGACAAAGCGTTAAGAGAGGATTTCCGCAGAACTTCCGTTTGAATGCGCTCCGAAAGAAATCGCTAGGACTCTACGCCGCCGCGATGCGAGTAGTGGCCGACGTATCCGGCGCCCCCGCCGTCGAAATGCCGCGAGGGAAGTCGAGATCGGTTGCCGGGGAAGTAGAATTTCGCGCCGACGGCACGGGACCGACCACCATCGACGCCGTATGAGGCCTAGAGGCACGGTTCGACGAGGCCGCGACCCGAGACATGGATCGGGCGATGGGCGTTCATACCGGCGAGACGTCGGATCGGTCGGCGGAACCGCTCGATCGTCGGGACGACAACCTGCGAGACCAGGATCCATCGACGTGCGCACACAAGCCGACCGGTGACGGAGCACCGCCACCCGGCCGTCTCGTCGGCAGGTACGAGGAATCGTCGGCTGGAGGTGCCGGGGACGGGCTCAGGCGCCTTCGGCCGCCGTCGCCGCCATCGGCTCGGCGCGGAAGACGACCGTGTCGCCGTCCTTCTCCACCGTCACCCGCATGCCCGCCGCCTTCGCCAGCAGCCCGGCATAGATCGGCTGGATCATGTGGGCGTCGGGCGTGTGATCGCCGAGCCCGCCGGCCAGGAAGGTCTCGGCATTGGCCGGAATGCGTGCATTGGTGCCGGCGCAGGTCAGGGTGAAGGTCGGCGCCTCGGCCTGACCGGTCACCACCACTCGGATGACCCCACCGCGCGGGATCGCATGGCCCGCCATCAGGATGAGGTTGAGCAGCAGCTTCACCAGATTCTTCGGCATCAGCACGCGCGTGGCCGACCACTCGAGCTGCGCCTTTTCGCCCGCCATGAAGCCCTTGGCGACGTTCTCCGCGTCGCCGAGATCGATCGAAGCGCCGGCGGAGCCGGCCGCGCCGAAGGCCAACCGCGCGAACTGCAGCTTCGCCGAGGCCTGCCGCGCGCTCTTGCGGATCAGGTCCATGGCGAAGGCGCGCATCTCCTCGTTGTTGTCCTCCTCGAGCACCTCGAGCCCGTTGGTGATGGCACCGACCGGCGAGATGATGTCGTGGCAAACCCGGCTGGCGATCAGCGCGGCGAGATCGAGAGCGGCGATGTCCGACGTGTCGGCCATGGGCGGAGGGCTCCTCGGCGGGAAACTTCGAGAGAAACGGCTTCGAGACCGACCCGGCCGACCCGCTGGCGCGAATCGGTCCCGAACGACCCCTTGGAAGCGTTACCCGCGCCGCCGTTCCATTTCAAACCTCGACGCGGCCGTCAGCCCGCACGACCCGCCCGGCCACGAGCCGCCGCCGCCCCCTGCGCCGCCCGCACCGCGCGGATCCGGTCGGCGAGGCTCGGCCGGGGACCGGCCCCGGTCTCCGGACGCGCCAGGATCTCGGCGATGGCGCCGTCGCCGCGCTCCACGGCGCTGGTCAGCCGCACCATCTCGGCGGCGAGATCCGCCATCTGCTCGCGCAGGGCGGTGCGTATCGTCGCCCCGTCGCTCGGCGGTCGACTGCGATCGACATCCGCCAGCTTGGCCGCCAGACGATCCCGCTCCCGCTCGGCGGTCTCCAGCCGGGCCTCGAGATCGGCCTTCTGCCGTTCCAGCAGGTCGACGGAATGCTCGACGTTGTCGCCGACCCGTGCGGCCGGCGTTCCATCGGAACGCTGGTTCAGCGCCGCGATGCGGGCATTGGCGGAGGTCAGCGCCTGCCGCGCGCGCTCCAGCTCCCGATGCCGCCGGTCGGCGATCTCCTCGCGATCGGCCACGTCGGCGACCAGGCGCTCGATCCGCCGGTCGAGACGATCGGCACGGTCCTTCTCCTGGGTGACCACCGTTTCGGCGAGACCCAGCGTCTTGCGCAACTCGTCGATCCGGCCCTTCTTCTCGGCGAGTTCGGCCTGCAGCGCCTCGATCTGGGTCTCGCGCGCCACCACTTCGGTCTTGCGCGTCGCGATCTCGACGTCGCGCTCCTGCACCGTGTTCTCGAGCGAGGCGATGGTCGTCTCGAGATCGGCGACGGTCTCCTCCAGCCGGCCGATCGTCGTCCGCGCCGAGGCGAGATCCTCGTCGCGCTGGCGGATCGTCGCCTCGCGCGCCGCGATCTCCTCGGCCCGCGCCGCTTCGCGGGCGAGCCCCGCCTCGACCCGGGCGATCTCCGCGTCGCGCGCCTGCCGCATCTCGTCGAGCGCGATCGTCTGGCGGCCGACCGCCACCCGCTCCTCGGTGTTGCGCCGCCGGAGGTCGGCGAGCGCCAGTTCGTGGCGCCTCAGATCCCGCGCGAACCGCGCCGCCTGGAGATCCTTCTCGGCGAGCGCCGCCTCGGCGTCCGCAGGCACGCTCGCCTCGACCCGCCGCGTCGTCAATCGCACGGCACGCCGCCACAGCGACGCCATCAGCACCAGCCCGAGGACCGCGGCCACGAGGAAGCCGAGCGCGAACCACATCGCCGTCTCGATCGTCATCGGCCGCCTCGCCCCGTTCCTGCTTCACCGCCCACGATTGTCCGTCTCGATACCATCTTCCGCGCACCGACGCGACCGCGCCGGGACCCGTCGCCCCGGTCGCTCGCCGCACGCGTCGACGGTCAGAAGGGGTTCCAGGTGGCGTTCGGGGTGAACTTCAGATAGCCGAGGTTGACACCGAGCCTGAGGCCGACGCCGGCCCGCACCGGCACCACGTAGATCCGATCGGCGACCAGCGCCGTCATGCCGAAGCCGCCGATGAAATAGGCCGAACCGTCGACCCCGCCGAAGCGCTGATAGAGCGCGTCGACGGAGGGCAGGTTGTAGACCAGCATCATCGTACGCGAGCCCTCGCCGCCGAAGTCCCAGCCGATCGACGGGCCCTGCCAGTAGACCTTGGTGCGGCCGCGGTCGCGGGTATTGAGTTGGCCCTCGCCGTAGCGCAGACCGCCGACGATGGCGCCGGAGCCCTCCTCGCCGAGGATGTAGCCGTTGGGCTGGCCGTAGCGCGACACCGCCTGCTCGATCACCGTGGCGAGCCCGCCCGACACCGTTCCGAAGAACTTGTGCCCGGTGTTGACCAGTTCCTGGGTGGTATAGGTGCCGCCGCGATCCTGCGCCGAGACCGGCACGGAGGCGACGAGGCCGATCACCGCCGTCACCACGGCGAGAGCGAAGGCGAATTTCGAGACGATGATCTTGCGCATCTGGCCTCTTCCCAGCTTGTCTTCTCGAACGCACCGGCGGTCGCGATTCGAGGATCTCCCCTCCTTCGCGACGGCCCTCGCCCGGTCGGCGGGCGCGCTCGGCGCCGACGACGTCGCGACGGATCGAATCGTACATGGATCAGTCTAGCGGAATTCGGGCGAAGACGCGGCGCACGCGCGGCAGCGGGCCGTTTCCCGCCGCTGGGCCGTTCGTCCTCGCGCTCGTCATCGCCGCCCTCCTGCCCGTCGCCCCCGTCCTCGCCTCCGGCGGCCACGCTCCCGCCCCGCCGCCACCCGCCGCAGAGCCGCCGCCGCCCCCTCCCCCGCCGCCCGAACCGCGCAAGCCCCCGCCCGACGTCCGCCCGCCGATCGACGGTCCGATCGCCGCCCCGGCGCCGAAGCCGCGCGTCCGCTTCCTGGCCGACGAATCGATCGGCGTCGCCCTCGGCGGGTACGACCCGGTCCTCTATTTTCTCGAGGATCGCGCCGTGCGCGGCCATCACCGCCATCAATACGACTGGGGCGGCACCACATGGTGGTTCGAGAACGAGGGCGATCTCGCCGCCTTCCGCGCCGCGCCGGAGGTCTACGCCCCCGTCTTCGGCGGGCGCTGCGCCTTCGCCGTGGCCCGCGGTTGGCCGACCGAGGGCTCGCCGCTCCACCACCTCGTCTGGCGCGGCCGCCTGCTTCTCTTCGCCGACGCGACCTCGCGCGTCGCTTTCCTCGCCGACCCCGATCGCCTGCTCGCCGAAGCCGACCGACGCTGGCCGGCGATCGCCGCCGAGTTGCAGTGACCTTCCGCCATGACGATCGAAGGGTGAGTACTTCTTGTCCGACCGGTATCCGCTCGGTGTGGAATCCACGACGATTCCCGACGTCACCCCGTTGCGCTCCCTGCCACATTGGGATTTGATCGCTCGCTCAGGAAGCGATCGATCGGTCCCCGTCGACGCCCTCTCCGAGATCGGACTTCCCACGAAGCCGTCCCCCTCGGAAGCGATCGGACGGAGAGACGGTTTCTCGGGAAAGGATCTTCCTCGGACATCGATCGCCCTCCCGGACTACCTTTCGGAACGGCTCACCTCACGAACAGGCACGAGAAGGAGCAATCTCGATGAAACGGACCCTCACCACGGGCGCGGCCACTCTCCTGGCGATGCTCGCCCTCGGCGTCACGGCGGTCCAGGCCAAGACGCTGGTCTACTGCTCGGAAGGCAGCCCGGAGAACTTCACCCCGGCGCTCAACACCACCGGCACCACCTTCGACGCCGCCCGTCCGGTCTACAACCAGCTCGTCGAGTTCGCCCGCGGCACCACCACCGTCGTTCCCGGCCTCGCCGAGAAGTGGGAGGTCTCCGCCGACGGCAAGACCATCACCTTCAATCTGCGCAAGGGCGTGAAGTGGCATTCCGGCGTGAACAATTTCAAGCCGACGCGTGACTTCAACGCCGACGACGTGCTCTTCTCCTTCAATCGTCAGTGGAAGGAGGATCACCCCTACCACAAGATCTCCGGCGGCAAGTACGACTACTTCGCCGACATGGAGATGCCGACGCTGCTCGAGAGCCTGGAGAAGAAGGACGACTACACCGTCGTCATGAAGCTCAAGGAGGCCAACGCGCCGATCATGGCCAACCTCGCCATGGACTTCGGCACCATCCACTCGGCCGAGTACGCCGACATGCTGCAGAAGGCCGGCAAGCTCGAGCAGTTCGACCAGGTGCCCGTAGGCACCGGCCCGTTCCAGTTCGTCGCCTATCAGAAGGACGCGGTCATCCGCTACAAGGCCTTCCCGGGCTACTGGGGTGAGAAGGCCAAGCTCGACGATCTCGTCTTCGCCATCACGCCCGATCCGACCGCCCGCCTCGCCAAGCTCAAGAAGGGCGAGTGCCACGTCATGATCGCCCCGCGTCCGGCCGACCTCGCCGAGATCAAGGCCGACGCCAACCTCAACCTGATGAGCGCCCCGGGCCTCAACATCGCCTACTGGGCCTTCAACCTGACCAAGCCGCCGATGGACAACAAGAAGGTCCGTCAGGCCTTCGCCGCAGCCATCGACAAGGCGGCGATCCTCAAGGAGGTCTATCAGGGCGCCGGCCAGTCGGCCAAGAACCTGATCCCGCCGACCATCTGGTCGTGGAACGACAAGGTCGAGGACTACAAGTACGATCCGGAAGCGGCGAAGAAGCTGATCGCCGAATCGGGCGTCGCCACCCCGATCAAGATCGATCTGTGGTGGATGCCGGTGCAGCGGCCCTACAACCCGAACGCCAAGCGCATCGCCGAGATGATGCAGGCCGACCTCGCCAAGATCGGCGTCACCGCCGAGCTCAAGTCCTACGAGTGGGGCGAGTATCGCAAGCGCATGCAGGCGGGCGAGCACATCACCGGTCAGCTCGGCTGGACCGGCGACAACGGCGACCCGGACAACTTCTTCTTCCTCATCGGCTGCAACGCCGAGGGCAAGCCGGCCGGCCAGAACCTGTCGAAGTGGTGCAACAAGGACTTCAACGACAAGCTCGCCAAGGCCCGCTCGCTCTCCGACATCAAGGAGCGCACCAAGCTCTACGAGGAGATGCAGGTCATCGCCCGCGAGGAGGTGCCGCAGTTCACCATCGCCCACTCGGTGGTGTTCGAGCCGACCCGTAAGGAAGTCCAGGGCTGGAAGATCTCGCCGTTCGGCCGCCACGAGTTCCATGGCGTCGACCTGAAGTGATCGTCCGACGATCCTGAGAAAAGGGGCCGGCGGAGCCCCGCGTGGTCGAAATCGGACGCTCGTGTCACGCGAGCGTCCGATCGTTTCGAGCACGGGGTCGCTGAAACGACGGGTCGGTCGACCCGTCGAGGCCCGCCGGCACTGCTTTGAGGGCCTTCGATGTTCCGTTATCTCCTGCGACGCGCCGCGCTGACGCTGCCGACCTTCGTCGCGCTGATGTTCGTCACCTTCGTCGCCATCCGTCTCGTCCCCGGCGATCCCGTCGAGGTGCGGACCGGCGAACGCGGCATCTCGCCGGAACGCCTCGCCCAGTTCCGCCACGAACTCGGTCTCGACCAACCGGTCTGGAAGCAGTTCGTCGACTACGTCTGGGGCATTCTCCACGGCGACTTCGGCACTTCGCTGGTGACCAACGAGAAGGTCCTCACCGAATTCGCCACTCTGTTTCCGGCGACCATCGAGCTGTCGCTCGCCGCCATGCTCTTCGCCGTGCTGATCGGCGTTCCCGCCGGCACCATCGCCGCAGTCAGACGCGGCTCGCCCTTCGACCACACCGTGATGGGCGCCTCGGTGATCGGCTTCTCGATGCCGATCTTCTGGTGGGGCCTGCTCTTGATCATGCTGGTCTCCGAGCGCTGGGGCCTGACCCCGGTCTCCGGCCGCCTCGACCTGATCAAATACTATTTCGAGCCGACGACCGGCTTCCTGCTCATCGACAGTTGGCTGTCCGGCCAAGAGGGCGCCTTCACCTCGGCGCTGCATCATCTGGTGCTGCCGACCATCGTCCTCGGCACCATCCCGCTCGCCGTCATCGCCCGCATCACCCGCTCGTCGATGCTCGAGGTGCTGAACGAGGACTATGTCCGCACCGCCCGCGCCAAGGGCCTGTCGCCGATGCGGGTGATCGGCCTGCACGCGCTCCGCAATGCCCTGATCCCGGTCATCACCTCGATCGGTCTGCAGATCGGCACGTTGCTCGCCGGCGCGGTCCTCACCGAGACCATCTTCTCCTGGCCCGGTGTCGGCAAATGGCTGATCGAAGGCATCGGCCGGCGCGACTACCCGGCGCTGCAGGGCGGCATCATGCTGATCTCCTCCATCGTCATCTTCGTCAACCTCGGCGTCGACGTGCTCTACGGCGCCATCAACCCGAGGCTGCGCCATGGTCGCTGACACCAACAACACTCCCGTGGCTCACGCCGGCCCGAAAGGGCCCATCGCCGATTTCTGGGATTCCTTCTCCGAGAATCGCGGCGCCGTCGCCGGCCTGTTTCTGTTGACCCTGATCGCCCTCCTGGCGATTTTCGCCGACGTCGTCGCCCCCTATTCGCCGATCGAACAGTTCCGCGAGTTCTCCAAGGCCCCGCCGGCCTGGGAGGACGGCGGCACCTGGCGCTTCGTCCTCGGCACCGACGCCCTCGGCCGCGACATGCTCTCCCGCCTCATCCACGGGGCGCGGGTGTCGCTGTTCATCGGCATGTCGGTGATGGTGGTGTCGGTGTCGATCGGCATCGTCCTCGGCCTCGTCGCCGCCTTTGCCGGCGGCCTCGTCGACACGTTGATCATGCGCGTCATGGACCTGATCATCGCGGTGCCGAGCCTGGTGCTCGCCATCCTGGTCGTCGCCATCCTCGGCCCGAGCCTGACCAACACCATCGTCGCGGTGACCGTCGTCTATCTGCCGCGCTACGTCCGTCTGGTGCGCGCCTCGGCGCTGGCCGAGATCGGCAAGGACTACGTCACCGCCGCTCGCACCGTCGGCGTCGGCCGCCTGCGGCTGATGTTCGTCACCGTGCTGCCGAACTGCCTCGCCCCCCTCATCGTCCAGGCGGCGCTCGGCGTTTCCGACGCCATCCTGGAGGCGGCGGCGCTCGGCTTCCTCGGTCTCGGCGCCCAGCCGCCGATCCCCGAATGGGGCTCGATGCTCGCCGACAGCCGCGAATTCATCCGCTCCGATCCGTGGATCGTCACCCTGCCCGGCCTCGCCATCCTCTTCACCGTCGTCTCCATCAACCTGATGGGCGACGGTCTGCGCGACGCCTTCGACCCGAAACTGAAGCGGAGCTGAGGCAGCGCCATGTCCCTTCTCGTCATGGAGAACCTGTCGGTCGACTTCGAGACCCGCTCGGGCCTCTTCCGCGCGGTCGACCGCGTCTCTCTCTCCGTCGAACCGCGCGAGATCGTCTCGATCGTCGGCGAGTCCGGCTCCGGCAAGTCGGTGGCGATGCTCGCGGTCATGGGCCTGCTGCCCAAGACCGCCCGCGTCAGCGCCGACAAGCTCACCTTCTGCGGCGAGAACCTCCTCGGCATCTCGCCCGCCGCCCGTCGGAAGCTCATCGGCAAGGACATCGCCATGATCTTCCAGGAGCCGATGTCGTCGCTGAACCCGTGTTTCACCGTCGGCTTCCAGATCGGCGAGGCGCTCCAGACCCACCTCGGCCTCGGCCGCGCCGCCCGGCACACCCGCTCGATCGAGCTGCTGGAGCAGGTCGGCATCCCCGAGCCGGAAACGCGGCTCCATGCCTTCCCCCATCAGCTCTCCGGCGGCATGAGCCAGCGCGTCATGATCGCCATGGCGATCGCCTGTAGCCCGAAGCTGCTCATCGCCGACGAACCCTCTACCGCCCTCGACGTCACCATCCAGGCGCAGATCCTCGATCTCCTCGTCCGCCTGCGCGACGAGAAGGACATGGGTCTGGTGCTGATCACCCACGACATGGGCGTCGTCGCCGAGACCGCCGAACGCGTCGTCGTGCAATACGCCGGCCAGCAGGTCGAACTCGCCGAGACCGTGGCGCTGTTCGACGACCCGCATCACCCCTACACCGCCGCGCTCCTGGCGGCGTTGCCCGAGCGTGCCGTCGAGAAGCGCTTGCCCTCGATCCCCGGCATGGTCCCCGGCCAATGGGACCGGCCGGCCGGCTGCCTGTTCTCGCCGCGCTGCGGCTTCGCCACCGAGATCTGCCACACCCGGGCGCCGGTGCCACAGGCCGCCGCCCTCGGCCGGGCGCTGTGCCACCATCCCCTGGTCGGCGGCCAGCCGCGTCGCGACCTCGAGCCCGCCGGAGCCGCCCGATGACCGCGCCGATCCTCGAAGCCCACGACCTCGTCAAGCACTACGAGGTCTCTCGCGGCATGTTCGCCGGCGCCGGCACGGTCAAGGCCGTCACCGGCATCTCCTTCACCCTCGAGGAGAAGAAGACGCTCGCCGTGGTCGGTGAATCCGGCTCCGGCAAGTCGACGCTGGCCCGCATGCTGACCCTGATCGAACCGCCGACCGCCGGCCGTCTGTCGATCGCCGGCAACGACGTCACCGGCGCCTCGGGTGCCCAGTTGAAGGCGCTGCGCTCCACCGTGCAGATGGTCTTCCAGAACCCCTACGGCTCGCTCAACCCGCGCCAGACCATCCGCAAGACGCTGGAGGAACCGCTCCTCGTCAACACCGACATGCCGCACGACCGGCGGCGTCGCGAGGCCGAGGAAATGCTCGCCCGCGTCGGCCTGCGGCCCGAATACGCCGATCGCTATCCCCACATGTTCTCCGGTGGCCAGCGCCAACGCATCGCCATCGCCCGCGCCCTGATGCTGCGCCCCAAGATCATCGTCCTCGACGAGCCGGTCTCGGCCCTCGACGTCTCGGTGCGCGCCCAGGTACTGAACCTGCTCGCCGACCTCCAGCAGGAGTTCGCCCTCGCCTACGTCTTCGTCAGCCACGACCTCTCGGTGGTGCGCCACATCGCCGACGAGGTGATGGTGATGTATCTGGGCGGTGTCGCCGAGCACGCCGGCAAGGAAGCGCTCTTCGCCGATCCGCGCCACCCCTACACGCGCGCCCTCCTCTCGGCGACGCCGATGGCCGACCCCGCTCGCAAGAAGGAACGGATCGTGCTCTCGGGCGAACTGCCTTCGCCCTTCGATCCGCCCTCCGGCTGCGTCTTCCATCCGCGCTGCCCGATCGCCTTCGATCGCTGCCGGGTCGAGAAGCCCGTCGTGAAGGGTGAGGCCGGTCACCTCGCCGCCTGTCACGCCGCCGAGGCGAAGGCTCCCGTGCCGGCCTGACGCGGCAGCCCCCCGGGCGCGCCCTCGGCCCGACACGTGTCCGGACGCCCACGCGCCCGAACCCGGCCGCAGCCTCACGGCGGAGGTCGCTTCACCCGCTCGCCGACGTTGGCGATGATCTGCCGTGCGTCGATCGTCTCGGCCTTGTCCGCCGCCGAGGCCGTCGGCGCCAACAGGCGGATCATCAGGTCCTCGGCCGGTTCCCGCCGGCCGCCGGCGATCAGTCCGAAGCCGTAGTGCTCGTCCACCGTGCCGAGCGCCGAACGCGTATAGAGCCCGCGCGAACCGCTGCCGTCCTGCTTGCCGACGATGGCGAAATGCGTCCGCCCCGCCGCCACCGTGGTCTCCGCCGCCTTGAGCAGGACGTAGTCCTGGATGGTGCCGTTGTCGGTGTAGAGATTGCCGCGCGCCGAGATGCGGTAGAGGTCGTCGGTGATCGGCGCCGCGTTCACCCCGCCCGTCGGCCCCATCTCCTGGTAGCGCGTGACGCAGCCGGCGAGGAGAAGCGCGAGAAGAAGAACGACCGACGCCCGCATGGACCACCTCTGCGGCTGGAGATGCAGCCGAGGGTAGCAGCCCGATACCGGAAGTCGAGTCGCCCGAAGGTCGAGCGGACGGGCCTACCCCGATCGATCGCGCCGACCCGCTTTACGCGCGGGGGCGGCCGAGCCGATCATGGAGAGCATGATTCTCCGCCGGACCCGCCGATGACCCGCACCGCCGTCGCCCTCGGTCTCCTTCTCGCCTCCACGGCCACGGTCGGTGCCGTCGAGACACTGAAGCGCACCGCCACGCCCGGTGCCTTCCTGCGCGTCGCTCGACACCACGACATCGACGAGACCGGCTGCATCCCGCGCGACCCGCCGTCGCTGGTGGTGACCGCTCAGCCGAAGAAGGGCTCGACCCTGATCGGGCTCGAGCTCACCACCATCCCGGACGGCAAGTGCCGCGGCACCATGGTCGACACCCGCGTCCTCCTCTATATGGCCGAGGACGCGAACGGCGGTGACGATCGCTTCGAATACGAGGTCGGCCATTCCCCGCTCCGGGTGGAGAAGTTCGCCGTCCAGGTGCGCATTCCCAAGCGCTGAACCTCCGCACTCACTTCGGCGAGCGGTCGGCGAAGACGCCCCCGTAGGGCTTCGCCAGCGGTAGCGCCCAACCGCCGACCTTCGAGGTCGCGAGCCCGAGCCGCACCACCCCTTCCGCCAGGACCACCGCCGCCGCCACGCCGTCGACCACCGGCACGCCGTGGACGCGCTCCAGCCGGCGGGCGAGATCGGTCATGCCGGCACAACCGAGCACGATCGCCTCGGCCCGATCCTCGGCGATCGCCCGGCCGATCTCGTCCGAGATCCGGTCGCAGGCGTCCGACCCCTCCTCCTCCAGCGCCAGCACCGGCACGTCCGAGGCCCTGACCCGGGCGCAGCGCCCCGCCAGACCGTAGCGCACGAGATTGGCCTCGATCACCGGGATCGACCGCGACAGCGTGGTGACCACCGAAAAGCGCTCGCCGATGAGCGAAGCGACGTGGAAGGCCGCCTCGCCGATGCCGACCACCGGCTTCGGCGACAGCGCCCGCGCCGCGTCGAGCCCGGTGTCGTCGAAACAGGCGATGACATGCGCGTCGGCGCCCGCCGCGATCGCCTCCTCGATACGCCCGAGCATCCCCGGCACGGCGAAGGCGGCATCGTAGTGCCCCTCGATCGACACCGGCCCGTCGACCGGTTGATCGGCGCGGATCACGGTTCCCGGCGTCGCGACCGCCCGAGCCGCGGCGGCGGCCTTCTCGGTCATCGACGCGGTGGTGTTGGGGTTGACCAGATGGATCAGCATGGGCGACCTCACACGCCGCGACCGGCATCGGAGCCGTGGCGGCTGCGGCGCGCGCCGATGCTCCGGATGGTGTGGAGAGCGAGCCCGATCACCAGGAAGGACACAGCCGAGGTCACCGAGCCCAGCGCATAGATGTCGGGCGTGGTGACGGTGGTGGTCAGGCCCTGGAGATCGAGCGGCAGGGTGTTGACCGAACCGATCGCCTGAGACGAGCGGGCGATCTCGTCCCACGACAGGGTGAAGCCGAAGAGCCCGATGCCGACCACCGACGGCAGGATGATCGGCAGCACGACGTGGCGGAAGCTCTGCCACGGCGTCGCCCCGAGATCGCGCGCCGCCTCTTCGTAGCGCGGGTCGAAGCGGTTGAAGATGGCGAACATGATCAGGAGCCCGAAGGGCAGCGTCCAGGTCAGATGCGCCCCGAGGCCGGAGGTGAAGAGCCCCATCGACGTGGTGTAGGTCGCCGCCAGACCGGTCCAGCCGCGCGTCTCGGCGAGATGGCGGACGAGGTCGTCGATCAGCCGGAACTCCAGCGCGATGCCGAGCGAGGTGACGATCGACGGCACGATCAGCGAGGCGACGGCGACGTAGAACAGCGCCGCCGAGCCGGGGAAGCGGCGGCGGAAGGCGAGGCCGGCCAACACCGAGATCACCACGGTGAGGATCATCACCACGAAGCCGAGCTTCAGCGAGCGCAGGAAGGCGGCGCCGATGTCGACGATGCCGGTGCCGGCCGCGAGCTTCCGGAACCAGGCGAGCGACACGCCGTTCATCGGGAAGGTGAGGCCGCCGTCGGGTCCCTGGAACGACAGGATGAAGATCGCGATCATCGGCCCGTAGAGGAAGAGCACATAGGCGCCGAAGAAGGCGGCGAGGAGATAGAAGCTGCGCGGCCGGCCCTCGTCCATGATCACAGCTCCTTGCGCACGTCGACGAGCTTCGACAGCGTCGCGATGATGAACAGGGTGATGCCGAGCAGGATCACCGCATTCGCCGCGGCGACCGGGAACTGCAGCGCGTCGAGATGGGTCTGCACCACCTTGCCGGCCGAGGCGATCTGTTGACCGCCCATGACGCCGACGGTGACGAAGTCGCCCATGACGATGGTGACGACAAAGATCGAGCCGATGACGATGCCCGGCTTCGACAGCGGGATGACGACGTGGCGCAGCGTCTGCCAGCCGGTGGCTCCGGCGTCGCGCGCCGCCTCGATCAACGCTCGATCGATGCGGATCATCGAGTTGAAGATCGGGATCACCATGAAGAAGGTGAAGAGGTGGACCAGCGCCAGCACCACCGAGAACTCGGAGAACAGCAGCCACTCGACCGGCCGATCGACCAGCCCCACCCCCGTGAGGCCCTGATTGATCAGACCGTTGCGCCCGAGCAGCGGGATCCAGGCGATCATGCGGATGACGTTGGACGTCCAGAACGGGATGGTGCAGATCAGCGACAGCGCGATCTGCCACGTCTTGGAGCGGACGTGGAAGGCGAGGAAATAGGCCACCGTGAAGCCGATGACCAGCGTCAGCACCCAGACCAGCGCTGCGAGCTTCAGCGTCTTCGCATAGGTCTTGAACATCGTGCACATCTCGGGCAGCCGGGTCAGGCAGCCCTCGAAGGTCTCGGTGTAGCCGCGTCCCGAGAAGGTCGGGATCATCTCGTATTCGTTGTAGTCCCAGAACGAGACCATGACGACGAGACCGAGCGGCAACACGAAGAAGAACAGGAACACCGCCGCCATCGGCGTCGCCTGCGCCCAGGCCGTCATGTGGCGGGTGAGGATCGACGGGGTCATGGGTGCGGTCCTCGGTCTCGGGTGGCGTCGATCACGGACGGCGACGCTCGACGGAGAGGCCGAGCCCCCCCTCTCTGTCTCTCCCCCTCGAGGGGGGAGAGGACCCTGTGGTCCCGCCCGTCGCAACTCACCGACTGGTGCGAAACGATGGGCCGGATGGCCGACGGGCATCGCCTCCGTCGTTCCCTCCCCCCTGGAGGGGGAGGGACAGGGAGGGGAGGCGCGGCGCCCGCCCTACCCGCGAGACGCGGGCGATAGCGACGCCCGTCCCCCCCCTTCACCTCACGCGGCGATGAACTCGTTCCACTTGCGGACCATGTAGTCGTTCTCGTCCATGACCGCGTTCCAGCAGGCGACGTTGCCCATGCGGTCGTCGTAGGAGCCGCCGTCGCGCACCGCACCGGCCTTCTCGAGCAGCTTGCCGGTCGGATCGAGGATGTCCTTTTCGGCCGCCTTGCCCTCCATCCAGTAGGCCCACTCGTAGGCCTCCATGTTGGCCTTGGCGGTGGAGAGGACGGCCGAGTAGTAGCCCTGGCGGTTGAGATAGGCGCCGGCCCAGCCCGACAGGAACCAGTTGACGAACTCGTAGGCCCAATCGAGCTTCGGACCGGAGACGCCCTTCGACACGCAGAAGCCCGAGGCCCAGGAGCGATAGCCTTCCTTCAGCGGCTGGAAGACGCAGGGGATGCCCATCGAGCGGACCTTGGTCACCGCCGGCGACCACATCGACTGGATGACGGTCTCGCCCGAGGCCA